>JGI994J12354_10000230_pt1 | contig 54901 bp, 37 predicted proteins | sample IntmicLarv3ML3BL_FD_12354 | JGI IMG/M metagenome (IMG submission 12354) | reverse complement strand
CTGCCCCTAGTCACAAAGCCAATAATCTCATCGCCAGGCACTGGACTGCAACATTTAGAAAAACGAACTGCCAAATCATGTATTCCCTTAACTACAATTCCGCTTTTAGTTTTTATAACTCGAACTTTTTTCTTATTGTCTTGGACTGCTTCCATTATATTTTGGTCAGTAATCTCTTTAGTTTCTGTCTTTCTTTGCTCTTCAAGTAACTTATTTACTACTTGACCTTCCTTTAATCCGCCATGTCCAATAGCTGCAAGTATGGATTCCCAATCTCTAAAACCATACTTTACCATAACTTTCTTAGTCCAATCTAGTTTGGTAATTTCTCCAAGTACCAATCCCTTAGATTTACAGTATTTATCTAAAATATCCTTGCCTCTTAATATATTCTCTTCTTTAAATTCAGTTTTAAACCACTGATTTATTTTATTTTTTGCCTGTGTCGTCTTAACTATCAAAAGCCAATCTCTGCTTGGACCTCTGGAATTTTGAGAAGTCATAACTTCTACTCTGTCACCATTTTGAATAACATATTCAATAGGTACTTGCCTGCCGTTTACTCTTGCACCTACCATAGTATTACCTACTGCACTATGTATACTATATGCAAAATCAATAGGAGTAGAACCTGCTGAAAGTGCCTTAACATCACCAGATGGAGTGAAGCAATACACACTATCAGAAAATAAATCTAAATCATTCTTAAGCAATCTAAGAAATTCTTTATTATCAGACATATCTGTCTGCCATTCAAGAATTTGTTTAAGCCATGCAAGTTTTTCTTCCTCTCTCCCCTTATTATCACTTGACGGCCCGCCGCCCTCTTTATATTTCCAATGTGCTGCAATACCATATTCTGCCACTTTGTGCATTTCACTTGTTCGTATCTGTACCTCAAAAGGTTTGCCTGACGAACCAATTACAGTTGTATGCAAGGATTGGTAGTTATTAGGCTTAGGCATTGCAATATAATCCTTAAAACGTCCCGGAATAGGCTTATACATTTCATGTATAATTCCAAGTGCTCCATAACAATCTTTAAGTGAATCGACAATTATCCGTACCGCAAATAAATCATATATTTGCTCTAATGTTTTTTCTTGATTAACCATTTTTTTGTATATACTAAAATAATGCTTTACACGTCCATTAACATTACATAATATATCAGCAGTATTTATACCTTTTAAAATCTCAGTCACCATATTGCTTACAAAAGTTTCACGTTCTTTCTTTTGCATATCAAGTCCTAAAACTAACTGATTATACACATCAGGCTTCAAATACTTAAGTGATAAATCATCAAGTTCTACCTTTATTTTTGAAATACCAAGTCTATGTGCTATAGGAGCATAAATTTCCATAGTTTCGGTAGCTTTTTCCTTTTGTTTATGAGGTTTCATATATTGCAAGGTTCTCATATTATGAAGTCTGTCAGCAAGTTTAATAATAATAACTCGTATATCAGCGGCCATAGCAAGAAACATCTTTCGTAAGTTCTCTGCCTGAACCTCTACCTTATCAGCAGACCATGACAACTGTGTCAGCTTAGTAACACCCTCAACTAAAAGTGCCACTTCAGGATTAAATTCTGCGGCAATTTCTTCTGTTGTCATAACAGTATCTTCAACTACATCATGCAAAAGACCTGCAACAATAGTTTCTTTATCCATTTCTAACTCAGCTAAAATAATAGCAACACATATTGGATGAATAATATAAGGCTCCCCTGATTTACGCACTTGACCCTCATGGGATTTATTAGCTATATTAAATGCTTTTTCTATAAGTGAAACGTCTGATGACGGATGATATTTTTTAATAATATCAATTAGCTCTTTATTTAACATCTCTGGTGATGTAAAATCTGCTGGTGTTTCTAGTGTATCTTCTGGTTTTATTATTTTGTCGTTACCTGACATACTCTCTCCACCTTTTCAAATTAATCAATATAATACTTTATTATATTGTTTTTCTCTATAAACTGCAACCTAAATTTGCATTTTAGCTAAACTTTTTACACACTTTGTTCACAATATACAATCTTTCTGTGTCTTTGCAGCAAAGACATTTAGCTATATTAAATATATTTGAAAAAGTAAATATATATTATAATAAAAGAAATAATTTTCCATAAATCACAATAGAGTTTCGCAAGCGAAACTCTCGCCTGCGGCGGTCGCAATTTGCGACATCTACATTGTACGCCGCAGTGTGCTCCACCAGAGGTTTTTTATGTAATGGAAAGTAATTTCCTATTACATAAAAATATAATTTTATCCAAAATTAATTTAAAATATATTAAGTATCAACTTCCTAAAAATAAACTCATTTTCTTGAATTTCGCCTGTAGAAGAAAACCCTAAAGTTTTTGTATCTATACCTTTGATTTTTTCCATATTACCTGTTTCTTTATCTATTTTATATATTTGATTAGAAAAATCTAATCCATACATTTCACCATTTTTAAGCAATTGATATTTATTAATTCGATTTTGAATTTCCTTAACGCCCCCCGTCAAGTCTATCAAATAATCTTGCTGTGTATTTTCCACTTCATCAATACCAAAGTATTGTACAATACAATCATCACTTTTACCCTCACCCAAGGTTATATTTATTAGCATTGCATTTATATTCTCTAATTCCTCATATTCCTTTGTAGATAATATTTCCTCATAACTGCTTCCGTTATCTATAGTTTTCCAAATCTTCCCCTCTATTTCTGTACTTCCGGCTAATATAATACTGCCATTCTCACCTCGTTTATAATCAGAAATTCTAATGGCATCTTCAGGTAATTTTATAACCCCTTCCTGATAAATTATGGGCTGTTCTACATTTACACTATCTTCTATTTTCTCACTATCGCTTTTACAGCCACTAAGAAAATAACTGCTTAATATTACAATAGTAATGACTAACCTAAACCAACTAATCTTAAACAAGTTCTTTTGATTTTTCTTTATTACACTTTTCATATTATTACTCCTAAATATATATATATTGGTGTTTTTCAACTCCGAATTTTTATTGCTAATTTGACACTATCCTATATCTCATTTTCCACATCGATAATTACAAAATTCAACAAATACTTGCCCCATTCATATTTACGTTAATCATCTCACGATAACGTACCAATGGCAATTTACAGCCAAAATGAGCAGCAATCATTGCTAAACACGCCGCTCCGCAGTCTTTTTCATCATGCTGCTTAATAACAACAGCTTTCATACTCTCTTCCCCCTCCTAGCATGATTTATCTTACAATTCACCCAAACTTTATATTAACCATACTTTGATGAAAATAAAAATGTCATTTAAAACCATATTTTTATTATTAATTTTCAAATCAAATAAAAATAATTGCCAAATAACATAATATTTTTATTATATCACTACAATTCTACTTATACAAGAACTAAAATCACTTAAACTTCCATATTTTTATTCACACACACTTATTTTATCAACCTTTTCATGATTTTTTGAAAACATTAAAATCCTTATTATTTTCATAGAAAATTAAACTGCCATACTAAAACTATATTAAACAAAAATCACAGCATTCCTTATAATAGATTATTACAATATATGTATATTGTAATATTTACAAATTAATAAATTCAATAATAAAAACCAGCTTAAACGGATAAACTCCATTCAAACTGGCTATATTATTTATTATTATATACAAGGGGTAATTTCCATATAACCCCATTTTCAAATCTATATTGTTAAAATACTAAACTCATACATAAAATCAAAAATATCATTTTTAATAGTTACTTAATGCCTCAATCAAAGTATGCCATGAAAGTACTGCACATTTTACTCTTGCAGGCATATTTGCAATGTTGCTAAGAACTCCTGCCTCTTCTAGTTCCTCAATTTCATCTTCATTTGCAGAACCTTTTATCATTCTTAAAAATATATCAGCAAGACGCTTACCCTCACTAATATCTTTTCCATGAACTAACTCAGCCATCATAGAAGTAGATGCCTGTGAAATTGCACACCCAACCCCTGAAAATGCTATATCTTCTATAATATCTCCTTGCATTTGCAAGGAAATTTCTATTTCATCTCCACAGCTAGGATTTACTCCTGCTTTTATTATATCAGCTCTTTTTAACATTTTCCTGTAACTTGAATGAGCACTGTGTTCTGCTATAACCTCTGTATAAATATCACTAAGATTCAAGTCTAAGCCACCTCCTAACACCCTTTAAAGCCTCTATAAATCTATCAATTTCTTCCATAGTATTATAAAAACAAAAACTTATTCTGCAAGTTGCATTAACTTTTAAATATTTCATAAGAGGATGAGCACAATGATGACCTGACCTTATAGCAATTCCCTCTGCATCCAATATACTCGCTACATCATGCGGATGTACTCCTGCTACATTAAAAGAAATAACACTTGAACGGTTTTCAAGTGAAACCAAACCATAAATTTCTATATTCGGAGTTTCACTTAACTTATTAAGTGCATATGCTGTAAGCTCATTTTCCATTCTTTCAATATTTTCTATACCTACACTCTTCATATATTTAATTGCAGATGAAAGTCCAGTTACAGCGCCAACATCCTGAGTCCCTGCCTCAAATTTTTGTGGCAGCTCTGCCCATGTTGCAGACTGTTCACTAACATATTCTATCATATCTCCGCCCATAAGAAACGGCGGCATAGCTTCTAATAATTCTTCCTTACCATAAAGCACACCAACTCCCATAGGAGCAAACATTTTGTGCCCAGAAAATACTGCAAAATCTGTATCCCACTCAATTACATCTATACTTTTATGACCTACACTTTGAGCTATATCAACAATAACCTTTGCGCCAACACTATGAGCCTTTTCAATAATTTTTTTAATTGGATTAATTGTTCCAAGTACATTAGAAATATGTGTTACAGATACTAACTTTGTCTTATCTGTAATCTTCTCTTCTATTTCACTATCACTAAGATTTCCCTGCTCATCCAAATACATATATACCAGTTTAGCACCCTTTATTCTTGCAACATTTTGCCATGGTACTAAATTACTATGATGTTCTGCAATAGATATAACTATTTCATCATTTTTTTCAATATTGTTTAAACCATAGCTATATGCCAATATATTAAAAGCCTCAGTAGCATTTTTAGTAAATATAATTTCTCTTGAAGAACCAGCATTTATAAATTCTTTTACTATATCTCTAGCTCCCTCATAACACTCTGTGGCTTCCACACTAAGTTCATATGCACCTCTATGAGGATTAGCATTTTTACTATTGTAATACGTATTTACTGCCTCTATAACAACACTTGGTTTCTGAGTTGTGGCTGCATTATCTAAATATGCAAGTTTTTCCCCCTTAGAATTTAAACTAAGTATTGGAAAGTCTTTGCGATATCTATTATCCATTGGGCTAATCCTCCTTATATTATATTAACTGTATTTATATATTCTATACTCTCACAATATACATTAATTATATTTAATAGAATTATCATTATGAATTTGCTATTGTATCAAATTCATTAACTTACATTAATTACACTGAAGATATTCAATTTATTGTATATTATAAACTAATAATATTAAATATACTGCAAATTAATTGTATTAATATATTTTCTATTTTACCTTAGTCTTATTTTACATCTATGCGTGTTCTTATATATTTTGATAAATCTGCTTTTAATTTTACATCATCAATTAATTCAAGTATAGGTGCTAAAGCAGCCTCTACTATAATTTTTTTAGCATCTTCTTCACTCATACCTCTAGTCATTAAATAAAACATCTTGTTTTCGTCCAGTTTGCCTGTACTATTTGCATGAACACCTTCAACATCATCTTCTCCGCATAGTAATAAAGGAGCTGAAATATTTCTTATATTTGGGCTAAGAAGAACAGTATATTCCTCTTCACTTCCCTTAGAACCTTTAGCTCCGCTTACAAAATCCAAAGTTCCCCTAAAGGTTTTCTTACTAGCGTCACCAAGTATACCTCTTACACCCATATTTCCTGTAGTTTCTGGTGCATTGTATACTAATTTATAATTAAAATCAAGTTCTCTATCCTTATCACCATAATACATTGAGTAAATTTCCGCATTTGCATTTTTCTCATTTGCAGCTACATTAGAATGTACTGCTATCTGCTTAGCACCAACTTCTGTATATACAAACCTTACTTTTGCATTTTCACCTACTACCGCACAAGATGTATCTACATGCACACTTTCATCATTTAAAAGCTGTGATTTAGTTATGTTTACCTTAGCACCCTCTTTAGCTACTACCATAAATCTTCCTGCGTGAAAACATGCAGTATTATCCTTGCCCTCATACTTTACTAAAATATTAACTGCTGAATTAGCTTCTGCTATAATAACTATATCATCAATTACCGAGGTATTTTCTTTATCTATTTCATAGCTTATTACTATTGGTTCTATTATAGTACAATCTTTAGGTATAGAAAAAATATATTTAGTATTTGTATTTTTTTCTACAAAATTTGAAATATTCTTTTCACAGCCTATAATATCTAAGACTTTCTTATCTATATCATAATTCTCAAGAACTACAACAGCTTCCGGCAATGTCACAATTGGCTCTTTTGTATATTTTGCTATTTCATTAATTTCATATTTTACTGCTGTATCATTGACATTTAGCCATTTCCATGTTCGTACAGGTATGCTGTTTATTGCTTTAAAGTTGCTCATCGTCACACTCCTATCCTATACTTCCTTCAAGTTCTATATTAATAAGATTATTCATTTCAACTGCATATTCTAACGGCAATTCCTTAGCTATCGGCTCTACAAATCCTCTGACTATAACAGCCTTTGCCTCTTCCTCACTAAGTCCTCTTGTCATCAGATAATATATAGAATCCTCACTAATTCTTCCTATTTTTGCTTCATGGCCTATATCTACTTCATCATTTCTAATATCCATAACTGGAATTGTATCCGCCCTAGATTCTGAATCCAGCATAAGTGACTCACAACTTACTGTAGATTTCACATTGTATGCTTTTGGCAAAACTGACACAGAACTTCTATATACTGCTTCTCCGCCGTCTTTAGAAATAGAACGTGAATTTATTACTGATGAAGTATTTAATGCCGCATGAACTACCTTAGTTCCTGTATCAATTATTTGCCCTGCTGACGCAAAGCTAACACCTGTATATTCTGTCTTAGCACCTTCACCTTTTAATATACTCATAGGATAAAGCATAGTAATATGAGAACCAAATGTACCAGATACCCATTCCATATTGGCATTTTTGCCCACTACTGCACTCTTAGTATTAAGATTCATCATATTTTTTGACCAGTTTTCTATTGTTGAATATCTAAGAGAGGCTTCATCTTTAACAAAAAGTTCTACTGCTCCTGCATGTAAATTTACAGCATTATATTTAGGAGCTGAACACCCCTCTATAAAGTGTAACTTTGCCCCTTTATCTACTATAATTAATGTATGTTCAAATTGACCTGCCCCTGGTGAATTAAATCTAAAATATGATTGCAGCGGTATCTTAACATCTACTCCAGCAGGTACATATACAAATGAACCGCCAGACCAAACAGCACCATGAAGCGCTGCAAATTTATGTAAATCAGGTTTTATAAGTGTCATGAAATATTCTTTAACCATATCTTCATAGTCATGCATGGCGCTTTCCATATCTGTATAAATTACACCTTGTTTTGTGAGATTTTCCTGTATACTATGGTACACTACTTCCGAATCATATTGAGCACCTACACCCGCCAGTGACTCTTTTTCTGCCTCTAAAATCCCAAGCCTTTCAAAAGTATCTTTAATATCAGACGGTACATCTTCCCAGTTAGAATTAAGGTTAGACTTTGGTTTTACATATGTAATAATATTGTCCATATCAAGTTCATGCAATGATGGCCCCCACGTCGGAAGCTCTATTTCATTATATATCTTTAAAGATTTTAATCTTAAATCAAGCATCCACTTAGGTTCATTTTTTAAAGAAGAAATTTCTCTAACTACTTCTTCTGTCAAACCCTTTTTCACTTTAAATATACCATCTTCATTATTTTTTATATCATAAATAGTACGGTCTATATCATTTATCTGCATTTTCTTCTTTTCTTTTTCCATTAATCATTACCTACTTATATTCTTTGTTTTAATTCTTCTTCAATAAATCCAAATCCTTCAGAATTAACTTTGTTTACTAAAGATGCATCTCCTGTTTTAACTATTTTTCCATCTATTAATATATGTACATAATCTATTTTAAGATTTTTAAGTATTTTAGTATTGTGCGTAATTATAAATGCTGAATTATCATCATTTTTGTATTTTCGTATACCCTCTGCAACAATTTTTACTGCATCTACATCAAGTCCTGAATCAGTTTCATCTAAAATAGCTAATTTAGGATTAAGCATAAGCATTTGAAAAATCTCACTTTTCTTTCGTTCTCCGCCTGAAAAACCCACATTTACATATCTTGCAGCATAACTTTCATTCATATGCAGTTCTTCCATCTTAGCATACATCTCTTTACGAAAAGCAAATGACCTTACTACTTCTCCTGTTACAGCACTTTTGGCTGTTTTAAGAAAATTCTCCATAGTGACACCTGAAATTTCCTCTGGTGTTTGAAAAGAAAGAAACAAGCCTAATTTAGCCCTTTCGTCTGTTCTCTTTTGTGTTATATCTTCACCATTAAAATATATACTTCCCTTAGTCACTTCAAAATTAGGATGTCCCATAATTACATTAGCTAATGTCGATTTTCCTGCTCCATTTGGTCCCATAACAACATGTATTTCACCTGTATTTATAGTAAGAGAGAGTCCTTTGATAAGTTCCTTATCTCCAACACTTGCTCTTAAGTTCTCTATTTTTAATAAACTATCTTTCATAATGCACCTCTCTCATATAAAGTATACTATTTATTAAGTCACAATAAATCTATTTTATATAATAGTAAATTGCTTTCCATTACATAAAAAAACCTCTGGTGGAGCACACTGCGGCATACAATGTAGATGTCGCAAATTGCGGCCGCCGCAGGCGAGAGTTTCGCATGCGAAACTCTATTTTACTAATATACATTATCTTATTTTTTAAATAACCTTACTTTTTAAATCATATCAATTATAATTCTGCTAATATTAAACTGTCAATGCTTAATTCGTTTGGTATTTATAATAATGCTCAATATTTAGCCTAAGTGATAAATTTTACCACTTCTTTTTTATGTTTCAAATTGTGAACTGTGTAATTTAGCATATAATCCATTAATGCTAATAAGTTCTTCATGGCTTCCTTTTTCTATTATTTCACCTTTATCTATTACTATAATAGTATCTGCATTTTTTATAGTTGATAATCTATGTGCTATAACAAAACAAGTTTTATTCTGCATTAATTTTCTCATAGCATCTTGAATTTGCTTTTCGGTTCTTGTATCTACATTTGAGGTTGCTTCATCAAGTATTAACATTTCAGTATTCATAAGCATTGCTCTTGCTATAGTCAAGAGTTGTTTTTGTCCCTGTGATATATTAACACCCTCACCATTTAAAATAGTATTATATCCCTCTGGTAAGCTCATTATATAATTATGTATTTTTACCGTTTTGGCAACATTTTCAACTTCTTCTTTAGTTGCATTTTCATTACCATATACTAAATTATCATAAATAGTTCCATTAAATAACCATGTATCCTGCAAAACCATAGAATATGCAAGTCTAAGACCTTTTCTTTTCAAACTTCTAATTTCATGTTTATCTAACAATATTTGCCCTGCATTAGTATCATAAAATCTCATTAAAAGATTTATAAGCGTAGTTTTACCAGCACCTGTAGGCCCTACTACTGCAATAAGACTGCCCTTTGGTGCTTCAAAGCTTAGATTTTTTATAGTTATATTATCGTTTGTATATCCAAAACTTACTTCATTTACGGAAACATCACCGCTTACCTTCGATAGACTTACAGCATTTTCCACATCTTTAAGTTCTACTTCCTCTTCTAATAAATCAAAAACTCTTTCTGCTGCTGAAAATGCTGACTGAAATTCGCCTATAATATTTGCCGCCTCATTAATTGGTCCTGAAAATTTTCTTGAATAAAGAACAAAAGAAGATAAATTACCAAGTGAAATCCTGCCGTTTAAAAATAAAAATGCTCCTAAAGTACTTATAAGTGATAAAGATATATTATTTATAAAATTAACAGTAGGCCCTGTCATACTGCTGTTAGCATCAGCCTCATAATAAGCCTCTATAGTTTCCTCATTTTTTTTATCAAATCTTAAAGTCATGCTTTCTTCTCGATTATATGCCTTAATCGTTGCTCCGCCAGCAATAATTTCTTCCACAAATCCATTAAGTTCACCTGCTTTTAATGAACGTCTGCGAAACAATGGCCTAAATTTCCTTACCATAAATCTAGTCAAAAATATTGATAATGGTATTGTTAATATAAATATTGATACCATTACTGGTGAAATTACTATCATCATTATAAGTGAACCTATAATTGTTATTATACTCGTGAAAATTTGAATTAAATCACCAGATAATGAAGCATTAACTGTATCAATATCATATGTTATTTTGCTTATAATATCTCCTGTCTTGTTTTTATCAAAATAGCTGATTGGCAATTCTGATAACTTATTAAATACATCTTCTCTCATTTTAAATACTATTTTGCGGCTTATATTTGACATGAGTACAGTAAGTATATATGAAAGTATTGCTGACACTACATAAAATAACGCCATTAGTTTACAATAAAAAAATACTCGTTCAAAATTTACCGCTCCTATGCCACCTGATGCTGCATCTATAGCATATCCCGATAATATCGGACCTAAAAGTGCTAGTAAATTACTGATAATTGTCAGCACTATAGCTATAATAAATCTCCATTTATATGCAGATATGTATATCCAAAGTTTACTTACTGTTGAAAAGCGCAAATGTTTTTTACCATTCATTTACTGCACCTCCCAATATTAGTGTTAAACTTATAATTATCACAAATTACTAAAAGGTATGTGTTATTTTTATTTTTCATTTCACCGTACCTCCTAATTGTGATTCTTCAATCTCCTTATAAATATCACATGTTTTTATTAATTCTCCATGTGTTCCATAACCAAGTATTCTGCCATTTTCAATTACCATTATATGATCTGCATGCATGACTGAACTAATTCTTTGAGCTATTATTATGCTGGTAGTGTCCTTATAATTATTTCTAATACTTTTTCTTAAATTTGCATCAGTTTTATAATCAAGAGCACTTGAACTGTCATCTAAAATTAAGATACTAGGATTACCGCATAAAGCTCTTGAAAGTAATAGCCTTTGTTTTTGACCTCCGCTTAAATTGCTTCCTTTTGTAGTAAGTTTATATTCATATCTGGTTTTTATTTCCTCAATAAAAGGAGCGGCTTGTGCATGTTTTGCCGCTGTTTCAATCTCTTCATTAGTGAATATACGTTCAAATCTTATATTTTCTGCTATAGTATCTGCAAATAAAAAATCATTTTGAAATACTACACCAAACATTGTATGAAGTATTTCACTTTCTATACCTTTAATATCAGCACCATTTATTCTTATTGTACCACTATCCACATCATATAACCTTAGAAGAAGTTTTATAATGGTAGACTTTCCGCTTCCTGTTGCACCTATTATACCTAATGTTTCACCTTTTTTTAATTTAAAATTAATATCATTAAGTACATTAGAGCTTTCTTTTTTATTTTTATTATAAGCAAATTTAACATTGTTAAATTCTATATGGAAATCACTATTAATTACATCTGGCGGCATAACTTTCAAATCTTCTTCCATATCTAAAATTGCCCCTACCCTATTTGCTGATGCAATGCCTTTTGATGACAATATAAATATTTTTGTAATTGACAGCATAGCATTTAAAATAATAGTGAAATAACTAAGAAAAGCTATAATAGTTCCAATTTGAGTCAGCCCTTCATTTACTCTATATGCACCTGCCAATATGACTAATGTCAGACCTATATTTAAAAAAATGTTCATAAGCGGATTACTTACTGCCATAGTCTTTGCCGCATCAAACTCAGCTCCATACATGTCTTTATTAACTTTTTCAAACCTCTTTTTTTCATATTCCATTTTTGAAAGAGCCTTAATAACTCTTATTCCTGAAATATTTTCTCTCACAACTCTAATTAAATTATCTGATACTAATTGTTGATTTCCATATTTTACAATTCCCAATTTAGATATTATATATACTGTTATAAATACAAATGGCATAACTGCTATTAAAAGCAATGTAAGCACAGGTTCAAGTGTAATTGTTATAATAATTCCGCCTAGTAACAATATTGGTGCTCTAACACCTAATCGTTGTACTTTTACTATCATATCATGCACATTATACGTATCTGTAGTTAATCTGGATATAAGTGATGGTATACCCATTTTATCTAACTGTGTATTAGATAAATATACAACTTTGCTATACATATCATGTCTGATATTAGTCATAGCTTTCTTACCAACATAAGCTGCCATTCTATTAGCTATTATATTTGCAGATACCGCTAAAACTGAACAGACTAACATTAGAAAACCCCACAAAAGAACTTTATTAAATTCTCCTGTGGGTATTATATTGTCAATTATATATGCTAAAATCCAAGGCAGAAGTAAGTCCATTATTGTTCCAGTAAATTTTATAATAAGCCCTAATGACATTCTTCCAAAATAAGGTTTAAGGTAAGGAATTATTTTATTCATAAACTTCTCTCCGCTCTTACAAGGTTTATATAATAACTAATAAGATACTATTTTAGATACATTAAAATACATGCCCATTTTAATAGTTAAATATATTATTTTATTCATTCCAGTTATGATATACTGCCTGAACATCATCATCTTCATCTAATAACAGTAAGGTTTTATTCATCTTTTTTATATCTTCTTCATCTGTAAGTTCTGCCCATGTTTGAGGTATCATAGTAACTTCTGCCTCAAGCATAGTCACACCTGCATTTTCAAGAGCTTCTCTAACTTTTCCAAATATTTCAGGTTCTGTTATTATTTCAAAGATTTCATCTTCTTCTGCAAAATCTTCTGCCCCTGCATCAAGTACCAGCATCATAAGAGAATCTGAATCCATTTCACACTCTTCTTTGTCTATAATAATTTGTCCTTTTTTATCAAACATAAATGATACACAACCTTGTGTCCCTACATTCCCGTTTCCTTTAGTAAAAGCATTACGTACATTTGACGCTGTACGATTTTTATTATCTGTAAGTGCATCTACAATTATAGCCACACCATTAGGACCATAACCTTCATATGTCACAGTTTCATAATTAACTGCTGATAAGTCACCTGCCGCTTTTTTAATTCCCCTATCTATAGTATCATTTGGCATATTATTAGCTTTAGCCTTAGCTATAATATCACGCAATCTGCTATTATTCACTGGGTCAGCTCCAGCCTCTTTTACTGCTACAGCAATTTCTCTGCCGATTACAGTGAAAATTTTTCCTTTCGCTGCATCATTTCTTTCTTTTTTATGTTTTATATTAGCAAACTTTGAATGTCCTGACATTTCTTTTCCCCTTATCGTTACAATTTTCACAGTTTAATATATACGATATATACAAACTTATCATCAATTTTACCAAAATTTTATGTTAGTTGCAATAGTTGATGTTTCTTAATAATATAATAAATATATTTATAAAGATATTTAAAATAAACTTTTATAATGTATTTTATATCTTACAAATATTCTTTATGAAATTGTTTTCTATATGCAAGCGGCCGCATTCCATATTTTTCTTTAAATAGGTTACTTAAATAATTTCCACTGGAAAATCCACAATCTATTGCAATTTCATCAATAGATTTTTGACTATACATTAAAAGTTGTACTGCATGCTGTAATTTAACTGACGACAAGTATGTAGAATATGTTACTCCCATTGTACTTTTAAACAATCTTGAAAAGTGTGATGATGAAAAATGCAATCGTTTAGCTGCATCCGCTAAAGTCGGCAGTTCTTCAAAATTCACATCAATATATTGAATAGCTTCCATTATCTTTTCATTTGGATTAATTATAAAAATATCATCTGTAATATTTGGTAAACTTTCTCTAATTATTATTAATATAAGGCGGTGCAGCATTTTTTCTAATATAAGTTCTGAATATTCCCCATAATTTTCAAATTCTAATAACATCTCATATAAAATTTTCTCTATACCAGCTTGTACTTCTGGACTAAATCTATATACTGGCGTTTTTAGTATCTCATTTATATCTTTTATATTTAGATCTAATAATAAGTTAGCAATCATTTTATCTTTAAATTTTAACAAATATCTTTTGTATATTCCTGTAGTCAAATATGTAAATCTATGTCTGACATGTTTATTAGTAAATCCTATACTGCCCTCTCTAAGTGTTGCAACTATATCAGATGTTATAAGTCGCCTATTGCCGCTTACTACATATCCTATACCATAGAAATCCGTATATATATCAGGTTTCTTCATTTCATAAAAGGCTGGAAATTCTTTAAATTCTACATAAATGTTCTTTCCTTTAGGTATGGGATTTGGCATTGCAATTCTCCTTTTTTAGTTTTTCTGCATTATAAAAATAAAAACTTATATTTAAAATAGCATATAATCATAGATTTTTCAATAAAACAATATCTAATATTAGTGTTTTTTATGAATATATGCATTATAGTAGATATATTAAATATTATTTAAAAAGGTTATGTCTTGCAATGCAGGAACTTTTAACGTTTTACAAGAAGGGATTAATTTAATATTATGAAAAAGTACTATTCCAAATCAATATGGCTTATATTACAGCTCATTGCAACTTACGGATTGACTCAGGCACTTGTTACAGGAAGTGATATTATTACAAATAGTATTGATAATCTTACAACAGGTGATTTATATTCTGAACAAGTTAATATGAAGCTATTACTTTTTATTATTTTAGCAGGATTTATCTGTGCATTTTTTAAAAGTTTTTTTGGCAGTAAACTTAGTTTAGAGATTGCTTGTCAGTTAAAATCTGATTTGACTGATAAAATATTAAAATTAAAGTCTGAATATTTTATTAATAACAGCAGCGGAGCTATTATTAATAAACTTATGGGAGATATAGGTCATATTGAAAGACTTTTAGGTGAACTTTTGCCACAATTTTTAACTTCTATTTTAACTATTACTATTATAGGTATTACTATTTTCCAAATTGATTCTGCCATTGGAATTGTTATGATAATATGTTCCATTTGCATTCTCATAATCACTACTATCACTTCTAGAAGGCTTAAAAAACTTACAAAAACAAGGCGAGGAATGATTGATGCTTTACTCTCTCATTCCTCTGACTTTGTACGTGGTGTACAAACTGGACGTGCTTATAATTTATATAAAATTATGACAGATAAATTAATGATTCCAATAGACGGATTATTTCAAAATGAAAAACGTAGAGTTAAGGTTTCATCTGCTGCATGGTTTTTACAAATATTTGCTGAATGGCTTCCTGGGTTTATTACCATTTGGTTTGTAGTTCATAAGGTTATGGACAATTCTCTTAGTATAGGCAATATAACTTATCTTTTGTTAATGCTAAATAGATTTTTTAAACCGTTTAGTGAGCTTCCTACAATTATTAATGATTCATCTGAAATAATGGTTTCAGTTCGCAGAGTTAAAAATATGCTTGCAAGTCCTGAAGAAAATGATAACTTTAAAAATAATTCTATTGATAATTTAGATAAAATAAGTGTAAGTAATAATAACATAGCTATAGAGCTTTCAAATGCTGCATTTTCATATACTGATGAAACCAGAGCTTGGAGCAATATTACTATTGATATTAAAAATGGTGAGGAAGTTGCATTAGTTGGCAGTTCTGGCAGCGGCAAAAGCACTATTTTTAATATTCTTTGTGGTTTCTATAATTTGCAGGAGGGTGAATATAAACTGTTTGGTATTTCTTCTAAAAATCTGTCTTTAAAAAGTATTAGAGAACAGTTTTCAATAGTATCACAAGATATATTTTTATTTCCTGGAACTATTAAGGAGAATGTATGCGCCGGACAAACAAATATTTCCGATTATAATATAATACAGGTTTGTAAAGAGGCTGATATTCATGAAGTAATTATGAATACGCCTAATGGGTATGATACAGTTCTTGGCGAGGACGGTGTTGGTCTTTCAGGTGGTGAAAAACAAAGACTTTCTATTGCCAGAGCCTTACTTAAAAACAGTCCTATTTTACTTCTTGATGAGCCGACTTCAGCACTTGATGTTGAAACTGAAAAACAAATCCAAAAGACGCTTAGAAAAATCAAAGGTAATAAAACTATTATTACTATTGCTCACAGATTATCAACTATTAAACATTCAGATAGAATTATTGTACTTTCTAATGGTCATATTGCTGAAATAGGAACCGATGAAACATTAATGCAAAATCAAGGAGTTTATTATAACTTAAATCAAATGGACTATAACGGAGGGCATAATTAATGAAAACATTAATTTATACTATTAAGATAATGAAAAAATATGGTTTTCTTTATATTGGAGCCATAATTACTATGTCTATCTCACGTTCATTTTTAGATGTAATATTTTCTGGAATTATTAACACTTTATTCCAAAGTATAGAAAGCAGAAATTTAGATACTTTTAATGAGGTACTTATATCAGGTATTTTTAAAGGTTTTATTATTATAGGTATATGGATGGCTTGTGGTATGATTTACAATGTGGAGGCTAAACGTGCTACTGCTAATCTTCAAACTTTAATTTATACTAAGGCATTAAGGCTTCCTATTGTTTATTATGAAAAACATAATAGCGGTGAATTTTTAGCACGGTTAAGCTATAATATAGATAAAGCCAGTCAAATATATGGTTCACGACTTAGACGGCTTTTATATCCTATTCTTTCTGTTTCTGTTTATATTATTACTATGATTAATATTAATTTAAAACTTGCAATGGCTTTATTAATTACTAATACTGTCTTATTATTACTTAATATTATTCTAAGCAAGCCTATGCAAAAGGTAAGTAATCATTTAATTGCTGTAAAGTCCAATGAATCTCAAATTATAATGAGCATTGTACATGGAATAGCTACTATAAAAATGTATTTTATGGAAACTTTAATGGCTAAAAAATATAGAGAAATATTAGATAATTGGAAAAAGGCTCAATTTATGAGAAATATTATTGCTGCCACATTGGAATCTCTTAACTCTGGCTTTGATTTGTTGTGTTCAGTATTCTTTTTAGCAGTTGGTGTACAATTTGTTTCACAAAATGAAGTTACTTTAGGGGAGTTATCAGCAATTTATATTATGTACTCTGCTTTTAGTTTTCACTTTTTGCAAATTGGAAGATATATTCCAGAACTTTCAGAATGTATTGTTTATATGAAAGACTTATTTGATTTCATTAACTTAGAAGAAGAATATGTTCCTGCTTCACCTCTTAAGGAAATAAGTATAAATAATGAACCTATTATAAGTTTTGAAAGTATAACTTTTGGATATGATAACGAAACTCCTGTACTAAAGAATTATTCACTTGATTTAGAAAAAGGCAAAATCACTGCAATTACTGGATGTTCTGGCTGCGGAAAAAGTACCTTAATGAAATTACTTATGGGATTTTATCCTATTACCAGCGGTAAAATTAAGATTTATGGTCAAGATATCATGGACCTTGGATATGAAAATGTTAGAAACATTATTGCTTATGTTCCTCAAGATTCTTATCTTTATAATACTACTATTGCTGAAAATATTTCATATGGAAATCCAAATGCTAGTATGGAAGAAATTATTGAAGCTGCAAAAATGGCAAATGCTCATGAATTTATAATGAAACAAAGTGAGGGATATTCTACTAAAATCAGTGAACGTGGGATTTCTCTTTCAGGCGGTGAACGTCAAAGAATTTCTATTGCCAGAGCAATTTTAAAAAATTCACCTATAATAATTCTTGATGAGGCTACTGCTGCTCTTGATAATGAATCCGAAATACTTATTCAAGAATCCTTACATAAACTTATGGAAAATCGAACTGTTGTAATGGTAGCTCATAAGCCTACTACCATAGCTTATGCAGATACAAAAGTTCAACTTTCTTAGATTTTATTGCTTCATTACTTAATAATATAAATGTTCAGACTATAATTATAAATTTTTACCAAGTAGATATTTAGTAATAATTTGTGATATTATTACTTTTTATAAATGAGCAAAATCTATATAAAAGCAATTCTAAATAAAATCAATAACTGGATTTTACTAGGATTGCTTTTATTTTGTATTACAATAGCCTTATGTTTCATAATATAAATTACTACTTTTATTAATTCAAGTTATAATTACCATATGAAAAGCACAATAGAGTTTCGCTTGCGAAACTCTCGCCTGCGGCGGTCGCAATTTGCGACATCTACATTGTACGCCGCAGTGTGCTCCACCAGAGGTTTTTTATACATTATAAATATTTAATTCAATTTTCCCTTTAACATCTACAATTTTTTCTTCCCAAATCCAAATAATGAAAAAAATTCTGCTGGATTTTCACTTGTAAGCACTGAACCTACCACTATCACCGCTGCAAGTACAAATTCTTTAACTCCAAACGGTGTACCAAAGAATATTCCAAGAATCACTGCCCAAGCTGAATAACTTATATTAAGGCCCATCGCTTTAGTTGCACCTATACTGTTAATTGAACTATAATAACACAAATATGAGGCAGTTCCTGCTAATGCTGTTATTATTATAATTAATACATCTGACTGCATTGCCGCCGCTGTAAGATTAAAACCTTTTAACAATGGTATAATAATTACTCCATATATTATTGTAGAAACAAGCTGTCTTATTTGTAATGCCGATTCTGGTGATACATCATTTTTCATTCCATAAGCACAAATTACACATTCTGCTCCCCAGCCAAATACACATAACATAGCAAATACAAAACCAAGTATTACATTTTTAGGTGAATCTGGTGCAGTAAATCCAAGTATTATAGTTGCTGCTATTGCCATTAAAAGTCCTATAATACCTTTTTTACTCATTTTTTCTTTAAGAAAAATATAGCTTAGTACAGCACCAACTATAGGAAACATAGATGAAATAATTGCCGCATATGAAGCTCCTATATAACTTATTGACAGCATATATCCTGTCATTCCTATCGGACCTCCAAAAACTGCCGCTAATGCTACAAATAATGCACTTTTTGTTTTAAGTGATTTTAACAGCGGCTTAATTCTCCCTGTAAATAATAAAAATATTATCATCCATAAACTTGAAAATGCATCATGTAAAAAGGTTGATACAAATGGTGCAATAGCTAATGCTGCTCCTGCATTATCTAAAAAAACCGTTCTTGACAGTATAACTCCTACTAAAATGGCATCAAGACCCCACAATATGCCACCTGTAAGTCCTACACCTATTCCCTTTGCTTCTTTACTTAACCCACTTGACATTATTTTAATTCCTTTCCATATTTTTCTATATACTTCTTACTCATAGCCATGGCACGATTTAACCTATCTACTCCATAAGAGCCAAAATCTTCACCTTCTGTTTCCTTAAGTATAGTCCACGCACTCCACAAAATATCTTGACACATTTTAAATATCATAATTTTTTCAATAGACTTCTCATCTGCTGTTCCATTAAAATAATGATATAAAAAGAGTTCTTCATCATCTTCTGAAAATTCACACTCTATTAAATGTGCCGCCAAATCCCACATAGGGTCATTATATCCCGAATATTCCCAATCAATAAGATACATTCTGCCCAAACTATCTTTAATTAAATTTTCGGCAACCAAATCATTGTGACAAGGTCTTATATTTAATCCTATATCATTAAGTCTGCCTAAAATTTTATAGAAAAATGTGTCCATTTCCATAGTATTTTTATAATATTTTCCACCTGCATTTTCTATTCTTTTTTTATACTTTTCATACTCCGTTTTAACAGAAAATTCTCCAAAAAGTTCTATATCTGAATTGTGAAGTGTTCTTAAAATAGCTGTAGTTTTTTTAATGTTTTCTTCAAGTCTGGCAGTTGCTGCATTAAGAGTTTCTGCTCCTTTTATACATTCTGTAATTTTAATACCTGTATCCGCATCAAAATATACAGTTTCAGGATTAAATCCTATTTTTGATGCCAAAATAGAGTTATATTGTTCACTACATCTGTTTATCATAACATCTGTGCCAGCACCAGCAATTCTAAGTACATAATCTTTACTATTAAATCTGACAAAATAATTAGTATTAGTCATACCGCCGCCAAGTCTGCAAACTTCTATTTCTGCTTCTTCTAAATTCATACAGTCCATCAAGGTTTTCTTAGCTGTATTTTCTTTTCTCATTTGTTCTCTGCGTCTTATTATAGGAAAAATTAAGTTTTCAGCCTTAGTATACAATACTTCATTCTCAATTACTGACCATGCCATATTATCTTTCATTAAACCATTAATATGATATAAACGCCCTATATTTTCCACAACATACTCATAATTGAGCTTAGGATTTCTATTATTTTCAAAGTATGATAACATTTTTTTCCAAAGTGTAACAGAAATTTTACTAATTCCCACTAATTCAGCATCTACACTGTTCATCTGACGAATATCTTTTGAAATACGAAATATAGTGCCATCTTCTTCAAGCTCTACAAAAGCTGAATCACCCGAATCACTTGGATTGGTTAATAATAAACAACTTCTGCTTTCTGCATTTAATATATCGGTTATTGCTGTTTCTTCAAATATTTGATTTCCGTCAATTAATAAAAAGTCCTCATTTAGATAAGGTGCTGCTGCTGCAAGCGAAGCCATGGTACCAGTCCATTTAAAACGGTTATTTTCTATAAATACTATATCCTTATACTTGCTAAGAGCTTCTTTATATTTATCTGATTTATAACCTACTGCTATGTAAATTTTTTCAATCCCATTAGCATTCAATTGTCTGATAATTCTCTCTACAATACTAATTCCTGCAATTTGCAAAAGCCCAACTGGTTCATCAAAATGTTTATTTACACCTGCGGCTAATATAACTGCTGATTTGACTGGAGCAGGCATATCAGACTGAGAATCTAACTGTAATCTCCTATCTTGGCGCACTTCTAATGAGGCTTCAAGATATTTAGTTCCATTTGCAGTTAAGGTAATTTGTTCGTCAGTTCTTAGAATATAACCCTCTTCTTCCAATTGTTTAAGTGTTAAATTCACAGAACCTACTGATAAGTCCGTACTTGACGCCAATGCTCTCTGACTTTTAAAACCAACATTATTTATATCATATAAAATCTTATAATATCTATCTATCATATTTCCTCCAAAAAAATATTTATAAACACTTTTATTATTTTATACATTGTCTTTTTTAGAATAATTAAGTGAATAATTTTACAAATAAAACTACTTCATATAATAAAATATCATCATTCATTAAATTTCATATTCTACATCTACATGCTCTTCAAAATATTTAAATATCAAAACATTACCGTTCATTAAATGAACAACATTATTTTATCACGTGTTTTAAATAATGTCAACAATGTATATTCATTTTTTGAACACTTTTAAGAATAAGATTATCACAAGAAAAATAGGATATTTCATAATATGATTAACACATTATAAAATATCCCATTTTGATTAATATTAAATATCTATATTCCTTTTATTATCCCTCCAATTGCTAATTATAAATCTAATAAACGAATTTATATTAACACTGTAATCACTTGCTCTTTTAATTCACATCTTTGGATACATTACTATCATTTTTCTCTATATCATTATTGACTTTTTTTGTATGTTTTTTCTCTTTTTTCTTCTTTTTAGAATTAATTTTTACAATTTTATAAATAACAAAGGATAATCCCCCAGCAATTACAGCATATGGAGCTAAAAATACAATTATCAAGATTGTTATTTCAAACAAAGTTCTCATTAAATTTAATGATGAATAAAATGTATTTTCTAATTTATCTAAAAATCCAGCAGAATCCCCCACATCTGCCTCATGCAAACCCTGTACATCTATTGAAACCGAAGTGTATTCTATTTGATTATCCCATCTTTTTATACTTCCTGTAAGACTTTCTATTTGATATTCTACATCACTAAGCTGTTGATTTAGTAAAATTATATCTTCAAGTCCTGATGCTTCTTTTACTAATTCATTCAACCTAGTCTGCTGTATCCTAAGCGACGCAATCCTAGCCTCTGTATCATAATAATCAAATGAAATATCCTTAGCATTTGTATTATTTTTTATAACTGAAAAATCAGATTTTGTACTATTTAAAAAATTATCCAAGTTTTCAGTTGGAATCTTAAAAACATAATATGCAAAACTCCTAGAAGAACTTGAACTTCTATTCTCTATAGAAGAACTTTCAATATAACCGCCATTATCGATTGCTAATTTTTGTAAATTTTCTATATCTCTTTCAAAATATTTGCTTTCAATATTCATAGATACAGTTTTTATAATTTTTCTATTATCTGTCGGTGTATTAATTGCAGTTCCTTCTCCTACACTTCCAGCAGGCATTGCCTCTGCCTCTTCTGATAAGGCAATATCATTTACTGCACTTAACCTTGGCTCCATACTATTAGAATTACTGCTATTACTTGCGCCACAACCACTTAATAATATAAGACCTGTTATCATAACAAGAATACTTTTTGGAATATATTTTCTCATGCTGCTCCATTTCTCCTTATAGGTACGTTCTTCCTAATAAAGGAAAAACAACTTAATGTAACCATGCTGTGTCATACAATAAAACTCTTTGTAATAATAATTGACACTCAAGTATTATAAAACGTATAATATTTATAATAATATGTTTTAATTATATAACAATTTTTCAATATAAGCAATATTTCGGTATTTTAACATGCCTTAAAAACAACAAATAAATAATTATTAAATGGAGGTTAATCATAAAATGGAAGAAAAACACAACAAAAAGTTAAATCAACATATAAATGATAATCAAAATATTGATAATACTATAAATAGTAAAAACAACATAAAAAATGATATCAATAATATTAATGTTTCTAATCAAGCAAACATTACAGCAATCTTCAACAATATAAGTAAAAAAATGGTTGGAAGCGATAGAGTCACTAAATTACTATTAATATCACTTCTGGCAAATGGTCATGTTCTTTTAGAAGATGTACCGGGTACAGGCAAAACTGTACTGGCTAAGTCACTTGCTGAATCAATAGATTTGCAATTTAACAGAATTCAATTTACACCTGATTTATTACCTTCTGACATTACTGGATTAAGTATATTTAATCAAAAATCTGCTGAATTTACATTTCATCAAGGGCCTGTATTTTGCAATATTTTGCTTGCTGACGAAATTAATCGTGCAACTCCAAGAACTCAAGCTGGATTATTAGAATGTATGGAAGAACACCAAATAACAACTGATGGCAAAACTAGACCTCTTGAAAATCCTTTTTTTGTTATAGCTACTCAAAATCCCTTAGAAACTGCTGGTACATTTGCACTTCCAGAAGCACAAATGGATAGATTCCTTATGCAAATCTCTATGGATTTAGTATCACCTAAGTTAAAGCTGACCATATTAGAACGTGCCTTAGATATGGTATTATCTCCGCCGCTTTCATCTGTTTGTACTAAAAGTTCATTATTAACAATGCAAGATGAAGTTAAAAAAGTATATGTACATAAATTAATTCTTGATTACATAATAAAAATTATTGAAGCAACCAAAGAATACAGTATAAACTCTATGGGTATAAGTAACCGCGGCATGATTGCACTGCTTCGTGCTGCCCAAGCCGCAGCCTACATAAATCAACGTAATTTTGTAGTTCCTGATGATATAAAATTAGTAGCTGTTCCAGTCCTTGCACATAGATTGATACTTGATTATGGTTCTGATATTACTAAAACTAAAGAAAATAAAATTATTACATTATTAGAAAAAATAGATGTTCCTACAGAGCGCTGGGAGCGTCAGTAATAAAATAAAGCATTACATAATCAGTAAGTTACAAACGATTATGTAATGCTTTATTTATTTTAAATATCTTTATTAAGATTAAAAATTATGATATCCACTCTCCCATATCGTTTACAGTATAACCATCTACTGTTGTACTATATGCCATATCTCCATTATCATTTAGAAAATACCATTTTTCACTTATAAAATTCCAACCTGTAGCCATACTTCCAGAATTATTAAGGAAATACCACTGTCCGTTTAGTTCTATCCAGCCAGTTTTCATATCTCCATTACTATTCAAAAAGTACCATTTATTTTCCGATTGCACCCAACCAGTTTCCATTTGACAATCTGAATTTAGGTAATACCATTTATCTGCCACCTGCACCCAGCCAACAACTGCATAACCTTCTTCATTGAAATAATACCATTTACTCTCTAAACTAACCCATTCATTCTTAGCATATCCTGTAGCAGTTTTAAGCCACCAGCCATTTTCATCTAATTGCCATACTCCAGATGTTACATTAGAATTAGTTTTTGCTTTAATAATTGAACTGCCAGAGCCACTTCCGCTGCTGCCATTATTTGAACCATTATTACCGATGTTATCATCTGTTTCAATCAAACGCATATAATCACCAAATACAAGATTATTATTTTCATCACGTGAAAAAGCATATTGACTGTCTACTGATACAAACATATCTTCTGTTAAAATTGTGCCATCATCATAGGTTGAAATAATACTGTCTGCCTCTTTGATAATTGCTGAATTTATTACACTTCCAGCTATCGCATCTGTATATGTTTCTGCTTGTGTTCTTGTTCTAAATGAAATTGAGTTTATAAGTTCTTGTCTTGGTATAATTATCGGATTATCTCTAAGTATATAATTTTGTTTTGCATTATCTACAGATACACAGTTAATTAATTGTAAATGTCCTGGATTAAAGTTATCAGAAAATCCTGCCATTCCATTTTCATATGCAAGACAATTAATTAATATACTATCTGCTGGCTGTCCTTCACCGCCAACCTTAAAACCATTTGCATTATTTCTAAATGCTACACAATTATCAAATACTATAGGGAAACCGCCGCCCATATTTACACGTAAAAAGTGGTCCCAGCCGTCATCTCCAGCATATGATGCATCACATCCAATATAATAATTTCCTCTTCCTGCACGTTGAAGCTGAAATCCATCTGAATCTTGCATATTAGCGTCTTCATTACGAAAAGCTGTACAGTTTAACCATGTATTATATTTTACCCAACCTCTATTAAATGTAGTGTCATCGCTATTAGCTCCGCCAAATCCTGAACCTGTACTCCATTGAGCTGTTAAATTTTCATACAAATTATAATCTCCTGCAACAGAAACTGGTATTCCGTTACCCTCTGAAAATCTATCTAAGCTGCTGTTTCCGCCAGTAATAAAACCTTTAAAGTGAATAAAATAAACTTTGCCGCCTGATGACCTAATATTTTTTATTCTAATATTTTCTACACCTGGTTCTGGCTGAATAGTTACATAATTTGGTGTATCAGTATCATCATATGGGTCATCCCATGGTTCATCAACTAAATCAGTTGGCTCACCACTATTATTTTGAGTTACAGTTATTGTTTCATTTGAGAAATCATCTTCTGCTATTAAATATACAGATTGTCCTGGCTCTGCCGCATTAATTGCATCACTAAGAATCATAGCATTTGCTTTCGAAGTTCCGTCACCTAGACCTCTTGCCGCAGTTCCTGCCCATACTGCCTCCAATTCAGTTGTTGGAAGTGCCGTATTTCTGGTCACATTTATAGTTCCATTTGCACTGTTGGTTCTGGCATTTGTATCAGTTGTTTCAAATTCATAACTAAACTGATTTACGCCCATTGCCAATGATACTTCAATAAATTTTTCATCATAATTTACTACTGTGCCATTAAAAACAATTTCATTTGTAGCTAAATTTTTAACTATCAAAGTTCCATCATAATTAGGACGTAATGATAAAATCATGTTTTCTCTAGTTGTTGCACTTCTATGTCTTGATTCAATTACAGCATTAGGATATCTGTCAGTTGAACCTGGAGGTACAGTAGCAACACAATTCGATTCGCCTGTGTATTCTAGTGATACATTACTTACCACTAAGCGATTTTCACGTGCTGCAAAAAATCCCCAGTACATAACATCTTCATCTATTCTTTTTACAAGGTCTGCATTTGCACGATTGTTAGATGTGCTGGTATCTACTCTAGTTTCAGGAATTGTACCTACACCTGTTTCAGCATTAACAGAATAGAAAAATCCTTCATCTTTTCTTTCAAGTGTAACTGAATATGTTATTCCTGCTGAATACCCATTAACTGCTCCATGATTTCCATTATCATAAAATACTGTATTAGGAACACCTATTGTATTAGTCTGGTCAACCGCACCATCACGAGCAATTCCTGATGGTGACCTATCTCTGCGGAAACCTACACCCGCAAAATTAGAAATAGCAGGAATTTCTTCAAATCCATTTTCATAAGGAACTTTTCTATTTGGACTTATAGAATCACGTGCCATAACTCCTGAGGCTGCTTGACTGCTTGCTGTACCGCCAGTTTGTCCGCTTGATGAATTTGGATGCGGTCCAGCCGTCATTTGCATAATGTCTGCTGTGATTTTATAATTTCCGTCAGTAGGAAGTGCAGTGTAGAAAAATGTCATTCCGTCATGTCCGCCTGTAATTTTTCCACCACGGCTTTCAAGTAAAATTGTATCACTGCCATCTATTGAATATGGTACACCATATTCGAGTGCCTCTGCCATTTGTTCTGCATTTGGTATAAATGAAGCTCTTGAGTCATATGAATTTCCGCCTGCTGAAACAATATCATACATATGAGGTGCATCACTCTTTGATGCTATCCAATCTGGATTAATCCACACATTATTAATCCCGTCTTGTTCTAATGTTAATGTACTTGAAGAATTATGAAACATTAAATCTGTTGATTGACCAAATGCTGTATAATACCATTTAAGGTCCTCAAGTTCAATTTCCCCTGATACTCCAATTTCAGGAACGAAATTATTTGTTTCATCTGCAAGTACTGTCATTGCTGTAGGCATAGAAAGATTTAATGTCATAATTCCTGCAAGAACAATACTGCATACCTCTCTTAATTTTCTTTTCATCATAATAAAATCTAGCTCCTCTCAATAATTATGTAATATTTTCATAGTTTTTACGTAACTAAAAGTTCTCCTTTCCTACCTAATACCAACTGCAATTAGATATACTTTATCTGCCGCCATAATGTAATTTTACAAATTATTTTTATCACAAAAAATTTTCTTTATGTGCTAAAAATAAACCAACTGTATATTAAATAATAACTTATACTTTGTATATTTTCTCTAAAAATATATACCAGCACCACCAAAAATTCTACATTTTCATGCTGTTAAATACAAAATATTACATATTCATCTTTAAAATATATTCACTTTATTAAATATACATTTTCATACATTTGATATGTATATTTATTTTTTATATATTTTATCTGCATTTAGAAACAAAAAATAAATATATAATTACTTTTTGATAATTTTACTTGCATGACATGATTACTTTTTATATACTTAAAATGAAAATTTAGGAAAGGTATTATTTTATAAATGGCATTTTATATCTTATTGGTATTTTTAATTATATATTTTTCATACATAAAACTATTCGCAAAATATTGGGATAAAAACCTTTATTTGGGTATTAATTTTATTGATAATGAAGTCTTTGAACATGATGAAACAAAGCTCTATATTTTTGCTGTAAACAATAAACTTATTCCTCTCCCATTTTTACAGCTTCGCTTTAGGCTGGACAATTCTTTTAGATTTAAAGAAAAAAATATTTCTGTACGTACCGACTATAACTATGTAAAAGAAATTTTCTCCTTTTCATTCTACAAAAAATCAGAAAGATACCATACATTATTTTGTGAAAAGCGTGGAATTTATGCTCCAAACAGACTTGAGATAGTTGCTAGAAATTTAATTTCAAATGATGAATATATAAAAGAATACTCTATGTCACCAACTATTATAGTGTATCCTGCTAAAATAGATGAATTTAAAATTTTACCTTTTCTTAGACAAAGCATAGGTATTACACTTAGTAAAATAGCTTATACAGAAGACCCTTTAGAGTTTCGTTCAATCAGAGAGTACACACCCACTGATGCTATGAAAACTATCAACTGGAAAGCCTCTGCAAAATCTGGGAATATCATGGTAAATAACTATTTTTCTATTTCGGATAAAAGTTTACTGTTTTTATTAGATTTAAGTTTAGGCAGAAGTTTTTTATATGACAACATAGCAGAAGAAGCTATTAGATTATTTTGTGCAACTGCTGAATATTGTATGAAAAACTCATATTCCGTACGAGTTTGCAGTAATGCCTTAAACACCGAAAACTTATTATGTTTCCCTAAAACAACAAAACACAAACCTCTTTCTATTAAGAATATACTGCAAAAGTCTGCATCAATAGAGCTTAACAATACGAAAATATCCACTCCGTTATTTCATACCAACATGCAAAAAAACACTTATAATTCTCCAGTAATTATTGTAATATCTACTAATACAAGTTTAGATAATATAACGCTTTTTGAAGAACAAAGCTCACCAAAATCTACACTAATATGGATAGCTATATGTGAAAGCGCAGAAGAAATTATTCCAAGCAGTACAAATAAAACGGAGGTATTTAGGTGGATAATAAAATAATAAAACGAAATCTTATAATTTTAATAGAAACACTTTCACCTATACTTATCTTTGGAAGTATATTACTTACTATATACGGGCTAACTTTTCCAGAAAATACCTATTTTCTTAATATATTGATACTTCAAAATTTACTAATGTGGATACCATTTTACATTAGTGTTCTAACCAGTAAAAATATACATAATACCTACCAGTATGCTTCTATAGCTATATTTATAGCTATGCTTTTTGGTGGAATAACTTATTTTTTCACAAATATTCCAATTGCAATTTACACTATAATAATTATTCTATTAATGTATCATTCTCTTTATCGTGAAATTGATGATGATACACCATTGTGGATTTCAATTCCGCCATTTCCAGTACTTATATTATTTTTTATAGAATTTTTTCTGATATTATTTATTCCAGCCGGTAAATTACATTTACTGCTTGCAATTTATACACTTATTTTTATAGCTTGCTTGTTAGGATTAAAAAATAGTTATGAATTAAAAATGTTAGAAGCTGTAGACAAAGACAGTTCAGGTTTTTCAATATGGCACTTAAAAACAGCAAATAGAAAATTTTTATTAACGATTTTACTTGGAGTAATTATATCAGTATTTTTAATTTCTCTTATCTTAAATACGATATTTCCATTTCCAATGCTGATACTCCCTGATATATCTTCTGGCGAATTTATACCAAATATTGAACATATACAGCAAGAAGCAATTAAAAGTCCTGATTTTCAAAATTTGATAGAACATACTTCTATTACAGATACTGGTGCTTTAGGTGACTTTTTTAGTTTTTTAGATAAACTTTTAATGCTATTTATATCTTTACTTACACCAAATGTACTTATTTTGTTATTTTCAATAATAATTATATTTGGCTTAATTAAATCTTTAATCAACATTATAAAAATTAAACGTATTCCTGAAATAGAAACTATTAAAGATAATTATTCAGATATTTTGATTATTGGCAAAAATACAGAAAAAATATCTAAAATATCTATATTTGATTATTCTGCAAATGCCAAAATACGAAGATTTTTTAAAAAAACTATATTGCATTTTGATAAACGCCCAAGAAAAACACATACAGCTAAAGAATTATTAGAATCTGCCATATCTAATGATACTTATAAAAAATCAACGCTGTGTACAGTATATGAAAAAGCTCGCTATAGTAAAAATGGCTGTAATAATAATGATGTATCTTATATATTTTCTAAATTGAAATCAAAAAAGTAATTCAAATTTTCTAGTTTTATATAAACCTCTAAATTGATATAAGATAAATTTAGAGGTTTATATAATCTTTAAAATAATCTCTCCCCCGAGTCATTTATTAATATATGGCTGTTTTATTTTATATTTATATAAAGTTCAAATAATAACATATATTATATTTGTTTTTTCTTTACATAAAATATGAAACCTTTATCTATATTATCTTTAAATTTTAGCATCTAAAATTTATATATGATTAAATATAACTTTTAAGATTTCTTTATAAGATTTTTTATGCCAATTTCTTTTAAATTTAATTGCAAATATTATAAATATATATATTAAAATACAATTTATAATTATTAAAATTAATATTCTTATACTATAGATAAGTACAGTTTTTTCAAACCCTATATTTTCCAAATATATAGCATTTAAAATTGTATTTTTTACATTCTCCCACTCTTTAGCCCAAAAAGAAAAATCTGACCATTTAGATGGTAATGTATTCAAAAAACTTCCAAGTAAAATTCTCCATTCAACCACATCTCCAACTAAGTTATATTTCATAGCAAAATCAGATGTTTTAAATGAAATTTCATTTTTATTAAATGCATAAATATTTACTCTTTTAAAAAGAATTTCATAATCTTTATCCTTTATATCTCTGGCATTACAAAACACTTCTGCTGTATCACTTTCAAATATTCCTCTTATATTATACTCCCTATCAAAAAATTTAATGCTCTTGCCTTGTACATTTCTTGTTCCAAATATAGTTTCTGCAACTTTTGATGATACTAAGCACCCCATTTTATCTGTACTGGAAAGTTTATTAAAACTTACAGAAATTACAGCAGAGTCTCCAAATATCTCTATTATTTCAGCCTTAATACTTCTTGCAATATCACTGCCTGTTACAGTTTCATTCTTACTTATATGAGAAAAAACTACTGATATTTGATTCTCCTCTTCTGCTTCTTTTTCAAGTATATCTTTAACTTCTGTATAATTTGGAAAGTTTCCATACAAATATATAGTTGCTCTGTTTTTAGCATACTCTATATATTCATATTGATTTATAAAAATTGCACTGCATATTACTATCATCATTAGTATTATGGCCAAATACAGACTATCTTTATACATTTTTTTTATACTTCTGCTTTTTTCAATGATAATCAATCTTTTATCCTCACACTAGCACCGTTTTGTATGATTCTATCGGAATCAATAATAACATTTTGACTGTTTGATAAACTGCTTTCTGAAATAGCTGCATATTTTTCATTTTTATCAACTATTGTTACAGTTTGACGTTTTGCAATATTTAAAATTCCAAGTACAGACGCCTCTTCTTCAAGTACATACACAAAATAGCTGTTATCCTCCTCAAATACTGCTGAAATAGGAACACACAACGGATAATTGCTATTTCTATCTATAGTATCCATTTTAAAACTCTCACCAATATTACAATTTTCAGAAGGTACCAATACAACAATCTCTGTCAGTGAAGAATTATTCTCTAATGTTCTAATACTCTCAATAACACATCCCGCAATATTTTCATTGTTTGATATGCTTGTAAGCAAAACTTCCATATTTACACTTAAATATTTAACATCATCAGTTGCAATATTGCTTACAAATCTATATCCCAAAGAACTATCCGCAATTAATGCAACTGCTGTATTTGATGTTAAACTGCCTGTTCCAACATTAATACCTGTAATTATTCCGCTGACAGGTGCTAAAATTTTACATTCTTCCTTTTCTAATTCCTTTAACTTGACAATTTCACTTTCTTTTACTGATATATCTATTTCTAAAGTTCTAATAGATATATCTTTAACAGTTCCTGCCTCTGCATTTTCAACAGCTTGAATTGCTGATAATAAGTTTCTTTCTTTTTGTCTTATTGTATCTTCTAACAAAGTTTCTTTTAAGGTTATATTTTCTTCTAATTTTTTAAGTTCTTCTTTATCTGCATTATTTGCCTTGCCTTCTTCTAATTTCATTTTTGCTAATTCTAATTCATCTTGTTTTTCAGAAATATATTTATTATATTTTAAATCCATTAAACTTTTAGTTTTCATATCTACAGCCTCCTTAAATGGCTGTAATTCATCTTCTGTCAATCCTAAATCTCTTGCTTCTTTTAACTGTTTTTCGACCTCTATAAGTGCATTTTCAGCATAAGTTACTTCTATATTTAATTTCCTTTTTTCTGCATAATCTAATGCATTTTCTTTATTTTCCACTTCAATTTCTAAGGCTGATAAATTACTTGAATTTTGATTCTTTTTTTCTTCTTCTAATTTCATTTTTGCATTATCAAGTTCTATCCTAGCCTTTGAAATATCAATATCTGAATTTATAATAGTTTGATTATAATTTTCTTCTGCATGTCTTTTAGCTCTTTCTTTATCTGCTTTACTGGTATTTAACCGACTTTCTTCTTGTATTTTTTGTAAGTTTAATTTTTCTAATTCTATATTCTTTTCAACTATCATATCTTGCAGTCTGCCTGAATCTAATTCAAATATAATATCACCTATTTCTACTTTTTCTCCAATATTTACATACATTTTCTTTATTAACTGTCCTGCCAAGGTATATACACCCTCCTCGGAATTTTTCTCAATAGTACCTGTTGAGTTTATACTATGTGTTACATTATTTGCCTTAGGTTTTTCTACTGTTACATTAGGCGCTGATGCAGTTGTTATTCCCCTTGAAATAACAGTACATAATATTATAAATACCATAAATGCAGTTAAATATTTGAGATATTTCTTTCTATTTACCATAATAACTTATATGATATAGTCGTCGCTATACCATAGACTCCTTTTTCAATTTGTTACCTTTTGGTCTATTACTTTTAATTATATCTTTTCTAATCTTTTATTTTTAATATTATCTCTTTAATTAAATATTTTTCAGTTAATTATTTTGTATTTTGTCTTTGTTACTTTATTCTTTAAATATACTTTTTAAACCGATTTTATATTTTTTAATTTGCTTCTTTTAACATAATTATTCTTTTATTGCACTCGACATAATTCCTCTTTCAAGATAATCTTGTCCAAGTAAAAATACAAATATTGCCGGTAATAAAGTAACCACAGCCCCTGAAAATGCTATTCCTAACTGTGATAGTCCTATTTCTGGTAAATATAATGATAATGGCCACAATGTTTTATTTTTTAAAAATACTAAAGGCTGTTCTATTAAGTTCCAATATTCTAAAAAACCTAGTACTATAATTGACATTACCCCTGACATTCCAAGCGGCACACCTATTTTTAAAAATATTTGTATTTCACTAGCCCCATCTAACCTTGCAGCTTCTATAAGTGACATAGGGAGTTCTTTGAAAAATCCATATAGTATAAAAACTGGAAAAGTTGAAAAAATTCCTGAATATATAATAGAGCCATGAGTATTTAACAATTGAAATGCATCTAATACTAAATAATCTGAAAGCATTCTAACTTGAAATGGTATCATCATTAAAATTGTATACACCCACAATATAATCTTTACTCCAACAAATTCATAACGTGCAAGACCCCATGCACAGGTAGTTGCTATTATTAATTGTCCTATTATTACGCAGACAACTATTTTAACTGAATTCCAAAACATAACGAAAAATTCTGGTGAATCAAATAGTAATTCTACATATTGCCTTAATGTAGGGTGCATGGGAATAATTCCAAATCTTACATTACCATCACCTCCCCATATCGGGGAGATATATCTTATTACCTCATCTATTCCCATAAAAGACCCTACAAACAAAAGATATATTGGTATGCAAATAATTATTGCTAAAGCACTTAAACCAATGAGGTTAAATTTTTCTTTCATATCTTGTTCCTTCTTACATATTGTTTTATGGTAGTTTTTCCTATTACCGTTTTATTAGTCTACATTTTTATATACAAAAATATTATATTTGGTACCTTATACAATGTCTTATATACACTATATTAAATTCTATATCTTAAAAATTTATATACTGTTCATTTACCCTACAAACAATATTTTATATCTATATTCCCTTAACATGCTATACCGTGTATACAAGGTTTTATTGATTTCACTCTATACATAATAACTTACATACCATGATTTAATATTACATGCTATACTTTAATATCAGCTTATTTAAACATTAATTATTAAACTATAATGTCTTTCACTAATTTAATATGTTGCATTATATTTTCCCTGCAATTTTTTAAATACAAACATACATAAAAATATTGCTAATGTATTAATTACTGCTGCTGCCGACATTTTATCTATTGCCAAATCTCTAAACCAATTATTCATCAAGTGCTGTATCATGTATATACTCTTATGCGGATAATTTCCAGATATCAAGTATGCCTCTCTAAACACTTTTAAGGAATTTAATACTGATAATACACTCACCATATACATAGTAGGCACTAAATTAGGAATTGTTATTTTTATAAAACATTGTAATTTAGTTGCTCCATCAACTTTTGCCGCCTCATAATAACTTATAGGTATTCCTGACAGTCCAGCAGTCCATAAAAGTATATCATATCCGATATTTTTCCAAATATAGCTTATAACTAGGATAGTAAACGCATATTCTGTATTCATAAAATCCACTTTATCTGCTCCAAAATATATAAAAATACTATTTACTAAACCGCTCTTATAAAATAATATTTTCCATATTAAAACTACTGAAGCTACAGGAACAGCCATTGGTAATAAAAATGTACTTTTTAATATATGCCCATAACTATCTTGATTTACTAATATTACTGCTATCATTAAAGATAATATTAATAAAATAGGTATAGATATAACCGTGAATTTTAAAGTATTTATAATTGCAAGTTTATATGCTTCATTTTTAAAAATTACAAAATAATTATTAAATCCTGCTAATCTTCCATTTACAGCACCTAAAAATGAACGTCTTAGTACATCAAGGAGCGGCAATAATATAAAAATTATAGTTCCAATAAGACTAGGTATGATAAACAAAAATCCCTTAACTTTTTGTTTTCTTTGTTTATCAAAACCTATCTTATTAAATTTATTCCATAACATAGATAGAAATTTTTTGCATTATATTATTAATAGCTGTATTCAATTCTTCTTCGCCCATAACATAATTCATAGTGTGTTCTAATATAATTTCTTTTACTACATAATTAGAAAATTCCATAACCGCCGCATTATCTATATATTCTTCCAATCTTTTAACCTCATCTTCATTTGGCTTTAAAAATTCAATATTAATATTTTTCACAATTCCGCTTTCTTGCTCAAGTACAGCTAAAAATATATCTTGTTTTTCATATTCTGCTCTAAGTGATTCAGATAATGACTTTTTATTAATTGGCAATCCTATACCTTGGTTACTCTTTTGACTTTCATCAGATAACATAAATTCTATAAAAGCCTTAGCACTTTCTACGTTATCACTTTTAGAACTAATTCCTAGAACAGTACTTGGCAATAACATTACTTTACCTTCTTTTGTGATAAAAGGTCTATAGTCATAATTATCTAAAGATTCATTTGCTCCTAAAATTCCAATTAGACTAGATTGTGACTTTAAAGTATTAATTTCTATAGAAGACTCATTTAATAGTAAATTTACAATTATATTCATAGGTGTGTCAGGATTCATCTTAATACTTGCCTTAACATGAGCAGCATTTATTTCATTTTCCAAAGCATCAATATCTTTTATAGCTTTTATATTTTTTAATAAATTTTCAAGTGCAGTACTATTAATTTCACCATTATCAGTAAAAACAGACTCATTATTTACTTCATACAAATATTCAAAAAGTGCTTCATTATCATTATTAGTAAAACTATTTTTCTCAGGCGCATCTTCTTTTACTTTTAACAAAATATCTTTTAAACTTTCTAAATCCTTAATTTCATCTATTCTGCTTTCTTCACCATGTATATATGGTATTTCAAAACGTGTGGCTACTGCATAATTATTATCAGGAAGTAGTTTTATTAATTCTTCTTTGGAGTTAATACTTTCAATTACATCTGATATATCTGCTAATAAGCCCTTTTCTATGTAAGAATCAATCTGCATTTTATCTAACAGTAAAATATCAGGTCCATTACCTGCCATTATTTCTGTATTTAGAGTACTAATTGCATCTGTTATACTTACTCCATTTTCACCTGTCACACCAATTTGTAGGTTTACATATGTATCAGTATTTTCTTTTTGATACATATTAATTGCTTGACGAAGTTCTCTATTGTCCTCTAAAGCATAAACTTTAATTTCATTTTCTGGAGTAGCTGCAATGTTTGGATCATAAGTATATTTATACATTACATACTCCCCGCTGCTTATATTTACCATTAATACTAAGTATGAAGTTTTATCTAACACCAACATATTTTCAATAACCATTCCTGGCATATTTAGTGAATTAAGACTGCTGTCAAATAATTCCTCTAAAATTTCTCCTTGCTCTGCCTGTCTATATAAACCTGAATTATCACAAAAATATAAATCATTATCTTCTCTGTTATTCACCAATGTAATTTTACCTGATACTAATATCTCTAAACTTATCTTTTCTGATAAATTTTTACTTACATTTTTTAATTCTCCAGATTCTATATCAAAACATTTAATATCTTCTTCAATACTTATATATAAAGAATTATTTACTACTGCAATAGCCTGCGGATACTCATCTTTTGATAAATACTCATGTAACAATTCTCCTGTTGCTATATCTATTAAATATACTTGGCCATTTGAATCTTGTAATATACATATATCATTATTTACATAATATATATTTACTATCAAATTTCCTATATTCAATCTAACAACATTACTGTTTCCCTCTATTTCTTGTGTATCTTGAATTTCACTTGATATTTGTACTTTATCTGATATCTGTACTTCTCCTGATATTTGTACTTCTTCTAATATCTGTATTTCTTCTAATATCTGTACTTCTCCTGATATTTGTACTTCTCCTGATATTTGTACTTCTTCTGATATCTGTACTTCTTCTGGTATCTGTACTTCTTCTGGTATCTGTACTTCTTCTGATATTTGTACTTCTTCTGATATCTGCTCTTCACCTAAAATGCCTGAACCAGAAATTCTTCTTCTAACACCAGAAGATGTACTTAATTCCTCAAGTTCTGGAAGTACTAACGGAACTTCTATTCTTTCGCCATTGTTATCTATTTTTGATAGTTTACTTTCACTTTCAACAGTCATAATATTACATAATGCTGAACCATCTGTACCTAGTGATGCTGACATAACAAATTCCTCTTGATTTTCCAGCAATATTTCAGTTTTTTCACTCCATGAATTTCCCATATCTCCACTTTGTAAAAGTGATACTGCTCCTGACCTGTCAAGTACCAAAACTCCTATATTTCCATTATCCAAAACTTTCATATCTAACACTTGATCTTTGTCTTTAGAAAAATCAATTTCAGATTCTACGTATCTGCCCATTGGCTTATTTATATTCGATATACTATTATTTCCTCCGCTGCTCTCCGCTTCTTTTCCACATGCACTAATTGTAATAATTGTCACAATGCCTGCCATTAACAATGAAAATACTTTCTTCTTTTTCATAACATTCTCGCTTTCTAAATAGTTTAATTTTTTAACTCAATTTTTATTTATTAAAGATTAAATTATATTTTCAATGATATAATTTTTAACGCTATATTTTAGGAAATAGTATATTAAAAAAATCAAGATATCAAAAAATAATATATTATAATATTCCATAAATAAAACCTAATAACAGCTTAATAGTATCAGTTAAATCTCTAAATAATCTCTAATTTAATCTACTATTTTGTGAAAGTATTGTGAAACTATTTCTTAGAGATTTTTTAGAGATTCCTATGCTATACTTAAATAATTAATATCTTATTATAAATTTAAAAAATAAATTAAAGGAATTATATACTATGAATATACTTATAATTGAAGACAATGAAGCTCTATGTATATCTCTTTCATATCAATTAACAGAACAAAGTATAAATGTAAGTATTGCTAATGATGGAAATGAAGGACTTTTATTAGCATTAAAAAATACTTATGATATTATCTTATTAGATAGAATGCTTCCGATTATTAATGGATTTTCTGTATTACAAGAACTTCGCAGAAATAAGGTAAACACCCCTATTATATTTATAACTGCCCTTGGAACTTTAAATGACAAAGTGAAAGGACTTGATATTGGTGCTGATGATTATTTAGTAAAACCATTTGAATTTGAAGAACTTATGGCACGTATACGTTCTCTTCTTCGAAGACCAATATCTACATTCAAACACTTAGAAGATAATATTTTACAATTAAATAATATATCTTACGATTTTAATAGAAATATACTATCTAATAATAAAATATCCTATACACTTTCAAAACGTGAAGGGCAATTATTAGAGCTTTTTCTAAGAAATTCTGGACAAATTTTACCGCGAAATATGATTTTGTCAAGAATTTGGGGCGCTGACAGTGACATTGAAAACGGAAATTTAGATAATTATATATATTTTATAAGACGGCGCTTAAAACAAATAAATGCAAAAGCTTCTTTAATTACTATCCGTGGTATTGGCTATAAATTGGAGGAGATAAATGATTAAAAAATTGCAGTTTCAGCTAACATTAATTTGCACATTTACAACTATTTTAATTCTTTCAATTGTTTCAGCCGTTTATCTTAAAATCAGTGAAAATCATATGAGAAAAACTAATGAAACTTCTATGTATTTTGGTTTTTCTAATATATATAATTATATTTCAGAACAATCTATAATTTCTCATAGATGGCTTTTAACTATGGAAACAACTTACCAATGTTTTATTCAAATCAATGAAAATGGACTTCCTCTTGGATTTAATTCTCTTCATGAAAATGATTTACGAAATGAAGCCTTTGAAACTGCTCATAAAATTGCATTAACAGATTATAATTTCACTATTTTAAATAACATAACTTCCAATGATAAAATTTTAAACAATACCATTTTCACTTCAACTAAAAATATACAATTTCCATTTTCAACTGATAATGGCAATAACTATTATGCTTCTATTTCTATATTTTCCAAAAATAACGAAATAATACATGTAACAATAATTCACTCATATAAATTACTGGAAACACAGATCAATACTCAAAGACAGTGGTTTATGTTTACATTTATATTTTCAGTTTTAATATTTTTAGCCTTTTTTCATATATTAGTCAGGCTTTTGCTAAAACCAATTAAACAAAACCATGAAAAACAAATACAATTTGTATCATATGCTTCTCATGAATTACGTTCTCCTTTAACAGTGATTCTATCAGCATTATCGGCAATGAAAACTGCGATGGCTAATGATAAATTAAGATTTGAAGATATGATAGAAAGTGAAACAAAACAAATGGTCTTACTTGTAAATGACTTACTTACTTTAACTCAAACTGCATCTAAACCTTTCAAACTCACAATAAAACCCATAGAATTAGATACCTTAATATTACAAACATATGAACATTTTGAGGTGCTTGCCAAAAAAGAAAATCGTATACTTAAAGTTGAACTTCTAAAAGACAATCTACCTATATGTTATTGTGATGAACAAAGAATTAAACAAGTTCTATATATACTCCTCGATAATGCATTTAGTTATACGAGTTCAAATGATACTATCTGCATTTCATTAGATTATGAAAATACAGCTAAAGAATTTATTATATCAGTAAGTGATACAGGAATTTGTATTCCAGATAATGAAAAGCTATTAATCTTTGAAAAATTTTATAGAAGTGATAAATCTCGAAAAGCTACAAACCACTTTGGATTAGGTCTATCTATTGCTAATGAAATTATTAAATTACATAATAGTAAAATTAGTATTAAAGATAATAAAAATAAGGGCTGTATATTTAGTTTTCACCTAAGTGATTACAAATAATTACAATAATCACTTTTTGAATGTCTATTGCAAAATTTATTACAAATATATATTATCAAAATAACATAAAGGCAAATGTATTATCTATTTCAAATACATTTGCCTTTATATTTATTTAAACAATAATTTTCCTATATCAAATTATCTTTTTAACGATTTCTCCCTGTTTTTTATATATACTATCTTTATTTACAGTACCTCTAACAGATGAAAGCGGATAAACATTGGCATTCTTTCCTATAATTGTTCCAGGATTTAATACAGAACCACACCCAATTTCAACTTCATCACCAAGTATTGCCCCTACTTTCTTAATATTTGAAGCAATATCACAGTCCTCAGCCTTTATAATTACTAAACTCTTATCAGCCTTAACATTAGAGGTAATTGCTCCTGCTCCCATATGTGCTTTATGCCCCAATATAGAATCTCCCACATAATTATAATGAGGTACTTGAACCTCATCAAACAAAATAACATTTTTAATCTCAGTAGAATTTCCGACTACTGCCCCTTTACCTACAATAGCATTTCCCCTAATATATGCACAATGTCTAATTTCTGCTTTACTTTCAATAATTGCAGGACCTGCTATAAATGCAGTTGGAGCTATATTAGCTTCCTTAGAAATCCAAACATTATCATCTACTTTAATATATTCATCTTTTGATAAAGTTTTCCCCTTTTCTATAATAAAATCATGTATTTTAGGTAAAATATCCCAAGGAAATTCTGTATTTTCAAAAAGCTCACTTGCTGCTGTATGTGAAAAATCAAATAAATTAACATTCTTTAAATCAACTTTATTCATATTTTGACCTCATCTAAATCATTCAAGCTATTTTCAATTAACTTTTTTATTTATAAAACACCTTTTTTCTAATTATCTTTTCATAAGTTTTAAAATGTAGATTTTTCCCTTACTTTCAGACTTTATCGATATTTATACTATTGTAAGATACCTTATACTTGCTTGTAATATTAAAATTTTACATTATGTTAAGCAAATTAAAACTTTTTAATATCTATTTATAAAACTCCGATATAGTTATAAAATTTTGTCTAAGTGCATAGCTATTATTAACACTAAGAACTCCATTTGTCCTATTCATTATAAAAGTTTCAAGTTTTTGCATATATTCTTCTGGTGTAATACTTCCCTCTGCCACATAAGTAAGTCCTTTCTCCCAACTTGCTGTAAGGTCAGGATTAAGTAACTGTGTAATAGAGTTATCTACTACTTCAAACACTAACTCTCCAAAAAGTGTTGGTGTTATAATTTGAGTTTTTTTATTAAGAGAAAGATACTTTATAGTCACAAGTTTTTTAAGAATTTCAGCTCTAGTCGCACTTGTTCCTATCCCGCTGCCTTTTATCTGTTCTCTAAGTGTTTCATCTTCTATTAACTGTCCGGCATTTTCCATTGACAAAATTATAGAACCTGAAGAATACCTTTTAGGAGGCGAAGTTTCACCCTCTTTAATAGTAAACTCTGCCGGAATTAAAATATCACCTTTTTTTAACTTCTCTAATGCCAAAAGAAACTCTTTACTGCATTTTGCTCCATCTTGTTCTGTGTCTTTAATATTGTCTTTACTTTCATTAGCTTTGATGTCTTTATTAAACTTGTCCAAACCTCCTGCCAACGAACGCTTGACATCTGCTACAATTAAATAGCCTTCATCACTAAGTACTTTAAAAGACGCAAAAAAATGTTCTCCATTAATAACTGTTTCAATAGATACTTTTTTGTATACTGCTGGGGGATAAAATATACTTAAAAATCTTCTGCATATGACTTCATATATTTTTCTTTCAAGTGATGCCAGAGAATTTAATGCACTGCCAGACTGTCCTGTTGGAATAATAGCATAATGGTCTGTAATTTGTTTATCATTAACATATTTAGTTTTATTAATGCCTTTATAAAGTCCATTATTTAAAATATGCTCTGCAAATTCTTTCATTTCAGGAATATTTCTAATACCGCTTAGATTTTTATATACTTCCTTAGCTACTGCTGTTGACAATACTCTAGCATCAGTTCTAGGATAAGTTACAAGTTTTCGTTCATAAAGACTTTGAACTGCTTTAAGAGCCTCATCAGGACTAATTTTAAACATCTTTGAACAATCATTTTGCAGTTCTGCCAAATTATATAAAAGCGGGGGATTTTTTTTCTCATTTTTACGTTCTACTTTTTCAACAACAGCATTTACAGGTTCTATAGACTTAACTTCCTCTATTAAATTCTCTGCATCAGATTTTATTCTCCACCCATTTTCCTTATAAAGTTTAGATGACATATAATACTTAGTATCAGCAACTGCTTTCCACTCTGCCTCAATATCCCCTAATGAAATCTTATTGCCCATTTCATCTGTATCACCAGATAATAAGGGCAAATTTACAATAACCCTATAAAATGCAGTTTTAACAAAAACTCTAATTTCACGTTCTCTCCTAACAATCATTCCAAGAACACAAGTCATAACACGTCCAACGCTTAGGACTGTTCTATCAGTTCTCATAAAATTAGAAATAGTCTGACCATATTTTAATGTAAGTAATCTTGAAAAATTAATCCCCATTAAATAATCTTCTTTAGCTCTAAGATAAGCAGACTCCGCCAAATTATCATAATCATCTAAATTTTTAGCCTCTTTTATACCTCTTAGTATTTCTTCTTCAGTCTGAGAATCAATCCAAACTCTTCGTCTGTCTTTCTCTTTGCTCTTAATATCAGCCATTTGTTCTACAAGTCTATATATATACTCGCCCTCACGTCCAGAGTCTGTACAAACATAAATTTTAGTTACATCATCTCTATTTAATAATTTAGACACTATATCAAATTGTTTCTTAACATCTTTTATAACTTCATACTTAAACTGTTTTGGCAAAAAAGGAAGAGTATCTAAATTCCAGCGTTTTAAATTAGCATCATAAACCTCTGGATAACTCATGGTTACTAAATGTCCAACACACCATGTAACTACAGCTGTTTCTGCCTCCATATATCCATCGTATTTTCTGGCATTCAATTTTAAAACATTTGCAAATTCTCTAGCCACACTAGGTTTTTCTGCTATATATAAAGATTTTGACATTATACTCCCTTCACATCTTTCATATTATAATTAAATACTTAAAATAGTATACCAATGAAATTGCAAAGACGCAAGAAAAGAACAGTTTGTTATTGTTAATGCTATATTAAATCAATTTATAAATCTTTTTTATTAACAAAATAACTATATAAAATGGACACAATTGCACAGCCTATAAGAACATATCCTTGATTACTGCTAAAAACAGCTCTTCCTATAATTAAAATTAGTACTATTGGCAACACAAAAATAGGTAATGTTGTTTTAGGGCTTTTAATCATATTAGGAAGTAATAAAGCTCCAAATATAGCTGGTATTAAGTTACTAAATGCAGGCTGTATAATCTCATTTTCAAATATAGGCGCAATTATAGGGGCTAAAAATAACATTCCAGCAAGTGCTATAGCCGTTGTGATAAATGTACACATAGATACTGCTATTATAGAAATTACATCACCTTTTTCTGTCCCTTGTTTTACTTTCAAAAGTTCCATTGCATTAATAGCTGCTGGTACTTTCATATTTGATAAATCACCTGTTATACAAGAAGTATATAATGCACCTGGTCCTATAATCGGAGCATAAGAAATATTTTCACTAACTGCTACCACAATAAACATAATAAATATAGTGAAACCATTTTTCATAGTTACTGAATAATCTATTGGTGATTTGTATATTATTGACAAAATTATTGGTACCATAATAAATGTAATCAAACAAATTGCTACTGTTATTCTTCCTACAAAGTGTATTCTATTTGTAAAACTTTTTGTTTCTATATTATTAGACATATATATTTCCCCTTTCAACCTCTTCAATTATTTAAACAATGGATTAATTAAACATGCAAATATCATTCCTGCCAGCAAACTAAGTGAAAAAGCATTCTCTTTTAACTTAGGTCTATTCTTCGTTACTGTATTAAGAATTATTGCTGAAATTCCTGCTACAAAAAATGTTATAATTCCCACTGGTTTTGTACTGTCTGTAACTGTTGGTGTAGATAATACACTATATAATGCTACAAAAATTGCAGAGGTTAAAATCGGCACTAACTTTATATTCTTAGTCATAACCTTTTTCACAACTTTATCATAACTCTTTAAAAAGAAGAAGTTAAAAATATTTCCAGCTAAAATACCTATTGTAAGTATTAATAAAATAGAAAAAAATACATTTAGCGGTAAATCTGCTGTATAAATATCAGAAAAACCAAAAGTACTGGCAGCCATACCTGCTACTGTTGTTTCATATGTAACTGACCCAACAACACTAAGCCGCATCCACGGAAAGAATTTTCCAAGTGCCGGAACTAACACTAGATAACTTGCAAGAATCGGCATTGAGGGCAGCAACGCAAAAACTATACTGCTTTTTACAACTTTCATTAATTCTTTATCTGTAATACCTAATTCTTTTGCTCTTTTCCTTGCCATATTACTCATAATAATAGGCTGACAAATCACTACTGCAACTACTATAATGCACAAAATAAGCATTGGAACTCCATTTGCGACTTCTAAATGTTTCATACTCTTCTTTCTCCTTATTATTTATTATTGTTTTTAATATATTTTTATTTTGTAGTTTTTCCATTTTAAGTAAATACATATTATAAAAGCACTTAACCCTCAAGCTGTGGCCCTATCTCTTTAGGAATTGGACATATATATTCTCCATTTGTTGCAGTTAATAATTCTTCCTTCGCTTTTTTACAAAGTTCTGGCTGTTCAAATACTTTAATGACTGCCATTGCCATTGCTGCACCTGCTGATAAAATTACTTTATGTGCCGCCTCTGTATTCATCTGTGCTGTAGCCTGCCAAGTATGAAGTACTGTGTTAAATGCAAATGGTGACAATAATATCTGTGCTGTGGGAACTACATAACTTACATCTCCTACATCTGTGGAACCTGACATTATTTTGTCACTAATTTCAAATGGTAAGATTTCTGTATCTATAGGTCTTTTTATTTTCTCTTGTCCTTTTTCACTTCCATATTTTTTTATTAACTCTTGTTTATTTCTATCAACAATTTCTTCTGTATATGTATTATGGAAAAATTCATAAGCAAGTTTAAAATCTTCCTCTGAAAACTCAGGAAGTCCCATTTCACATACCGATTCATATAAAACTTGACTCATAGTAGCATTTGGAATAAAGTCACTTAGTCCTGCATATAATTCACATTTACTTTCTGTTCCAGTCATAAGTGCTGCACCTTTAGCAATATCTTGTACTCTTTCGTATATTTCAAGAACTTGTTTAGCTTTTGGTGATCTTATAAAATAATGTACTTTTGCATAATCTTGTACTACATTTGGTGCATTTCCGCCAACATCTATATATGCATAGTGTATTCTAGCATCTGATGGTATATGTTCTCTAAGATAATTAGCACCTACATTCATAAGTTCTACTGCATCTAAACCACTTCTTCCTTCTTCTGGATTCATAGCAGCATGAGCAGTTTTTCCTGTAAAACTAAAATACACACTTATATTGGCTAATGTCCCCATATTCCATATCATATTTATATTACCTGGATGCCATGTAAAAGCTGTGTCAATTCCATTAAAACAGCCTTCTCTTGCCATTATAGTTTTACCGTCACCTTTTTCTTCACTTGGGCAGCCAAATACTATTACAGTTCCTTTATCTTCATTTCCTTTCAAATATTCCTTAACCGCCAAAGCAGCCGCAAACACACCGGCACCTATACCATTATGTCCGCATCCATGCCCTGCACCATCAAGTTGTGTCAAATCCCTCTCTTTCTTAGTCTGCCCTGCTTTTTGGCTAAGTCCCGGCAATGCATCATACTCTGCCAAAAGTCCAATTACAGGTTTTCCATGCCCATATACCGCCTTAAATCCTGTCGGCATACCTGCTATGCCTTTTTCAACCTTAAAACCCTCCTCTTCGAGTAATTCTACATATAATTCTGAAGATTTAAACTCCTTAAATCCCACTTCAGCAAATTTCCATATTTCATCTGATAAATTAATTATTTTTTGTTTATTTTTCTCTAAAACTTCTTTAATTTGTTCTTTCAATTACATTCTCCTCCTTTTCTTTTCATTTTTATAATATTATAATTATAGTTTCTTTATATCATTTTGTCAATTTTGCACAAGATTTTTAACAAATAACTTTTACACTTTTATAATTTCTTTCTTTGCTAATATAAAGCTTGAATTTCTTTAATTTATTTATTGTATCAATAGATATTTCCTTAAATTATATATCTACAACTTTCATATTTTTTCAAATGAAATTTCACAAAGTATTACTTATTTAATCAAATTCCAATTCACCTGCCAAACTCTCTAATTGCAATATGATTTTATTTTTTATATGTTCTATTAAAATCTAGCGCACCCATTGCACTTCCAATAGATTGTAAATATTTTATTTTTTATATTGTCTATTAAAATCAATTTTTCTTTGAGGGTGAATATGATTTTACAAAATGTTATTTTTTATTAAATAACTTTACTAAAAAGAAAATATAAATACTATGATAAAATATCATTTAAATTTATCATAGTATTTATATTTTATGCCATTTTCATTTATTTTTATATTATACTACTCATATATTCTAGTAACTCTGCTTCCAATATTACATACAAATTCATAATTGAATGTGCCTGCTAATTTTGCCATATCTTCAACTTTAATTTCATTTTCTCCATCTTTTCCAATCAAGGTTACTTCATCATAAACTTCAACACCTTCAATTTCGCTTATATCTACCATACAATAATCCATACAAACTCTGCCTATTATATAAGCTCTTTGCCCTTTAATCAATACATATCCATTGTTTGATAAGTTCCTTGGATATCCGTCACCATAACCTATTGGAATTGTTGCAATTTTTGTAGGTTTTGAGGTTATATATGTTTCACCGTAACTTACACTTTGCCCAGCAGAAACCTCTTTTATATGAACTACTTTGCTTTTAATAGACATAACTGGTTTCAGTTGCGCACATTCATTAATAATTTCTTCTGATGGCTCAAGTCCATATAAAGTAATACCAGCCCTAACCATATTCATTTTAGCCCCTATATCACAAATAACTCCAGCACTGTTAGAACAATGACAATTTTCTATTTCAATATTATTTTTTCTAAGCTGTTCCAGAAAATTTATAAATCTTTGTTCCTGAATATTTGCTAGGCTCTTATCTGCTTTATCTGCAGATGAAAAATGTGTAAAAATCCCCTCTATTTTAATATTTTGAAGTTTACTTATTTCTACTATTTCATTTATTGAATCTAATATATAATCTCTATCACAAGAATACCCAATTCTATTCATGCCTGTATCAATTTTAATATGTATATTAGCTATAATTCCCATATTTACAGCCATTTCTGAAAGTTCTTTAGCTGTAATATAATCAAATATAGTTGCTTTAATATTATATTTTAAATATTCTTCATAATTTTCTTTAAAAGTATATCCTAATACTAAAATGTCATTATCTATACAGCTATTTCTAAGTTCTATCCCTTCCCATATGGTAGCTACCGCAAAATAATCCACCCTATCTTTTGCAGCCTTTGCCAATTTTACTGCACCATGACCATATCCATTAGTTTTTATTACTGCACACAGCTTAGTATCTTTTGATATTTTCTTACGTATATACTCTATATTATGCAAAAATGCACTAATATTTATCTTTGCATAAGTTCTTTCCTTTCCATACATTATTAATTTCTCCTTGTCCAATCAAGTCTTTTCTATATTTTCACATTTATTCAACTCTCTCCAACAGCAAATGCTACCGCATACTTATCACTATTAGAAATAGATACTTGTATATTTATCACATTATGCTTTTCTTTAATTTCTAATGCTTTATTATAAAGAACTACATACGGTTTTCCTAATTCATCTCGAAGCACCTCTATATCTTTAGGTCTAAATGTTCTAAATCCAGTTCCAAATACTTTAGATACTGCTTCTTTGACCGCAAAATTTCCTGCAAGTGCTGCCATGTTCTCACCTGCATAATTAATTTCAGACTCTGTAAATATCTTTTCCTTAAATCCATATTTTTCACAAGCTTTTTTTATTCTATCAATTTCTATAATATCTGTTCCTATTCCTATCAACATAATAGCTTCCCCTTAACCATATACATATATAATATTTATAATATGATTTTTATCCATAATGCTTTAACAATTTATACCTATCATTACACATGTCTTTTAATTTATCTTTTGTAAATAATCTAAGTACATCAAATTGCTTAATATGCTTTTATCAAATATATTTAATTATTAGTATTTTTTCAACAAAGTACCATTTATAATTGCTAATTATTTTTTCTTCTCTACCAAATACTATTGAAAAAGACAGCAGTATGCTGTCTTTTAATTATACTACAAAATTATCTCATAACTCAAATTAATGCATATAAAAATATCACTAAGTTAATTATTATATAGGTATCTTTTTCCTTTACAATAATCAAATAATCAGGTCTTTATTGTATAAATTGTTAATATACTAAATACTGTACTTGCTCAACATTATTGCTTAATATATTAATTATCATCTTTATATAAATTAATTCTAAATTTATATATATCACTTACTATGCACATCTAAGTTAGCCGCCTTATATGATAGTTTCATTAAACTTTCTGAAAGATGTACATTTTCAACTGCTACATTACTCGGAAGTTCCAAATCTGTATGTGCAAAATTCCAAATTGCCTGTATGCCCAAAGAAACTAATTTATCAGCAGCGTCTAATGCAGCAGCCTTAGGTATTGCCAGTGCTGCAATCTGAATATTATTATTATATAAGTACTCTTCTAAATAATCTATACTATATACTTCTAAATCTCTAACTTTTGTTCCTATCAAATTATGATTTTTATCAAATAAAGCCTTAACTATAAAACCTCTTTTTTCAAAATTACTATAATTGGCTATTGCCTGACCTAAATTACCAGCTCCTATTATTATAATATTTTGTTCTTTATCAATGCCAAGTATTTTAGCCATTTCTACATATAAAGACTGCACATTATATCCATAACCTTGCTGCCCAAATCCACCAAAATTATTCAAGTCTTGCCTTATTTGAGATGCTGTAATATTCATTCTTTCACTAAGTTCATTAGATGATATTCTCTCAATACCGTGTTCTATAAGTTCTCCCAAATATCTGTAATATCTCGGTAAACGCCCTATAACAGCTTTGGATATCTTTTTTTGCTCCACTTTATTCTTCCTCTCAAAACTATATTTTACACAAGCTACTGTTACTTATTATAAGGGGGCTACAAATCTTTGTCAAACCACTTTTCAAAGAAATATCGTTAATAAATAAACAAACCAATATATATTTAATATGATAATTCATACATAAAAAATAATAATTTAGCTTTACAGTATCCATTCGTTATATTATTATTAACTGTATTATAATTAGTGGAGGCTTTAATGATACTTTCATGCAATAACCTTAAAAAATCTTTTGGAAGCACAGATATTATATTAGATGCTTCTTTTCATATTGAGGACCGAGAAAAAGTAGCTGTTGTTGGCATAAATGGCGCTGGCAAATCTACTCTTTTAAAAATGATAATAGGCGAATTATCCGCAGATTCTGGTAATGTTATACTCTCGAAAGGAAAAACTATCGGCTATTTATCACAACATCAAGATTTAAACGGTGATTTTACGATTTATGAAGAAATACTTTCTGTAAAACAGCATATTATAAATCTTGAATCACAGATTAGAGAAACTGAACAGCTTATGAAAACCGCTTCTGATGAACAACTTGATAATTTATTAAAAGATTATAGTAATTTAAACCATAAATTTGAAATGTTAGATGGCTATGCTTATAAAAGCATGGTTACTGGTATTATTAAAGGCTTAGGTTTTACTAATGAAGAATTTAGCAAACCTGTAAAAACATTATCTGGCGGTCAAAAAACTAGAGTCGCACTTGGAAAACTTCTTCTTACTGCACCAGATATTATACTTTTAGATGAGCCTACTAATCATTTAGATATTAACTCTGTTGCATGGCTTGAAACATTCCTTTTAAATTATGCCGGAAGTGTTATTATAGTTGCACATGACAGATATTTCTTAGATAAGGTAGTTTCTAAAGTTATTGAAATAGAGAATGCCAAAGTCATGACATATATAGGAAATTATACTGCCTATAGTGAAAAAAAGGCTATGCTTCGTGCGGCTATTTTAAACCAATATATAAATCAACAACAAGAAATCAAGCACCATGAAGAAGTAATTACCAAACTTCGCTCATTTAATCGTGAAAAATCCATTAAACGTGCTGAAAGTCGTGAAAAAATGCTGTCAAAGATGGATAAAGCAGATAAACCTATAGAACTCAATGCCTCTATGAATATAACACTTGAAACTAATACTATCAGCGGCAATGATGTACTTACAATTCGTTCACTTTCAAAATCATTTGAAAATAATCATTTATTTTTCAATGCAGACATAGATATAAAACGCGGCGAACGTATAGCTATTGTTGGAGGAAATGGAACAGGAAAAACTACTTTTTTAAAAATGATTACCAAAACTGTAACACCTGATAGCGGCGATATAATACTTGGCACCAATGTAAATATTGGATATTATGATCAAGAACACCAAGTTTTAAATTCAAATAAAACTTTATTTGATGAACTTCAAGATACTTATCCTAGTCTAAATAACACTAAAATAAGAAATATTCTAGCAGCATTTTTATTTACTGGTGATGATGTATTTAAACATATTAAGGATTTAAGCGGTGGTGAAAGAGGACGTGTTTCACTTGCAAAACTCATACTTTCTAAAGCTAATTTTTTAATCCTTGATGAGCCTACCAACCATTTAGATATAACATCTAAAGAGATTTTAGAAAATGCTTTAAACAATTATACCGGCACTATTCTCTATGTTTCACATGATAGATATTTTATAAATAAAACTGCTACAAGAATTTTAGACCTTACTCAAAACAATTTTGTTAATTATATTGGAAATTATGATTATTTTACTCAAAAGAAAGCTGAATTTATAGGCCAAACATCAGATAGTTTAGATATTAACAACAATATTAATTCTAACCAAAATATTAACTCAATAAATTCAGACTTATCAAAACTTGATTGGAAATCTCATAAGGAAGAGCAGGCTAAACAAAGAAAACGTAAAAATGATCTTACAAAAATTGAATTAGAAATCGAAAAACTTGAAAATAAAAATTTAGACATTGATGAAATGCTTGCTAGAGAAGATATTTTCTCTAATGTTAGTAAATTAATAGAATTAAATACCCAAAAAAATAATATATCTAAACAACTTTCAAAACTTTATGAAGAATGGGAGGAATTAGCTCAATAGCTAATTTCTCCTATCTTAATCTACTTCCCTCAAAACCTTTTAATAAAATCAACTGCTTTTTAATACTTTCATACTTTTCATCTAATGTATTTCCTGTAAGCTGCATATCTAAAGAAATGGAGAAATTCTCCAACATATCTTCTGTATAAATATCTCTACATTCATGTAATACATTTAATCTGGTTTCACAATCTTTTGCATCTAAAAAACGTATTACTGCTCTGGGAATTTGTTTTATAAACTCTCTTTCAGCAATAACTTCACTTCCTCCGCACTTACTATTAAAACTGTCAATATTATCAGCAACAACTTCAAAGTTCCCCTCCAATAACTGGTATATAACTAAATATTCATCACTTTTTAAATATTTAGCAATTTCTCTCACCTGACATTTTACACCATTAATATTATAAAAACCGCCTTGTATAGGTATATCTTTTTTAATTTCTGTCATGCAATTCCTCCATTATTTCAACTTATTATTATATTGATTTTCCTATTTTTTATTATCTGATATTATATTGATGTATTGTCAATTACAATCAATTCTACACTGTACTATAGATATTAATATTTTACATTATAGAAGTTAAAGTGTCTATAAGATTAATATTTTGAATCTACATACTATTTTCAACTTTACTCATAATATCAATAAATCTTAAAGATTTTATTATAAGTATGTATTTATACTATTTTATACAATCACATAAATACTAGCTATTTTATATAAATAGAATCCATTCATATTGGACAGTATAAAGCTGAATACTCATAAACACTAGCTATTTTATATATTAATATTTTATAGGGTTAAATACTTATTATATTGTTTTTAAATTGTGATTAATTATTTAGTTTTTTCATTTCATAGGTTAAATATTTATTATATAATTTTTAAATCAACTTTTATCTGTATTTTTCAATTTATATGCATTTTAAATAAATATTTTATAGAAAGTCAACAATTAATATTGAATACCGCAAATTACAATGACTATATCTTGCCTAGATTAATAGTGTAAGCCTAAATCAGATTATTTTTATAATTTTTCAGTTTTATCATCAGTTTTAAATTTATCCTTATTTTTATTAATAAAATCTTTTTCTACCTTTTTTTGATTATTAATTTTTTCATATTGTTTATATATTGCCTTTTCCCCATTATACTTTTCTCTGCCATTATCTTTTTTTATATTAACTATTTTAAGTCTAGATTTTAATAACAATACAATAATAAGAATAACTACTAAAATTCCCAAAAAACTACTAATTAACAATACAGACTTATGTAATTTCATTACTTTATCTTCCATATCATCTTTTGCACTATCTTCTTTTATATCTTCAAGTTTATATATCCCAACTGCCTCCACAGTATATTCTTGTAAATATTCATTTATTTTATCTGTTTCATTTTTATTTAATTCATAAGTATTCTTTTGAACATAAACTTCTCTTTTAGGAATAGTAATTTCAGCACCATATACTACCTTATAATCTGTAACTTTTTTTTCACCTTTGGCAACTGCATCTCTGCAAAGTTCCCCAGAATTTGCTATATACATCTCACCTTTCCATTCAAATTCTTTTATTTTGTAATGTGTATCTGGTAAATTCACACTTTTTAAAAGTTCCGCATCATAACCTTGTAAATTAGGTGTATCTTCCTCTGCTTTAATAAAAATATCACCAAGTATATATTCTGTGGCTTTATAATTATTAAATGTAAAAGGCAGTATAAAATCTAAATTCCAAACTTCTTTTTCTTTTTTATAATCTTTAATGGGAACACTTACATATACTTGATCTTCTCCCTCTATTTCAACTTCTATAAATTGGGGTAACTCCTCTGCATACTCTAAAGCCTTATATTCTACTTCTTTTTCTACATACTTATACGTTTTTTCTTTTAATTCCTTAGACACCGTACTTTCAATTAGATTATATATGTTGCCTTTATCATCTATATATTTTTGATTAGGTATTTCAATATATTCTTGATTTTGAAATTCTATATTTTCAATATATTGTGATTTTACATTTGAGTTACTTTGTCCATTTGAATTTATGGGATTGTTTTGATTTTCTGAATTTTTTTGATTATTATTTTTATGATAACTATCCATATTATTATCTATAGTATCAATATTTGAAGTATTACTATCCTTGATATGATTATTTGCATTATTATCTTTTTTAATATTATTAACCTGACTATTATTATTTGCAATATCGCTGTCTTTTACATTATCTTCTAAAATATTATCATCTTGTGTATTATTTATTAAAGAATTAATACCAATTTTAGTATTGCTATTTTCGTAGTTCGCATTATTTTGCATATTTTTATTTTGTTTATCAATATCAATAGGTATTGGTTTTGAATATACAACGGTTTGCAATTTATATATAAATCCATTTCTAATTATAATTTCTTCGAACTCATAATATAAATTATTTATTTCCGATGTTATATAGGTTTCATTAATACTAATTATTTCTTGTAATTCCTCTGCTCTTACTTTTATTGAAAATAACATACTGGATAAAACACTAATCAATAATAAAAATACTTTTATACTTTTTATAATTTTATTTTTTTTAGAAAAAATTTTAGTGTACTTTTTTATAATTTTGTTTATATATTTTAATTTATTTACATCTTTTTTCTTTTCTAATTTTGAACTCGCTCTTCTTTGTAAAAAAAGCTTATATATAATTTCAATAATTACTATAAAACTTAATATACAACTTACCAAAATTACATAAATTAATTTCGCATTATCTCCAGTTTGTAAATTATTATTTCCATATAATGATAAATTATTCTCACCAAATATACCCTTATTGTAATTAACTGTTATACTTCCTCTTAATAGTTCATTATAAATAGTATTATCTCCACTTATACTTCCATCTTCATTTACTGTAAAGCTAAATACTGTTTCAATTAGCTTATAACCCTTAGGTGCTATTATTTCCCTAAAGTAATACTTTCCTTGTACTGGTGGTTCAAAATAAATCTTTCCATTTTCATCTGTCACACCTTTAAATACAAAACCACCGTCTTCTTTAGTTATCTCAATAGTTGCTCCCGCTAATTCTTTAGCATTAGTTAAATCCTTTTTAGAGATAACAACTGTTTGCTTTTTAGCATCTTTAACGGTATTATCACCT
>JGI994J12354_10000229_pt1 | contig 54948 bp, 63 predicted proteins | sample IntmicLarv3ML3BL_FD_12354 | JGI IMG/M metagenome (IMG submission 12354) | reverse complement strand
TCATCATTAAATAAATCATCACTAACAATATAATAATCTAAATACTCACCATTTTCATAACACAAATAATGGGTCAAAGAATCTTTTATTATTGGTTTAATACAAATTCCATTATCACTAATATTTGTCTCTATTTCCTTTATCAAAGCTTTTTTTATAGAATATTTCTTATTCAAAGAAAAAACAAAATTTTTATCATCAATACTAATATTAAAAATATAAGAATTTCTTTTTTTATTATATTTTTCTGTAACACTATAATTATCAACAGAATATTTTTTCTCATAATTTTTTGGACTTAGCCAAACAAAAAATAAAACAAAAAATATTATTATTCCAACTAACAATTTTGGTTTTTTCATGCTAACACCTACTTCGTTTTACTATGTTCTCCTCTTCCATGATACTTCTTTTTTTCTTCCATCATAAAATTTGAAATTTCAGTTTCAATCTCATCTAATGCACTTTTAGGAATGTTTGTTAAAACAATATGTTCTTTCATTGTATCAATTTTAATTGTTCCCCATAATATTCCCTTATATATTTTTAAATCATTAAACATATCTGGAGTTACATACGTGTATAACTCTCCAATTACTACTCTCTTGCGCCCAATCAAAAGACGTTTGGTTGTAAGAGCAATTACTGCTGTTCCAAATATCTCATGCCATTTTTCATTTTTTTGAGCAACAAATGCGTACCTAACCTTTTCATCAGGATTAATATATCTTTCTACCACTTCACTATTTTTTCTTAGTCGCCATGAAACACCTCCTGGATGTTTCTTTTTAAACATATATACCATATCATATACAACGCCCATTTTTTCTTCACCTCACATCTTTATTTTAATACGATTGAGTTTAATTAGCAAACATAATTCAACTAACCATTTCTATTAATAGATTCAAAAGTACAAAATTACAATAATTATCAAACCTATAAAAGAGTTTAAAAACAAAAGTTCTTCTATTTTATCCAGTATATCATATATACTAACTAGACATTCATTATAAGCTATATAGCTTTATGACACATATATTGTATTAGAATGTAACAAATAAGGTTACATTTTTAGAAAGGAGAAACAAAATAATGCTAAATAGTATTTTAAATACAGCTAATATTGAGGGTGTTTTTAATGACTTACAAACCAGTTTAACTTCAAATACTACTACAACCTATTTAACAAGAGATTTATCTATTACAAAAAGTGCTGATAAAATCTTATGGGCAGATGATTATTTAACTTACACGATTAATATCGAAAACACTAGTGAAACTCATGCATTTGAAAATATCGTTTTAAATGATATTATAGATCCAACTATTGCAACACTTGTAGCTGAATCAGTAAGATTAAATGGAAATACAATTCCCTATACATTTAATGCATTAAATGGTGAATTAACAGTTGATGTTGGAACTATCACTGCAAACAATACTGGTATTATAACATTTCAAATTACTAAAATATAACAATCATTGGACTTTATTAGAAAACAAAGCGAAAATATGCTTCCCAATTTTTTTTCAATCTTTATCAAATAAAAAATGTATTATTTGTATAAAAAGTAACACCACTAAAGTATATAATGCCAACAATTATCCTTTATATTCAAAGAAATGTTGTAATAAAATTGGCTATATATGTTGCTAAAAATAAAGGAAAACAACATTCAAATTTGTTTTCCTTTTTCTTCAATTTTTGCAAGCGCAAGTTGGCGCCTTATTTTAGTTTGTTCAGCTAATAAAGAACTTTTTTGCGCACTGTTTTTACACATCACTATACGCATTTTCACATCAAATAATTTTTCTTTCAAACTTATAGAACTTTGTTTTTTTTTCATATCTATTGCCCCTGTTTGTTTCATCTGAAAAACTTCAGTCAATATGGATGAACTTACACCACACCTTTCCGCTGCCTCTTCAATACTTAAATTTTCTTTTTGTACAAGTTCAACTGCAAGATTTAATTTACTATAATCAACTACATTATTTGCCATCTGTTTTTCATCTCCTAAAATTTAATATCCAAAAAGTTGTACCCAATAACACCTATAAGGACTACTTGGAACACAATATCCAGCTATTCCAATAGTTTTAAATCCCTCTTTTAATATATTTGCCCTATGCCCATCTGAATTCATCCATTGCTCAAATGTTTCAGCCACTGTTATATTACCAGCAGCTAGATTTTCTCCATATGCAAGTGGATTAACTGTACTCCAAGGTGTTCCATTTGGTCTTGTATGAGAAAATAATGTATAACTCTCTACTGCTCTAATTTTTGCTGAAGAACTAAGGCTTTCGGACCAAACAAGTGGTTGTGCACCAACATTTACCCGAGCATCATTTACTAAACTCAACATTATATGAGCATCATTAATATAATATGAATCTTCTTTTTTAGTTATTGCATAAAAAGTTGTATCTTCACTAATTGATTGCGTACTGCCAACAGCATACGAAATTCCATTTTCACTACTTGACTTTGACCAACCAATTATTTTATAACCATCACGTTTAATTGAGGGCATTTTTATTGTACAGCTTGTATTATTAGTCGTACAAGACAGTGAATTAGAACCGATTGATTCACTACCATTCATATTAAAAGTTGCAACCAAAGTCTTGCTCTTAATTTCAGATGGTTTATTAACAATTTCGCTATTATTACTCGAACTATCATCTTTTTTTTGACTTTCTGCAGAATTTTTTGCTGAATTGTTTTTATCATCTGTCTTTTTTTCATCTTCTTTAAAAGTTTCTTTATCCAATTCGCTCACATCATCTACTACAATTAAAGAACCTACTTTTACATTGTTAATTTCCAACTTAGATTTAATAAATTCTGCTGTACTTTTAAGTCTAGATATCTCATCAGCATCATACTTTGCATAACTTTGTTTAAAATTCGAAGCAGCAGCTACAGTAATTATTAAGCAAATTAATAAAATGATTTTCTTATCAACTTTTTTCATAACTACCTCCCATGTTAATTACATTATAATTCATTTTTTTCACTTTTGTACAATTAAAAACGCTAAATTTAAATTTTTGCTTCATCTTATACAGTAATATTTACAATTTTAAGCTCTAAATATCTCAAAATAACATCATTAACTATAGAATTTTATCCTAAAATATGTTAAAATTCATCACATGGGGCAGCAATGGTTTCGACAGAGTATTTCACCTCCGATTGCAAGTGGTAGACATACCTTAAATGTATTTAAAACAAATAACAACGAAAAAAACGTTGGCTCTTTTGCTAATTTAGCATTCGCCTAATATAAGGTTTGAGCACTCTTCTTATTCTTTTGCTTATAGAGCGTAAGTCTGGGTTAATAAAATATAAGCTTATCTATATTACATGTTTAGGGTAACATAGAAAAAACTAAACTAAACTCATCTTTTAGGATGGTGCGTTAGGGCCGAACCTTTAAGAGACAACAACAATCCTAGCTAAACTTGTAGACGTCGGATTTTGGATGAAATATTTTGGACAGGAGTTCGATCCTCCTCTGCTCCACCATTTTTTTAAAATTCAAGACTTGATTATTTTAAATTATTTAAGTCTTTTTATATCACTGCAAAATAAAAAATAATGCTAACAAGGGCATATATAGACCGCATTTAACATTAACAAGTATGATGATACTCAAGGCACAAGCACTATTTAACAGTAACATTACAGGAATATGCATCTATAACAGAAATAAAGAATTAATAAAAAGATACGATTTTAAAAAATCGTGATATAATAACTAACCAGGGGAGGTTTTATTTAATGTTTGAAAGAACTGAAGCACAAGTATTAAATACTATAAATACAGTTGATAGGAATGATAATTTATTATTTACTGATGTGTCTGAAGATACAATGGCTCTAGTAATAAATCATTTATCACAATCAGAAGTAAAAGATAATGGTTATATCTTAGTAGATTTTGATTTAGAGGAAGTAAAACAGGTTGAGAAAATGATTTTGAATACTGATGAAGCATTTGGAAATAAAAATGTTGAAAGTGTAAAATTAAAGATGTCTGAGTTACAGAAAAGCTTAGATGATTTAAATAGTTTAATAGATAATAATCCTGCATTATCTAACTCTTTAGAAGTTGCTAAAAGAGATTTAATTAGTAAAATGAAAGAATTAGAAAAAAGTTTAACTACAGCTACAAAAGATGATGAACTATCAAGATTTTTACTTTTATCAGCAATTGCTGAAGAATATGTACTTGGGAAAATTCTTAGAGAGATAGTAAAAGACCCAAGATTAAAATCGGGATATAAAATAAATGAGTTAGAGGCGAAACTAGAATATTTTGATGAGTTTTTAAAGAAAGTTGGTATCTCATCAGCAAAAAAAGAAGAATACGAAGAATTTCTAGATAAAAGGTTCGCTATTATAGTTGAGGGTTTATGTCATTTAACACCTTTATCAGATAAAGAAGAACCTTATATTACTTGTTGCTTTACTAACTTTCAAAATGTGTCAAACCCACTTATTAATCGTGTTATAAATAATTTTACTGCTCACAATACTAGAAAATTTCGTACAATGATATTTACATCTGCTAGCTTTATGATTACGTCTAAATGTAGAGATGAGGGTATTGTTCAAGACCCATATGAGTATAGAGGGTATACTTTAAATAAGAGTAACCAACCAAGATTTAAACATCCAAGTGATGAAGAATAAAATTTTAATATGAAATATGTCTAAGATATAAATATTCAATTATCTGATATTTTACTTTTGATAGTTTTCTTTGATTTGGATTAATCAAGTTTTATAATTAAGGCAAAGCCACCACTAAAAAAAAGTATTTTGTTTTTAGAAACATCAGGTCCACCAAATAAACAACAAACTCGAACTTTCAAAAAGTGTCGAGTTTTTATATACTTTGTTGCAGATAAAAAATGATATTTTAAAAACAAACATGATAAGATAAGTGTCATCTCTTAATTAAATAATGTTAATTATGGAAAACAAATATTTTTAAAGACGGAAAAGTTAGAAAATTTAACATTACAAAGATTCTTGACTTCTTTGTTAATATTATCTAAATATCCAGCTAGGAAGCGAGGAGAAAGATTTTGCTTAATAAAATAATTTGTGTATAATATATCTAGTAAGGTGCATCAAAGTGAATAGCAACTATAAAATTTTATTTTACTTAAGAACACTAAAAAGTATATCCTCAACATTTATAGATAGTTTTTTAGTACTATATTTTATTCAATTATCCAGTAATAATATTTTACCTTTTGGTATTTATAAAATAGTTTGTACAACTGTAATTTTTTTAACTATTTATTTATTAAAAAACATTAGCAAATCGAAAAATAGAGTCAACTTAATGAGATTAGGAATAATTTTCGATTTTATTTATTTTCTAACTATAATTTTATTGAGAGAAAAAGTCGTCGATTATATGTATTTAGTTGGAATAATCTATGGACTTGAAGAAGGATTTTATTACTCAATTATGAATGTGTATGAAGCTGAGGGTATAAAAAATAAGGATCGCGCTAAATTTAGTGGAAACTACTATTCGGTTAGATCAATTTTATCAATTATATTTCCTCTAATATTTGATAGCTTGATAGCAAGTCAAGGATTCATAAGAAGTATACTATTAATATCAGGATTAGTTACTGTTAGAATCATTTTATCGTTTCATTATAAAGATACAAAAGTACCTAATAGTAAAATTAGTTTAAAAAAATTCGCAAACATAATTAAAGAAAATAAAACACTAAAACAATTACTTAATACAAGTTTTTTAAACGGTTTTATTTATTCTAGTGGGGCATTTGGAATAATTGTAACAGTCTATATAATAAAAGTATTTAACAACAGTATTAGTTTAGGAGTATTTACCTCTATTTTTAGCTTACTAACTTTCATAATGGGAATTCTTTTTGCGAATTATATAAAGAAACATCAATATGTTAATTTAATTAAAATATCAATATTTATTATCATATTGACTCTTCTTGCTTATAATTCAATAAAGCTACAGAGGATGATAGAAAGTTAAAATAAATATTTAGTGGATACGGTAAAATATTGAAATAAGTATTTCTATTTTAAAGTTTACATAGTTGTCGCACCATTGATATAAATTCGAAATCAGTCTAATAATGACAGAGTTTGGTATTCAATTTAATATAACTGATATTGGAAAAATTGAAGTATACGAAATCAATCGACCAAAACGTATGAAATAATCTTATTTACATTAATCATATATGAAGTTCTTGCGAAACTTCTGTGAAAGAATTGGTATCCCAATTGACATAACAATTCAAAAGGCGTATCATCCCAAATGAAAGAAGTGATGTTAATGAAAAAAAATATTTCCAAAATATTTATTGCAGCCATTTTAATTCTATTACTTTCAACTGGTTGCAATAAAGAAGTAACAAACAAAAAAGAAGAAAATTTAACTAGTGATTTATCATCGATAATGAAAGAAATTTATTCTAACTCAAAAATACCTGAAGATGAACTACCTATTCTAGTAGATACAAATATTACTGATGAAAACAAAGAATATTATTTAGGAAGTAGTAATATAAGTATTAAAGATGGCCTTGCCTCTGAACCAGCTGTTGGTTCAGTTGCTCATTCTGTAGTACTTATTAGAATTGATGACTTATCAAAAATAGAAACAGTTAAAAATACTATTAAAGAAAATATTAATCCTTACAAATGGATATGTGTTGGTGTTGAAAAAAAAGATGTAATTGTTGATAGTTATGGCGATATTGTAATACTTATTATGAGTTCCAACTCTACAAAACTACATGAGGGATTTAAAAAAGTAATTTCATAATTACTTTTTCATTTATCTATGTTATTTTCAAGCATAACATTTCTATATTATTTTCTTCCACTAACTCTACTAATTTATTACATAACTCCTAAAAATTATAAAAACTACATTCTTTTAATTGCTAGCATGCTATTCTATTCTTTAGGTGAATTTAAATTTCTCTATGTACTTATTTCATCATGTATATTCAACTATTTAATATCAATTTTTATGAAAAAATATCAAAAAAATGAAAAGTTTTTTTTAGTTTTTGGACTAATCATCAACATTTTATCAATACTTTATTTTAAATATACTAACTTCTTCATTCTCAACATTAACAATATATTTAATATAAACATTACATACTTAAATATCATCATGCCTTTAGGAATAAGTTTTTTTACATTTCAATCCATAAGTTATTTAATAGATATTTATCGAAACAAATGTGAAATACCTAAAAACATTTTTATTTATTCAACCTACATAACTCTATTTCCACAATTAATTGCTGGTCCAATTGTAAGATATGAAACAATCAATGAAGAAATGAATGAAAGAACACATAATTATCAGAAATTTAGTGAGGGAATAAAAAGATTCGTAATTGGACTTGCAAAAAAGATTTTAATAGCCAACAGTCTTGGTGAATTATGTTTGATATTAACAAGCTTAACTAGTCAAACTATACTATCATCAATTATCCACAACATTAGTTTCATGCTTCAAATATATTTCGACTTCTCTGGATATAGTGACATGGCAATTGGTCTTGGATTAATGTTTGGATTTACGTTCTTAGAAAATTTTAATTATCCATTCATCGCATCATCGATAACTGATTTTTGGAAAAGATGGCATATTTCTTTATCTGAATTTTTAAGAGATTATATTTACTTTCCCTTAGGAGGAAACAAAGTTTCCAATCGAAAATGGCTAAGAAATATATTTATTGTTTGGTTTATTACTGGATTTTGGCATGGAGCTAGTTGGAACTTCATAATTTGGGGACTTTATTTTGCAATTATTCTAATAATAGAAAAGAAATTTTTAAAAACCTATTTAGAAAAATCTAAAATATTGTCTCATATCTACACTATTTTATTAGTCTTAATTAGCTTTGTAATTTTTAACAACATTTCACTAAACGAAACTATTATTTCGCTAAAATCAATGTTTGGTTTAAACAATCTTGCATTCATCAACACTGAAACATTATATTACACTAAAAGCTACTTAACACTACTTATAGTCGCAGCATTTGCTTCAACTCCTTTATTTTCCAATTTAATTAAAAAATTTAAAACAAATAATAACATTAATAAACTGATTAATTTTGCTGAACCCCTAACCTATATACTTCTACTATTAATGTGTACTGCATTTTTAATCGACTCATCATTTAATCCATTTCTATATTTTAGGTTTTAGGAGGAATATTTATGAAAGACAAAATAATATCCATTTCATTTGTCGCTGTTTTATTCATCATTTTAATTACTACTATTCTTACTCCAGATGAAAAAATTTCAAAAACTGAGCGAAGATCTCTATACACACTACCAAAATTAAACTATCAAACATTAGCGAATGGAAATTATTTAGAATCACTTGAAAAATACAACCTTGATCAAATTATTTTTAGAGAAAATTTTCGGAAGATGAAAATAAATTATGAATTAAATATCATAAACAAGCTAGATTCTAATAATCTATATGTAGCAAATAACCATATTTTTAAAATTGATAATGTTATTAATCAAAAATCAATAAAAAACTTTACTGATAAAATTAATAATATTAACAACATATATTTTAAAGACATGAAAGTATATTACTCAATCATTCCACCAAAAGACTATTATTTAAAAAGTAATATCCATCTAAAATTAGATTTTAATAAACTAAATAATACAATTCATGACAATCTAAATAATATGAAATATATCGACTTAATTCAACATTTAGATCTAAATTCTTATTACAATACAGATACTCACTGGAAACAAGAAAAATTAGAAAATGTTGTAAATCAACTAGCAATTAACATGAATTTTATTAATTCAAAAGTAGAATATAAAAAAAAATATTATGAACCATTCTATGGTGTATATTATGGGCAGCTACTAAGAGACATTAAAGCAGACAAAATAACCTATTTAACTGCTGATTTTATGGATAATGTTCAAATTACTAGTTTAGAAAATAAAATTACAACAATTTACAACTTAGACAATTTAAACAGTTTAGATCCATACAACATATTTCTATCAGGTGCTGAGGCAATAATAGAGATAAATAATGATGCATCCACATCTTCATCAGAACTAATCATTTTTCGAGATTCTTATGGAAGCAGTCTTGCACCATTATTAATCAGTTCATATAAAAAAATTACACTAATTGATTTGCGATACATATCTAGTGATTTGGCTTTAAATAAAATAGAGCTGAAAAATCAAGATGTTCTATTCATATATAGCACTCTTCTTATCAACAACAGTTTTTCATTAAAAACTTAAGTTTATTAAAAAAAAGTGGTTTACAAAACACTCACCTAAATTTCATTGACATTTTCTATAACTATGGTATAATAGCAAACATATTTTCAAAGGGGGATATATTTATGTATGAAGATAATAATTACAATAAAGTAAATTGGAAAGATTTATTAATCAAATTAGGACTATTATTAATTGTCATATTATTGATTTTATGGATTGTACCAAAATTTACTAGTGGAGGAAGCAATAATAGTAACAATAATTCAGCTTTTGCTGATAGAGTATTTAATGAAAATATTCAAGTAATGCGAGAAGCTGCTGAAAATTACTATACTGTTGAAAGATTACCAAAAACAATTGGTGATACTACAAAAATGACTTTACAACAAATGATTGACAACAAACTTGTTATACCATTTACTGATAAAGATGGTAAAACATGTGATACAGCTAATTCTTATGTTTTAGTAACTAAAACTAAAGAAAATGAATACTCACTAAAAGTACAACTAAGTTGTTCAGGACAAACAGACTATATTATTGATACAATTGGTTGTGATGGAACATGTGGAACAATTGATTGCGATGGATTAGCTGATGAAATCATTGATGGAATTTGCAAAGGTGATTGCATCAATAATAACAATAATAGCAACAATAACAGCAACAGCAATAACAATAGTAATAATAACAATAGTAATAATAACAATCCAAAACCACCAGTAACTAATACATATACTATTAAATTTAATAGTGATGGTGGTAATTACACACCTGCTAATCAAACTAGAAAAAGTGGTGAAGTTGCCACTAAACCAAGTAATCCAACAAAAAGCGGATGTAACTTCCTTGGTTGGTACTATGATGGTTCGTTATTTAATTTTTCAACTAAAATTTATAAAAACTATACATTAACAGCTAGATGGTCTTGTGAAGAAACAAAAACATCATGGTCAGTTAGATTTGATACAAATGGTGGAAGCACTGCCCCACGTACTCAAACAATTGAAAATGGTAAGTACTCAATTAAACCTGCTAATCCAACTAAAAGTGGATGTACATTCCTTGGATGGTATGATGGTAGTACTGTATTTAACTTCACAGGAACCAGAATTTATAAAAGCTATTTATTAATTGCACAGTGGGATTGTCCAACTACACAAAGTTATACAGAATATCAATATGCACCATATAAAGCTGTAACAAATTCTGAAACTATCCGTACAGTTGGATGGGCAACAGAATGGCAATACAATAATTACAAAGATTCTGCTGGAATATGGAGTTTCACATATGAAATTAAATTCAATAACATTCCAAAAGACGCTACTTCAGTTAGATTAACTAAAGCAGCTTCAGTAATGAGTTCATTAAATGATTTCCAACAATATATTAACAATCGTAATTCATTAAGCATGACTGGAAATAATGGTGGAGACTATTACACAAATAATGCAAATATTTTTAGAAATAGTGCATTAACTGCAAGTAATATGTCTGCTACTGTAAACAATCCATATAAAGGTACTGATGGCCTGTGGAGAGTTAGAGTATCAATTAGAATCAGAAACTTAAGTGGAAATACACCAACATGGCACTCAGCTGCAAATTCAAACGTATATTTTATACCATCAACATTTGGTATATCATATAATTCAACATCTAATAGTGAGGTTGATATGAGTAAGGCATTTTGGGACAAATCGCCTGTTGTACCAACTGGTTACAAACTAGTTAATACTAGATCAGTTACAAAATAAATAATAAAAAAATAGAACTTAAAGTTCTGTTTTTTTTCTATGAACATAAATCAATGATTTTTTCTAATACTGCTCCATACTTTCCAGTAGCAGTTTCCATATCATTAACAAGGAATTCTTTGAAATCAATTGACTTTTCTGTAATTACATTATTAACATCAATTTCAGTTCCATTTATTGAACCATCTTCTTTTTTGAACAGTTCCAAAGCTTCTTTAGCATTTACTCTAACTAGCCCTAACAATTCATTAGGATCAAAGTCAAATGTATTTAATTCATCTTTGAACTCACATACATATATATTTGCAAATACTCTATCTCTAAACATACTTCCATCACTTTTTTCTCTATCCATTACAAATGTTATAACATCGACTAGTTCAGCCTTATTATAATCAACTAAAACTCCAATTTCTTCTTTTATTTCTCTTGCAAAAGCCTCAATCAAAGTTTCTCCAGCTGAAATATGTCCAGATGCAGTTGTATACAAAGTTTTTTCTTCAGTTCTTCTTTGAAAAAAAACATTACCATTCGTATCATACAACCAACAATGAATTGTTTTATGCCATAAAGCATCTCTATGAACAATCCCTCTTTCTTCTTTTCCAATATGATTTCCATTTTCATCATAAATGTCCAAATATTCCATATTTTCCATCTCCTCAACATTTAATATTCTAACACAATTTTCATAATAATTAACAAAAAAAATTGCTATTCTACAATAGACAATCCTTTTTCTTTTACATATTTAATAAACTTCTTTTGAAAACTAGCAATGTCTTCTTGTGATAAAGTTTTAGAATATGAACCAATAACAAACCTTATTGTTACTCTTTTCTCTTCATTACCAACATAAATATCTACTAATTCATAAGTCTTAATAAATTCATTTTTAAAAGATTTTATAACGTCTTCTACCACACTATATCTAGCATTAACACCAGTTATTATTGTATAATCTAAAGTAACATTAGGATACTTACTAATTTCTTCATATACATGTTTTTTAACATCAAGTTCCAACAACTGATTAAAATCAATATTTATTACTGCTATAGCCGTCTTTTTAGCTACTTCTCGAGCAACTTTACTACTAACTAGTGTAATAACTCCTAATTCGTGTTTCCCATCTGTTATAGCGTAAGAATAATCATTATTATAATATTCATATGATTGTACCTTTTCAAATTCAATTTCTAACTTTAAAAAAGTTTTAAAAATATCAAAAGCAATCATCTTTGCTTGATAATAAAGATTTTCAACATTATCAATATTTTCTGCTAACAAAATACTCAAAGAACGCTTATTCTTATTATCTTCAACAATAGTTCCCAATTCAAAGATTCCTAAATTAACACTATACTTTAAATTTTCTTTAGCAACCTCAATCAAAGATAAACCTAAATCATTTCTTAAAATATTATCTTCAACTCTTCCAAGTAAACTAATATTATCAAGTTCTATACCAAACCTATTTAAATTACCACTTTTATTCCATAAATAAGTATGAACTTCATTTAAACTATATTTACTAGCCAAATATTTCTTAATTTCATATTCCCTATCATGAATATCTTCGTGTTGAACAAAAGTTAAATCTAATTTCAGTGGTTCTAATTCAAAATTTTCATACCCATACATTCTAGCTATTTCTTCAATCAAATCTTCTGGAAGTGAAATATCTTTTGTTGCTCTAAAAGTTGGAACAATTACTTTATATGAATCTTTTAAAACACTAACACTAAATTCTAAAGATTCTAATATTTCCTTAACAAGCGAATCTTTTAAAACTTGACCCATATAAACACTTAATTTTTCTTTAGTTAAAATTATTTCTTTTTCTTCTAATTTAGTTGGATAACAATCTGTTAAATTAGAAGCAAATACTAATTCTTTATTTTCATCCATCAACAACTTAATAAATCTCTTAGCAGCTATACTAGTCATATTTGAATCTAACGATTTTTCATACCTAGCACTTGCCTCAGTTCTAAGACCCAATGATGTTGCAGTTTTTCTAACTGAAGTTGCATCAAAAGTAGCACTTTCTAATACAATTGAAGTTGTATCAGCCAATATTTCACTTGTCTCTCCACCCATAATACCAGCAATAGCAAAATACTCATTATTGTTCTTTATCATTAACATTTCATTAGATAAAGTTCTAGACACTCCATCTAATGTCACGAATGTATCATTCTTACGAGCCTTACCAATTTCCAACTTCTTAATGCTTCTTGCATCAAATGCATGCATTGGCTGGCCTAACTCCAACATAACATAATTAGTTAAATCAACCAATAAAGATATGCTTCGCATTCCTGCATAATGCAGGAATGTTTGAATATCGTATGGTGTTTTATTATTAACAATATTATCTAACTTTATTCCCATATATCTTAAACAATTCGTTGAATCCTTAATACTTATTTTCAAATCATCTGAATTATTAGGAATATCAGCAAGTTCCAATGGAATTAATTTGTTTTTTGTAATTGCCGCAATTTCTCTAGCAATACCATAATGTCCCCATAAATCTGGACGATTAGTTAAACTCTTATTGTCAATTTCAACAATCACATCATCAAGTGGAATATATTCTTTAACATCTGTTCCAACAATCCATTCTTCTGGAAATTCTAAAATACCATCATGATCTTCACCAATGCCTAATTCTTTTGCACTGCATAGCATTCCTTGACTTAATACTCCAGCAATTTTTTTAGGTTCAATAACAAAACCACCAATACTGCCATTAACTTTAACAATTGCAACTTTTAAATTTTCTCTAACATTTGGAGCACCACACAAAATATCAACAACTTCTTCGCCATTATCAACTTTCAATACATGATATTTTTCCTTAGTTGGATGATTATTACATTCTAAAATTTTTCCAACAACTACATCTTTAATATCTGCACCCTTTATTTCAACGCCCTCAACTTCAGCAGTTCTAATTGTAAAAGTTTCCCATATTTTAATCCAATCAATTGAATCCGAATTCTTTATATGAGTTTTTAATTTATTACAAGATATTTTCATATTAAATCTCCTATTCTATTCCAAATTGTTCTAAACGTCTTAAATCTCCAGAATTTAAAACCCTTATATCATCAATCATATATTTCATCATTGCAAGCCTTGTTAAACCTAAACCAAATGCAAACCCACTATAAATATCTGTATCTATTCCTGATTCTCTTAAAACATTGGGATGAATCATTCCACAAGGACAAAGTTCTATCCATCCACTTTGTTTACAAGTAGAACAACCACTCCCTCCACATATCAAACAACTACAATCAAGCTCAAAACTAGGTTCAGTAAATGGGAAAAATCCAGGACGAAGTCTTACTTCCACATCTGTTTTAAACACTTCTTTTAACATTTCTTTCATTACATATATTAAATTACTAATACTTACATTCTTATCTATTACCATTCCCTCTAATTGAAAGAATGTATTATCATGAGATGCATCAACATCTTCGTTTCTGAAACATCTACCTGGTGCTGCAACCCTAATTGGTGCACCATAATTTTGCATTGCATGCACCTGATTAGTTGAAGTATGAGTTCTAAGTAAATTTCCATTACTTAACCAATATGTATCTTGCATATCCCTTGCTGGATGATTCTTTGAAATATTTAATGCTTCAAAATTATAATATTCACTTTCCATCTCAGGACCAACAACAATTGTAAAACCCATTCTTTTCAAAATATTCGCAACTTCTTGAGCAACAATTGTCACTGGATGAAGCGAACCATTTTTCAACTTAACTGGCTTTGTTTCATCAAATAAAACATCACTAGCATTTTCCAAATCAACTAACTTACTTGATACTCTTTCTTCTAATTCTCGCTTAATTTGATTGAATAATCCACCAAATTGTTTCTTATCCTCTACACTCATATCTTTTAACGATATCATCAAACAAGAAAGTTCACTTTTCTTCCCTAAATATTTTGCTTTAATATTAGATAGTTCAGCTTCAGTTTTTGCACCCTCAATATCTTTTATAGCAGCAGCAACTAATTTTTTTAAATTCTCTTTCATTTAATTTCCCTCCATTAAAAAAATTCTAGGCTGTTGGGACGAATAATCGCGGTACCACCCAACTTCTAGAATTATCTAGCACTCTATATAAACCTGATAACGCAATACGTTTAAAAATGCGAGTTATACTCCTACAGTTTGAAATTCATCAGCATTACTTATCTTAAGAATCTTCCAGCCATATGGATTCTTATCTCTAATTTAAGAACTTAATACTATTACTTAATTTCTGCAATCAACATTTAACTAAATAATAGTCTACCACAATAAGTATGCAAAATCAATCTTCAAAAATTAAAATAACATCAATTGTTCTTCTCCTTTTTCTTCAGGAAATTCACTCAAATATGCAAAAACTTTATTTACATCACATTCTATGTTATGTTTTCTACATTCACTTACAAAAATATTCATTAAATATTTAGCATTTGGACTACTAACAATATATCTATTAGTATATTTTTTTTCATAAACACTTCTTAATTTTGGAAAATATTTATCCAACTGTCCATAATAATATTCACGGTTTCCCTCTCTTAGTGTCACTCCCATATCAAAAACAACTATTCCTTTAACTTTAGCCTCAATACAATAATTTAAAATACCTCTTAAATTTTTTTCTGAATCATTTATAAAGGGAAGTATTGGAGTTAACCAAACAACAGTTGGAATATTATTCTCATAAGCACACATCAAAACTTCAAATCTCTCTTTTGTACTACTAACATTTGGTTCAATAATTCTGCATAAATTATCATCATAAGTAGTTAATGTCATTTGTATTACACACTTAGATTTTTCATTAATTTTCTTAAGAATATCCATATCTCTAAGTATTCTATTAGATTTAGTTAAAATAGACACTCCAAATCCATACTTCTCTATTAATTCTAAACAAGCCCTAGTATTTCCAAGTTTTTCTTCCAAATGAATATATGGATCACTCATAGCTCCAGTCATTATCATACATTTTTTTCTTTTACTAATTAGTTTCTTTTCTAAAAGAGATACAACGTTTGTTTTTACTTCAATATCTTCAAACTCATGGTTAAATTCATAACACTTGCTTCTTGCATCACAATAAATACAACCATGAGAACAACCACGATATATATTCATATTATTATTAGCTGACAATATTCCCTTTGCTTCAACTTCATGCATTAACGCCATCTCCTTAAAACAAGTTTATTTTATCAAAATAACTATAGCTAGACAAGTTATGGTATACTAAAGTTATATATAATAGTAGGTGAAATAAATGGAATTTAAGTCAAACATCACAAACATTGAACCATTCATAAATATGAACTGTGAAGAATTAAAGAAATATATCATTTCTAGTAATAGTACAAATCAAAAATATCTCCTATCCAATGAAGCAATAAGAACAAAATTCATGCAACCAGCTAATCACTATCCATTTGTTTGGCTAGTACAAGAATTAAACGCAGAAAGTATATTATTTATCTTAGATGATGACTTTATCCCATTACTTATTGAAAATGAACGTTTATCAGATAAATTAAATGCCATCATGACTTGCGGAAACAAATACATAGGTGCATTTTTAGCAAAAGACATATTATTTGCAAAAATTATCCAACACAAAGATTATTTAAAAAGCTTTTTATATGCATTAAATTATGATTTTGGTGTTAGTTTTTGTAAATATTTATTAGAAAAAAATCCTGAAAACATCCATCTTGCTACACATTTATCAAAAGATGTTCTAATTAAAATTTTTTCTGATATAAACTTACAAAACAACCTACTAGATAAAGGAAGAAAAAATTTTATCCTAAGCTTACCTGCTGAAGTATTAAACAATATAAGTAATAATCCCATTTTCTTAAGTGAAATTAGAAATTTTTCACACGAAGAAATAGCTCGAATAGCAACAAATGGATTCATATTACCAAGTAATATCACAGATGATAGTTACTATCTTGATTCATTTTCAAGTATCAGTGATACAAATCAATATCGCACAGAAATTACTCAATTAAGTAACTATAACCAATATTTTGCCTCTAAAGTTGAGGCAAAAAGAAAACAAGAAATTAAAAAACTTCTAAATAATCCAGACGTATTTCAGTTACTAAAAGAAAGAGATGCACTAGAATATTTAGTAGATTATTTCTTTGAAGACCATACCTATAATGTTTTAAAAAATTTAAAAACTATCCTATCTTTTAACTCAAATTTAAAAATACCAACTATAAGTAATGAAAAGTTAGAAACCTATAATAATCTTTTAAATTATAGCAATCTAACTATAGAGGATAAAATAAACTTATTTAAGCAATTAGAATATTTAAGCATTAATTCCGAAATTTATTATGAAGATTTTAGAAAAACACTCAACCAAAGCTATGAAATGATTAGAAACTCACTAATTACTAATAATGACTTAACTAAGCTCTCTTCAGAGACGCTTTCCAAAAATTATGGCATAGACATATCAATATTAGATGGGGAGCCATTTAAGTCACTTATTACAGTAACAAATATCCCAAGAGATACTACTTCACCAAGAAATATATATCCCCGTGAAACTTCATCTTTAAGTCTTATTGGAGATACACAACTACGTACTTTCAGTAACCCCCATGAATACATCGTTTTGGGATTTCAAGACTTTGATATAGACTATGTAATGCATGAATATGAATCAGATTCATATTCTACATATTCATATTCATCAACTCATCTATCAAAAGCATTCACCCCAGATTCTTTATTAAATGAAACTCAAGGTTACAATGAAATATTGTATAAAAACATTCAATATGATGAAACTGGAGATACAGTTAAGAGCAGTTTAAAGCCAAATTATATTGTGGCTTATGATGAAATTAAAAATGGAGATATAGCTATGGCACAGCATTTCGGCATTCCCATTATTATAGTTAACACAATAAAATATCCACAAGTTTCTAGCGCCTTAAAGAATCCAGATGTTGATAGAGAATATGGCCGCAGTAATGGAATATATGATGAAGAATATTACAAAAAAATATAGTTTTATCTTTAAAACTATATTTTTTATTTTAATAATTGTCTTGTTTTAATTCCATAAAACTCATACCGTGTTCACAAACTGGACATACTTCTAAAGCATCAGTTCCATAATATACATGTCCACAATTTCTACATATCCAAATTACCTCTTCATCGCGATGAAAAACTAAATTGTTATCAATATTATCTAAGAATTGCATGTATCGCTCTTCATGATGCTTCTCTATTTTACCAACACTTTCAAACAGAAAAGCTATATGATCAAATCCCTCTTCCTTTGCAACTTTTGCAAACTCTGCATACATATCAGTCCATTCATAGTTTTCTCCCATTGCAGCATCTTTTAGATTATCCTCTGTACTTGGAACTGCACCATCATGTAACAACTTAAACCAAAGTTTAGCATGCTCTTTTTCATTTCTAGATGTTTCATCAAAAAAACCAGCAATTTGCTCATATCCATCTTTCTTAGCTTTTGATGAATAGTATTCGTATTTAACTCGTGCTTGTGATTCTCCCGCGAATGCAGTCATTAAATTTTGTTCTGTTTTGCTTCCTTTTAAATTCATTTTTATTTCACTCCATTTCTATTTACTATTATATCATGCAAAAAGTTATTAAGATATGCAAAAATCACAAAAAAACAAACACTATTGCATTTGCTCTTTAAACATTGCTGTTAATAATTTCAACATATCTTTATCTTCAACAGTTTCAATAAAAGTATCATCAGCTAATATTACTTCACATATTATTTCTACTTTAGAGGGTATTACATTTCTATTTTCATCTAATCCCATTGTAAGAAAATAAGTTTTATCATCATATGTTGTTTCTTTTAAAACTATATACAAATCCTTATCATCTAAAGTAATTATTGAATTAATTTCAACTCTCATGCTACCCTACCTCCAATATTTGCTGCTAACTCTAATGGTTCAACTAGAGTCAATTTTTTCAAATTAGATAAATCGAAAACTGGTTTATTGTCTACAGGTTGTCTTAATTTTCCAAAATCCAAATTTGGGTCACTAAAGTCCAATAAATCATAATCAGCAGCAGAATCATGAAATTGTTCAACTGGTTTAAAATTTAATTTAGCTTTTGGTATTCTAGCTCTAGTTGGTTTAACTGAAACATTTTCAACACTTCTTAAATCGAACAATTCTTCAGCTTTATCAACAAATGGAATAGAATTTTCTTCAATTGGTTGAATCATTGTTGCATCATCAATTTCCAATTCTTTAGTTTCAGCTAAAACAAAATCACTAGAAACACTCAATTGCAGCTCATCAACAAGTGGTGTAATCACAATTGGTTCCAATCCCTTAAAAGTTAAATCCGATTCATCCACAGTTTTTTCAAGATTTGGACTAATCAATTCTTTTACTAAAGTAATAATGGCCAATGGTTTATTACCCAATTGTAACAAACTATCAACATAGCCCAATTCTGTATTAATCAAAGCTAATTGTCTTTTTGTTTGAACAACATCAACTGGATAACTAACTGTCGAATTTTCAATTTTTGCCAGCTCAATTAAACCAGTACTAATATCAAATTGCTCTAAATCTTTTTCTTTAGACAATAGCGATTTTTCGCAATTTAATATATGAGATTCTAAATAATTAACTGCCAATACTGAACGAATTGCTGCACTTCTTACATGTCTACTTTCGGCCCTTTTTAACTCCAAAAGAGTTTTATATTCCACATCTAATCGTTGATCATCATTACCATCATGATACGCTTCAATTTCACTAATTTCTTCAGCAATTTTCTTGTACTCAACTTCCATTTCTGACTTATCAACATTACTTTTTTCTAATTGATCAATCAACTTATTTAAAAGCATTCTTTCATTAGAAACAGATTCTTCTAAAATACTTCTAGTTAATATATCATTTTGTCTACTCAAATCAGTATAATTAACAACTCTCACTGGTTTAGAGCTCATCTCAGTTTTAGAAACCAATTTTTTTCTAGCATTTTCTAATTCTCTTTTCTTTAAAACTAGTTCGTCATTTTCAATACCACAAAAAGGATTTTCTTCTATTCTTAAAGCCAACTCATCTACAAGTACTAACGCATTTTTTATATCATCAACATCTAATGAGTCTAGTATTAATTTTATCAATAAACTTGGATGCTGCTCGAAATCTTGAATTTCATTTAAAATTCGATTATTATCTTCTTCAAGTGATACAATTTGAGCATTAATATCAACTAATCTTGAATCATCTACATAAGATTCAGGATTATTAATTGACTCCTCTAATCTAGCAAATTCCTCTTCTTCTTCTTGTAAAGAACCCTTTAAAATCCCAATTCTAACTTCCAAAGCTACTATATCGGCTTTAACTAACTCTAATCTAGTTTTTGCAGCATTCAATTCTTGATTTACAGAATCACTAATAATAACTTCTCCATTTAGAGTCAAAATTCTATCAGCATCTTGTTCTAAAGCGCTAATATGCGATAAAATTGATTTTTCTTCATTTTTAAGTGCTTCTAAACTCACTTCTAAACGCGGCAATTTTTGTTCATTAAGCGAAGTTTTTTTCTCTTTTCTGCTCGCCAAAACACCAGTTTCAATATAAGCAGTCCCTAACCCAGGTTTTGTAGCATTTGCAACAATATCCGCCTTAATTTCACCAAGCTTTTCTAATGTAGTATTATTATCAGCTAATTTCTTTCTACAAGCCTCAAGTTGACTAGTTACATCATCCAATGTCATTGGACTATTAAAAATTCCTACAACGTCTTTTAAATAACTACTTATCTCGCTCAAATTCATAATTGCCACATCCTATCATATTTTTACTATAACAATAGTATCATAGCAACACATTTTTTGCAATTAAAAAGAGGTCTAAGTCCTCTTAAAAACTTTATTTTTCTTCGCAATAATATCCAAAACCATAACACTTGGAGGAAAAAAATTATCCAATACTTTGATATGTGTTGTTGCAAGTGCTGGAGCCAAAACATAAGCTCTATTATTCTTTAACTTAATTCCCCTTTTAAATGGATGAAAAGCAGGAAAAATTCTTTGATTAATTATTCCAAAATTACCTCCAACTAATTTATCAATATAGGCAGGTATTCCACCATTATGATAGTGTCCACCCATTATTAAATTAGAAGCTGAAATTGGATAAGATGAACTAAAAAAGTCCGAATGATTATATAAAGGAAGTATATCATGTCCTTGAAATATTCCAAATTTTTTATTAAAATCACAATCAAATTTACTTAAATATTGTCGATATAATTCTTTTTTGCGTTCTAAATCAGCAGACACTTCCTCAAAATAAGCAAAAGGAAGTGATGAACCAAATACTCTTAGTAATTCATCTTCATAACACTCATTTTCCAAATAATTAATCTTATCATCAATATTATTAAGTTCAGCAAAAAAATTAGCATTATAAAAAGGTACCCACTTATTAATCTCAACATCAAATATCATTCGATCATGATTACCATCAACTATTAAAGTAGAAATATTTGCAGCCTTTCCAATCTTTCTAAGCAATTCTAATAACCCATCATAAGGATTAACATCTCCATTATTTAATATGTCTCCATTGATAAATATGTAATCAAATTTATTAATTAAGCAATATTCTAATAACTCTTCAAGGCGTACTAAATCATTATTGCCACAACAATGAATATCACTGACAGTAAGAGTTTTAATATCTCTAGATAAAAGATTACTATAATCTTCCATAGTTTTATGCATCGGCCAAATCATAAGATTTTTCCCCCCTTAATGAATTGTTATTATAGAATATATTAGAATTTTTAGCAAGAAAAAACTAGAATTAAACCAATTCTAGTCTCACAATTAGAGCGTCATCTCCAACTCTTTCTTTTAATTTAAGAATTCTAGTGTATCCACCATTTCTAGTTTCATACTTAGGAGCCAATTCATTAAATACTTTAGCAATTACATCACTATCATTATGAACAAAAGCTAATGCTTTTCTTCTAGATACTAATGTACCTTTTTTACCATAAGTAATCATTTTTTCAACAAACTTTCTCACTTCTTTAGCTCTAGCTTCAGTAGTAACAACATAACCATTGTTAATTACATCTTTAGTAAGACCCGCTAAAATACTACGACGAATACGTGTTTCTCTTCCTAATGTTCTATATTTTGTCATATCAAATTTACCTCCTTAACTAATCGTGGAACGTAAGTCCCATTTCTTTAACTTTATCAATTACTTCCTTTAATGATTTTTTGCCTAAATTACGTATCTTAGTAACTTCTGCTTCTTTTTTAGAAATCAAATCTTGAACAGTATGAACATTAGCTCTCTTCAAACAGTTATATGCACGAACAGAAAATTCAATTTCTTCAATTGGTGTTTCTAATGTTTTAGTAATAGTATCAGTTTTCTTTTCACTCATAAGTCCTGCTACATCACTTATTTCATTTAAATCAGTAATAATACTTAAATGTTCAATTAAAATTCTTGCTGATAATGCCATAGATTCTTCTGGTGTCACACTACCATTTGTATATACATGCATAACAAGTTTATCATAATTTTCATTTTGACCAACACGTGCACTTTCTACTTCGTAAGCAACTCTTTCAATTGGCGAATACAATGAATCAATTGCAATTGTTCCAACCTTGGCTTCTCCAATGATATTTTGATTTTCTTTTGCATCAACATATCCATGTCCAACTCCAATAGTCATTTCCATTTCCAATTTTCCACCTTTAGAAAGGTTAGCTATAACTAAATCTGGATTAACAATTTCTATATCAGAATCTTTATCAATATCTCCAGCAGTTACAACACCCTCTTTATCAGCAAAAAGTCTTATTACTTTAGCTTCTTTTGAATGGTTTTTTAGTACTACACTTTTAAGTGCAAGCACAATACTAGTAACGTCTTCAGCTACACCCTCAATTTTTTGGAACTCATGCATTACTCCCTCAATTTTAACTGAAGTAATTGCACTACCTGGTAAACTTGATAACATCACTCTTCTAAGTGCATTACCCAAAGTTGTTCCAAAACCTCTTTCAAGTGGTTCCAATTCAAACTTTCCATAATGATTATTTTCTACATATTCTGTTATCTTATATTCTGGTTTTTCAAATTTCAACATACTCATATTTCCCTTTCCTTAAATTACTTTAATTTCTTGGACGTTTTGGTGGACGACAACCATTATGAGGAATTGGAGTCTCATCAACAATACTTAATATTTCTAATCCAGCAGTTTGTAATGCACGAATAGCATTTTCTCTACCCATTCCTAAGCCCTTAACACGAACTTCAACTTTTCTTACTCCATTTTCAAATGCAACTTTTGCTGCAGCTTCGCTAGCTAGTCCAGCGGCAAAAGGAGTTTTTTTCTTAGATCCTTTATAACCGATTGTTCCAGAAGATGCCCAACTAATAACATTTCCTACTTTATCAGAAATAGTTACTAAAGTATTATTATAAGTTGAATGAATATGAGCAATCGCTTCAGGAATATTCTTTTTTACTTTTCTTTTTCTACTCTTATAAGCCATAATTTAACCTCCTATTTGCCTACTTTTTTCTTATTTGCTACTACTTTACCTTTACCTTTACGAGTTCTAGCATTTCTACTAGTTCTTTGCCCTCTTACAGGTAAACCTTTTTTATGTCTAGTTCCCTCATAACAATTAATTTCCATTTTGTTTTTAATTGCTAATTGAGTTTCCCTACGTAAATCTCCCTCAACATCATGATTGTCAATTTCACTACGTAGTCTTGTTATCTCTTCATCACTTAAATCTTTAACTTTCTTATCCCTTGCAACATTTGCATTATCACAAATTGTATTTGCAAGATTTTTACCAATACCATAAATAGCTGTTAAGCCAATATTTGTATGTTTATTATTTGGTAATTCAATATTTTTAATACGTGCCATTACTTATATCCTCCCTATTAACCTTGTGTTTGTTTGTGTTTTGGATTTTCACAAATAACCATTACTTTACCTTTTCTTTTAATAACTTTGCATTTTGCACACATTGGTTTTACTGATGGTCTAACTTTCATAAATATTTTTCCTCCTACTTATTTCTGTATATAATGCGACCTTGTGTTACATCATAAGGTGACATTTCTAAAGTAACTCGATCTCCCTCAATAATACGAATCATGTGTACTTTCATCTTACCGCCTACATAGCCAACTATTTTGTGACCATTAGTAAGTTCCACTAAACATTTTCCACCTTTTAGAATTTCTAATACTTTACCTTCTACTTCAATTTTTTCTTCTTTAGCCATATTTTTATCTTTCTCCTGTTAATATTTCATAGCCATCTTTTGTCACTAGAACTGTATGTTCAAAATGAGCTGATGGTCTACTATCCATTGTAACGATAGTCCATTCATCATCTAACATGATAACTTCTTTAGTACCTAAGTTCAACATTGGTTCTACTGCAATAGTCATTCCAGATTTCAACTTCATACCAGATCCCATTTTACCATAATTTGGTACTTCTGGATCTTCATGTAAATTTAATCCAACACCATGTCCAACTAGTTCTTCAATAACACCCAATCGTTGTTTTCTTGCATAACTCGCAATAGAGTATCCAATATCACCAACACGACACCCATCTTTAATTTGGCTTAAACCCTCATAAAGACTAGCTCTCGTATGTTCTAATAAATATGCTTTATCATCACTTACTGTTCCAACAGCATAAGTATTAGCAGAATCACTATGATATCCTTTGTATATAACACCAATATCAATTGATATTATATCACCATTTTTTAGTTTTCTTGTTGATGGAATTCCATGAACCACTTCTTCATTTACAGATGTACAAATACTTGCTGGAAATCCATTATAATCTAAGAATGATGGAGTACAATTTTTACTTATTATAAAATCATAAGCAATTTGGTCTAACTCTTTTGTAGTGACTCCCACTCTTATATGACTTTTCAATAGTTCATGACATAAATAGTTTACGTGGCCTGCATATCTCATCAGTTCTATTTCTCTTTCACTTTTTATAGTTACCATCTATGCCTCACTAATTATCTTTTCAATCTTTTGAAAAGCACTTTCATATCCTAAATTACCATTAATAAAATAAATACTATCTTCATTTTTATAAAATTCAACAATTGGATATGTTTTTTCTAAAAACGTCTTGTATCTTTGATTATACACCGCTCTACTATCATCATGCCTTTGTTCAAGCACAGAACAACAGCGATCACATATACCATCAATTTTCGGTTTTAAACTCTCTACATGTTTATTAAAACTTGTATTGCAATTTGTACAAACTAATCTTCCTAAAACACGTTCAATCGCTTCTTCCTTATCAACATCAAGATAGATAGCCACGTAGTTATCTATTTTTAAACCACTTAGTAGTTCTTCTAGAATATGCGCTTGCTCAATATCTCTAGGATAACCATCTAATATAAATGGTTTATCATTTAAAGATAATGATTTTTTCAAAAGTTTTGTAACCAATTCATCAGATACAAATTCACCATTACTAATCAATTCATTGATTTCTCTACCAAGTACAGTTTCTTTCTTAACTTCTTCACGAAGTAAGTTTCCTGTTGATATATGAACAAATCCATATTTTTTAACTAGCAAATCACTTATTGTACCCTTTCCCGCAGCTGGGGGAGCAATGAAAATGATATTCATCATCTTCTTTTACTCCTTTTATAACTTCGAGAAACAAGACTACTTTCTACTTGTTTATATGTTTCAATTGCAACACCAACGATTATTAATAACCCAGTTCCACCTAATGTAACACTAGCTGGCAATTTAGAAACATTTGAAAATATTATTGGTACTCCAGCAACTATTATTAGAAACATTGTTCCAACAACTGTTAGTTTACTAAGTACATTACTTATATAATCAGAAGTATCCACTCCTGGACGAATACCAGGAATATATCCTCCATTTTTATTTAAGTTTTTTGACATCTCTTCTGGATTCATAGTTAAGAATGTATAGAAATATCCAAAGAAGAATATTAACAACATATATAATATAAAACCAGTTACACTATTATAAGATATCCAATTATCAATGAACATTACTACTTTATCATTACCAAAAAACTGTGCAACAGCAACAATTACTGAAGTAAAAGTTGTAGCAAATATTACTGGGATAACTCCCGCAGAATTAATTTTAATTGGTAAAAATGTTTGTTGAGCTCCATAAGCGCTATTCGTTTTATTTGAGTATTGAATTGGAATTCGACGCTCAGCAAGCTGAATCCAGACTATTCCAACTATTACTAAAATATATAAAACTATATATGAACCAAATAAAACACCACCAGCAACTCTACTATAAAGCCCTGAAGTAATAAATCCATCAAATGCAGTAACAAACATCTTTGGCATAGATTGAACGATACCAGCCATAATTAGCATTGATAAACCATTCCCTATTCCCTTGTTACTAATTTGATCTCCCATCCACAAACAAAATGCAGTTCCTGCAGTCATTACTACAGTAGTTTTAATTAACATTCCTACATCATTTGTTTGTAAATATGCTATACAAAACACATAAGCTTGAATAAAAGCAAACAAGATACCTAGATACCTGGTGATTTTATTAATCTTTTGTCTTCCAACATAACCTTGATCTTTTAATTCCTTAAAATAAGGAATTATATCCATTTGCAACAACTGTGTAATAATTGATGCAGTTATATAAGGTGATACACCAAGAGCAAATATTGAGAATTGTTGAAGACCCCCACCAGACATTAAATTAAATATCTCTAAGAAACCTAACTCTTCATATATAACACTTGCCCAAGGAATTGTGATAGTTGTTCCTAGACAAAATATAGCCAAACAAAGTAGAGTGAAAGCAATACGGCCCCTCAAATCTTTATTTGTTGAACTAAATAATTGTCTGAAAGCTTTCAACATCTAAATCACCTCAGCTTTTGAACCAGCAGCTTCTATTTTAGAAACAGCTTTAGTTGAAAATCTATTAGCTTGAATAGTTAATTTCTTTTCCAACTCACCATTTCCTAACACTTTAATACCGCTTAATTGTTTTTTAATAATTCCCTTTTCTTTCAAAGTTGCAGCATTTACTACATCACCATCATTAAAGTGTTTATTTAAATCACTTAAATTAATAGTTGCAAATCTAGTAGTAAATCTAGCATTATTAAATCCTCTTTTTGGTAATCTTCTATAAAGTGGAGATTGTCCACCTTGAAACCAAACCGGTATTGAAGCACCGCTTCTAGCCTTTTGACCTTTTTCTCCTCTTGTTGAAGTTTTGCCCATGCCTGAACCTGGACCACGTCCAACTATTTTTTTAGTTTTTGCTTCAGGAGATTTACTCAATGACTCTAATTTCATTATAGTTCCTCCTCTTTCTTACCACGAAGAGCAGCTATTTTCGCAGGAGTTCTTTGCATTTTTAACGCTTCTAAAGTAGCTTTAGCAACATTAATTTTTGTATTTGAACCCAAACTCTTAGAAACAATATCCTTAACACCAGCAAGCTCTAATACAGCACGTGCAGCTCCACCAGCAACAATTCCAGAACCGGCTGTTGCAGGTTTAATTAAAACTAGTGCTCTACCAACTTTAGCTTGTGCCATATGTGGTATTGTTCTATTATCAATTAATGCGATTTTCGTTACGTTTTTATTAGCAGCTTGAATAGCTTTTGAAATTGCTTCTGGAACTTCATTAGCTTTTCCAGTTCCGATTCCAACTAGACCTTTACGATTTCCTACTACTACTGTAGCACTAAATCTAAAATGTCTACCACCTTTAGTTACTTTTGTAACTCTACCAATATTAACAACTTTCTCTTCTAGGAGTTTTTTCTTATCGTCTTTTTCAAAACGTCTTCCGCCTTTAGGACGATCAGATTTTTCGAATCTAGGTTTTCTAGGTTGTCTATTTTCAACAACTTGAGTATTATTCTTTTCTTCCATCTTCTCTTCTCCTCCTAAAATTCTAGTCCAGCACTTCTCGCAGCTTCAGCGAGTGCTTTAACACGTCCGTGATATAAGTATCCACCTCTATCAAAGACAACTTTTGTTATTTTTGCTTTTTTGCATTTTTCAGCAATATCTTTTCCAACTGCTTCAGCACCACTAATGCTTCCGCCATTTTTTAATTTTAGTTCAACTGATGAAGAACTTACCAAAGTATTAGCAGCTACATCATCGATTACTTGAACAAAAATATGGGTATTAGATCTAAATACGTTTAAGCGAGGAATACTAAGAGTTCCACTAATTTTAGAACGAACTCTAGCATGTCTTCTCTTACGTGATACATTACTTGCTTCTTTTTTTATCATATTTTTCTCTCCTTATCCTATATTAAGCTGCCTTTTTACCTTCTTTACGACGAACTTGTTCACCTTTATAACGAATACCTTTACCCTTATATGGTTCAGGTTGTCTAATTTTTCGAACATTTGCCGCAAATTCAGTTACTTCTTGCTTATTTATACCAGCTACACTTATTTCAGTATTACTAATTTGTTCTACTGTTAAACTTTCTGGAACATCTACTACAACTGGATGTGAATATCCAGCACTTACATTGATTTTCTTCCCTTGAACATTGAATCTATATCCAACACCAACAGCTTCTAAACCTTTTATATATCCCTCAGTTACACCAATAATCATATTATTGATTAACGCATTTGTTGTTCCATGCAATTGCTTAGCAGGTTTACTTTCATTTTTTCTTGTTACAATTATCTTACCATCAATTTCTTGAACAGTAACCAAATTATGATAATCAATACTTAATTCACCCTTAGGTCCTTTAACCAATACACTATCTTTTTCAATAGTAATAGTTACTCCTGCAGGTATAAGTAATTCTCTTTTTCCAATTCTACTCATAAGATTTTTTTTCCTTACCAAACATAGGCAAGTACTTCTCCTCCTAGACTAGCTTCTCTTGCTTCTTTATCAGTCATTAAACCTTTTGAAGTCGAAATAATTGCAATTCCAAGTCCGTTAAGAACACGAGGAATTTCATTACTTTTAGCATAAACACGCAATCCTGATTTACTAATTCTTTTTAAACCAGTAATTACTCTTTCTTTTCTATCACCATACTTAAGAGTTAAAGTCATTTTATCTCCTTGTACGTTTTTAGCATATTCAAAATCAGCTATATAACCCTCACGTTTTAGTATTTCCGCAATTTCCTTAGTCATTTTAGAACCTAACACTTCTACTGTTTCATAACGCATTTGATTTGCATTTCTAATTCTTGTTAGCATATCTGCTATTCTATCTTGTACCATATCTAAAATTCCTCCTTTCCTACCAACTAGATTTCTTAACGCCAGGTATTTGGCCTTTATTTGCTAATTCTCTAAAACAAATACGACATAACTTAAACTTACGAAGTACTCCATGAGGTCTCCCACATCTCTCACATCTCGTATATGCACGAGTTGAGAATTTTGCTGGGCGATTAGCTTTAACTATCATACTTTTCTTTGCCATTTTATTAATACCCTCCTATTTACTTTCTAAAAGGCATTCCGAAGCCACTTAGTAATTCTAATGCTTCATCATTGCTCTTTGCACTTGTAACGAATATTACATCCATTCCACGTATTTTAAGTACATTATCATATTCAATTTCTGGAAAAATCAACTGTTCTTTAATACCTAGTGTATAATTACCATTACCATCAAATGCAGTCTTAGAAGTTCCTCTAAAATCTCTAACACGAGGTAATGCAACCTTAATTAGTTTTTCCATAAACACATACATGTTTTCTCCACGTAGTGTTACTTTAACTCCAATTGCTTGACCCTCTCTTAATTTAAATCCAGCAATTGATTTACGTGCTTTAGTAACTACTACTTTTTGTCCAGTTATGATTTCTAAATCCTTAACTGCAGCTTCAATATACTTTGAGTCTTGAGCACCCTCACCAACACCCATATTGACAACAATTTTCTCTAACTTAGGAATTTCCATCTTAGAGTCGTAGTTAAATTTTTTCATCAGCTTTTCAGCTATTTCTTTTTTATATAATTCTTTAAAATTACTCATCAACGTATCCTCCTATTTAGTTTCTTTCTTTTTCGTTGTTTTAGTCTTAGTTTCAGTTTTTTCAAGCTTTGCTTCACTCTTAGTAGGCTTAGCCTCTTTTTTAGTAGTTTCTACTAATTTAACATTTGAAACATGAATTGGATTTTCCACAGAAATTATTCCACCTGTTTCATTTTGTTGACTTGGTTTCATATGTTTTTTAACAACGTTAATGCCCTCAACTACTACTTTATCATTTTTTCTTAAAGTTTTAAGAACTACACCATCGCGACCTTTGTCTTTTCCGGTAATAACTCTAACTTTATCTCCAACTTTTATTTTCATAGTTACCTCCTAAAGTACTTCTGGAGCAAGTGATACAATCTTCATGTAATCTTTATCACGAAGCTCACGAGCAACAGGCCCTAAAACTCTTGTTCCAACTGGAGACTTATCAGCCTTAATTAAAACACAAGCATTATCATCAAATTTAATATATGAACCATCTTTTCTTCTTGCGCCTTGAACAGTTCTAACAACAACTGCTTTTACAACGCTTCCCTTTTTAACATTACTATTTGGAATAGCCTTTTTAACTGTTCCAACTACTACATCACCTATACCACCAAATTTAACAGTAGAACCACCAAGAACGCGAATTACCATAAGTTCTCTTGCTCCACTATTATCGGCTACTTTTAATCTTGATTGTTGTTGTATCATGACTTCACCTATAAGATTACAGCTTCAACAAGTACTTCTACCAATTCATATCTCTTAGTTTTAGAAAGTGGTCTAGTACTTCTTAATTTAACTGTATCTCCCTCTTTAGCAATATTCTTCTCATCATGTGCAGTATACTTTTTAGTATATTTAACACGTTTTCCGTATAAAGGGTCTTTTCTATATGTTTCAATTGAAACAGTAATAGTTTTATCATTTTTAGCACTAACTACTTTTCCAGTTAGTTCAGTTCTTTTAACTTCTGCCATTATTTAGTCCCTCCAACTTCTAATTCTCTTTCTCTTAATATAGTGTTCATTCTAGCAACATCTTTTCTAAGTTCATTAATCTTAGCAGGTTTTTCTAAAGAACCTGTAGCTTGTTTGAATCTTAAATCCAATAATTCTTTTTTATTTTCTACTATTTTAGCAGTCAACTCTTCATCAGTTAATTTTCTAAGTTCATTAACTTTCATTTTGAACACCTGCTTTCTCTTCTTTTTTTACAAATTTACATTGAATTGGTAATTTATGAGCAGCAAGTCTTAATGCTTCACGAGCAATTTCTTCACTAACTCCTGCAACTTCAAACATAACTTTGCCACGTTTTACTACAGCTACCCATTCTTCAACACTACCTTTACCTTTACCTTGACGTGTTTCTAAAGGTTTTTTAGTACGTGCTAAATGTGGAAATATATTTATCCAAACTTTTCCTCCACGTTTCATATAACGTGTCATAGCAATACGTGCTGCTTCTATTTGACGAGCAGTAATCCACGCACCCTCTTTAGCTTGAAGTCCATATTCACCAAAATGCACTTCAGTATTTCCTCTAGCATGTCCCTCATAACTTATACGATGAGGTTTACGATATTTAGTTCTTTTTGGAATTAACATCTACGCCACTTCCCTTCGTACTTTTTTTAGTAGGAAGAACTTCGCCTTTGTAAATCCAAACTTTAACTCCAATTTTACCATAAGTAGTATCCGCTTCACTATGAGCATAATCAATATCAGCTCTAAGTGTATGAAGAGGAACAGTACCCTCAGTATAACCCTCGTTACGTGCCATTTCAGCTCCACCTAATCTTCCAGACACTAAAGTTTTAATTCCCTTAGCTCCTGCTTTCATAGTGTTTCTGATTGCTCTTTTTTGCGCACTTCTAAATGGAGCACGATTTTCAATTTGTTGAGCAATTTGATCAGCAACTAATTTAGCACTCATATCTGGATTCTTAACTTCGATAATATTTATATAAATATCTTCATCTACTATTTTTTTAATTTTATTTCTTAATTTTTCGATGTCTTCTCCACCACGTCCAATAATAATACCAGGCTTAGCAGTGTAGATTGTAACATCACATCTTTTCTTATTTCTTTCAATAAGAACTGAGGCAATACCAGCTTCTTTCATATTTTCGCTTAAGTATTTACGAATCTTAATGTCTTTATTTAGCATATCACCAAATTCATTTGAATTAGCAAACCATTTTGATTCCCAATCTTTAGTAATTCCAAGTCTTAAACCTATTGGACTAACCTTTTGACCCATTATTTTGCCTCCTTAACTTTTTTAATAGCTTTCGTAGTTTCAACTACTTCCTCTACTTGCGTTTTATTGTCAGTAACTTTAATAGTTATATGAGAAGTTCTCTTATCTCTTCTATCTACTTTAGTACGACTTCCAAACTTAATTCTCTTCAAAACTTGACCAGGATTGATATAGCATTCAGAGATCACTAGTTCAGATTCGTTTGCACCATTATTATTAACAGCATTAGCAATTGCAGAGTTTAATACTTTAATGATTAAACGACTAGCTTTTGTATTTGTTGTATTTAATATACCTTGTGCAGTTGCAACGTCTTTTCCTCTAATTAAATCAAGAGTCATTCTTGCTTTACGTGGAGCGATCATTGCACCTTTATGTATTGCAAATGTTTCCATACTTACCTATCCCTCTCTACTTATTTCCTGAGTGTCCGCCAAATTTACGAGTTAAAGCGAATTCACCTAATTTATGTCCAACCATATCTTCTGTAACATAAACCGGAATAAATTCTTTTCCATTATGAACAGCTATTGTATGACCTACGAAGTCAGGATAAATTGTTGAACGACGAGACCAAGTTTTAATAACAGATTTTTTATTATTTTTATTTAACTCTTGAACCTTTTTAAGTAATCTATCAAATACATAAGGTCCCTTTTTTAAACTTCTTGCCATTTTTTAATCCTCCTACTTTTTCTTCTTACGGCTAACAATAAGTTTGCTAGACGCTTTTTTCTTGTTTCTTGTTTTAAGTCCAAGCGCTGGTTTACCCCAAGGAGTAACAGGTCCTTTGCGACCAATCGGCGCACGACCCTCACCACCACCATGTGGATGGTCATTTGGATTCATTACTGAACCTCTATTTGTTGGACGAACACCTTTATGTCTAGTACGACCAGCTTTACCCCAGTTAACTAGTTCATAGTCTTCATTTCCAACTGTTCCTATAGTAGCGACACATTTTCCTAAAACTTTTCTAGTTTCTCCAGATTGTAATCTTACCATTACATATTTGTCTTCACGACCCAAAATTTGAGCACTTGTTCCTGCTGCACGGCACATTTCTGCACCTTTACCAGGTTTAAGTTCAATACAATGAACTACAGTACCAACTGGAATGCTTTCTAGAGGTAGAGCATTACCAATTTTAATATCAGCATTAACTCCAGACTCTATAATATCTCCAACTTTTAAATCTTTTGGTGCAACAATATATCTTTTTTCACCATCACGATAAGTTATAAGTGCAATATTTGCATTACGATTCGGATCATATTCGATAGTCGAAACTTTTCCTGTAATATCAGTCTTATTTCTTTTAAAATCAATAACACGATATTTTTGTTTAGCTCCTCCACCAATATGTCTAACAGTCATCTTACCTTGATTATTTCTACCACCAGTTTTACTCTTAGATACAACTAATGATTTTTCTGGAGTAGAAGTTGTAATTTCGTTATTAGCTAACGTTGTCATTCCTCTACGTCCATTAGTCGTAGGTTTATATTTCTTTATCGGCATATTTTTCTACTCCTCTCACTAAAATTCAATTGTTTGGCCATCAACTAGCGTAACAATTGCTTTCTTATAAGTTTTTGTTGTTCCAGCATATTTGCCAACTCTTCTAGCTTTCGGCTTAGTAATTAATGTATTAACACTTTTCACCTTAACACCAAAATGAGTTTCAATAGCTTGCTTAATTTGCGTTTTATTTGCACTTTTAGAAACCTTGAATGTAAAAACATTTTTTTCAGTAGCATAAGCGCTTTTCTCAGTAATAACTGGTGCTAATATAACATCTGTATAATTTTTCATTAATTAAGCACCTCCTCGATATGTTTAACTGCTGCTTCATCACAAACAACGATATCAGCATTAATTAAATCATAACAATTAATTTCATCAGCTAGAATTGAGTATGTATAACCTAAATTTCTACTAGCCATATATAAATTTTCATTATCTTCTTTTGTTACAAACAAGATTTTACCATCCAATTTCAAAGTATTTAACACAGCTTTAAAATCTTTAGTTTTAAGAGTATCCAAAGCAATTGCATCAAGCACAACTAATTCTTTGTCTTTAGCTTTATAAGTTAAAGCACTCTTAAGAGCTAACACTCTTTCTTTTTTATTCATTTTAAATCCATAATCTCTTGGTTGAAGTGCAAATGTATGCCCCCCACCTCTCCAGATTGGACTTCTATTAGATCCAGCTCTAGCACGACCTGTACCTTTTTGCTTCCAAGGCTTTCTTCCTCCACCAGATACTTCAGCACGAGTTTTAGTTTTATGAGTCCCTTGTCTCAAAGACGCCAATTGCAAATCAATAGCTTTCTTTAAAACGATATCATTAACTTCAATTCCCCACACATTAGCACTAAGTGTTAAATCTTTAACCTTTTCGCCTTTTATATTCTTAATTTCTACTTTTGCCATAATTATTCACCCATATACAGAAAATTTAATTTTCTTCCCCTTCTGTAGGATTTTCATCTTTAGCTTCAGTAACTTCTTCTTGTGTTTCTTCAGCAACTTCCAAAACAGCTTCTTCAGTTACAATTTCTGCAACTTCTTCAACTATTTCATCAACTACTGTTTCTTCAACATAAGTTATTAATTCAGCAGCTTCTTTTTTGTCGTTTTTAACGGCTGACTTAATTAATACTAAAGATTGTTTTGGGCCTGGAATATTTCCACTTACCAAAATATAGTTTTCTTGAACATTAACTTCAATAATTTCTAAATTTTGAATAGTAGTAGTTTCTCCACCCATTCTTCCAGGTAATGCTTTACCTTTCATAACTCTCATTGGACGCATAGTTCCCATTGAACCTGGTCTTCTATGAAATCTCGAACCATGAGTCATTGGTCCTCTTGATTGATTGTGGCGTTTTATTACACCTTGTGTTCCTTTACCTTTTGAAGTCCCAGTAACATCTACATATTCCCCAGCTTCAAAAATATCTGCATTAATTGTACTGCCCACTTCATAAGAACCATCAAAATTTCTTATTTCTTTTAAGAAGCGCTTAGGAGCAGTGTTTGCTTTTTTTGCATGTCCAACATTTGCTTTAGTTGCACGTTTTTCTTTTTTATCTACAGTTCCAAGTTGAATAGCATTATATCCATCAGTTTCGCGAGTCTTAACTTGCATTACAACATTAGGTGCAACTTCAACAACTGTAACAGGAATAACTTTACCATCTTTTGTAAAAACTTCTGTCATTCCAATCTTTTTTCCTAAGATTCCTTTCATCATTCTACCTCCGAATTTATTTTTATATTTTTTATAATTTTATATCAATGTCTACACCACTTGGTAAATCTAAGTGTTGCAACGCATCAATTGTTTCTTTACTTGGATCCTTTATATCAATTAGTCTCTTATGAGTACGCATTTCAAATTGTTCCCTTGAATCCTTGTACTTATGCACCGCTCTTAATACTGTAAAGTTTTCCTTTTCAGTTGGAAGTGGTACTGGACCTGATACAATGCCACCAGTTCTTTTAACAGTTTCAACTATTTTTCCTGCAGCTTGATCTAAAATTCTATGATCATAAGCTTTCAAATTAATTCTAACTCCTACTTTTGACACAACCTTGTCCTCCTTTCGCCTATATCTAATATAGACATAGCTCCGTAACAAATTCCCTAATCCTAAGTAAACGTCCAACAACGTCACCTAGCGTATCAGCAACCTCGCACATCTAAGCCAGTCATACAGCTAAAATTATAGCAATAAATCCTATGCAATGCAAGCATTTTTTAGACCGCATCGTTATTTTTTTGCTGTTTCAATTAAAAAAATTTGCGATCCATCCAAAACAAAATTCGCTATCACAAAACAGCGAATTTTATTTATTATAATATCCTGACTTTAAAAATAAGCAATTTTCATTAATCTTGCATGTAATACTATTCTCTCTTTTACGCTATCACAAGTAGACAAAGTCAAAATTTTATCTTCTGCATCAATACTAACACCAAAATCAAAAATACTCTTATTAGCTAGCTCAATATAAAAACTTTCTCTTGCACTAATACTCTGAAATTCATTTTTCAAATAACTAGAGTCAACTTCATTCATCCTATATATAGAAAATACTTCCCACACACTTGTAAAATCTGGTGTCATAACCCTGACATAATGATTGTCGCTTGCCTCCAACCATTTATTATCAAAAACACTTTTTAAATCCCCAAACATAGTTCTATCTTTTCTTGCGTGAGCATACAAGATAGTATTTGCTTGAATGCGGCTAAAACTATTACGATAATCCATAAACACCCAACCAGCTGAATTTTTACTTTTATCATATGTATGATTTAAATAAAAATTATTATTGTCAGTTTGAACAACTGGATAACTAATATTTGTTCCACTAACATCAATAAATCCAACTGTTTCATTATTAATTCGCTTTAAATTATCAAAATTAGCTTTCAAAAAACTAATTTTTGAATAGTCAATCTCCACAAAACTTTCAACATTTAACTCCTCTTCAGAAACTTCTTCTAAATCCAATATATTTTCAATATTATTTGTAATTTTTCTTATTGTATTGTTTTCCACTAACCAAACTAATATCTTATATCCAGATAAAGTAACTGCAAATATTGAAATAATTCCAATACATATTACTAAAATTCTATTTTTCAAAACAAACACCATCACTTCAAAAAAGAAAGAAAAATTAATTTTTTCTTTTCTTTAGCTTAATCACAAATCCTAATCCACAAATTCCAACTAATCCTAAAGCTACAAACAACAATATATTATCACCTGTATTTGGATTTTCAATTTCAATCTCAGGAATCTCAAGAACTTCTGCTTCTTCAACAATCTTTTTGATATTAGATACTAACCCAGCATTTATATATGGCTTGATGTATTGCATATCAACAATTTCATTCATCAATGGAAGAGTATATTCTCCAGTTAAATAAATTCCGTTTAACATTTTATCTCCATAAACTTTACTTGTTTTATCATCATCACTAGTTGCCATCTCTTTAGTAATTGCAAATTCAAGTTCTGCTGTATCTGGCATTCTAAAACCAACTACATATACATTTTTATTAACCTCAGCAGCTAAAGCATCAAAATAATAAGCTCCGAACTCATCTGTTTTAACTAATGATACATTGTTTTCAACTAACTTATTCCCGCGAAGATTTTCTGTTACAAGTTCTAAACTTCCATTAATTTTTCGATACAAGAATACTTCAACACCCTCAAGTAGTTGTTCTTCAACATCAATCAATCCATTACTATTAGCATCATCCCAAACAAAGCCCTCTAAACTTCGTCCAACTACACGCGTTTTAACAATGTTAGAAGTTACTTTACTATTCTTAGCTGAATTACCAAAAACCTTATTTTCGTAATAGTTCTTCGCCTCATTCCCAACAGGAATTAATTCAATATCAATTACTTCTTCTTGATTCGCAATTAAATTATGCCTAGTAAAAGCTATCGCCTTGACCTCCACATTACTTTGATTTGTATATAAAATCCATTCAGTAAAATCAATACTGTTTGGATCCGTCGTATCAGCTATATCTTCATTAGTATAGTAGAAAACCAAATCTGTATCACTGCTAGTAATACTTTTAAGCAAGAATGATCCATCCATCTCAGTTTTCATATAACCATTCTTTGGCAAAACATCCAAACCAGTCACGTTAGTTATAGTTGATGCTGTATTATTATAAACACCAATTGTATAAGTAAATTCTTCACCTATTTCTACAACAGCTTTATCTACAACTTTATATATTCCATATTCTAAACTTCGTAACACATTATATGTATAAGTATATTTTCTAAATTTTTCTAATGTTTTTGAGCCATCAGACGCAATCATAATAGTATCACTTAAAGCAGAAACACCACTACTATTAAAACTCATAATTCTTTGATTAAAAGTCGTTTCATAAGTTATCTTGCCCAAATCAGCAACACTTACCCCATCAAGGGTCCAAGTTAAAGTAATAACACCAGTTACTGGATTTTTACTAACAATTGGTTCCAAACTGACACCTTTATATTTTGAACTACCAATTTCATAAATATTCCCCAAAGACAAAGTATCACTAACAACAATAGTTTGCTCTCCAACACTAATAACTGATGATATTGTTGGAGTTATTGTCCATTGAACAGTATCACTAACTGCATAATTTTTTTTATCTGATGTTTTAGAAATCTTTACATCAAAGGGAACTATATATAATGTGTCTCCATAACTTCTATTAGGAAAGTGTGGAACAGCTACTGTTCCATTTTCAGTATAAGCTGTTGGTAAATATGAATTTGCACCATTTGAACCAGCTTCACTTACCTCATCATTTAACCAAGTGACTTTCAAATAAGCCAGACTCATGTGAGGAGTTGATGAAGTGTTTGTTCCAGTATCTCCAATCAAATTTCTTGGAACAACAAACTTGAAATCACCATAAAGTTCATCATCAACTACATTAACCACTTTTGAAGTAACTCTAATAGCAGAAATATCTCCCACAGCATCATTTCTGTTGCTATACCAAATATAATCATCCATAGTCTTAGCATTTAGTGCAGCTGTTGAATAATCAGCATCTTTTGCAACTCCATACTCTACTACATATGCTCCACGCTCTGAAGTGGATAAATAATAAGGAGAAGTAACACTAACCTCTTTACTCATATCATATGTACTTTCAAGCGGATTCCATTTTTGCATTCCAACTATTGCTTTATAACTTGAACCACTTACAACAAAATACGAATGTCCACCAATTTCTTGATTACTAACAGCCATTGCCTCTCCACTAGCACTTGCAACTGTTCCACCGCCTAAGTTGCTTGAAGCATTTCTATTAGTATAACTTTGATTTACTCCAAGTGTCCCACTCTTTTCTCTAGACTCTTGCCAAGTTAAAGTAATATCAGGATTAATTGTTCCATTAATACTATTTTCTTCATAACCTATTTCATCCACAGTTAAACTAAATACTAATGCAGGATTTGCATCTAACGCTTCCATTGGAATCACTGAACTAAACCTAGCAACCAAAAACATTTTCTCTGTAGCAGTATTAAATGACACCGAAGAACCAAGTGTAGTTGTTGGAGCATGATTAGTAACTATAAAATTACTAAAATTAACACTTATTGAATAATCTCCCTCATTTACCATTGTAATAATCCCACTATCTGTTACAGAACCATTATTATTCGTTGATAATCCTATTTTAGAAGCAGGAAGTGCAGTTATTGCATCATATGATTCTAAATGTCCATTGTACTTAGGTAAATGCAAATGATTATTAAACACACCACTATTTTCATTAACACTATAATCAAATACTTCAATTGGTCTTGTTTGACTATTAATAGCAAGTGGAATAATTGTATCTGCATCTAATCTCTTAGAAACTGTAGATTCAAGTCTTAAGCTAACATTATCAGTAGGATAAGCTACTCCCAACATATTTGAACGCCCATTTAATGGAACCAATGATACTCCAACCCCATGAAATTTTATAACAGCAGGATCATTTCCAGTAGTATCTGTATATTTATCAAAATCAACACTAATTTTAGAATTACTTTCCACCAATTTCGCAGATAAATTAACTTTTGAAGAAACAATTACATCATCAGTAGTAATATCAATTGGTGCTATTAAACTAGTCAAATCAATAGTATTTCCCTCTTCATCATCAGCAGACAATATTTCAACTTTAAAACTAGCATTCAATAAAGTTCCATTACTAGCTCCATACACATTTAATGGAATATTATAAGTAGCAGCACTCCCAGTAGCATTAATTACTACTTCTTTTTCCATTGTAGAAGTTCTAAGCCCCAAATCATATGCACCATTCCAAAAAGAATCAAACATAGCATTTAAAAACCTACCATCACTTGATACACCATTATCTACTTCTCCTATTATTTTAGCTTTAATATTAGTATAAGTATCTCCCTCAAGGCTTTCTAAATTAATAATCAAAGGATATACAACAGTATCAAAACTTCTAACATACTCATTACTTTCACTAGCATCATTACCTGGATCATTATCATCATCCATTTTTATTGTTCCAGTTTGAACATTTTCTATTTTAGCAGTTGCTAAAATAGGAGATGGAAGCGCATAACTAGAATTAAAATTTAGAAAATACAACATTCCAACTATCATTACTATAAAAAAACAACTAATCTTTACTACTCTACTCACAACATAAACTCCTATTCTTTATCCATAATAACATTTATATATATTTTTTGAAACAAAAATATCACCATTAAGATGATATTTTTAGATAAAAATATATTTTTCACTATATTACTAATATCAATTAATTCTAGCAAGCATTACCATGAAAAGGAGCATACCCATAACTACAACGTATTTCATCAACCTTTTTTTCTAATTGTCCAGTTGCTAATAATTGCAAAAATTCTTCTATTTCAAGTTCTCCTTGACCTGCATATGCACCCCGTGACTTATCAACAATAACCTTTCCATTACTATCATCAATACTAATCCTTTTTGAATATTTATCAACATCAACACCATTTATCGTTAATGGTATTGTTGCTGTTTTATATTCTTCTCTAAAATAGATTTCTATACTTCTTCCAGTTTTATAATTATCCAACAATTCTCGAAACTGCATCATATAATTTCGAATGTTTGCAGCAACTAAACTATAATTAGCACCCTCACCAATTTCAAAAGAATAACCCTTATTTGCCAATTCTTTATCTATTTTTGTCCACAATATATCATCAAAATTATGTTTCATATGATAGGATGTACCAAATTTTGATCCTTTGAAATAATCAGCTTCAATAGAACCTATTATCTGAAATTTCAATGATGAATCTATTTTGGGATATGCCTCAGCAATAGCTTCTCTTTTTTCAGATTTCGAATCAAAACTTATAATATTAATTACAAAATCTGTTCCAAATGCATCAATTAATGTTTCTTCAAATTGGTTATGAACATATTTTTTTGTAACCTTTGATGGTTCTAAATCTCCACAACCAGTGATAATAAAAAATAATAAGCAAAGAAAAACTAAAGATACTATTTTTTTTAACATTAAATCTCCTCCACTTGTCATATTTAATTATTTTAAATTTTCAAAACCATTTTATTTCTTCGTAAACGAACCTTGAGTTTGTGCCATAACATTTACAATCGTTCCCGAATTTGTGCTTGAATCATATTTTAAAACAAAGGGCTGCAAAACACCATCATCAGTTTTTAACCAAAGCAAATATGTATTTAATAGTAATTCTGGAGTAGCCATCATAGAATTAGAAACATTCTTAATAGATGTTGCTAGAGTTGATGCATTTTGTATACTAGCATCCTCTGCAATTTCATCCGCCTTAATGGCAATGAAAAGCCCATTATATACTTCGAAATTACCTGTATATATATCTCCTCCTGTGTATGAAACTACAAAAGTGCTATTAGAGTTAAATGTGAAGCTTGCTGTATCATACATAGTCTTATATTCAAATGTATTCCCAGAAAATATTTCTCTTGAGAACTGTCCCTTAATTTGGCTAGTATTATTATTTCCATCATTATCACTATTTCTATCCATATTATTAACAACAGACGTAATTATTATTAAGACTATAAGTCCCCCAATAATAAATGGCAAATACTTTTTAATACCAGAGTTCTTAGTATTGTTACTTTTATTACTATTAAGTTGGTTTTGAAAAGATTCACTATTCATATTTTGATTTAAATTACCAAATTCTTGATGAATTGGGTTAACTTGATTAACCTCATTATTTACTTCATTATTATTTACTTGTGTATTAGTACTACCACAACTATTACAAAATTTATCTTCCTTATTTAATTGATTTCCACATTTAGAACAAAACATAAAAAATCACTCCCTACTATCTACAATTTTATTTTTATTTAAGCAATATGCTTTATTTTGCAAGCAATATGCTTTATAAACATTAGCTCCAAGCATTGCAACCGTCATTTGACCAACTCCACCTGGCACAGGCGTCGCACTAGCCTTACTTATTATTTGTTCATAATCTGCATCTCCACACATTTTTCCATCAACAAAATTAATTCCAACATCAATTATTGTTGCGCCCTCTTTAACCATCTCTGACTTAAGTATATTAGCTCTACCAACAGCAACAACTACAATATCAGCATTTTTTGTGTAAAACTCCACATTTTGTGTCTGAGAATGACAAAGAGTTACAGTTGCTCCTAACTGAGTTAAAATCACAGCAATTGGTTTTCCAACTAAATCACTTCTTCCAATAACCACAACATTTTTACCCAGTATTTCTATTCCATATTCACAAAGTATTTCAATTATTCCAGCTGGAGTACATGGAACTAAACAGTCAGGTTCTCCATGAAGTAACTTACCTGCATTCTTTGAAGTCAAACCATCAACATCTTTTTCTGGAAGTATTGCCTCTTGTATATCCTTAACCCTAGATGACAACGCTTTAGGCAGTGGCATTTGAACAAATATTCCATGCACATTTTCCTCAGCATTTAACTCTTCAATTTTTGATATTAACAACTCTGCTGTTACATCATCAGGATAAATTACATGATCACACTTAATACCAACAAAATCTGCCATCATTTTTTTTTGTGAAATATACTTATTACTTGCGGAATTATCACCAACTTGTATTACACATAAAGTTGGCACGCCACCTTTTAAATAAGCTATTTTTTCTTTTAATTCTAACAAATGCTTTTGCTTTAAGTCTTTTGCGACTAAACTTTTTCCAATCATTTTTTCCCCCACCAATATAACAAATATTTTTGTTAACTATATCACTTCTATAATCTCTATACTACTACATACGGATTAGATTCACTACCACCTCCAGTTACTTTAACATTTGATTTTAAATTCAAAGTAGGACGCAATCCATTTACTCCATTAATAAAGGGATTTCCCAATCTTCCATCATTATACACAAGCCATGGGACAGCTGTCCCTGAAATAAAATTTCTTGGTGAAAAACTCCAATTATTCAAACCATTATATAAATAATAATGTTTATTTATAGCAGTAGTACCACCCGCTAAAGATGCTTCATCTACCGTAATTAAACCAACAGGATATGTTAACGCACCATTCCCAATAATTGTATCTCCTACTGTAAATCTGTCATTTTTATTCCCACACAAGAGTGCTGGCATTTTATTTGTATGTATTCTATAGTTTGCCGCGTAATCAGTTGACCAGCTTTCAAATCCCACATTTGTTGCATCCGCAAGCCCACCCGCTTCTCCTCTTGTCATTCTATCATTGCAAAACAAAGTATCACTTATATAACCGCCATATCCTTTCGATTCTATATTTGTACTATACCAATTCTCCAATTCTATTTTTGCATTTGAACTTGTCTCGTTTATTACTGCCTGTTCTCTTGAAGTAGAAGCTATGCCATTAGCACCGCCATACATATATCCTACATATTTTGCATCATCCCTTTCTACACTCCACTCAAAATACACACCATTTTGCATTTGTGTAGCACCGCCAGTACTATTTATTGTACATTCATTATTCGGACATATTCCATTATAAATTAAACGTACTGAATTATCTCCATTTATTCTTATCATCTTCCATTGATGTTCTGCAAATATTAAATTATTATTAAGTAAATCTTTAGCACCTCTGTAATAGTAACTTGTTCCATAATCATCTTCTATTTTATACATTAGTGCATCATTTTCGTCACTTATATTCTCAAAAGTACCAACTGGTGCCTCTGTTATTGAATCTGCTCCTCCAAATTGTGCTAATATTGCATTTTTTAAATTTTTGGATACTACCTCATCACTTGCCACAGCCTCTATAGTAATATAACTCTCTATTTTCTTATTTTCTGTTTCTTCTTTTGTTGCAAAATAATCTATCCATTTTCTTAGTTCATGTCTCACTTCTTCATCTTCACCTAAAAAGCCATTGTATATTATATATGTATCTCTTATTACGACTCCAGCTTTTTTCAAAGTGCTTGTTCCTGTTAAATTTGCATTCAAAGATGACCTTACATCATCCAATGCCACTTTAATTCTATTTAATGGCATTGTTGTTTGATCTGTTATTTCCAATTTAACAACATACTCTGCTGTTATTGAACAATTATTAGTTAATTTAAAAGAATATGGCTCTGATGCCAATCCTTGTGCATCAGTTATTGGAAATGCATTTACTAAGTTTATTGCTGGGCTCTCTTCCTCAAATCCAACATTAAAACATCCTGTTTCTACTAAATTTAATGTAGTCTGTTCATGACTTCTACTCCATAATGCATACGTTATACTTAATGCTAGTGTTATTGTTATCATTATTACTATTATACCTATTATTATATTTTTTCTACTTTTCTTTTTAAACATATTTATCCAACTCCTATTACTCCTATATCATGCCCAATTTTGGTTTTTTTATATTATCTCTTCTATGGTATAGTTTACTAGACTATTGGTTATATGTCCATAGGTATTTTTTTCAAAAGAAAAAAGATACCTAGTATCCCTTAATTTAACACGCCTTTTTTCATTCTATAAACAACATCAGCATATTTTGCAACATTCTTAGAATGCGTTACAATTATCACTATTCTATTTTGTTTAGCTAACTCACTAAAAAGGTTCATTATTTTTTCTTCAGTCTCTTCATCTAAATTTCCTGTTGGTTCATCAGCTACTATTATCGGCTCATCTCCAACCATACTCCTGGCTATAGCAACTCTTTGTTGCTCTCCTCCCGATAACTTTAAAACTGTTCTCTCTGCGTCTTCTTTTGTAATCCCAACACTCTCCAAAAGTTTATAAGGATCAACTTTAACTTTTGCAAAATCTATAGCAACTTCAACATTTTCTTTTGCAGTCATATATTTTATTAAATTATATGACTGAAAAACAATATTTACATAATTCAATCTAAATTTTTGATTACCAATTTTCTTTAAACTTTCTCCATTATAGATAATATCCCCCTCCATAATATTATCTAATGCTGCTATAAGAGAAATGAGTGTAGTTTTTCCACTCCCACTTTCTCCCATAATTGCATACATCTTTCCACTTTCAAATTCTGCATTAACACCCTTTAATACTCTTGCTTTTTTATCTCCATCAACATATGTATGACATAAATTATCAACAACTAATTTATTCAAGTTCAATCCTACCCTCTTCCTGTTAAAATAGTTTTCGGCTCATATTTAATGATGTTTAAAGTTGGCACAATACAAGCCATACCCATAATTGTATATCCAACTAAAAATAACATTGCATAATTTTTAAAACCTATACTTACATCTATTTCATCAATCACATCTACATTTTTATTATTACTTTGACTTTGAAAACCATCTATTCTATTGCCACCAATCATATTAGGTCTACCAAAGTTATTTTCTAAAACTTCCTCACTCATTGATAGCTGGTTATTAAGCATATTTCTTGACATACTATCAGCAAGAAAATAACTAGTTGTAAAAGATAATATAAAACTAATAGTTCCAATAATAATTAGCTCTACAAGTATTGCCCCTGCAGCATTTTTCTTTGATGCACCTAATGACATCAACACGCCTATTTCATATTTTCTATCTTTAACATTCGAATTAATCATTAAAGTAACAATCGCAATTGTCGCTATAACAACAATCCACAAAATAGTATTAGCAAAGCTTCCAACACTTTCAATTGGTCCAGCCATTTTATCATAAGCACTAGTATCTATATCTAAAATCATGTTATTAGCTTCTACATCATAAATTTTTTTTGCACTACTTACAAACTCTGCTACATCACTGGGATTAACAAGTTCAAAACTAACATTACTAACACCATAATCGCCATCATTATATTCCTCTTCACGCAAATACTTTGAAGCCGCATCAACATTCATATAAATAACATTTTCTTGAGTATTTTCAACATTTATTTCATAAATTCCACTTATTTCTAACTCATAAATATTTTTTGTTTCAACATTTTCCAAGCTTATTTTATCTCCCACCTTAAGTTCATTAGCATTTGCTAATTCATAAGAAATAATCACTTTATCCTCTGTTGTTTCATCAAAATAAGTTCCATCTATCAGCTTCATAGTACTATCCTTAACTTGTGAAATAAACGCATAAGAATTTATTCCTATTATTTGAACATCCCCAACTCTTGCTATCATTGCAGAATTTCCACTTGTAATAGGTGGTCTTTCATTTTGATTTTCATTTTCATATTCAACTATATTAAAGCCACTAGCATTAGCACTTGTACTTATTGAATATGTAAAATCCTTAACATAACTTAAAGCACCCATTTCTTTTACTTTATCCATTGGAACACTTGGACGAACAATGCGCATCATTTGTCGATTTCCCTCTTGATTCTGCACCATATTCGCTCTAAGTTTATCCATATCTACTGATAGATAAACATTACTTCCCAAGGTTTTTTTTGCAAACTCTACACTTTCATTAACTGAGAGCTTAATAGAAATTGAAGCTACTACTAAATTTGCCATCACAAACAAAATTACTCCTAAAATTATTGTCCTTGAGGGCATTCTAGCAATGCTTAACATTGCTCTTTTAAACATACTTTTAATCATTTTAAAATTCTCCTAACAACTACATAATAATTCTTCAATCTTAAAACAACCTTAATTTTTTTATTTTTTATTAAACTTTATTGTAAAAGTAGTAAATTCATTTATTACACTTTCAACATCAATTGTTGAATTTAACCTATTTGATAAACAGCTAGCAATGGAAAGACCTAGCCCATAACTATTATCTTTACTATTTCTAACTTTATCTTCACGATAAAATCTATCAAATATTTTACTCTTATCCTCAGGCTTTATTCCCTTTCCAGTATTAGTTATTAAAAATACTACTCCCTTTTCTTGCTTTTTCAAAACAACATCTATTCGTCCATTTTCATTAACATATTTAAGAGCATTATCTAAGAGAATAGTTAATAATTGTACAAACATATCATACGATGTATCTAAATAAACATTATTTTCTATATCTGTTTTTAATTCAATATTCTTTTCAAAAGAACGAACTTCAATAAGTAAAATCATCTTCTCCACTATTTTACTAACATCAATATTTTCAATAACTATTTTTTGATCACCCTCATCACTCTTAGCTAAATAAAGTAAATCATTAATCAACCTATTCATCCTATCAGTTTCACTCTTAATATAAAATAACCATTTAAGTTGACTTTTTATCGTCTTACTTTGATTAGCAAACAATACATCAACATTTGCATTAACTGTTGTAATTGGCGTTTTCAACTCATGGGTTGCATCAGCAATAAATTGCTTTTGTTTATTCCAAATATTTTGCACAGGAATAAGTGCTTTTTCACTAAAATATCGACTAATAAAATAAATTACCACTAACATAACTATAGATAAAACACATAATATTACTCCCAAATTAACCAAAGACTTTGAACTATCTGTAATATCAAGTAATGTAACTTGATAATAATTCTGAGAATTATTATTAATATTGCCTAAAATCTCTCTTCTATTTTTTACCACTGATACATTATACAACCAACGTCTTTCAGAAAACTTTATACTACCTTTATTTTGATTATTAGAACTAATTAAATTAGCTATTACTTCATAATCATTAATACTTAAATCCATTCTCGAAAAAACTTCAATAATTTCCTTTTTACTATCCAAAATAATATTAAAAGATAAATTAAAACCATTTGGTATTAAAGTTGCATCTACAACATTTCCACTAATTCTTGGAACAATTGCTGAGGCACTAATCAATTTATCATTATTATCTTTTTTAACATAACTATAATTAATAACAAAAATTATTACAAAAGATAAAATTACTACTACTGATATTATTATCATATTAATTTTCATAAATTTATTTTTTAAATCATCAAACATAATTACCTCTCTACCATCCTATATCCAATTCCTCTTTTAGTTTCAATCAATACATTCGCATCTATATATCTCAATTTTTTTCTAAGAAAAGATACATAAACTTCAACATGATTGGCCACAGCATCACTATCAGCTTCCCATATTTTTTCTAATATTAATTCTTTAGAAATAATTATATTTTCATTTCTTAATAATAACTCCAATAATTGCCCCTCTTTCAAAGTTAATTCTAAAGTTTTCTCAAAACACTTCAACTCCAAAGTCTTAGGGTTATACAAAATATTTCCAAATGACAAATCACATATATTTTTTTCTCTTCTTCTAAGAAGTGCATTAATTCTAGCTAAAAGTTCTTCAATCTCAAAAGGTTTTGCTAAATAATCATCTGCACCCATATCTAAACCATTTATTCGATCATTTAATTCTCCTTTAGCCGATAAAATTATAACTGGAGTATCAATCTTTTCTCTTCTAACAGTTTCTAAAACTTCTAAACCACTTAATTTAGGAATCATAATATCTAAAATTATTACATCATATACTCCACTCATAATTAAATCTAACGCTATCTCTCCATCACTAGCATTATCAACCATATAGTTATTCTTTTTTAATAAGTGCTTTATCGCCTCAGCAATACGCACTTCATCTTCAACTAATAACAGTCTCATAAAGTCTTTCCACCTTTTTTTAAATATTATTCTAACACACAAAGCTTAAACTAAACTTAAAAGTAATAATAACGCATCAAAAAAACACTAAAACTATTTTTCTTAGTGCTTATATTTAAACTACTCATCTTTAACTATCAAACTTTTTGATGACATTTCCTTTGGAATAGCTATATCCATATAATTTAATATAGTTGGTGCTACATTAGTTAAATCACCATTTTTTAGTTGTAATTTCTTATCAGTTATTACAAATGGTACTTTATTAATAGTATGTGTTGTAATCATATTACCACTCTCATCTAACATCATATCAGCATTTCCATGATCACTCATAACCACTACTGTATAAAAATTATCTTCAGCTACTTCCAAAAGCTTACCTAAACAAATATCCACCGCCATTACCGCCTTTATTGTAGCTTCCATATCACCAGTGTGTCCAACCATATCAGGATTGGCAAAATTCATAAATATAAAATCATAATCTTCTTCCATGCAAGCAACACATCTTTTAGTTACGTCAACTGCACTCATTTCTGGTTTCAAATCATATGTTGCAACATTTGGTGAGGGAATTAAAAACTTATCACATCCCTCTAACTTTTCTTCACTTCCACCATCAAAGAAATAAGTGACATGTGCATACTTCTCAGTTTCGGCAATCCTTGCTTGAGTAAGTCCTAATTTAGATAAATAAACTCCAAGTGGATTTACAATCTCTACATCTTCCAAAAGGTTAATTACCTTAATATTTTTTTCTTGGGGATAAAAAGATAATACTTTCAAATCTTGATATTCCTTGACCATAAAACGTTTAAAAGATTTATCAGTTAAAGCCATCAATATTTGTCTTGCTCGATCATTTCGATAATTAAACCAAAAAACTACATCACCATCCATTATAGAGCCATTTGCATCAATACTAATTGGTGGGACAAATTCATCAAATATTTCCTTTTTATAACAAGCATTAATAACATCTTCTACATTTCGTGCTTTTACTCCAATTCCTCTAACAATTAACTCATAATATTTTTTTGTTCTCTCCCACTTATTATCTCTATCCATAGCATAATATCTTCCACAAATAGTTGCTATATTACCTATTTTTAATTCCTCAATCTCTTTTAAATAATTAATAGCTGAACTAGGTGATGTATCTCTTCCATCAGTTATAGCATGAATTTTTATTTTACTAATACCTAATTCATCAAAGCTATTTAACAACTCTTTAATATGCGAAAAATTAGAATGAACTCCTCCATCAGACAATAAACCAATCACATGTAATGTTTTACCAGTTTGTTTTAAATATTCAACAATAGCAAGAATATTTTCGTCTTTTAGAATATCTTTGTTTTCTAAATATTCATCAATTCTTGGACCATCTTGTTTTAATTTTCTTCCAGCACCAATACTCATATGTCCTACTTCACTATTACCAAACTGACCGTTTGGAAGACCAACATATCCCTCAGAAGCATGCAAAGAACAATTAGGATAATTAGCCATCAATTTATCAAAGTTTCTAGTCTCTGCTTGCATAATAGCATTTCCATCTTTTTGCTCATTAATACCAAAACCATCTAAAATAATTGTTAATACCTTTTTCAAGAATTAATCACCATCTCTCTATTTTTACAACATTATCACATAATTAGCTTACATAATAAAGACATTATTAAAAAAATTGATCCCCACTTTTATTATTGTTAGAATGCTTATATGTTAATACAGGTTCCCTACAAGCAGGACTCATCTCTTCTAATAATTTTAAATACGCTTCTAAAATATATTCTTGATAATACTCCTTAGACTGTCTAGTCGGCACTACTATTCTATCACTATAATAATACCTAGTTGATTCCATACTAGGATATTCAGAAATTACCAATCTTGTATCATACCTTTCACTAAGTCCCAAATAAGCTGCACCAAGCATTCTTTCTTTTGAATTCATTTTAACATCAGTTATTGTTCCAGGAGTAAATATCAAACAATTTTCTCCATTCTTGAGTGGACCCAAAAGTTTCTTTAACTCTGCAATATCACTTCCATCTTTTTCTCTAGATATTCCAATAAAATTAAAATACTGTTTTAAAAAATTCATTAAAACATCATTTTCAGTCCACTCTTGCTTAGATAATATATTCATCGCCTCATAATAAAATGAAAACAAAACCGCATCTAAATCACTTACATGAGTGGCCAAAAACATAATCCCTCTGGGGTCTTTGGGTGCATTAATATGTTCCACTTTAAATAAATCTAAAGTTCCTTTTTTAAAATCTTCTAAATCTCTTGGATTATAACCACGCTTTAATAATTCATTAACTACAGACTCTAAAAACACTTTAGAGCCATCATTATCAAATACTAATGGCTTACTTTCATCATAAAAACAATTCATTATCAAAAAACCTCTCCTAAACAATCAAATATTAATGTTTTGATGCATAAAGAGCGGCTAACATTCCATCACTTGCAGCACCAATTAACTGATAATAATCTTTTTTTATAATATCTCCACAAGCAAAAATACCCTCAATATTTGTTTCAAACTTAGAATCCACTATAACATATCCCTTTTCATCCAAAATATTTAGTTTTTCCAAAAATTCTGTATTTGGAGTATAACCAACATACATAAACAGTCCTGATACTTCAATTATTCTTGTTTTATTAACTTCAATACTACTTAACCTATCATCCAAAGAATTAATCTTCGTTACATTAGCATCATATATAATTTCAATATTATCTCGTTCTTTTGCTTTTTCAACAGTTTCAATATCGGCACTAAAATCATTTTTCCTGTGAATAAGATATACTTTATCCACAATATTAGATAAATATAATGCTTCATCAACTGCACTATTTGATCCACCAACTACTGCAACATTTTTTCCTTTAAAGAAATTAGCATCACACTGTGCACAAGTGCTTATTCCTTTTCCCAATAATTCACGCGAATTAGTTAAATCTAAAAGTTTAGGTCGTCTGCCAGTAGCAACAATTATATTCTTTGCTAGTATTACCCCACTTGTTGTAATAACACGTTTTTTACTACCATCTAATTCAATATCTAATACTTCTTTTAAATCATATGCAATATCTAGACTCTTTAAGTGTTCAAAAAACCTATTTGACAATTCAAAACCATTAACATTTGGAATTCCTAAATAATTTTCCACAACCCCAGTTGTAGCAATTACTCCCCCAAATGAATTCTTTTCTAATATCAAAACATTTTTTCCACTTCTCTTAGCATAAATCGCAGCATTTATTCCTGCAGGACCCCCTCCAATTACTATTAAATCATAAATCATTATCATCACCTACTTACATTATACACAAGTATTACAAAAGAAAAAACCTAAAATCTAATAGGTTCATCATTTGCTTCATTATACAAATCTTCAAATCTACTCTTACGACTTAATACCATGAATGATATTAACCCAACTAAGAACATTCCAACAGACACTAATTGAGCTATCCTAAAGGCTCCAAACATCAAAGAATCTGTACGCATTGATTCAATAAAGAATCTACCAACACTATACCACATGAAGTATATTGATGTTAACTGACCAACTTTTATATACTTATATCTTCTAACAAAAAATAATATTATTACTCCTAGTATACACCATAAGAATTCATAAAAGAATGTTGGATGATAATATATTCCACCAATATTCATTCCATATATTACAAATTCTGGAATATTTAACTCCTGTAAATGTTCCATTGTAGTTGCAATTCCATGAGCCTCACCATTAAAAAAATTTCCCCATCTACCAATTGCTTGTCCTAATAATAGTGGAACCGCCATCATATCCGTTATTTTCAATGTCCTAACAGCATACTTTTTACAATATGAAGCTACAACTAAAAGACCTGCAAATATTGCTCCATGAATGGCAAGTCCGCCATTCCAAATTTTAAACATTTCCATTGGATTTAATGCAAATTCTTCCCAATTAAATACAACATAATAAACACGTGCTCCAATAAAAGCTACAATTATTGTCCAAAAACATAAATTAAACAAAAATTCGCCAGATATCCCAAATCTTTTTCCCTCTCGCATAAGCATCCACATTCCAACAATTACTGCTATGCAAATCAAAAAGGAATACCACCTAATTTCAATTGGTCCAAAATTAAATAAAATTGGATTCACTAACAATCACCTCAATTAATATTCTACATTAGTTTCTAAGAAATTATATCACAAATATATATTACAAGAAACTAATTTTTAGTTGTTAGTACATTAAATGGCTACTTTAAATGGATATAAAGCACTTCCATCTCCACTTGTTACAATCACATCTGGTTTCAAATTCAAAAGAGGACGCACACCACAAACAAAATAAACAAGGTTGTTACCCAAAGTACCTGTCGAATTACTAAACCATGCAACAGCGTGGCCACCGCTAAGGAATTCTCGTGAAGACAAACTCCAAAAATGCTGTGATGTTGATAAATACTGGTTTGTATTATAATAACTTACTGTTGTTCCTCCATATGCTATTTCATCTGCCGTTATTAATCCAACTGGATATATTAAATCTCCATTCCCTGTTACTGTATCACTTACTGTGAATCGATCATTTTTTTGTGCGCATTTTAGCGTTGGTGTTGGATTACTTCTGTTTTCGTAATGTCTATAGTATGATGAATAATAAGTTAAACTGGTTCCAAATCCGGTTCCATCCCATCCGCTTCCAGTGGTTGGTGCTCCTGGATAGTCTCGCCCTAATTGTCTATCATTACAAAATAAGTTATCTGCGAGACTGTTTGTTATTGTGATTCCCTTGCTTACTATATTATTTACATACCACGCATCTATGTATGTTTTTATTGTACTATTTGTTTGATTTGTCTGTGCTTGAGTGATTGTTGTTGATGCAACACCAGCTGCTCCACCATACATATATCCTAGATATTTATTATCATTACTGTTTGCATTAAATGCACTTTCTCCTATTCGTGTATTAGACCCAGTTGTATTCATTGTACCCACACTATTAAATTGTGCTTCTGTCCCATTATAGATTATACGAACTGACGAGTCACCATTTATTCTTACTATCTTCCATTGGAATCCAGCAAATATTATATTATTATTAAGCAAATCCCTTTCTCCTCTATAGTAATAAGAAGTTCCATATTCATCCTCAGTAGCATATATTCCACTCGTTTGTGCAGTAGGAATTGCATTAAATGCTGGATTTCCCTTTGCTTCTATTGCACTAGCCCCTCCACCTTGTTGTTTTATTTCATATGCAAGTGTTCCTATTCCATCTTCATCTTCTATAAATGCTACATTACATTTTGTTTGTGGTTGAGATAGACTTGTTATTATTATTCCCCATTTTATATAATCCCATTCCCCTACTGCTCCCTTATCACAAACTATATCACTTACCATATAGCCACTTCCCTTTGTTGGAAATGACTGCGATTCTACTCCATCAATAGTTACTGCTAGAATTACATCTCCACTAGAAAACTCTCCAACACTTGTATTTATTGGATTCTGAGTATCGATACTTTGATAGTAAGCAAAAGTACTTGCTATTGTTATTAGCAAAATTATTGTTATTACACTTAAACTTGCCAAAATAATATTTTTTTGTTTTTTATCTTCACTTGGTAATTTAAAATCGAACTCTTTTAGTTTCATAATTTACGCTCCTAAACTATTCTCTTTCATTTTACCAAATCACCCC
>JGI994J12354_10000228_pt1 | contig 55086 bp, 56 predicted proteins | sample IntmicLarv3ML3BL_FD_12354 | JGI IMG/M metagenome (IMG submission 12354) | reverse complement strand
CTAGGTTCACCCCAGTACCTAGCACCATAGAATAGGATATAGGTATATTGTGCTGAAAAGTGACCACCGCCGTCATGTGTAATTGTGCCATGTGGCGAAGCTTTGCTATACTCAAGACAATATACCACCCTCCATTTGTCCTGCATATCAGCGTTATCGCCATCACTATCTACCCACTTAATCGCACAGGCAAATGTACGGTTTGAAGTGGCGTTGATTGTTTCTGCAAAGGTTACCGCTAGACTGCTAGTATCAACAGCGTATAACATCCCATTGCCTTTAGGCTTTGATAAATCTGATAGCGTATCAAGATAAACTTTGCTGTCACCATCACTACTTCCTGGTACTTCTAAGATAACATCTACTTGATTGCTTTCACTATCAGCTGCGACCTCATCTTTTGGTTGCTCTTTAGTAGGCTTAGTCGGTGCTGCTAGCTCTACTGATTCAGATAAATCTAATCTCTCCTCATCTTCTTTTGCCGATTGCCCTTTTGATATACGGACTTCTTTTGATGGTTCTTCTTTTGCTAGCTCTTCTTTTTGTGCCTCCTCTTTTTGTGCCTCCCCTTTTTGTGCCTCTTCTTTAGTTGACTTTTCCACGGTCAACTGTTCCTCTTCTAAAGCTTCTTTATTAAGCGGAGGCTCTTTTGGCGTTACTGTCGGTGTCACACTCGGCGTCACTTCGACTGCTTCAACAACGTTATCATCCTCACTACTAGCAAAGACCAACTCGCCACCATTTGTCATACTGCTAAACAACATAATAATAGCTAATAACATCGCTACTACTCTGTTTAAAGTCATTATCTTTTCCATTTTCTACCTCTTTTCATATTCTCTTTTTACTTATCAAAATCGCCATTGCTCTTAAAACAATAGGTCAAGTCACCAATCGTTATTTCATCGCCATCGCTAAGCCTATGCTTCTCTTCACTGTCTAACAACTCATGATTAACATAAGTTCCATTGCGCGAATTCAAGTCACTAAGCCAATAACCATCTTCCTTGGTTATCTTAGCGTGTATCCGACTAATCGCAAAAGAAGGCAATACAGCATCAACCGCGGTCTCTAATTTACCTAAAATAAAAATATCTTTTTTCACTAGAATCGGTTGTAGTAGCGGCGGATGTACTCCTACTAAGCAAGGCATCTTATCTATCCCTGGCGCCTTTAATATAATTGTTTCGTCGCCACTTGACGAATCCACTGTTACTATTTCATTTTCTTTAGTTAACCATTCTTGTTCGATATCGGCATCAACTGCTGTTATATCTTCTGTTTCTTCGCTAGTTTGTTCCTTTACTTTTGTTATCTTAACCTTATCGCTACTTCGCATTTTATAAAGATAAAGACCTGCTGATATTCCTGCTATCACCAACAAAATCACAGCGGCAGCAACATATATATGCCATGAAAATTCGGTATTGTTCATAAAGTAGAAATAGATAAATAATAATATTCCCGAAATTGCAATGATAATCGTTGAAATAGCCGGATGAACAGCCGCGGTTTCATCTGCTAATAATGTTTGTAACAACTCCTCGGTCGAATCTTCTATCTCCATATCATTAACTTCCCACAATTCCGTGCTGTCACGCTTTGCTTCAACCGTATTATCACGATAAAGTTCCTTTTTAATTTGTTCTAAACACACCCCCTCTTCCATAATACAGCGATAAATATTATATCCAAGAATCACTGCTTCTTGATCCATATGGTCAATCTTAGGCAAAAGGTATTCTGCCAATTCTTGCAAGGATGTAGTTACTTCTTTTTGTTTTTCAGGAAAATAGCAAAATGATATTTCTTTGCGACTGACATCAAAATAAATGTATTCTGGATTCAGAATAAGATTTCCGGCATCTAGTAGATAACTGCGCATTCCTTCGAGCATCTTAATCAAGCAAGCAAATAACAATTGTAAATCCTCACGCTTCATCTTCTGATTCTCATAAAGATTTGCCAACGACTGTTTACCAGTAATTTCATAGTAAAACGATACTTGATTGTCGACAGTTTGCGCCATACACTGCAAAAGACCCATCACATGATTACCCGTGAGTAGTCGAATTGGATAGCTTTCTTGATTGATTTGCTCTGTCATCCTTAGAATCATATAATTATAATTCAAATCTCGCTTGTAACTAACCTGCATCTATGGTCTCCTTTATCATCTTTAAAGACTGAATTTGGCGAATAAATTTGACTGGCTTAATCACCTTACTACTAATATCAACATCTATTTCAAACGATTGATTACTCATTAAAATGGGGACTTTACCATTAAGGCCAATTCTCATTTGTTCACCACCGCCATTTGAAAAAAATGTTGGGCGATTATCAGGAAAACCTACCTGTCCTTCAAATGACCTTATTTTGGATTCAATTATTTCATGGTATTCGCCGTTTTTTCTAACGGCATATGTTGCTGCTGTAATGGCTGTTTCACTAGCTGCCGAACTATACCACGCCTGATTATGTATATAGAAGCAAAGTGATAGGACGGTAAATATCACCATTAATGCCAATCCCACTACAAAGGAAGCTTCGACTGTAATACTACCCTTTAAAGCTTTATTTTTCTTCAAATAAATAATCCTCCTATATAACCCAATAAAACAAATGGCAAAAAGGGAAACTCCGACTGCTTCTTTTTCTTAAATAATACGATTAAAATAATCGACCATATTGCTGCCAACATCAAAGCGATACCAAGACTACTAATCAGTCTTTGAATATTAATATAGATACCCATTACGAGAACCACGATACCATCGCCATAACCCATTGATTCTTGTGTCACCTTACTTATAACCAAAAAGATAAGACCTGGTAAACTAGCTACCAATGCTTGTGAAATGCTCAATTCCTTCGTTACAAAACCGTATATCAAACCGAAGATACCAAATACCCAGGCACTCCAATTTATAATTCTCTTGGTCTTAATATCACTAACTGTATTAACACCTAGAAACACTAATAAAACCCCTTCTCTTATACCCATGATTAACCTCCTAACTCGAGACAACGACTGCATTCACTTAAATTGCTAACTGTCTCTTGCAAAACTAATTTGACACTTCGCTTTAAGCTATGACAATCTGCCTTTGCGTGATAACGACTGCCCCTTTTAGTGATATATACTATCCCTAAATGTTCACTACCATCAACGCAGTTATTGCATTCATGATATTTCGCACCATTTTCATTCCGTTCACCACCAACCTTGGCGGCTGTTGTTTGCATTATCGATAAATTCAAGTGTGTACATTTTGAAGATGTGTGATAGACACTTTGATGTTCAGTGACATATACCATTTGACTTGATTCACGACTTTCATTTTCATCATTACCACTATATCCTGTCCAATCATGCACGCGTACGCGACTTTGAAACGGTATATCAGGTATTGGTAATAGACTAATTGGAAGTCGATACTTTCCCATTACCCATAGCTCGACCATGTTTTGATGATAAGATGACCGCAGTGTGTTAAGACTTACTCGACTGTTACTTTTAAGCTTGCTTTGTGCATAAGCTATACAGATGACATCATCAACACCTCCTAGTGGTGACTCATCTTCTAACCCACCTAAGGCATAAGCATACATCCCTAATTCTTTTACGCTTTCGTTTAACGACACCGTAATTTCACTCTTAACCCGCTGAATATCCATAACACAAATCAAGGCTAACATCCCAATAAAAAACAGTGGTAAAACAACTGCTGCCTCAACTGTTAAACTACCTTTCTTATCCTTTGAGGAAGTGCGTGAAGATGCCTCGGGTGGAGATGCTATATGTCTTTTTCGCCTGAAGAACTTTTTTGAAATATTAACCCATAGTAACCAAGGCACCTTCACCCACCTCCTCTTGTTATATTAATCATCATGTCTTTACCTATCCATAACCTTACATATCATAGCCGTAACTTCGCCAAATGCTATATTCGTTTTTCCAAATTTTCATTTGCATCTCTACTTCTAGGGACGCAATACATGAATCTAGTCTAAAATTTTCTCGGCCTGGTATGCTTCCTATCGTCATCTCAACAACATCCATACCCCGCATCACCTTATTCTTATCATTCTCTACCAATAGTAGCAATCGCAAATATCCTTGATAATCAAGCCCTTTGCTATCTTTTGTTGTCTCATTATCACTCATTATTTGAGGTAAATTGCCAAGGTTGCTCAAGGATAATTTCCAGGTACTATTATCTTTTAACAATGGTACTTTCTCACCATTAAATAATGCCCGAACATCTAAAACACTTTCACCAAATGCCCAGAATACAATTAAAAGTGGTTCAATAATTTGATAAAGTGGTGGCATACCAACAAGTGACGCAATCGTTAGTGCCATCGCTGATGTCTGTGACCTTTTACTAGTGTCTGTTGCTATATGAACGATATTTATCGCCTCTCTAATTAGCAACAATTTATTCGCCACTCCTTTTAGATTCTCAACATCACTATTCTTTCCTTCTAATAGATACTCAAGTTGATATTCTAAGGCAGCATTCACTTTGGGGCTTACGTAATTACCATAATTTTTCAATAAGTATTCTTGAAATAGCATATCGTTAACCAAACCCTCGGTTTCATCTCCCGTTGAGACAACACCCAAACCTTGCTGCAACTCGCGCTTCGAGGTATAGATGCTTAAGTCCACCTCCTTGCGAGATAGTTTATCTTCATCTGGAATCAATAATGCTAAAGTCCCTAAATCCTTCAAACTCTTGATAATCTCTATAGGATTAACAAAACCTGGGTCAACTGGCACCTCTATTTCATTTGCTGCTCCCTCTTCATTTGTATCGCCCGCTAAAGCGGCGGCTCTTTCTGCTTCTTCTTGGGCTTTTTTCATCGTTTCATATGTTTCTATATCACCACTACTAATTTTTTCTTTTTCCAACTCATGTTGCTTAATTATTTCACTATCTACATTTACCTGCTCTAGCAAAAACTGAATACCCTGTGCCCCTAAAGTCTCTTTCATATAAGCAATCACTTGCTCTTTAAAGACACCGCCGTTATTATCTGTTGCAAGGGTATAGCCATTAATGCTACCTGCTGTTACACTTGGACGCCATTCGCCTTTCCAACTTTCTAAGAATAGATTATAGGTCACATGCTTTTCTAATTCCTGATACACGTTACCTAGCTGTAAGTCGGTATTACCATATCCACCATCAATGAATAACAAACCAAATTCTTCCATCAGCTCCTTATCATATTGTCCAAATAGGGAATACAAACCAAGGTCCATCGCACTCACCATTGACACTCGTGCATCGGCAATTATTGCCGAGCGAATCCCTGTTGTAATCAAACTTAATACCACTATCATTGTCAGACAAATGTATATGGTAATACTTCCTTTAGCCTTCAATTTAGCTTCCTCTCTTTCTTAGATACCTTCACTTTGATTAGTTATTTTGGAAAGAATACTTTGTACTAAACTAACTAATTGATTCTTAAAGATAACCACCAAGCTTATAAGGACCACGATTATTAAAATTATTTCAACTACTGATATCGCATCTTCCTCTTTTATGAACTCACAAACATAACTCATCTTCTCACCTCCTTTCTATGCAGATACTTAATTTAGTCTCTCTAAAAGTTCAAAAATGCTGGTACTAATAGTAAAATAAAAACTATCACTAACATTATCATCATCGGCAGTAACAGCTTCGTTCCCGCCTGTTCACCTAATATCTTGGCTCGTCTTTTGCGTTCTTCAAAAGCATTGACCATCTCTCGCTCCATCGCTGCCAGTAATTCTTGATTCCCTTTTTTCAAGTTCTGAATCAGTAGTACTGAGAATACTTTATATATCGATAAACCACATCTAGTACCCATTCGTTCATAAGCTTCGCCTTCAAAGATTCCCCGCTCCATCTCATAGTAAGTTTGGAGAATCTCTTCATAGGCGTAGCGGTAATAATTCCGCTGTCTACTTCTGGCTTTTTGCTTCTTATAATCAAGACCCACCTTAGCAAAAGCCCTACGCATACTCATACCTGCATTCATCAGTAAGATTAGCTTGCTTAGAATCTCGGGATAGTCTATTTGCATCTGCATTTGCCGTTTTTGTTGTTTTTTTAATTCTTCTTGCTTACTGCCTAGTAAAATGACTGCAACTAATACAATGGTCATTACTATAATAGTCATACTCCGTGACTCATTTAAGGCAAACCAGGTTACTCTTTGACCTGCTACCTCACTAGGTAATAAGAAGACTTTATTACTGCGATCGGCATTTTCTGAGGTGACTGCATCAATCAAATTTTTCCTTTGTTCTTCATTTCCTGATAATACTTGGGGAAAGACGACAAGCTCCCAGCTTCTTTCGATGCTCTCACCTTGATAGGTAATCTGGGCATTAAGTCGTACCACTTCACCGTTAGCATCTACTTGTTCACCAATTTTCCCGGTCCAATCTAGTATCGCGGGACGATTGCTAATCCATGCAATACGTACTGGCCATTCGGCTATTTGAATTGGTAAATGCATATCGCTTTCAATCTTCTCAAATGATTGATTATCACCTAAAATATCTACATCTAACTGTTCCTTAACCTTTTCAAACATTTCTGCCGTTTCAGCTTCGTTATAGATTTGCTCCGGAATCGGAATAGTTATATCATATTTTTCGCCTTGCTCATCTTTGGCAACTAAAATCTCTTGGTATTCATTCTCGCTATATCCACCTCTTTCAAGTGAGGTTATTGGTTGACGTGACACCCGGTATTCCCAGAATCCCACTGCTAGGGCAATGAATCCACCAATAATCATGACCATTATTGCCTTACGACGAACTTTGACATCTATTGACACCTCTTTAGGAAGCATTTGATGGAATTTCTCTAACATTCTCATACCTCAATTTCTATCATTGTCTTACCTAGCCAAAACGCTAGAAGATATAGAATCAGACATCCTGTCATCACCACAATCCCAACCATATTGCCATACAGTACATCCATAAAACCAGGTGATGTTAACTGAACATAGAGAATAATTCCACAAGGGACAATACTCATAATCGTTTGTTCCACCCGTTTGGCAGCAATAGATGCTGTGATTTCTTTGCCGGTTTCAATTTTCTCTTCAATCATCTTGGTGGTCTTGCCTAAGATAGCATTTAGATTGCCACCACTTTTACTTGCCATAGCATATATCTCAGCAAAATTCTGAATATCTTCTAATTGACTACGATTGCCTAAATCCATAAATAAGGCTTCAATTGAGACACTGAAACTCATCTGCTTTTGGATGTACAAAAATTCTTGAATAATCGGTTCTTGTTGGTCATATATACTCCGTAAATCCTTTAGACACGCACCGATGGCATTTTCCATTGAGTAACCAGCGCTAATAGAGATTCGCAGGGCATGAATAGCATCCTTAAATTGTCCTCTTAATCGTTCGCGTCGCTTTTGAATTAGGGTCTGCTTCTTAAGCTTTAAGTAGAAAATAGTGAATGGTACTGTAATAACAAAGACCCACAATAAGCGATAGCAAAGGAAATTCACTACTATACATATACCTAATCCTTCACTCCAAAAGCGAATCAGTTCCTTTATGGTAAGTCGATATTGGTAATAATCAATCTTCATTTTGTCCCCTTCTTTCTAATTTTTGTTTATTTTTCAGCTCATTTAAACGACATAGTTTCTGTTTCCGATAATCCCATTTAAATAATGGTTGCAAAACCACTTCACCGTCTAGAAACCCCATTACTTCAACTATTTCTAATACTCGTCGCTTACCATTATCGGTCTGACCTAGATGAATCATAATATCGATTCCTGAGGCGATTTGACGGCGAATTGCTTCAAGCGGAAGACTCATCCCGGTTAATACCATTGTCTCTAGTCGACTTATCATATCCCAGCTACTATTGGCATGGGCTGTCCCAAGGCTACCTTCGTGGCCAGTATTCCAAGCTTGCAACAAATCAATCGCTTCTTCGGAACGAACTTCACCGATGATAATTCTATCAGGACGCATACGTAGGGCCGTCTTAATTAGCTCTCTAATTGATATTTCCCTGTTCCCTTCCATATTTGCTTCTTTGGCTTCTAAGCGCACCAGATTCGATACTCCTTGGATTTGTAATTCAGCATTGTCTTCTATAGTTATAATTCTTTCATCTTTGGGGATATAATTTGATAAGGCATTGAGAAAGGTGGTCTTACCAGCAGACGTTGCTCCACCTATAAAGATTGAAAATCTCGCTTTAACCAATTGCTTTAAGACATCGGCTGCCTCTTTGGTTAGACTATTTAATTCAATTAGACGCTCCATGGTAATCGGTACATCAGGGAAGCGACGAATTGTTAAAATCGGGCCATTAAGAGCTGCTGGTGAAACCACTACATTAACTCTGGCACCATTTTCTAGACGTGCATCCACAATTGGTTTGTTCTCATTAACGACACGATTACAGCGACCTGCTATTTGCTGAATGACATCATCTAGCTTTTCCTTAGAAGTAAATTGCTTATCCCACTTCTTAATGCTACCGCTCATTTCCACAAATATTGTTTCATGGCCATTGACCATTATCTCAGTGACTTCTGGGTTATCAACCAATTCTTGAAGAACATCAAGCTTTCTAATCGAATCAAAAAGCTCTTGGCTTAATCTTACTTTGTCTGCTAGTGATATATAATTAGTATTGCTACCACCAATTAGAAGGTTGTCGATTCTTTCAACGATCTCCTCATCAGTTAACTCGCCTGCTAGCTCTAATTGTTCCATTAGGGTTTGTCGTAGACTTCTAAATAATTCCATTCTCAAACTCCTGCATCTCTCTTTTGCTATCTTTACGCGTCAGTTCTCTAACATAGTCTCCCATCTCACTCCAGATAAGTTCATCAAAATATGCAGTTCCTCTTTTCTGGACTTGGTGGTATGGCAATTTTACTTTTTGAATCTTTTGGCAGGTCTCTTGGTAATTCCACATCTCTAGTAGATTTTCGAAATGAGCAATTTTCGAGGTCGACATGACATCACCGCGTATTGGCATATAAATCTTCGTACATTCGTTTAATAACCCATATAAATCTGTTACACCATCGCCAAAATCTAAAATAATGGTCTCATAACTACTTTTCTGAATAATCTCATTAATTAGGGTCATCCACTCCTCATATGAAGTGCTTTGAATATCGATTGGTGATAATGCTGGCGGTAAGTAGTCTAGATTATTGATGCTTTGAATCATTCCGCTCATTTTATAGAATAGGTTGACATTCCCTTGCCTAATGTAATAAATCAAATCGCCTAGTGTTCTTTCAAATTTGCAATCTAAAAGTTGTTCAAAACCTGAATATTCCTCTAGGTTTAAATATAAGACTATCTTATGGCGAGCTAACACTTGTCCCATCGTCAAAGCAAATGAGGTCTTTGAGGTTCTCCCTATTGGTGAATAGACACCAATAATTTCAGTCGCACTTTTAGCTCTTTGTAATGGTGCCGTGACCATCTTCTCAATGCCATAGCAATTCATCACTTCCCGAATTACCATATCCGAAGATTGATACTTATAGACGCTTGGATATTGGTCAAGCTGTGGGTTATAGATGCCTTGTGAAAGAATTATTATCTTACCAATATCTAAATTCTGGATTGTATCATTCATTACTTGGTCCGAAACCAATAATATTTCGATATGGTTTTCTTCACAAAATTTCATTAATTTATCAGCAGCTGTAAAAGCTTGTACATCAAAGGGAATGCTTCTCTTTTGATTGATATATTCAACAAAATTGTATGCGTATGCTTCTTCTAGGTCACACACCGCTAGAATATTTTTATTTGTTTTCAATAGACTCCTCCTACATATAAAATGATACTCATGAAAATCGGAACACTAAAGTGAATGTTCTCAATCTGCATACCTGGTCGGTAATAAGCCGTAATTTCTTTTGTTTGTATAAATCTGGTGATATATTCGATGAAATATCGAAGACGTTGTCTTAAATTGCCACATGTAACGATGATTGCAATTGATAAAATCGCTCCAAATAGAAATGAAATAATAATGCACTTGATAATGGCTCTAACGCCTATGATGCCACCGAGCACTGAGAATAATTTGATATCACCTGGCCCTAGCATCCGAAAGATGAAGAGACCAAAGAGTAATAATAATGCTATTCCTGCCCCTTGTAAGTACTGCCATATCCCCGCCACGCCATAGATACTTGTCTGATACATCAGCCCGATTATCATGGCACCGACAATTGCCTCATTGGCAATCTTCTCCGTCATTAGGTCCATCCACATAGCCAGAAATGTTATGCTAAGTGCTAAAATTTGCGTCAAATAGAATTCCCCCTTTCACAAAGACACACGCATCCCTTGTTATGGTTGATTGTTTAAAATTAATAATTGGAATCTCTCAGCCTGAATTGACTGAAACGATATCTAAGATTTGATATCTTGGAATTACATTAAAGCATATGTTAATTTATTTGTCTAGTGTTTTTTGATTTTTTGTTTCTTTTTTTGTTTATTTTTTAATCTTAGAACTAAGAAAATAATTTCACAAGCAAAATCCTCCGCCCAGGATAATCGCATTTTACAACACATTTCATCTTCGTCGAATTATATTCCTGCCGAGCGTTTTACTTTATAGAAAAACTTTCCTATAACGTAAAAAAGCACCCTCTCTTTTATCCGAGATGATGCTAAATAATAATCTTTAGATTTTCCTTAATTCAACTTTTCTTTTCCTAAAACGTAATAACCCTGCTACCTTATTATACACGAAAAATGATTCAACTAAGATTCTATTAAACTTCCCGATTCTATCCTTGGTTGTTCCTTCATATAGAACACCACCACATTCAATTTGTCTACCTGCTTTTATATGTTTAATCACATCAGATTCCCTCTTAATAGTATCTGGTAAAATAGTATAGGCTGTTCCTACACAATCTATCTTATGTGAATCACTACCACCAAAGCCTGGCTTTTGGTATTGTTTAGCTAAAGCTTGAGCCGCACTATTACTTTCTTCACTCTCACAAGCATTGAAGGTCTCAATGAAATCAATCTTGTTCATAATATCAACTTTACTCTTCTTACGCTTAGTCTTTATAATACTTAGGTATCTCTCACCGCATGGATGTGCTGGTCCTAGAATACCACCATTCTTGTGAACGATGTCTATTAGCAAACGAATTGGCAAGCCCCTTAACTCCAAAATGCGCAATCTAACATGCTCAGGCATAATAACTAGAACATGTCCCGCATCAATGGTATCATATTCAATACCCTTTAAGACAACAAAATCATCTAGTCTCTTGCCTTTGTTAAGCTTCTTTAAATTACGGTAACCTTTATATGAGTTATGGTCAGTAATTAGCATTCCGCCAAAACCTGCCGCCTTTAGCGCTTCAATATAATCTCCAATGGCAACTTTCCCGTCCATCGAGCCTTCTTTTGTATGACAATGCATATCAAATTTCATGTGCTATAACTCTCCTACAACTTTAACTTTATTTTTTATTATACCACATTTTAGGAGTCGTTGAAACAAAAGAATATTTTCTGAATATTTTCGTCTTTATCATAATATCTTTCTTTTTTATGCTATTTATGCTATTCTCATACATAGTATCATAAGAAGTAGGATGTCTTATATTGAATTAAGAGGAAAAAGAGCATGGATGAATTATTAATCAAACAAGCCCAAAAGTACTGTCTACATTTTGAAAATCTTTTTGATATTCATTGCATCCCTGTAGACCATACTAATAATAAATTATACTTACAAACAGATGTCACGACCAATATTTGTAAAGCCTGTGAGAAGCATCAACATCACAAGTGCTATAGCATTAACGCCTTCCTTCATGGCTGTGAAGAAGCTTATCGCTGGGATGGCATGTATATTTATTTTTGTAATCTGGGCTTAGTAATTGTGGCCTCATTTATTTCCGATGAAAAAGGTGACTTGGCTGGAGGTATTGTTGCTGGACCATTTTGTATGGGCAACACTGAAGATTATTTACAAGAAATCCCTAATGCTGAGCTTCGCAAGGTAATTTCCGAAGCACCTTGCTACTCACCTGATAAAATTCAAAGTTTGGCTGAAATAATGTCGGCTATTACCGCACAGATATCTGGTATCTCACATGGTAAGTCAGGTAAATATTTCTTTAGTCAAGAGACTTTATTAAATAACATCTATGCTGAGAAGATTAAGAGCTTTTCAGATAATAATTATTATACCTACCCCATCACCCAAGAGCGTAAATTGCGAAGTGCGATTAGACACCGTGACAAGGAAGATGCCGAGAATGTCCTTAATCAAATCTTGGCTTATATCTATGTCTCTAATAATTCAAATTTGAATGCTATTAAGCCGCGAATTATGGAGCTTGTTATCGTTATTTCTAGAACCGCCATTGATGCTGGAGCGGATATGACTCATATTGATGTCTTGACTCAATCAGCCGCTGCTATTATTGAGAAATTCAAGACCATTGAAGACTTAAGTGCTTGGCTTTCTAACTTGATGCATGGCTTTATTTCTAGTACCTTTAACTACGACCAAATCAAACATGCCGATACTATTCACAAGGTTATCAGCTATATTCAAGGACATTATCAATCTAAGATGTCACTTGATGAAATCGCTGCTATTACTTACTTAAGCAAGACCTATCTATGTAGTATTTTCAAAAAAGAAACAGGCGATACTATTGCTAATTATATCAATAAGGTCCGCGTAGAGAAAAGTAAGTTACTCTTTCATGACGAAAGCTTAAGTATTGTTGATATTGCTAATATGTGTGGCTTTGAAGACCAAAGTTATTTTACCAAAATCTTTAAAAGCTTTGTCGGCATGACTCCTAAAAAGTATCGTGAAAGCCGCAAGGCTTAATCATACTTAATATACCTATTCCCTAAGATGCTCTAACATCTCCATCACGGTTTTACCCAGAATCGGATGCTTAGCATAGGGGGCAATCTGGCTAAGTGGTGCTAAAACAAAGTTTCTTTTATGCACCTCAATATGGGGAATATTTAACTTCTCACTTTCCCAGATAATATCATCATAGAATAAGATATCCATGTCTAAAGTCCGCGGACCCCATCTTACAGTTTCTTCTCGACCGCTTTCTTGCTCTATCTCTTTTAGTCTAACCAATAATTCTTCGGGTGTTAATAAGGTTCTTAATCTAAGCGCCCCATTTAGAAAATCATCTTGTACCACTTTGCCATATGGTTCTGTTGTAATGAAATCAGATATGCGTTCAACAACACACCCTTTAGTATCTGCTAAAGTGGCAATGCCTGCCTTTAAAAGTATCTCTTTATCCCCGATATTCGACCCAAAACCAATATATGCCACATGCCATCCACGCTCTATCTCAACCGCCACTGTCTCAAGCGGCAGACCAATTGGTGCTTCTGGCTTCTTGATTTCTAATCTTACTTTTTGAAGAAGGGGTATCTCTAATAACATCTTCTCGGCAAGACGTTCGACTACTGTTTCAATAAGCTGGAACATATTTGTCGCAACAAACTTTGTAATCATGTGACTGACATCACCATAATGAATCGACTCTAATAAGTCATCAGTCTTACCAGCTTTCCTAGTGTCACAAAATAATGTCGCTGAGATAATGAACTTTTGCCCATTTTGATTCTCCTCTAGAAAAACCCCATGATAAGCGAATATCTCTAGATTTTTGATTTTAATTTTATCCATTTTACTCACCCTCATATAATACTGCTTCGGTCATTTTAATTGCTCGTTTATTTGCTTTAACATCATGCACCCTAACAAAGGAACAGCCCTTCATTACGCCCATAACTGTTGTCGCAATAGTACCCTCAACTCGCTCATTTGCTGGTAAATCAAGAGCTAGTCCAATCACCGACTTCCTTGATGTACCCAGTAGAATCGGCACTTCTAGTTCCTGCAAACGTTCAAGCCTATTAATCACTTCTAGATTTTGTTGATATGATTTGGCAAAACCCACACCTGGATCTATTATAATCATCTCTTTTGAAACACCAGCGCTTTGGGCAAGCTTGATGCTTTCGTTTAATTCATTGATAACATCTTCCATAAAATTATCATATGCTGCTACTTCTTTATTATGCATTAGACAACAAGTCGCTTGGTACTTGGCCGCAACTTTGGCAATATCCTTATCATACTTAAAGCCCCAGACATCATTAACCAGATTAGCTCCGGCTTGCAGGGCGGCTTTTGCGACTTGCGACTTATAGGTATCAATCGAAATCGGTACATCGAAATTACCCTTAATCGCTTCAATAATTGGTACTACACGCGCGCACTCTTCATCGTCACTAATCTGAATATGCCCTGGTCTCGTCGACTCACCGCCAACATCAATGATATCTGCACCATCGCTAATCATCGCTTCAACATGCTTTAAGGCAATATCCTTTTCGTTCCATTTGCCGCCGTCAGAAAAGGAATCAGGGGTAACATTTAAAATCCCCATAATGTATGTTCTATTATTCAAATCAAATTCATGATTTCCTATTCTCATATTGTCACCTTCATATTCTTCTTTTCTAATGGCCAATTACACTGCGCTTGAACGGGACAGCTAAAGCAGTTTCGCGATAACTTATCTGCCTGATAAAAAATCATTGAAAAGGTCTTTTCGCTCTGTTGCTGACGGTGATTGATAATCGCTTCAATAATTACTGCTTGCTCCTCTTCACTAAAACCACATTCTGGCAATATTTCACGGGCAATAATTGCACTACCTTCATGGTGTGGCGTTTCATTGGTGTATTCCAAGTACCGCCCAATATCATGCAATAATGCTGTTGCATAGACTAGCTCTTGGTCAATCTCTAGACCTGCTTTTAGTACCATAATAAAGCTAAGTCTGGCAACGTCCAGAAAATGCTCCATGGTATGACCACAAAACGCTCTGTTCGTCTCCAGACTCTGTATTTTGTTAAAATATTCTTGATATTGGAAATTATTTAAAATTCTATTCACTCTTTCCATTATCTTCTAACCATCTGCATGAATGCTTCTTGTAGTTTAATATCCTCTTTAAACGCCTTCCGCGTTACCGTTGTTACGGTCTGACTTCCTGGCTTCTTAATTCCGCGCATCGTCATACACATATGCTCTGCTTCAATCATAACCATGACGCCTTTAGGACTTAGGTTTGTCATTAAGGCATCGGCAATCTGCGCTGTCAACCGTTCTTGAATCTGGGCTCTTCTAGCAAAAGCTTCAACGGTTCTAGCTAACTTACTTAAACCCACTACTTTGCCATTGGGAATATAAGCGATATGCACTTTACCATAAAATGGTAGTAAATGATGTTCGCAGGTTGAATAAAATGTGATATCCTTTTCTACTACCATCTCATTATCTTCAACTTTAAATTGTTTAGCTAGATGTCTACTCGCGTCATCTTCCATGCCGCCATATATCTCACCATACATCTTGGCAATTCGGGCTGGCGTCTCTAGTAACCCTTCTCTATCAGGGTCTTCATCAATTCCTTCTAGCAGCATTCTAATCGCTACTTCGACTTTCTCTTTATTTACCATAAAAAGGCCTCCTATATATTCTGTCTATTGGAGTTTAGCGATGTTTTTTGTTTTACTCATAACAAAAAACATCCCAATAAGCGTGACAGCACATACGACTTAATAGCCCTTCACAATTATGAGACGTTATTCTCACTTGTGCAACGGGTGCAGATTTCACATCGTAAGACGAACTTTTCGTTTCGGTGGCAACTCCCCATCCACTGAACACTTAACGCATGTAATCCTATTTTGCATACCATTTTATTAAGAAGCTACATTCGCTTCCTTTTATAAACTTCAATATGAAATTATTATAGCACAAATTAACAAATCCGCAACTGTTTTCACAATAAAGCCGCATCAAATCATCAATTACACGAGGTGATTTTCACAAACACATTTTTATTTTAATTTATAAGCTTTTGAACGAACGGTGTATTTCCTTTGCTTTTTAAATAGTTTTCTTAATTTGTCTCGTTTGATATTTTTGCCAATAAAAATCACTGCCGAATCGGGCATTTCATCCATTCCAGTAATGCTGTATTTACTGCCCACAACATCAAAGCGCAACCATGCTTCGCCAGCTTTTAAATATCCTTTCGCACGAACAATATTGCCAAAGATACCATTAACTATACAATTTAAAAAGAGTAACAAATGATCCTCACTTCTAAGCTCTACCGAGCGAAAGCCCATTGATTCAATATCCATCTTCTTAGCTGCTGTCGTTGACTTCTTATCAGTATCTTCATGGTATTTTCTACTTAATAGCTGACGCCACCAACTCGTATCTTTCTTGCTATAATGCTTGGTTTCAATATCAGCTTTAGGATTTAATTCTCGTGCTTGATGCTCTAGTGTGACTATCTCCTCTTGGCTTAAGCCTTCTGCTTTAGAGAATACTATCGTTCCTGCAAACTTAATCTGATTGGTGTAAATATCTTCGTAATCTTTGACATTATCACTAAAGAGATTAGCGTCTAAGATGGTAATTGGCTGTAATAACTCAATGCGATTATATAGGACCTGTTCAATGCTCTCAATAATATTTTCTAGTAGACCAACCCCAGTTGGTTCGACAATTAAATAATCCGGGTCGAAAGTATTGGCAATCGTTAGCACGGAAGTTGCAAAATCAGCTTTCATGCTACAACAAACACATCCCTCGGTCATCTCCCAGATATTTATGCCCTTTAGTTGTTCTTCTGGTGCTTCCTTTAATAGTGCCCCATCAATCCCAACTTCACCATATTCATTTTCCATGATGACAAAATTCTCTTTGGTTTCTTCGATAAGTTTCTTGATGAATGTTGTCTTCCCTGCTCCTAAGAATCCTGAAATTATTATAATTTTCATTTGGTACTCCTTGTAAGTAAACAGATATCCCGCTTAATCGGCGAGATATCTGCATTAGAATTTATTTTATTAATGTTAGACAAACACCTTAAACTTCTAAGTTAACCACTGGTTTGATTAAATCTGCTGGCTTCTCTTTCATTAAGAAAAGAGCTTCTTCCATATGCTCCCAGCCTTTGAATTCATGGCTAACAAGTGGATGTACGTCTAATTTGCCGGCTGAAACTAACGCCCCGAGCTTCTCCATACGAAGTCGTCCGCCTGGCATTAGACCACCATTTATTTGCTTGTGACCCATTCCAACACCCCATTCAACTCGAGGGATGTTGACATATACACCACTGCCTAGGTAATTTACATTGCCAATCTTGCCACCTGCTTTTAAACATTTTACAGCAGATTCGAAAGTTTCGCAACCACCACCGGCAATAATAACCTTATCAACACCTTGACCATCAGTCATTGCCAATAATTGTTCTTCAATCGAACCATCCTTATAGCTAATAAAGTCAACTGCACCATAACCTTTGGCAGCATCAATACAATTCTGTCTCGTTCCCACTGCAATAATCCGTGACGCCCCACGCATCTCAGCTCCTGCGACACTCATCAAACCAACTGGGCCAATGCCAATTACCAGAACTGTATCACCAAACTGAATATCAGCTAATTCAGCACCATGAAATCCCGTTGGCACCATATCTGATAACATACACGCATCCACTGGTGAAATATTAGTTGGCAATAATGCTAGATTGCCGTCGGCATCATTAACGTGGAAGAACTCACCAAAGACACCATCTTTGAAATTAGAGAATTTCCATCCTGCTAACATCCCACCAGAGTGCATCGCATAACCAGCTTGGGCTTCTAATGAATTCCAATCTGGCGTAATCGCTGGTACTAACACTCTGTCACCTGGTTTGAAATCCTTTACAAGACTTCCTACTTCAACAATTTCAGCACAACACTCATGCCCCAAAATCATATTGTGACGATCGCCAATAGCTCCTTCCCAAAGAGTATGAATATCTGATGTACACACTGCTACCGCCAGTGGTTTACAGATTGCATCAAGCGGTCCACATTTGGGGATATCCTTCTCAATCCATCCAGATTCACCAATTTTCAACATTGCATAGCCTTTCATAAATATACCTCCTTTAATTTTTATTCGTTAAGTTAATCTTACACCAAAACTAGCACATCCACAAGTGGTTTAGTGTTCTTTAATGATTTTTATAACAAAATTATTGCGAATAGGTCTTCCCTAATCGCAACAGTTGAATTTCGATTCTATTTTATCCTTACGCAAATCTCACTTACAACCTAAGTCATGTTTTGAAAGCTCTCTAAAATCTTTGAAAGCCTTCTTGCCAATCGGAATTATTTTCTTAAAATTAATGCTGTTCTCGCCACCTTGCCTTGGTCTAAAAGTAATTGGCACATATCTAATTTGTGCTTTATTCTTTTCATATAATACGGTTAGCAACACGTTTGATAAGTTATAATCCTTTGGAATCTCACTAATATATTTTCGAAGTGATTCGGCACTCATTAAGCGAAATGGTGTATTCGCATCCTTAATCCATAAACCAAATGATAACCACAAAACTAATTTCAATATTTTAGTAACGAAGACTCGACTAATCCCATCTTGACGGCCTTTACGGTTGCCTACTTGAATATCATAATGCTTTCTTTGTTCCCATAGTTGCCAAAATTCATCAGTAATTGTCTGACCATCCGAATCGGTTTGAAAAATATAGTTTGCACCTTCTTCTAGGGCTAGATTATAGCCATATAATATCGTCCCCCCATGTCCACTATTAGCTTTGGTAATCGCCCTTAATTGGGGTAGCTTTTCTTGTAATTTGATTAGTTTATTATATGTTGAGTCCTTGCTGCCATCATCAATTATTAGCAAGCGACTGTCTTCGCCAGTTCGCACCACTACTTCATGCCATTCTTTGGCTACAACTTCGATATTTTCCGCTTCATTATAAGCAGGTATTACGATATATAAATTTGCCATCTTGTTAGCCTCCGATAAGATATTTGACGCCATTCTTTTAAGCGGGTATCTTAATTAGTATAACATCTTATCGTTATTTAGCAATCATTTCATAATGCTTTGTTATCAGCTTGGCATTATCATTATGCTTAAATCCTACTTCCCCTAAACTAATCACTGGCATAATGCCTAACAGCGAATTGGTGACAAACATTTCATCGAACTTTACTATATCTTGCTGATTAATGACCTGCTCTTTAACCGCAAATTCTGCTAATATCCACTCGCGCATAGTCCCTGGCAATAATCCACACTCTACTGGTGGTGTGTATATTTGAGCACCTTTTGCAAAGAAAATATTAGTAACTGCTCCTTCACTAAATTCACCCCGAGAATTAAGGAAAACCACCTCGTCTATGCCCCTTTTTAAAGCTTGTCTCTTCAATATAATATTATCGCCACAGTTAAGTGACTTTATATAGGTAAAAGGCGATGTTTCATTTCTTCTTACCTTTGCTATTTCTAATTTGAAGCCCCGTTCATAATCAGCTTTGGTATAGGGATTATCTCGGTAATTAATGATGATATTATCGGCTGAAATGGCTACCTTTTTGACACCATTTGGATACTCGTTATCCTCTTCTTGAAAATAATTCACCAATTCTTTCGGCTCGTTAATCTCCAAGGCTGCCAAACTCTTTTGAATTCTTTGTAAATGTCTATCTGCAAAGATGACTTTTCCATTGACTACTGCCATTGTTTCAAAAACACCGATACCAAATGAAAAACCATCATCTAAATTAATTTTCCCCATCATAAATCGCCTCCAACACCGCTCTTGCCTTTTGTAAAGTCTCTTCATATTCAAATTCGGTTTCCGACTCACAAGTTATTCCCCCACCAGCTCCAATATGATACTGCCCCGCTTGGTAAACGGCTGTGCGAATAACAATATTCAAATCACTATTACCATCTAGACCTAGATAACCAATTGAACCTGTGTATAATCCTCTTTGCCCATGTTCTAGTTCATCAATAATTTCCATCGCCCTAATCTTCGGTGCTCCAGTAATCGAACCACCAGGGAATGCTGCCTTAATTAAATCCATTATTCCCTTATCTTTTCTTAGTTTACCAACAATTGTTGTTACTAAATGAAATACTGTCGTATAGGTTTCGACTGCAAAATGCTCTTTCACTTGTACTGAATTTGGCTCACACGCGCGACTTAAATCATTTCGTAATAGGTCAACAATCATTAGTAATTCACTACGGTCTTTTTCTGAAAGTTGTAATTCTTCCTTTAAAGCTGCATCTTCCTTGGGCGTCTCACCCCGTTTTCTCGTCCCCTTAATCGGTCTAGTCTCCACCAGTCCTTCACGCACACTTAGGAAGCGTTCTGGTGAGGCACTGACTATTTGAAAATCTTGGTAATTAAAATAGCTACCAAATGGCGATGGATTGTGCGTACGCATATATTCAAATACATTATATGGTGCCTTTACACTATCTACAATTAACTGCTGTGTCATATTAGCTATATAGATATCACCCTCAACAATATAGTCAATCATTGCTTGTACCGCTGCTTTATAATCTTCTTTTTCAAAATTCGCTTGAAATGTTGCTAGCTTATTTTGTTTTACTGGCGCTACTACTTTGCCTGCTAAAGCCAAGCCTTTAATAGCACTTATCAGTACTTTCATCGATTCTCTAGCATCGGCTAGCTTACCACCAGCCACAATGTATAACACTTCATCATGACAATCTTCAATAATATAATTATCATAAAAGCAAAAATATGCTTCAGGAATATTAAGCTGCTTTTCATGACAACTCTTAATGTCTTCAAATTTCCGACCATAATCATATGAAAAATAGCCAATCGCCCCAGAAATAAATGGTAACTCAGTTTCGTTTTCTTCTTTATTATCTAGCAAATATTGCTTCATTACCTTTTCCAAAGACTCATCGACGGCGTTTCCGTCCACGAAGCATTTTCCAGCTTGCTCTTTCATTTCTAAATAAGGATTTATCCCAATAATGGAATACCGCCCCAAATCGTTTTTCAGTGATGAATCTAGGAACACCGCCTTATTGTATTCGTGAAATAATGTAAATATTTCCGATGATGGTATATACCAATCTAATCTTTTAACAAGTATCTTCATGTTCCCTCCACCATTCCTTACAAATCATAATATAATTCTCAATCAGATCATGCCCGTATTCTGTCAATGCCGCCTCGGGATGAAATTGGATACCGTATATCGGATATTTTGTATGTCTAATCCCCATAATCACCCCCATATCATCAAAGGCTTCTACTTTCAAACACTTAGGCAAATTCTCTTTTTCCACTACTAGCGAGTGATACCTTGTCACTTTATACTTTTGTGGTAACTCCTTAAAGACGCCCTCCTTGCTGTGATTAATCGCTGTCACCTTGCCATGCATTGGTCGCTTGCCTTTACTAACTGCAGCCCCAAAAGTCACTCCGATAACTTGATGTCCTAGACATACCCCTAGGATAGGTACCTTGTGACCAAATTTCGCAACTATCTCAATTGACATGCCTGCATCTTTGGGACTTTTGGGACCTGGCGAAATAATAATTCCTGTCAGCTCTCGTTTATTATATAACGATTCCAAATATTCAACCGTTACTTTATTATTGCGTATTACTTTAATATCTGCCCCTAGTTCCTTGAAATACATCGCCAAAATATGAACAAATGAATCGTAATTATCAATCATTATGAACATTATAATCTCCTTCATAGCCTTAATGTAAGGTTGCTTGCAGACTCGCCGCGCCGAGCGTTCTTCCAATTAAGTAAAAAAAACTACCAAAAGGAATAACTCTCATATGAGTTACTATCCCTTCGGCAGTCTTCCTAAATTAATAGGGCACACCCTAATCCTTATATAGCTTAATTTCTTCGTTACAATCTTTTTAGATTATAGCACACCTATTCAAATAATCTCAAGGTAAGAATACATTTGGTCATCCCAGTTTTTTGCGCTCAACTACTTATCTGGTAATCCAATTACAAATGTCGTTCCTTGATTAGGCTCACTTTCAATCGTTATTATCCCACCATAGGCCAATACAATATGCTTGACTATCGCAAGTCCCAGCCCTGTTCCTCCTGATTGCTTAGAACGTGATTTATCAACTCGGTAAAAACGTTCAAAAATTCTTTTTTGTTCAACTTTAGAAACTCCAATACCCGTATCTGCCACGCTTATCTCAATACGCCCATTCGCTTTGACAATATTAACGCTAACTTTTCCCCCGAAATTATTATATTTAATAGCATTATCCATCAGATTATAGAACAACTCATATATCGATGAATGATTGGCTTTCATCTGCGCCGCTCCAAAGACTTGGATATCAACTTGATGTTTCATCGCCTTTTGCTCTAGTGCCATCTTACACTCATTGGCTACTTCCCAAAGGACAACATCAGCTGATATTTCCAGGGCTTTATTTTCATCTAATTTAGAAAGCATAATAATATCTTCAACCAGATTAATAAGTCGCGATACTTCACTCATTATTTTTTCATAAAATAGTGGTTTGTCGGTCTCTTTTACCAACCCCGCTTTAAGCATCTCCGCATTGCCATAGATACTGGTAAGTGGTGTCTTTAGCTCATGTGAGACATTGGCCGAGAATTCTTTACGCATATTTTCCATTGGTTCAGCCACTTTTTGGGCTCGCCACCGTGAAAGAAAGTAGCCCACCATAATCGTTATTGCTATTGTTAGTATAGTGATGGGTAAGGTTCTAGCATACATTAACCAAATGCTGTGAATCGTTTTGGATGTTCTTAAGATTGTGTCATCATTTAACACTACAGCATAATAATATGTCCAAGTTCCAAGCGTCTCTGAGAAACGATGACTTTCGCCTTCACCTCGTAAAAGGGCTTCTTCAATTTCTTCTCTATGCAAGTGACTAGACATATCTTCAGGGCTTATTGTGTTGTCAAATATCACCTCGCCAGCTTTGGTAATAATCGTTACCCGAACATCCCAAGGGGCAACATTATCAAGATTTAAAAGAGCATTTCGCGAATCATTGCCTCTAAATATCTGCGTCAATTCTTGTAAATCCAATCTAGCTTGGCTGGTAAATTGACCATAGAACACTATACACAAGGCAATTGAAACCAAAAATATTCCCAGCGAAACCAAACAAATCATCTGCCTGAAAATCTTTTTTTTCACTTTTTATCCTCCGATTTTATATCCTACATTTCTAATCGTCTTGATAATATCACCCGCTCCACATAACTTATGGCGCAATGTATTAATATGCATATCAACCGTTCGACTTTCACCTTGATAGTCATAACCCCATATCTCTTCTAGCAACTTGTCACGTTTCAAGGCAATTCCGACATTAAGCATTAAGTACTGTAGTAATTCAAATTCCTTGTATGTCAAAATGACTTCTTGCTCTTTGACACACACCACACGTCGACTTTTATAAAGTGATATCTTACCAACTACTAACTTATCCTCTACTTCTTCCACATTCTCGCATCGTCTTAAGACAGCCTTAACTCGCGAGATAACTTCCATCACTGAGAATGGTTTTGTAATATAATCATCAGCCCCCAAGTCTAGTCCTTTTATCCTATCTACTTCGCTACTTTTAGCAGTCAGCATAATAATTGGTATTTTTTTATGGTGTTTGTTTTGCTTTAGCTTTTTAAGAATTGTAATTCCATCAATTCCTGGCAACATTATATCCAGCAAAATAAGGGCTGGCGATTGTTCTTCTAACAGCTTCAAACCTCTATCGCCATCAGCAATACCAACGCCTTCAAGCCCAGCCGTACTTAAAGCATATACTATCATTTCGCGGATACTGTCATCATCTTCAATAACCATAATTTTCCGCATTTTTTACCTCCGATATATTCATTTTCGATGCTCGCCCGTAATTGAGAAAATCACCCATTCAGCAATATTCCCAGCATGGTCACCAATTCTTTCATAGTACTTAGCGATTTGCAAAAGATCAAATGCTTGTTCACCATTATCGACATCGACATGAATCATCGCGATTAAATCCTTTTTAATCTTTAAATACAAATCATCTACGACATCATCTTGCTTAATCACTTGTTCTGCCAAGTCGATGTCCCTTGCAACATATGCATCAATACTCTTTTTCACCATCTGCGTAGTAGCTTGCGCCATCTGTGGAATATGTTCCAAGCTTTTGATATATTTTTGTCCCACCAGATATGTGCATATTTCGGCAATGTCTGCTGCTTGATCCCCGATTCTTTCCATATCTGTAATAATTTTAAGTGCTGTTGAAATTTGACGCAAATCACCTGCCACTGGCTGCTGTCTTAAAAGCAATTTTAGGCATTGTCTTTCGATGTCTTTTTCTTTTTCATCAATCTCATCATCACTTTTAATGACCTCTTGGGCTAATTCTAGGTTCTGTTCAATCAATGCCTTAGTGGCATTTTCAATCGACCATTCAATCGACGCACCCATTTCAATCAAACTATTATGAAGAATCGCTAATTTCTTATCAAATTGATTTCTCATTATCCAAACCTCCCTGTGATATAGTCCTCTGTTCGCTTGTCCTTTGGCATCTCAAACATCTCTTGAGTACTGGCATATTCGACCACCTCACCTAATAGAAAAAACGCTGTTTTATCACTTATTCGGGTTGCTTGCTGCATATTATGGGTTACAATAATTATACTATATTCATCACGTAATGTCAGCAACAACTCCTCTATTTTCCCTGTCGAAATCGGGTCTAGAGCACTAGTTGGCTCATCCATTAAAAGTACTTCTGGGGACACTGCCAAGGCTCTAGCAATACAAAGTCTTTGCTGTTGTCCGCCTGACATGCCAAGCGCTGACTTTTTAAGACGGTCCTTGACTTCCTCCCAAATTGCCGCGCCCCGTAATGATTTCTCAACGATTTCATCTAACTCTGCCTTTAACTTAACACCATGAGTTCGTGGTCCAAAAGCAATATTATCATAAATGCTCATCGGAAAAGGATTCGGCTTTTGGAAAACCATTCCAACTCTTTTTCGCAAATTATTAATATCCATGCTGCCATAAATATCCTCACCAAAAAGTTTAACATCACCAGTAATTTGACAGCCCTCAATCAAATCATTCATTCGATTAAGCGATTTCAATAAGGTTGACTTACCACATCCTGATGGTCCAATAAAAGCTGTAACCTTGCCTTTTTCAATTGCCAAATCAACATCTTTTAGAGCATGGAATTTATCATAATATAAATCAAGCCCCTTTATTTCGAAACAATTCATTTTGTTCCTCCAATTCTAATTTTATTCACAACTTTCGACGACAGCATATTAATTAATACTACAACAATCAACAAAACAACTGCCGTGGCATAGCCTTCATTAGTATGAATCCCCTCACTTGAAAGGGCATACATATGAACTGATAAGGTTCTTGCTGACATCATCGGATTAGTTGGTACCTGCGCTACCGTTCCAGCAGTATAAATAAGTGCCGCTGTTTCCCCTACAATTCGACCAATCGCTAAGATTATTCCCGCCAAAATACCAGGCATTGCCGATGGTAAAATTATTTTAAAAACGGTTCTAAGCTTCCCCGCACCAAGCCCAAAGGAACCCTCGCGGTAAGTATCTGGAACCGCCTTTAAAGCCTCTTCACTCGAGCGCATAATTAATGGCAGAATCATTATTGACAGAGTAAATGCTCCCGCCAATAGCGAAAATCCCCAGCTTAGATAATTGACGAAAAACAACATGCCAAATAAACCATAAACTATTGATGGAATCCCCGATAAGGTCTCAGTCGTAATGCTAACTAGCTTAACCGCTTTATCATCACGTTTGGCATATTCAGTCAAATAAATTGCTGCAAAAACACCAAGCGGTACGGCAATGAGTAATGATAAAAACGTCATTTGAATAGTTGAAATCAACGCTGGCATCAACGAAACATTGTCACTATTATAGGTAAATGCAAACAATGACGGCTTAATAAAAGGAATTCCTCTAACTAAAATAAATCCTAAAATAAAAATCAAAATACCAAAGGTAATTATTGCAGCACCCCAGGTTAACAATTGCATAACCGCTTCAAATCGTTTTTTTCTCATTGATTATTCCTCCTTTTAAGTACTGAAAAGCAAAGATTAATAATCAAGATAAAGACAAATAACACAACACCTGTAGCAATTAGTGCCTCCCGATGTAATTCAGCCGCATAACCCATCTCAATAACAATGTTAGCAGTTAGGGTTCTAACGCCCTTAAAAATGGAAGACGGCATTCTTGCTTGATTACCAGCAACCATAATCACCGCCATCGTTTCACCAATTGCTCGACCAACCCCTAGCACTATTGCAGCTAGTACACCAGACTTAGCGGCTGGTAAGACCACCATAAAGATACTGCGATAATGCCCTGCACCAAGCGCTAGAGCCCCTTCATAGTAATGCTCCGGCACTGCTCTTATTGCCCCTTCAGCGATTCCGATTACCGTTGGCAGAATCATAATTCCAAGCAATATAGATGCCGAGAGAATACTATTGCCTACTAGCGGCACAATTGCTGCCATCCCAAAGAAACCGTATACTACTGACGGGATACCCGCTAATAAATCTACGCCGGGCTTTATTTTGCTATAGACTCTTTTAGGACAAACACGTGCCATAAACACAGCGGTTAGAATCCCTATGGGGACACCAATCACAATCGCCCCCGCCGTTACATATAGACTCCCTACCACCATTGGTAAAATACCAAATAGCGGTGGTATATCACTTGGTGACCACTCTTGACCGCCTAAAAAGTTGAAAATGCCAATCTTACTAATTGCTGGTAAGCCATTGGCAAATAAAAATATACAAATCAATAAAACTGCTAAAATTGACATAAGCGCCGCCAATAAAAATACGACGCTCATGATTTTTTCTTTTGCCTTATTCATCAATTACTTCACCCCAATTTGTTATTTCGCCAGTGAAAATCCCTCTTACTTGTTCTTTGGTAAGATTCGTTACTGGATTCTCAGTATCAGTAATTACAGCTATTCCATCAAGTGCTATTGGAAGCGGTGTTAGATATTCTAACTCACCATCCTTTAAATCTCGACTTGCCATTCCAATATCACAGCTTCCTTCAATTGCGCCAGCCATTCCCGCTGAAGAATCACTTTGTTGGATTTCAATTTTTGCATTTAGATTAATCGCTAAATATGCCTCTTTTAATTTCTCCATAACTGGGGTTACAGAAGATGAGCCCGCTATAACGATTTTGCCTGATGGGCTATCACCAATATAACTAGGGGCATTATCAATAACGGGAATATAGCTATCACCCACTACCTCTTGTCCTTCTGCTGATAAAATAAACTCGATAAAATCTTTTGCTACACCTTCTGGCTCACCCTTAGTTGCAATTTGAAATGGTCTAGCCACTGTGTAATTACCATTCTTAATATTTTCTGCCGTTGCTTCAACTCCGTCGACATTGACAGCTTTAACCGTATCAACCAATGAACCAGTCGAAACATAACCAATACCATACATATCTTGATCAATATTAGTCATCATTACATCACTTTGTTTAGCAATCACTGCCTCTTTAGTCGTCATATCCTTTTTGGTATCACCATCCTTCACTTCAATCTCAAATAATTCAATAAATGCCCCTCTCGTCCCCGAGCCTTCTTCTCTTGATACAACATTAATTTCTTTCTTATTGTCAAAACCTTGCTTACCTGCACATCCTACTAATGATACTGTTACCATTGTTGCTAACAATACCGAACTAACTATCTTTCTCATATCTTTTCCCTCCATTTTTCTTTGATGTAAATTCATCATAATCGAGGGAAATATAATCTAAATGCATAGATTTGTAAAATCTGTGTCAAGAAAAGCCAGTTCAACTCACTTTCTTATATCCTTCACCCTTAAATTATCTTTTAAAATTAAGATGCCAAAAGGTCTTTTGACACCAATACCTACGGATTGTGACAACAGTCTCACCTTAATCTTTTCCTATTTAAATATGCAATTAGTTCGGATACTTAATTTTTTTACAATTAGTAGTAAATTCTATAAAATAAAATTTGCAACAATAGTCAAAATGAAGTGAAAAGTATCGCCACTGCCATTATTGGTAAAAATACCAAAATGGTATCACCTGCTTGCTAGAACTCAATACTGATAAATAAGCTCCTATAATAATAGCACCTTGTCATCAACTTAGATAAGCAAGTGAATGTCAAACTGTTCCAATGAGCATACCCCCTAGATGCTCATTTAGCTCTTAAAGATATTTCAAAAAATTAGATATCTAACCACAGAGCATCCAGATTTTATTACTTCATTTTATAAATTATATAGTTGTACATTATCTAGGAATAGTGATATACTTTAAATACAGCACCTGAATCATCAAATTACATGTGCGAAATTGCTAAATTTCGCCATTTAATCGCTTTGTATTTTGTCTATATCGTCCTTTTTTTGTCTTTTGGATAATAATACTTATAAGCTGTTTGTAAAGATGCTCAAAACGTGTTAAAATATTAACAATACAACTCGTACTACTAATTGAAAAGAGGAGGTTACTATGGACAGAAGTAAAATAAACTTATTGAATGTCCCTGACAAACTAAAGGAAATGCTATTACAAGCGGAAGAAGTTATCATTCCGCAAAGCAAAGAACACCTACTTGAATTATCTCTAGGTGGAGCTGACAATAATTTTTACACAGTCGGTTATGACGGAATAGACGAAGCAACCGTCACTAAATGCAAAAATGGTCTATCAATTAATTTTATAGAACCTTACATGCGTAGACGTGAACCTGATTGTATGTTTATTGCCGATGACAAGCCAACTGATAAAGAAACATATAAATCACGTTTCGGACAAGACTTTAGCTCAGTAAAAGAAGAGACTTTAGAATGGCTTTCTAAGCAAAAGCTAATCGTAATGCCTTTTATCGTAGGTGATAGAGAATATGGATGTCCTGCTGTTTTAATCGGACCGGCTAATGCTGGATTTTTCGCTGGTGCTTTAGCTGATTTACAGTGTGTCATTACTGCTGATGAATGGACTGATGTTATCACCCCAAGTTCTATTCTTTACTTAGCGCCACCATTTAGACATACACACTTTAATGGAAAGCAAGTTGTAGTTCACAATCGTTTAGATGATTTCCATGAAGTATTTGCTTATAATCTATATCCTGGTCCAAGTGCTAAAAAGGGAATGTATGGTGTGCTCCTTAATATAGGAGAAAAAGAAGGTTGGTTAACCAATCATGCATCTACCGTTAAGCTAACAACTGCTTATGATAATACCCTAATCCTTATGCATGAAGGTGCAAGTGGTGGTGGTAAGAGCGAGATGATTGAAGAAACTCATAGAGAAGCTAGCGGAAGAGTCCTCTTAGCAGAAGACACCATCACTGGTGAACAAATCCGTCTAAGCATCAAAGATTCTTGCGAAATCGCTCCTGTTACAGATGATATGGCATTATCTCATGTATCATTTAAAAAGGACCGCGACAAGTTAGTAGTTAAGGATGCGGAAGCTGGTTGGTTCCTTCGAATGAATCATATTGATCATTATGGTGTTTCACCTCAACACGAGAAGTTATGTGTACACCCTCAAGAACCATTATTATTTATGAATATGGATGCTGTGCCTAATTCTACTTGTTTAATTTGGGAACACACCATGGATGCACCTGGTAAACCATGTCCGAATCCACGTGTTATTGTGCCAAGAAAATTAATTCCAAATAACATTAGTGATACTGTAGCTGTAGATGTCCGTAGCTTCGGTGTTCGTACTCCGATTTGTACAAAAGAGAATCCAACTTATGGTATCATTGGCTTAATGCATGTATTACCAGCCAGCCTTGCTTGGCTATGGCGTCTAGTATCGCCAAGAGGATTTGATAATCCTAGTATTATCCAAGGTGAAGGTATGGAAGCTGAAGGTGTTGGTTCTTACTGGCCTTTCGCTACTGGTCGAAAAGTTGACCAAGCTAACTTACTATTAAAGCAAATTCTAGATACACCAAGAACTCGTTACGTATTAATTCCGAACCAGAATATTGGTGCTTACAAGACTGGATTTGCTCCACAATGGGTTGTTAGAGAATTCTTGGCTAGATGGGGCAGTGCCAAATTTAGACCAGACCAAATCGAAGAATCAAGAACTCCATTACTTGGCTATTCATTGAAGAAACTTCGGATGAATGACACCCAAATTCCACCAGGATTGTTACAGGTTAATCGCCAGATAGCAGTAGGTGATGAAGGTTATGATAAGGGTGCTAAGATGTTGATAGAATTCTTCAAGAAAGAATTGAAAGAATTCTTAGTCCCTGAATTAGATTCTTTTGGAACTAAGATTATCCAAACATTCTTAGATGATGGTACTCTAGAAGACTTTGTTAAACTAACACCAATGAACTAATTTATAAAACCGCAATCCCTGTCAAAAGGGACTGCGGTTTTTTAGATGAACCACAAATTAACAATTGAAGTCGTAACTGCATCCGCACCATTTTGAAGTGCCAGTTCTACGTCTTTTTGTGTATTTACAAAGCCACCAACAATTAAAGGAATCTTCTTTTTCTGTGATAAACCTTCAATCACCGAGGGAATCACACCTGGTAGTACTTCTACTACGTCCGCATGTGTATGCGCCATTTGGTGTTCAATATTATCTTGCGATATCCTATCCCACACAAAAAACCGATGAATCGAAGCTAGCTTAAGCTCATTGGCACGCTTAATTTGGTTCACCTTTGTTGTGACAATTCCATCAGCACAGGTGTAGCATTTCACAAAGTCGACAGCAGCGCCACTTGTCGAAAGCCCATCAATAAAATCAATATGAATAAACGGATAAATCTTCGCATCACGAATACGCTTTACTATCTCAGGGATTGTTCGGATATTCCCGCAAAGAACCACTGCCATCTTCACATTAGAAAGACAAAGATCATCCAAATCACTTTCCTTACACAACGCTGCAACTATTGGCTTTCGTTTCAAAATTTCCAGAAAATCATGCATCACGCTCTCACTCCTACATTCATCATTGACCTATTACTTAACAAGGCATCTGCCATCTAAAACTGCTTTTATCTTACCCTATTTACTCAATTTATTCAATAAGAGCTGTTGATAATATTAAGGAAATTTTATGCTTTGGATATATTTTTATATTACCTTGACTGCAATGGTATGTGGTATCTCTTTTAAGCCCTTTACCACTTCACTGATACTTTTAGAATTTTTATTCATTCGCACTGTAAATAACACAATTTTTTTGTTTTCTTTTTTATTTGAATCTTTGATTATCTCAATATCTAACATCCGCACGCTTCGTTGCTTAAATAAATCGATGGCGGAAACGATATAGCCCATGCCACTATACTCTACATAAATACCAACATCGCCATCTTTTTGATGCAACCAGTGTTCGATTTTACTTAAGCCTACCTCAGCAAATAAAATCAAAAAAGTCACAATCAGGCTTCCTTCATAATAGCCAATCCCTGCACAAAGTCCGATAATCGCCGTTGCCCAAAGCCCAGCTGCAGTCGTCAAGCCTGTTACTCGGTTTCTTCTAGATACAATAATAGAACCTGCTCCGATAAAACCAATTCCCGCAACCACTTGAGCACCCAAACGGCCCGGGTCTGCTGGCAATCCTAAATCAGTTACTAGAAACTGACTTGTAACCATCGTCATCGCTGCGCCCAAACTGATTAAAATATGAGTTCTAAACCCCGCTGCTCTTTGTTTATATTCTCTCTCTATTCCAATACAGGCACCGCAAAAAACAGCAAAAAAGATTTTCAAGATGGTGGCTAGTACTCCTGTTCCTCTTAAAGTATTTAGTATCGCAATCATAATTACTTCTCCACTAAATTTCGTCTATATGAACAACACATTCAAAGTCTGACAAATGCGCCATAATTTCTTTGTGATTTTGTTTCTGCCTAAGATATAATGCAAATAACATTGCTGGCTGATTAGTTAAGCTTTTTTCCTTATCAATCATTTCCATATCACATATATCAATCTGATGTTGCTTAATCGATGTGACAATTTGATGTATGTCGGATAATGTGATAAATTCCATATAAATACTCATGTGTCGTGAATTATCGGAAAAATATTTTTCTAAACGGGGAAACAACCTAAAGGATAATAAAATCATCACGAAGCCTATAAAAGCACAAATAAGATTACCAGCCCCAATAGCCAGCCCCATGCTTGCTGTTGCCCAAAGTCCCGCCGCTGTTGTTAAACCTTTAATCTCTTGTTGGTCAGTTACGATAATCGTTCCTACCCCAAGAAAGCCGATTCCATTAATCACTTGAGCACCAATCCTTGTTACATCGAACCGCTCAACTTCCATGCCCATATAGGCATACTCATACTGCCCTAGAATCATCGCCATTGCTGCACCTAGGCAGACTAGTAAGTATGTCCGAAATCCAGCAGGACGACGCTTATCTTCTCGCTCTATCCCTAAGATGCCACTAAAGATAACGGCTATAAACAACCGCAATACCACCGATATGAAATTGAACTGTTCTAGTTTATCAATCAGCATTTCAACATCCCCTTTTTATTTGCTATCCTTTTACCCCACTACTTGTAACTCCTTGCACAAAATATTTCTGCAATGGTACAAATAGGAAAATTGGCACTAAGGCTGAAATTGCCGACGCGGCATAAATGTAGCTAAAAAATACCGCATTTTCATCTGAAAAGTAAGATAATGCTACTTGAATCGTTCTGACATTCTCCGTTCGTGCTGCCAACAATGGCCAAAAGAAATTATTCCATTCATTCATAAAAATCATTAACCCTGCGGTAATAACTACTGGTAACGATAAAGGAAATACCACTTTAATTAGAATTTGAATCCACGTAGCGCCGTCAATTCTGGCCGCTTCTAATAGACTCTTTGGTATCTCTTTGAAAAACTGGGTAAATAAAAACATCGCTAAACCACTAGCAGCACTTGGTAGAATCAACGCCCAATAAGTATTGACAAGCCCCAGTGAATAAATAAAATTATATAATGGTAGGGCAACTGCATCTATTGGCACCATAAAAGAAACCAGACAAATAGCAAACAAAATTTTCTTACCTTTAAATTCAAAAAAGGCAAATGCAAAACCACCTAATGCTGAAATAAATAAATTCAAAGGAAGTAACACCGCTATAACTGTCAAGGTGTTTCGCAAAGACACGCCGAAACGAAATTCTTTAAAGATTTGGACGTAATTATTCAAGGTCCATTCTTGAGGTATTATTGTCTTCCAAGTAAATGGTAGTGCAAATTCAAAGATTTCATTATTATCTCGAAAAGACGCAAAGACAACATATAATATCGGAAAAATTGCAGCTATGGCAATTATAGCTAAAATAGTATATAGAATAACATTCACAATATTTTTCTGTAACGATGACATAATACCCTCCTTTAACTTTCTTTTTCGTTTAGCATCTTAAACTGTAAAACAACAACCGATAGAACAATCACCAATAATATCGTCGTAATTGCACCTGCTCTTGAAGCATTCCCATTGCGAAATGCCGACTTATATACTTCATACATCAAGACATTAGTACTACTTTGCGGTCCCCCTTCGGTAATAAGTTTCATCGGGGCAAAGAGCAACATATTGGCTGCGGTATTTGCCACAACAACAAAGAGCATACTCCTCTTAATCAATGGTAGGGTGATACTAATTAATGTTCGCATCGGTCCGGCACCATCTAGCTTCGCCGACTCATAGACACCCTCATCGACCCCTTTTAGACCAGCTAAAATATACATCATCCAATATCCACAGCCCTTCCAGGTTGCCATAATAACAATACACCAAAGTGCTTGTTTAGCATCTGTAAAAAGTCCTTGCCGGTCAATTCCTAAGAAAGAAAATATACTATTAAAAACACCGCTGTTATAATTTGCCATCAGCGCCCAGGTAATGGACGCAACGGAAATTGCCAATGTTACTGGTAGGTAAAAAATACTCCTGAAAATCCCTATTCCTCTTAATTTCTGATGAACGAGCAATGCAAGTAAAAAAGAAATCACAATCTGCAAGGGAATCATCACGACATTCATTTTAATCGTTGTCCATAATGACAACCAAAATGCCTTATCCTCAAAGAGGATTTGATATGTTCTAAATGAGAATTCACCCTTGTCAATAAAGGACGTTACCATCACCTGTATTATTGGAATCATTTTAAAAATAATAATAATAATTAGCGCTGGTAATAACATACAATATGGTAATGCCGTTTGCCATACTCTCTTTTTCAATTTCCGTTGCCTCCTTTCTTAAATATTCCCTAGTTTCTAAATATCATTAAATCTTTTCTATTCATATCTTTTAAATGCCGTACTTAGCTCCTCCGCACATCTTTGTACTGAATCCTTAATATCAGCACCATTACGCACGTCATCCCATAAGGCATTAACAGCGGTAGCATACTCACTATATGCTGGTGTAACTGCACGTACCAAAGCAGTGTTTTGTCCTTCATACTCGGCAATCGCCATATACGGTTTAGCCGCTAGTAACTCATCTGTAAACTGTCTTGTCAATGCTGGTACCATTCCTGAAGCATTAATATATACATCCGCACCATCATATATAGTCAAATATTTGATGAATTCAGCAGCAGCGTCTTGTTTCTCAGAGTAAATATTCATACCAATCGTCCAACTTCCACAGAAGGTCTTAACCGCATCTTCATATCCCTCAAAAGCGGGAATATAAGTATAGCCATAATCGGTAAAACCATTGTCTTCAAAGGTTGTTGGTAGTTGAGTTGTTCCGATATAGAATAATATTTTCCCTGATTGGAAATAGCTACTTGTTTCAGTTGCATCAATACCTCTAGTAAAAATGCCATCACTTACTTGTTGTTGATAGAAATTTAATGCCTTCGTCCATGGTTCTGAGTCAATAACACCCTCAACACTCATACCATCAGCACTGATATTCTCTCCGCCGAACGCATTAGCCAAAATATTCATCTGGTAAACTCTACCTACCTGTTGAAATTCAATTCCATAAATACCATTTGTTCGGTTAGGGTCTAAGGTATCAAGTGCTTCTTTTGAGTAGTTCACCAACGCTTCCCAAGTCAAACGATTATCTGCTGTAACTGCATCAAAATCAATATCGATACCAGCTTCTTCTAACAAAGCCTTGTTATAATATAATACGGCTGAGGTGTTGCCCATTGGAGCACCATAAAATTGTTCTTCATAAGTTCCCTCAACCACCATTGGCGCTGTAAATTCGCCAATCTCTTCACTGCTTACCCATTGATTAAGTGGTTGCAAATATCCTCTATTTACATATGCTGACACATTCGGACCATCAACTGCAAAAAGGTCGTACTCGGTTGACTTGTTACTCATTAATACTTCTAAGGTCTCAAAGACATCGTCAAAGGCAACATAATCGGCAACACATTTTATTTTGCCAGCGTATGCCTCATTAAAAGCTTCAACCGCTTTACTCACTCCTGGTTCTTGTGAATTACTCATCATTAAATTAATTACCACTTCACCCGAATCACTTGCTGTACTCGCATCTGATTCAGCATCTTTGGTTGTTTCTGGAGCCTTACTCTGGCAAGCTGTCATTGCGACCATAAGCAATACCAATACACTTGTAATAACTTTCTTAATCATATTCTTCCTTTTCATCATTGCTTTTCTCCTTTTTTGTAATACTGGTTATTAGTGTCTAATCGCTTTACTCCTTTCTAATACAATGTAGTTATTTTTAAAATACTTAGTAACCTTTTGTGTTTATGTTAGATATCAACTGTAGCTATTCTACTTGGTTAATTTATCGAATAAATCATCAAACAGAATGTCTCTATTTATCTTGTAGACATATTTAATAAAATGTCTAGTGTGGTCAAAGGAATATCTTCTATCATAGCCAAATAGTGGGCTATGCTCATATCTATCTTCCATAAAATCCTGTCTTACCAGCCACGCTACAGCCGTGACATCCCACAGCGGCTTAGACCAATTCGGGGTCTGCTTCTTAAGTGCCATAAACTTACATGTCTGATCCAAAAGATATTCACATAAGCTATTTTGCGCCATCAAACGGTGCTCCAATTCGATTCTTGATATATGAAACTCTGACACAACACCGAGACATGGAATTTGAACAAGTGCTACACCAGTATCAAATACCACTCTAGCAGCAGCTATATCCTGACTTGCATTAAAATCATTGCAGGATTGCCATTCTAAACCGTGACCTCCAAGCCATACAACAACTATTTTATTCAAAATATCTGGTGCCATTAAAATAGCCGAGGCAATATCGGTAAGAACTGCTATCGCGATTACATATAACGGGTCTTCTGGCGTATGCTCACGTGCTAAACGCACTAATTCTTCGGCCGCCTCAGAGATAACCGGTGTCTTCTCATCTACTAGAGTACTCGCTGAACCATGAAAGAGGATTTCCTTTAAATCTTCCCGTTTCATAACTTCTAAAAGTTCCAATATCGCATTATAGCTTTGCTCCATCCCCTCCTTGGGACTGTTATTCTTGATTGTCCGTCCCATATCTTTAGGGCTATAAAACGGTGCAGCAAAAATCCCTTTGAGATTCAACTGCTCGTTTGAAGAAATCAAATAAGCCAAAGCATATAAATCATCAATTTCATTAAACATATCCGTATCAATTACAACATCTATTTTCTTCTCGGGCTTTTGTAGACGTTGCATGTAGTCAAAATTTTTCTTCTCTTTACTCATCTTTCTTCCTTCCTGTTGTAAGTTATATCTTCAAATGATACGTTTTTGGGGACGACAAAAGAGGACAAGGCCTTATTATGTTAAGGCTTTGTCCTCTCACATTTTCACTGGACGTAACTTTAGTACAGTCAGTATATCATGAATAACTTTACTTTTCAACCAAATAATCTTTGTATTTTTACCCAAAATGTCATTGTCATTTTTGTTCAAAAGTTCTTATTTTAATATTTACCATATTTCTTAGCTGCTGCTAAAAAGGCTTCAATATTCTCATAAGGTACCTCTGGCTCAACTACATGTGTCGGTGCTAAAACGAATCCGCCACCCTTACCAACTTTTTGAATTAGCTCACGGCAAACTTCCTCAATTTCTTCCTTAGTTCCAAATGGCATCGTTGTTTGTGTTCCGATTCCACCCCAAAAAGATAGTTGGTCACCATATTGCTCTTTAATCGCATAAGGGTCTACACATTCTGGTTGGATTGGATTAAGAATTTCAACACCAGCATCAATCAAATCGGGAATGATACGGGTCAGGTTACCGTCGCCATGGTAAAATATTAGAATTTCTGGATTTACTTCTTTGGCTGCTGCAATTACCTTAGCCAATCTAGGCTTTAGAAATTCCCGATAAATCTCTGGACTCATCATCATATCTATTTGGGTCGATACATCATCACCCAACATCAAAATATCGGTTCCTGCCTCCGCATACTTTCTCGCCATAACGATACGAATATCGGTAATCTCATCTAATAGCGCTTCATTAAACTCTGGATCATCATAGAAGTCAATCATCAAATCTTCCATACCACGTAGGTACCATGCCATCTCAAAAATAGTCATTTGCATGAAGGCAATAGTGGCATATCCATCAGCCCGGAGCTTGTCGTTATTCTCTTTAATCCCTTCCCAGCGATATTCTGCCGTACAATCTGGCCAAGGATATTCTTTTATTTCGCTAATCTGGGTGAAATTCTTCATTGGGTGTAGCATCTCTTGAAAATGCTCGCCCTTACTTCCACTTTTACCCATAACGCCCCATTCAGGATTCCAATTAAGAGGCTCATATTCACCCTCAACATCTTCATAATACTTGCTGTAATCTTGTTGAAGCTTCGTAGGATTTAATTCGACATAGCGAAAAGCAAAATCATAATATGCCTCGTAATCACGGGTTCCATGCATCTTTTCAAAGGCATCAATATGTGATGGGCATAAGGTAAATTCAATCGGAACATACTCTGGTTGCTCTCTTCTCAAGGCACGCAGTAAATTCTCTCGTTTATTCATTTTCTCGTTCTCCTTTTCTACACAAATTTCGGAATTGTGTTGGAGACATCCCTTCTAATCGGGAAAATACTCGACAAAAATATTGTGACGTTCCAAACCCTGATTGTACTGCTATCTCAGTCATTGAATATGAACGGTCATATAACATTTTCTTTGCTTTTCCGATTCTTAGCATCGTGATGTATCCCGAACAGGTCATTCCCCGCTTTTCCAAAATTTGTCGACGGATATATCTAGAACTTATCTGAAATTTCTTCGCCAATTCTTCTAGCTCCAGCTTGTCCGCATAATTTTGCTCAATATACTGAATTACTTCCTCAGTTCGATCCAGTATCTTGAATCTTTTACAGTCTCTTTTTTTCTCTTGATAGTAGCTACAAATCATATACAATTGGGCAAAAGAGAATTTCATCAACTCATTGTACATCTCTTGCTCCACTGTATATCGTTCACAACGATGAATACTTTCAATAATACAGCGAATCTCTGGGCAATCTTGAATTCGATAATACGCCTTCTTTTTTGTAAAAAACGGAATTGTCGCTTCGAAGTGCTTAGGAATCGTAACCGAAAATTCAGCCTGTGAAACACTACAAGCCTTTCTCGCATCAACTATAAATCCATGCCGAACTCCAGGCGAGATAAAAAGACAATCTCCCTGTTTCAAATACACCGGTATCCCCTCTACCTCCATAACACAATAGCCACTATTAATATAATTAATCTCGTACTCCTTGTGACTGTGGTTCTTCATTCGAAAGCCTTCATGGAATCGGATTGTTCCCACTCGGTATATGGATACGCGATAGTCCTTTTGCATGAGTAGTTCTGCTATTTGATTCTTTAACTCCTCCATTTCTTACCTCTTTTGCATTTTGTCATCGATGATGTCTCTACTATACAGCTTAGAATACTGGTTGTCTTGTCTAAATAGGTATTTACGAATATTTCTTTTGTACTTTTCGGAACTAAATAAAATTTTCCTTACCTGGAATAAAAAGATACTATTCCACGCAATAAAAGCTCTCTCTAAATTATAAAACTAACACAAGTGCACCACCTGTAATCAAAAGTCCACCTATGATTGATTTGGCATTTAGGGCTTCGCCTAAAATCAGCACCGCTAGTACCATACTGATAACTACACTTAACTTGTCAATCGGAACTACTTTCGACACTTCACCAATTTGTAATGCCTTATAATAAAAGAGCCAAGAAATTCCAGTTGCACAACCAGATAGACCTAAAAACAGCCAACTTTTCTGCGTAATATTTGCTATTTCACTTTGTTTACCAGTGAAAAATACAAGTCCCCACGCCATTATTAATACTACCACCGTTCGTATTGCTGTCGCTAAATTGGTGTTTACATCTTTTATACCGACTTTTGCCAGAATTGCAGTAAGTGCGGCAAACAGTGCTGAAAGCAAGGCATATACTACCCACATAATTGTTTCCTCCATTATTGTAATATCTCTTTATCGTGATTAACTTTTACTTACTTTCATTATACTCCGCTCATATAGCGATTGCAATAAAGCATCTTATTTAAGCTTTCTTGACCGTTTTTGATTTTTTCAATTAAGAATATTATATCAATCAACTAAATTTCAAATTGACAAATTGGGGAATAACCATTAACATATGTAATGTAGCCAGGGGCGCTTATAATAGCTGAGATGATATGTGAACACATATCGGTCCCTCATGACTTGATCCGGATAATGCCGGCGTAAGGAAGGAGACAATTATGTCTAAGAATTCAACTAAGAAACTCGCATTTTCTGCTGTAGCGATTGCACTCGCACTCGTAACCTCTCGATTCAAACTTTTTGCAATGCCACTTGGCGGTTCAATTACTTTATTTAGCATGCTCTTTATTGCTTTAATAGGTTATTGGTTTGGTCCTGTTCATGGCATCATAGGTGGGATTACGTATGGATTACTAAGGTATTCTATTTCGTCATCATCAATGCTTAATATCGCACAATTATTGCTAGATTATCCGCTTGCCTTTGCTGCACTTGCATGTGGTGGTGGACTATTTAAAGATAAGAAATTGGGATTACAGCTAGGTTATATAACCGGTGTCTTCGGACGGTTTATATTCGCAACATTGTCAGGAGTATTGTTCTTTGCCGCAAACGCACCCGAGGGAATGAATGGCTGGATATATTCAATCCTATATAACGGTTCATATCTTGCAGTAGAAGCAGCTTTCACATTGATTCTTATTTCACTACCACAAGTGACGAATGCCCTTAATAGAGTTAAGACGATGTCACAGGAGAGATAATATCAGATAAACAATTGCCACGGTCCTTGGTTTTTAGGACTGTGGTTTTTCGTTTAAAGAAACATAATTTTAACATTATTCTTCACTTTCCATTTCTTTAAGCGTTTTCCCATTGCACTTCCAAACAATCGGACCAGACACACTTCCGCCGTAAATAATGGCGGCGGCATAGCTGGAACTATTAAAAGGAATATCCTTAACGGCAATATATAAATCGTCATCATGCGCTTTTAAAATTTCGTCATTTATCAGTTTATCTCTGTAATTGCCTACACTTGCCGTAATGGATTGCATACACTCTTTAACCACTGTTGAGCCAGATAAAATAACATACTTTCCATTTCTAATTGCCATCTTTGCAACTGCCTTTTTTGTCTTATATTCATAGATTAGTTCATCTTGTACTGGTTCTATTGGCAGCCATGACATTTCTTCAAAAAAGTCCAAATGTAATACTTTAATAATCAATTGTATCATTTCTAAGAATTCTTCCGCTTCATCTTGATCTGCTTCAGAAATCGTTGGCACATTCGGAAATTGAACATTGTTTAGGCTAATACGGTCGGCCTCTTTTGCTAACTTGATTAACTTAGATTCCAAAAATTTAATTTGGGTTTTAGTAAAGTAGTCATCCTTGGCGGTAAAGACAAAAGCTTCTGTCCAAAAATCTTTTTCATTTCCATGATCCTTTAACCGCTCACCAACAGGGTCACCTTCACCAATATAGAGCATCGGAGTATTTTCATTTGCCGTATATCCATATAACATATAGACACCTGGCCTACTCGCTTCACTTCGATGTGAAAATTCTCTTAATAGTGGTCGTGAAAAAACCGTTGCCTTCACTGTTCCATTTGATATCTCTACGGTCTTTAACCCATCCATGTTATCATTTGCTAAATATATACGAATTGTTTTCCCCATATTATCTCCTTATAAGTGCTTACTTAGTCCTCTTAAATTATATCACTTACTAATCAAAAACAACAATCTTGTTTAACTTTTCCGCCCTGCTAAATCAACTAATGTCTTCTTCAGCGACTTTCGTTTTGATAAAGATAATGCACGTTTGTGGCAATGGTGAATACAGCGATAGCAATTTATGCATTTTCTGGTATCGATAAAGGGCACGTTATTATCACCTTTTATACACGCTCCAACTGGGCATTGCCTCACACACAAGTCGCATTTTGTGCATTTGTTTTCGCGTAAATAAATTTTAAATTTCATATGTTTACCTAGTAATTTATTGGGGTAGTTCAAAGCACTATACCACTTTAATCTTGGTATTTTGCTACAAATCTCATTTATCACTAAGAATTGGTCTAAATCATTCTTAATTCTGGGAAATAATTCTTTTTCATGCTTATACCACCGCTTTATATTTGGTGTCAACAAAATTCCGTCCACCGCTGCACACTGATAACTGCTGGTATACACAGGAATAATATTCTTAATGATTGCTAATTTGCAAAATATTCTTATGGCGTTTCCCGAGTACCACCCACATGTAGTATAAATAAATGTTGGCAATTTATTTTTATTTACGTCTAACTGTTCGATAAATCGCTTCATCGGTGATGATGGTTCAGCATGAATGGTGGGAAATCCCATAATTAATTTTGAATATTTAACAAAGTTAAAATCGGCTGGTAACTCCTCAATAGAATACATGTCAACATTATTATCGTTTTTCAGGTAATCATACATAGCTTCGGCTACCATTTTCGTATTGCCAACTCCACAATAATAAAGGATAGCTATTTTGTGAATTTTGGTTATTGCACTATTTTTACGCAACTTCATCCCCACCCAATTGAATATTTAGGCACATACCAATTTCTAATAATTTTTCAGCACCTCTTATTGAACCAAATTTTTTACTTATATTTTTCACATCAACGCTCATAACTTGTTCTATCAGCGCTATGCTCGGATATTTCAAGCCATATCCGGTGATTTCTACATGTGTCGGTAATTTCTTTTTATTGCGCGTTGTTAATGGCACGACACTAATAACTTTTGAAAAACGATTAGCCTTGTCATTACTCACGACGACGACCGGACGTTCCCCGTACATTATACTGCTCTCATCTTGCTTTTTTAGACAACACAAAAATATATCTCCTCTTCTAATTTCCATCTAAATTCTCCTTTTTCATTATTTTTCCCAAACCAATCTCTTGATAAAAGTCCCATTTTGCTTGGCTGGCTTGGGTATGTAAATAATCAATCTGCTGCTGAATATCTTTTTCTATACGAATAAGCTTTTCAGTATATATTTGCTGTTCCGCTAATGATAGTTGGGGCAAATCTATCTGTTCTAAATCTCGAATATTGAGAGTCGTAATGGTTGTCCCTACCTGTTTTTTTTGGATTAGCAACTGCCCCACCGGACTTGCTAAATAATATTTAATGAATTGTGCATCGAACTTTTGGGGGTTAATTCGTAATCCGATAAAATTATTTGATAGTAAAATATTGCCTGTGTGTTCTGGAACAATCGCAATTTTTATAGCACTGCCTTTACAAGATATGACAATATCCTCGGCCTTTACAAGATACTTTTGAACCTTAGCACTTTCTTTTATGCGATAGTGTCCCAGTCCTTCCATCCGTATTTCGTTATCGCGTATATCTGCATAATTTATTATTTCAAATTCGCCATAAGCTTCTGCTTTCGCGGAAGATGAAACAATGATTCCTCGGTAAAAATCACCTACATCTTCTAGCTTAAGCCAATCTTCTGGCTCCTGTGATTCAATTACTACTACCCCATGCTCCGTTTCCAACCTTTTGGTATGAACATAGCGACTCGGTAATAGGATCCAATCATTTTCTGCCAGTGATTCATCGGAAATAATTTGACTTACGCCAGCAATATTTTCTTTCTGATAATAGATTTGCACAATTTTTTCAATGATGTTTTTGTCTGATTCCATTATAGAATTTCTTCGATTAAATGGTACCGCTTCAAAAAGTTCATCTGTTAAAATCATTTGAACAGAACTATTTTCTTTTTTATTTTTATTTATAATCACCAAACTAATTGGGGTTGCTGTATAAGACAACATCCCTGCTGGCAGTGTGATGATACATTCAATAAATCCTAATTGTATTATTTCTCTTCGCACATGGCTTCCAATTGCATTAAATAATGCGCCTGTTGGCAGAGCGATAATTCCTTTTCCGGTATCTGTTAATGATGCTATTTGATGTTGCACAAACAGCCAATCGGCACTGGCCGTTGAGGGAAAACCCATCTGAAATCTATTAAATGGGTCCATTTTTATGTTCCATTCATTCTTCTTCCAGGACAACCCTAATGGTGGAAACATAATGGAATAATCATATCTATTTAGCGTCCCTGCATCCCCTTGTACATATGGTGAGGTCAGGGTATCTCCGCAATAGATGTTAAATCTGGTTATTTTTAGAGCGTATTTTCTGATGACGGATATTGCACAGTATAATGAATTAATCTCTTGTATATCACATGTCAGTTCTCTATCATTTTCTTGTGCATACAAATATGCTTTTATCGCTGTCGAGCCTATTCCCGCCGTTCCATCGTAAAATGTTCCCTCTGATGGTTGAAGAAGGGCGATACAAAGATTATTGAAAAATACTGGCGTCCCGGCCCCTGGTTCCAAGTCTATAAACTCTACTGCTGCTAAAATCTCGATAATTTCCTGATATTCTTGAATGTTTTTTTTATCTTTTACTATTAATTCTAGATAAAATAAATTCAACAATTCATCATTTACAATATACTTGCACAAAAGTTTAAAGGCCTTTCGTAACTCTTCATTCTTATTGCTTTGTTCAAAATAAGCTTCGACTTTTTCTTCAAAAGTGGGAGTAGTTAAGTTTTCCTTTATTACCTCAATATCCAAGCACCCTGTTAAGCAAACACATATTGCCGTAATTATGGTGTTTAGTTGATTTGTTGGTTGTTCTTTTGCGATATCTTTTAATTGCTGTATTATTTCTCTGCCACTGTTAACAATCATGTGTTTCACCTCTTTGATATTTTTAAGTAATTTAATTACTCTATGTGATGAGTATAGCATTTCCCTTTTGTGGTGTCAATGTTTTTTTAAGTAATTTAATTACTCCATTGGTTGCTATAGTAAATTCTAGTTCAGAAAGGACACCGGAATTCACTTTGGTATTCAACCAATTTAGTTACTCCACTTGTAATTTATTACTTTTTGAGGTAACTTGCTATATTTTATAGGAAGAGTATTAGGCTATCAAAGGGGCTTATCGATTTATTGGTTTAGTATATTCATTGTGATTTCTTTTGCCGTATTACCAGAAACACTTTCATTCTCATCATCTAAATATACCGCAAAATAGGTGGCTACTTCTGATTTGTTTGCAAATCCAACAAACCACGCTTCGCCATTTGGTCCTGTTCCGGTCTTTCCATAAACATCCTGACCTGCACTCTCGCCAACCAGCATTATTTTTTTCAGTATGTCTTTACTTTTGGTATCATAAGAACTATTATCTTCAAATATTTCTTTTAATATTTCTACTTGCTTGAGTGGCGATATTTTTAGAGATGAATTTATCCAAAAACCATTTAGCTCTTTTGATGGATTGGTATTATTACCATTCCACTCTGAAATATCACAATTACCATAATCCAAAGCTTTTAATTCTTTTTCCAGCTCATCTGCTCCAATTTCATCTATTACTTGTCTAAAATACCAAATACATGATGACCGAAATGCTTCCTGCAATGTCAAACTACTATTCCATTCAGCAAGCGGATATTGTATTCCTGTATAACTCATTTCTGAAGTATCATCTACAATAATTTTATTTTCCAAGCCCATCAGAGTTGAAATGATTTTAAAGGTTGAATATGGCGAGACTTCCTCTCTGCACATATCTTCATTATAAAAAGAATAGGTGTTATTTAGTGAATCAAAAAATATCGCACACCCATTAATCCCTTTAAATTCACTTGCTAAATCTATTGTTTCTTTGTGTTCTGCTTTTATTGTTGGTATTGGTAAATCTTCGCTTTTAATCTCTAATTGCTGTTGGCTTTCTTCACCAGCAATGTTGTCACTTGGCTTATCCGAACATCCTATCAAGATGTATATGCACACAATTGCACTCAAAAAACTTATAATGGCTTTTTTCATAATTATTTACTCCTGTAATTTAGAAACTCAACTATAAAAAGAATATTGACACTGGTTATGTAATAATTCCAAAACATCATTTGTTATTAAATCCAATTTATTTATAGGCTCTTTCTTAAAATGAATTACTGATTGAATTTAAAAACATCACCTGTTACTAATCAACCCATCACGATTTATCGCTCTAGGCTCTTTCTTAAAAATTTGAAAACATCATTTGTTACTAATCAACTTTTAAACTTTTTCTCAAAACGAATGACTAATTGAATTTGGAAACATTACTTTTTACTAATCAACATATTACCACATACAGTTATATTTGTCAATGCTTTTTATTTGAAATGTGTTGTTAACATGTGATAATGTCACCTTATGATTAATTTTAGAAAATGTCACTTTTTGATATACTACAAATTATGAAAAAAGGAAGAATAACATTGTCTCAAAAACAACTAAAACATTTGAAACAATTACACGTTTAAAGAAAGGAATTCTTACTTCTGGTGCTGAATCATTGATTCACAAAAATACCAATAGAAAGCCCGCTCACGCTTTTTCAGATAAAATGAAAGAAACCATCCTTAATACGTTCTCCCGCTCGGAGTTCGTAGGAATCAATTTCTTTCATTTCAATGAGATACTAAAAGAAGATTACAAAATTCAACTCTCGTATTCTTCTCTTACTAGTATACTCAAAAATGCAGGATTTTAAAGCCCCAAAAAGAAAAAAATTAGACATCGCACCCATCGTAGAAAAAGAAAACCCCATTCTGGACAACTACTACAAATCGATGCAACTCCTTATCAATGGTTTGGTAGGTCTATGAAATACGCATTACATGGGGCTATCGATGATGCTAGCAGTCAAATCGTTGGTCTCTACCTTACACAGAACGAATGCCTCTTTGGCTATCTTGAAATGATGAGACAGTGCTGCCTCAATTTTGGAATCCCTCAAACCCTTTATTCAGATCTCCACACCATTTTTCGTTCGCCAAAAACTGATACTTTAACTGTTGCTGAACTTATTGATGGAAAAGAAGTGAATCTCACACAGTTTGGAAGATCAATGCATGAATTAGGTGTTGATATGATATTTGCAAAAACACCTCAAGCAAAGGGGTGCATATAACGATTATGAGGAACTTTGCAAAGTCGGCCCATTGAGTTCAAAAATAGAGGCACCACGACAATAAGCGCTGCAAATGAATTTCTCCAATCCTATCGTTTCCTCTACAACGAAAAGTTTTCTGTAGAACCAGAAGGAACTTCCTTGTTTGTTCCTATGACAAAAGATTTGAATATTGATGAAATCCTCTGTATAAAGCATGATAGAAAAACAGACAATACTGGTACCTTCTCATTCAAAAATAGATGCTTTCAAATACTAGAGCAAGGCTTCCCGATTATTTCTGCAATGAAAACTCTTCAAGTGCTTATGAATCCTCGTTTCGGAATCAAGGTTTCATACAAAGAGAAAAGCTATGATGTAATACGTTATCTTAAACCACAGAGGACAAATGCCAATGTAACAAAAGGTTTGAAAAAAGCCAAGAAGGTTGTTCTTCCTCATCTGGTACATAGTTCAAGGAAGTAAAAAAATATTTGGTGGGGTAAAGATTATGACCTTTCACTCACGTTTCTCCATGAGTTGTTTTTCGATAAACAGCAGTCTGTTTCTTAAAATAGGCTTGATTATCCTATAACTATCAAACAACAGCTTAGTTGCTCACATATACTTGATTGTGCTGTGTAGATAATTAAAATATTTATACCTATGAAAAGTGACATTTCCAAAAGTTATTGACACGCTTTTGATTTGAAAGACATCACTTGTTACTAATCAACGCATATCTATATCGCAACCTGCATGCAGTTCATTATTTAAAAACATCACTTGTTACTAATCAACAACCTAGATTTTCATACAATTGCTTATCCCCTTTTTTATTTGAAAACATCACTTGTTACTAATCAACGTTTATAAATTTGATGGTGGTCAGATGAAGTTTATATTTGAAAACATCACTTGTTACTAATCAACAATTTTTCAACCTCTTTTATGAACTCCTCTGTGGATTTGAAAACATCACTTGTTACTAATCAACAAATTAGGGGGTGCGTAAAATGGGCGGTTGTGTTAGATTTGAAAACATCACTTGTTAGTAATCAACGGGAACTTTTAGTGGCAAGTTGCAAGGAGCTACTGGATTTGAAAACATCACTTGTTAGTAATCAACGTATCAAGAGATGATAGCGGTGCAAAATGAATTTATATTTGAAAACATCACTTGTTAGTAATCAACTGTTGCATCAATCAAATCTTTTAATACTTTTCCTATTTGAAAACATCACTTGTTAGTAATCAACGTGATGATACTCCTTAATTTGGCTATCAATGTCTATTTGAAGACATCACTTGTTACTAATCAACCACGGATTCCTTGGCTAGTTCTTTTATTTCATCCTCATTTGAAGACATCACTTGTTACTAATCAACCATGCACGGAAAAGCCTACGCAAGCTCAAGAAATACATTTGAAGACATCACTTGTTACTAATCAACTTGGAAAGCAGAACTTGAGAAAGTATCAACTATGGGATTTGAAGACATCACTTGTTACTAATCAACGATAAGAAAATACGAGGATTGGCGTGGATAGTTCATTTGAAGACATCACTTGTTACTAATCAACTTCTGCGCCAAGCTCCTTGAGCGGTGCAGTATCCATATTTGAAGACATCACTTGTTACTAATCAACAGGCAGGTATTAAAAGCATTAAGCTGATTCCACGTAATTTGAAGACATCACTTGTTACTAATCAACCCCTAATAAAACCAACTCTTTTAATTCCATCACAATGCTATTATACCACAACCACGCGGTTTTTCAGCATTTTTTACCAAGCGTTTCAATATTTCATCAAAAACACTGTTACCATCCCATAATCCCTTATTACTAGGCGCTTTACAGCCATTCAACGCACCATCAAGCTTGGGGCAAATTCATATAAAATCTTCATATTCCGCCTTCGGATCCACGCCAATATTTTCTTCGAAAATTTGATGCTCTCCTATAAATTTCATAAATGTAACAAAATCGTATTCTGGATCAATTACCTTTTCCAAGTCACTTTTTAATTTTATGATATTAGACGGTGTAATCTCTCCACGGAAAACTGATTTCTGAAATGGCGTAAGATATTTTTTACATATTTTAAAAACTTTACCTACACGTTTTTCACCAATATCATAAAACACTAACATATAGTTGAAATTATAATTCTGTTTCTTTTTGACCATCTACCGCAACTCCTTCATCGAAAATGGAGCGAACGACTCGTCCTCCATTATTGTTTTAATCAGCTTATATCCCTCCAACTTTAATGCTGTATTATACGTCACCCTTCGTTTCAACTTTGAATGAATAAACGTTTCATCCATTTTCTTTTGTAATTCATCAGTAAATTTCTTTCGCCCTTCTTCATTCAATAAACAGTAATTATATTTTTTGTCAAAATGTTTGTCGACTTGAATCTTACGATTGTTTATACAGTCGAATATTGTCTTAAATACAATCGCTGGTTTAAATACTTCTGACAAATCTAATGATAAAGAAAAACGCTGACTACTCGGTTCATGTAAAAAGCTAATCGTTTGCTCCAAATGCGTTTGGTATATTTGTGAAATCGTTCTCGTATACAAAAACATATTGCCAAAAGAAATCATAGCATTGATGGGATTATCTGGTGGTCTTTTAACTCTTGTATTCATTACAAAATCTTCCCGCAAAAAACTATTAAATGTTCCGTAAAATTTCTGCCACATACTACCTTCAATTGCTAATAGTCGTTTCACATCTGGTGCCTTTTCCGCCGATTTAATATCCAAGTTAAGCTGTTTAATACAATCTCTTGCAATTTCATTTCCATGTCTACTATAATGCCCCAATACCACCTGCATATTATCGCCTATTCCTGCAACAATTACTTTTGCAATTTCCAACCGTTTTGTTTGATATGCCATTGCCTGCTTAACTATTAATTTTCCACTAACCAAATTTTCTTTTGGATAAAAAGTGCCGCTATATCCTTGATGATAATTAAAAAAATGTACAACAATCTGATTTCTACTAAGAAAATCTAATAACTTTGTATTAATTGAAACTTCATTCATACAATATATTTCGCGAATCCCCTCTATTGGAATATACACGTATTTCTTATCCTCACGCTTAAAGTATAGGCTATTGTCCCTTCGCGAAAGTTCTCCTACTGAAAATATATATTTTGTTTTCATATTCCGTGCACTCCTCTCATTAGATATAGCAATACATATTATAAGCACACTTTTTACATTTATTGGCTCTATATGGCTTTGGACATTCATCTTCTTCAATCAAAACAGCCATTCCCTTAAGAACATTTTCTAAATCATCTTTGTACTCGTTGTAGTCGTAGATTGTCGCCACCTTATCCTTGCTGTTCTTTTCTAAGCAAACAAGTTTCCCCTTTTTTACTAACCCTTTCTCAAATGCAATCTTTAGATAATATAGCAATTGATATTTTGCCGCTTCCATATCAGCATCAGACTTCTTCACCTCTACAATGTAATCCTTGGTTATTTTATCAATTTTAATACCTTCAATGGCCACTTCACCATCCTCATTCCTCTCATGTAATGCCTTCCCAATTTTCACCAATTCACTATTATCTTCTAAGTTAAGACGATGATAATGCAAATAAAACTGCCGCCTACAATGTACATAATAATTAACAAGCGTTCCGTTTATTCTCATTCTTGCCTCCTTTGCAAATCTTCAAATTCTCTAGATTATTTCATACGATGAATGTAGATTATTTTCCAACTCTGTTCTAATAAACTTACCATGTTCGAAATATCGCCCTCCATCTAATACCAGATACATATTGCCTATTTTCCCATCATAACTCATTGAAATATTTTCATTTGAATTATACTTTTGCAATCGATAACTATACTGATGTAATTTGGTATAAATATCATGCACTTCTATCCTCCACCTAGCATATGATAGTTCTTTATTATTTCCTAATTCTTCCAACTTCATCCAATAATCCATAATTATTTTCTTATTATCATCTTGGGCAATTACAAATACAAACTCTTCTCTTGGTGTGATTAACTGCATCTTCTTTTCAATATCTTTAAAATTTAGCTTTACAACTTTGTCATTCTTAAACTGTTGGAAATTATAATTTTCATTGTACAACTCTCGTTGTTGCTTCATTTCTTTAAGCAACTCTGTGTAAAATTCTTGTATCCGCTTTTCGCTTAATTGTTCAAAAACCGCCTCGTTGATAACCGTAAATCGTTCTTCCGATCGTAAGTCATTTTGATAAACACTTTTTTCTTTTACTGCGAAAAAGTAAACCACTCCCGATTCTCTATTCTTTGATGAACGATTAATTCTGCCCGCAAATTGTTCCTCATTATCAAATAGCGAAATTTGTTTTATGCCAACCTCCATATCAATATCTACGCCCGCCTCTATAACCTGAGTTGCAACTATAATTAATCTTTCGGTCTCTCTTGTCTTATCAATGATACGCTTTCTCTCTATCAAATTGTCGTCGCCAGTGATTAATTCAATTTCACATTTTGGCAATGCCCGCTTCAACTGCTGATAAAATGCAACCGTATTCTTTTTTAGCATAAATTCAATCAGTATTTTATCTTTACCTTCGCTTAACAACGTTTTAACCAATTCTTCAATAACTGGCATAACTTCATCAATATTTTTATCTTTTGTTCTATCAATAAACATTTTAGAAAATTTCACTCGGTCTTTGAAAAGCGGATTTTGAAAATATTTATTCGCATTTACATTAAGTCTAATTGGTTCTACTTCCAGTTCTATTAAACTAGCGAGATTAGGTAGTGTCGCCGACATAATGATTATTTTTATATTCAACAATTCTGCGTACTGCTGCAAGAAATAAATTATTTCGGTCCAAATGCCATTTTTATATGATTGAACTTCGTCCAAAATGACAACGCTATTTGCTATTTGTGCTAACGGAAAATGCGTTTCTCTACCCGTTCCAAATAAGTAATTAAAGAAATTCACATGAGTTGTTAGTATTATAGGATAATGTAAAAATTGCCTCTGTTGTAATAGTTCTACATATTCTTTTTCTGTTCTTGTACTATTTTCATCTCTCGTTTTTTCATCAACAAACGGACTCAGGGAATTTATTATACCAATATGTTCGTCGAATTCCTGACTACTCATACCCTCAAATATCTTTTCCAATCCTGCTTTTGTCTGTTCAACCAAGGTATTAAAGGGAAAGATGTAAAATATTTTGTTTTGTTGCCCTCTCTCCAATAACCTAAGCGCAAGATTAAATGACATATTTGTTTTTCCTGCTCCGGTTGGTGCTTCTAAATAAAACAAATTTTTAGTAATTTCTTCGAACAGCCGGTTTTCCGTTTCCAAAAACATTTCCGAACGTAAGCGATTGATATTACTCAAAGCAAATACTGGCGACTCTTTACCACACCTAAAATATTCTGCGTGACTTCTGATATTTTTGACCACTTTTGTTTCTTCAAATCTTTGACGGTAAAGATTCGCTGATTTAATAGTCCCAAATTTTTCAATTTTTTTATCAGACATATATTCTGTCGTTGCATAAAAATCACTTGCTACTAACAATGAAAACATTATATTACTGTAAACATAATATGTTGCTTCTTTTTTCGTACTCTTAATAATTTCGCCACAACTAGCTTCAACATTTTCTATAATGCTTTCAAAATCAAGTTTCCAATTTTGATACCCATGGAAAAGTTGGGGATTCTCGCTAATTATATAAAAAGCTTTAGTAATCTCGTCACCAAACAATTCTATTTTATCTAATGAACCATGATGTTTAGATATCAAATATGAATTTAAAACAATTATTTTCAAAAACTCACGGACGACCATGTCGCTAACTGTTTGTTGTTCCACAAACTTTATCAATTTTGTTATCATCGCATCTAGATAAAAACAACTTGAGTAAATCGAATGACGCGTATCACTAATATTTTCTAACATTTTGTAATTTGAATTTTTCATTTTCTTACATTGGAAATTTTGACCTATCTTTCCAAAATCATGGAAATATATCATATTTCCGATTAACTCTTCAAAAAACTCTTTACACTCATTTGTAATGAATCCAAATGTCACTGCGAAATTGGCAAAAACAGCATGTAACTGCTTTTGCTCAACTAATTTTTCAAAATTGGCAAAGACACAGTCACTATGCTGTTCTAATGTTTCATATTCATTGTCATTCCGGTGAGCGTAATAAGTTTCTGTATTGGTCATATATTTTTCTATCCGCTCATGTCTCATTATCTTTCTCCTGCTCTAAATAAATTGAATTATTGCTCCTTTACATTCCGCCAATTGCCAAAAATCTTCATTACTTGTGATGCTTTCAACTTTAGCATTGGTCAACAAAAATCTATCTACTTCATAATGATTAGTTTGTAATGTTAACTTATTCGGTAAATCTTCTTCATACTGCCACAACGTTTTTATTTCACTCTTGGTTTTGATAATTGGTCCACTAGATTCTTTAACGATTCTAACATTATTTTTAAAACAAAGACTTACAACCTCCATCAAATCATCTATTGGCTTAGCCAGATTCACCATCCCAACATCACTTATGTTAGCTAAATGATCATTTTTTCCCAGGTACAAAGTGTGTATACTTTCTTTTTTCTCCAACGCTTGGGCTATTTTTTCACTCCATTGATTTTCATTTAGCAATACATAAATATCCCATGATGGATGCTCTAACCACTGCTCCTTCACAATTAAATTACCGCCTGCTTCAAAGGACGCAAAACCAGTTGAATTATTAAATGTTTGAATTTTTTTAGCAAAATACCCCTTTTCGCCTCTAGGCACAATAGCAACCTTAATATCATTTAATTCCGAATAAAATTCTGGATACTCACTTTGGGAATATTTTTGTTGATTGTAACCACCTAAGCCAAGCATTGCTCCAAACATTCCTAACAATGCAACTCGATGTATTTGCCCATATGTGAAATAGTAATAAGAATTAAATTCTGGCTTTTTAAAAAACGCCGCCGTCCCTGATAAAGTAAATTTTATCGCTCTCATTTTACACCTCTTCGCGAGTAAAAATATTATAATTCTTAGCTTTTACATCACAATCAATTTCAATCGTATCATAATTATAGTATACTTCAATCGCTTGAACATCTAACCCTTTAAGTACATTTGCTAAGTTAATTGTAATCTTGTCTTTTCCATCTTCGTTCTTTGTAAATTTAATAAATTGTGTTAAGTCCGGTAAATACACTTTTTCTCCAACTTCAACAAAAAGGGCAAATTCATTTTCACAACCAGCTTTCGAATTTGTATTAATTGCCGTTGCCGCGATAAGCGCCACATTTTTATAATTCTTATAATCCGCTTCGGTGTAGCCGTCTGTTACGCCTAATGCTTCATAATCATTGTAGGCATTTGGGTTGATGCTCACCGGGTAAAAATAGTGCGTTTCCTCACTGACAATCTTCGTACCTATGGTTGAATTCGCTGCATCTCCGTCTTTCGAATCACGAAACGGTGATAAAATCTGTTGCTCATGCGTATCTTTATGATATTTGCTCAATCCTTGTCCTACCTGAACAGCTCCCGTGATTGAAATGTTATTTTTTGCTTCTGCGAAAGTTGCTCCAAATTGACGCACATCAATCGCCTTAAATAGGCACTTTAATATTTCTTCGCTTTTAGTCTTTTCTGATAGTTCATCAGTTTCAAATACATATTTGTATCTCTCTTTTAAATCCCTTGGTTGGATTTTATCGCCATCCATTTTGTACGATTTAATATATAATACTTTTTCTCCCTGGTTGTCCCAAACCTTTTTCATTGCGTATTTTAATGCCTTGTCACTTCCAAAAATAGTACCATCCGAAATTTCTTTAGGGTATCCTGTAAAGTCAGCATTCCAATTTGCCATGACACTTTTTACTCCTATTACGCTATATACTCTTTTATTCATCTTTTGTACCATCCTTTTCTTCTTTTTTATACCACCTGAAATTTTGCTCTATGAAACCAATTGTAATGAAATAATTGGTTTTCTCCACCGCTTCTGTCAGCTTATATTGCATAACCTGCGCATACACCCGCTTAAAGTAGCTGTTCTGAAGATTTTGCACATTATTTCTCAATTCCGATTGTTGAATTGCATAACCATATTTTTGCATCAACTTCTGCAGCTCTTGACGAATTCCTTCTACGTTTTTCTTCTGTTCCATTCTATTTGCAACATCCATCTTCACATCTTTAGCCCTACTATGACTCATGAAAAATGCTAGCAACTGCCCCACTGCATAAAAAAATGTTTCATCGTCTTCAATTGAAGACGATGAAACATTTTTTTATGCAGTGGGGCAGTTGCTAGCATTTTTCATGAGTCATAGTAGGGCTAAAGATGTGAA
>JGI994J12354_10000227_pt1 | contig 55281 bp, 57 predicted proteins | sample IntmicLarv3ML3BL_FD_12354 | JGI IMG/M metagenome (IMG submission 12354) | reverse complement strand
TAAAAAGAGGTGAAAAAATAATGCATGCAAAGAGACTAAAACAAGGAGGAACGATTGGGATAATTTGCCCCAGCCATATATTTGACATTAAAAATTATTCACAAGCAATTGATACCCTAGAGAAACTCGGTTTCAAACTCAAATTTGGAGCGAATATTGCTGAGGCAACCTATGGTTATGCAGCAAGTGCTAACGAACGGGCCGATGACCTTAATACTATGGTTAGCGATGATTCAGTTGAAATGATTTTGTTTGGCGGAGGAGAAGGAGCAGTCGAAATATTGCCATTGATTGACTATGATAATATCAAAGAACACCCGAAACTATTCTGTAGTTATAGCGATGGGACATCAATTCTAAGTGCTATATCGGCTCAAACCGGTTTAGTAACATACTATGGTTCAAGTCCGAGGGTATTTTTTGATTTGCGACATTATGATTATTTGCAGTTTTATTCACACTTTGTTGAGGGCTATGAAGCCAAACAGTTCGTCAGTAACAGTAAGTGGAAAATACTATGTGGTGGTAAATGTGAAGGAACACTAATCGGAGGTTACGCTTCATTATTTGGCTTAATGCTTTCTAATAAGTATTTTAAGTATGATAATGAGAAGAAATACCTGCTATTTCTCGAGGACCATGAAAAGTATAGTAGTGTTGGTGCCCTAGGTACTTACCTAGCTTTTATTGAACAAAGTATGTTTATGCAAAATGTTACTGGTTTAATCTTTGGTCACTATTCCAATGAAGTGCCTAAAGATTTATTAGACTGTCTTGAGCGCTTTGGCACCAGAAATAATATTCCTGTGGTTTATACAGATGATTTTGGACATGGTAGCAATCATGCAATCTTGCCTATTGGCATAGAGGCTACCCTAGATACAGAAAAATGCCAATTGAGGTTTAAACGTCAAGAAGATAAAAAATGATATAATGTTATCAATAGAAAAATAGGAGAGACTAAATGAAACTTATTATCACGAGTGACTATGAAGAAATGAGTCAAATAAGTGCTCAAATTGTTTTAGCGAAGATGTATACAAACACCCGAGTCAATTTGGCACTTACCGCCGGCAGTACCCCAGCTAGAATGTATAAGATTTTAAAGGAGCAAATGGCAAACAGAGAATATTTCAGTCATGTTCATTTTTACAATTTTGATGAAATTGGATTAGAAAATGAAGAGTTTGGTTTAACGATGCAGGCACTAAATGAACAATTTTACAACCCATGCACAATAAATAAAGATAATCTTCATGTGCTTGATACTAGCAATTATCAAAACTATGATTCTACTATTGAAGCAGATGGTGGAATAGATTTAATCCTAGTTGGTATTGGAGCAGATGGTCATTTTTGTGGAAACCTACCTCAATTCACCAAGTTCGAAAGTGAAACCTATTTAATGCCAATAGAAAAAGATAGCGAAGAGTTTAAATTATTACAATCATTATCTGATAAAAAGCCAACCGGTTTAGCAGTTACCTTTGGCCCGAAGACAGTAATGAATGCTAAACAAGTAGTATTATTTGCCAATGGTAAACATAAAGCAGAAATCGTAAAAAAAGCATTGCAAGGACCAGTAACCACAGATGTTCCTTCTTCAATCTTGAAGTTGCATCCTAATCTAGTTGTTGTCTTGGATGCTGAAGCGGCAAGTTTACTATAGTAAAACAGTTAAAAAAGTTGACTACCATATGTTTTATTAGTAGTATTTTAGCAAACAAATCATAATATCTACAATTCCTATAGATTTCAAATCATTAGTTCAAAGAACAGCTTGATTCAAAAAAAGCCTCCACATAATTGGAGGCTTTGTTGTTTTATTCTGCTTTTACATGTAATGTTTCATAACCTTCTGGTAAATACTCACAAGGCACATCAAATTGTTGCTTGAGGTAATCAACTAGACTTTCTAGCCCTGCCATTTCTGATTGAGCGTGATTGACACAAATAACGGGTATATTATTATCCAAGCAATATTGCACTCCTTCATAAGACTTACAACCATCTTCACTAGTTACTATGGCATCAACTGGTTGGTCCATCAACATGTTATTAACGTCAATAGCTGCCCCAGTTCCGATAACTAATGAACTAACCAATTGTTCAGGGTCACCATATAATTGAACTGCTTGTTGACCATATGGAGCTACAGCAGCCGCAACTTTTTTGGCAATTTCTTTCACTGAAACGGCAGGAAAATGAGCATATGAATTGTATGAGGAAAGTTTTCTTTTTTCAAAAGATAAACCAATAGTCCTAGCCCAAATATCCGCAATTCCTACCTCGGGTATTCTATCCCAAAGGTCATGGCAGCGATATAAACATATGCTATGTTCTTCTAGCAACATTCTTTTAGCATGGGCTGATTGTGAATATAAATGATGTTGAACGGTGGATGCTTCATAAAATGGATTTTCATGAGTTATGATGAAATTTACTCCCGCATCAATGGCTAGCTTAAGTGCTTTATTAGTCATCATCCAACAGACCCCGACCTTTTTTACTTCAATTTCTGGATTACCAGCTAAAACAACATCTCTAGTGTGTTGCCGATTAACCCAAGGACCAGCATCTTCAAAATGTTTAATGATATCTTTTGCTTGCATAAATACACCTCCTATGTTGCCATTATATACTTTAATGGCGATATCGTATAGAGTAGTAATAAGCATAGTCAATCTTGCCAAAAGAAAACGGCTTGGCTATGAAACAACAGTTTATGAGTAAGAAAAAGAAATAACCTTTTCTTAATCGAATCTTAACCTTGCTTTTGATAAAATAAATTAATATATATTATGAAGGGGTGAAAAAGTTGAAGTTACTTATAGTTGAAGACGAACATTCATTACTGAATGCACTTTCCAAAGGTTTTAGAAAACTAGGTTATATTGTTGATACTGCTGCAGATGGTGAACAAGCATTAGAACAATACTACAGTAATCAATATAGCCTTATCATATTAGATCTAAACCTGCCAAAACTTGATGGTTTGGACGTGTTGTTGGAAATTAGAAAAGATAACATTGAAATTCCGGTATTAATTCTTTCAGCCAGAAATGAAATTGAAGATAAGATAAAGGGTCTTGATATGGGAGCGAATGATTATCTTTCAAAGCCATTCCATTTTAGTGAACTTGAAGCAAGGGTCCGTGCATTGTTAAGAAGAAACTTCAAAACTTCGCCAGCGGTTATTGTTTGTGACTCCATTAAACTAGATACTTCATTAAGGATGGTATTTTTCCATGATTCAAAGATATCGCTTACTAAAAAGGAATATGGAATTTTAGAATACCTTATGCTAAATAGAGGAAGAGTTATCAGTGGTGAAGAACTTATTGCCGTTGTATGGGAAAGTGATGCGGATTTATTCACCAATGCCTTTAAAGTCCATATCACGGCCATGCGTAAAAAACTACCAGAGAATTTCATTAAAAACGAAAAGGGGCAAGGTTACTATGTGGAATAAACTATCCTTAAGAATAAAAATAACGCTGCTTACAGCTACGACATTGTGCCTTATGTGTATCTGCATGACTGTTATTTCAGTATTAAATACCGAAGTTTTTTATGACCCTATGATGTCAATAATTGGGAAGAAACCAATTGATGAGAATGAAGTAACAAATCAAAATGATGGCATAGTTGACGTGAATATCGCTGGAGAATTGTACATCGGTTCACGTAACAAATTCAAGGAACTAAGTATCATTTCAGCGGTTGTGATTGTTCTAGTTGGCACCTTATTGGCTTACATTTTAGCAAATGAATCATTGAAATCATTAACAACATTTACCGATAAAATCAAAGCGATTGATGAAAACAACCTCAATGAACAAATTGCTTTGCCAAGTAGCCGTGATGAGGTCGCAAAACTAACGCAATCATTTAACCATCTACTGATAAAACTAGATAGGGCTTTTGATAGTAAGAAATTATTCGCAGCAAATGCTGCTCATGAACTTAAGACACCCCTAACCAATATTTTAACCAACATTGAAGTTTTGGAAATGGAAGCCAAACCAAGTGTAGATGAATATAGAGAAACTATCGAAATAACAAAAAATAATGTTGAGCGATTGACAGTTTTAGTTCAAGACTTGCTGTTTTTTAATACCAAATTAGATGAGTCATATTTCGAAAATATTGCGACTGATTTGTTGTTTGAGAAAATATTAGGCGATCTCTCTTTAAGTATTAACGAAAAAAATATCAGAGTATCAATTAATGGTTCTATTACTATTACAGGAGATAAGACCTTGTTGGAAAGAGCGTTTTTCAACCTTGTTCAAAATGCAGTAAAGTACAATAAAGAAGGGGGAGAAATAAATATTATTTCCCAGGGCTGTTCAATAATTATTGAAGATACGGGTATCGGAATGCCTAGTGAAAGTGTTGAGCAAATTTTTGATCCTTTTTACTGTGTGGATAAGTCTCGCTCACGACAACTTGGTGGCAATGGTTTAGGGCTTAGTATCGTAAAACAGATTCTTAGTAATCATGGTATGGAAATCACTGTTTCAAGTGTACTTGGAAAAGGAACAAAAATATTCATAGAAGTATAGTATCTTAACCGTATCTTAACCTCTTGATTGTTATGCTGTTTGTATAACAAAACAGGAGGTTTTTCTATGTATATTTTCGGAAATGCACTCAAAAATGTAGTGCGAAACATAGGGCGAAATATTTTACTCGCTGCTATAATTTTTACTATTATCGTGACAACCGTAGTAACACTAATGATAAATAACACAACAAGTGGCATTATCAACGATTATAAAGAACGTTTTGGTTCGCAAGTTAATATCTCACCTGATATAGAAAAAATCAAAAACAGTGGTTATATACCAAGTGAAGGAGGTGCTATGAAATTGCCAGCAGTAACTGCGCAACAAAGTATTGATTTCGCAGATTCAGAATACATCAAAGATTATGTTATGCAAATTATGCTAGGTGTAGCCAGTGATGGTTTAAAGGGAAAAGATGAGGGTGGAAATAATGTAATGTTGCCTGGTAATGTCAACGACAATGATTATATAACGGCACAATTCTACCTGAAAAATGTATTCTTTGATTTTGATGTAGAATATCGAGGAATTGTAGCCGGCAATGGCAGAATGGTTGAAAATGACAACGAGTGTCTTGTAAGTGAAGAATTTGCTGAAATCAATAATCTATCACTGGGTGATAAAATAACACTATACGCATCATTACACAATGATGATTTTACGGTAACTAGGAAAATATCATATGAGTTAACTATTGTTGGTATTTATTATGATCTAGCAGATGAATATGCCGGGATTCAAGTATCCATGGCTAATAGACGTAATGAGATCTTGGTCTCTACTGAAACGATTTTAGCACCTATCAATGAGGGGGAATCGGGGTTTTCAGTGACTGCCACCTATTTTCTAAAAAACCCGTCAATGTTGACTGCTTTTGAAAATGAAATGCGTGAAAAAGGTCTTAGTGAATTTCTAAAAGTTACTACTGATGAAAGAGGATACAACAGTATTGTAGCTCCAGTTGAAGGGCTTAAGGGTATTGCTGTTACCTTTATGGCTATTGTTTTAGCACTGGGGGCAATTATTCTGATTCTGTTGTCGACTATTGCGGTACGTGAGCGCAAGTATGAAATAGGTGTTTTACGTGCCATGGGCATGAAAAAAACTAGAGTGGCCTTAGGGTTATGGTTTGAGATGATTGCGATAACAAGTATATGTTTGTGTGTAGGTCTAGTAATTGGAACACTAATAGCACAGCCGATTAGTGACATGCTATTGACTGGGCAAGTTGATATGTTGAAAGCACAAGAAGGGTTGCCAGCAGGAGTAATTGCCTCGGCGGATTCTAGTAGTTTACTGGCGGGGTCGCTAACAACCCTAGATGAATTAGATATTTCATTGAGTATACATACAATTCTAGAAATAGTGTTTATTGCTTTACTACTTGCTTCGATTTCAGGTTTAACTGCTATCTCAAAAATTACTAAGTATGAGCCTATTAAAATATTGATGGAAAGGAATTAAGGAGGTCCTATATGAATATATTGACACTGAAAGACGTTACTTATAAATACGAGGGTGCCAAAAAGAAAGCTCTTAAGGGAGTTAGTGCCAGTTTTGAAACAGGAAAGGTTTATACCATTGTTGGAAAATCGGGCTCTGGAAAATCTACATTGTTATCCCTAATTGCTGGGTTGGATATATGTAGCGATGGAGAAATTCTATATGAGGAAGTGGATCTTAGAAAGATTAATCGCGATGAATATAGAGCTAAAAGAATAGGTGTGGTGTTTCAATCATTTAATCTATTAACTAATTTAACGGCATTCGAGAACATACTATTATCAATGAACATTAGCGGAAATAAAGAAAAAAATAAGAAAGACTTTGTGTACGCATTACTTGATAAGATTGGTATTGATAAAGAGACTGCTGATCGCAAAGTGCTAAAATTATCTGGTGGTGAGCAGCAGCGAGTTGGTATTGCTAGGGCACTTTCCAATAACCCTGATATACTCATAGCTGATGAACCTACGGGAAATCTGGACAGGGAAACAGAAGAGGATATACTTAGGGTCTTGACTTCACTTGCCCACGACGAGGGAAAATGTATAATTATTGTTACTCATTCTATGAAAGTGACATCAATCGCAGATAGTGTCTTAAGAATGAGTGATGGACATCTAAAAACAATCTAGAAGAAATCCTGTGCTTATGTAATACACCTTGAAACTGGGCCAAATGAAAGAGAAAAAAGAAGGCCCAGTTTTAGGATGAGAAAATAACAGTTCAACAAAGAATATATACTAGCAATAATAAAGTTGATTTTGCTGTCAAATACTGTTAGGGAATTTTTCGATAATTTCAAAAGGTGTCACGTTGCCAATATTATGTTGTCTTATAATGTCGTAAACTTCTATATTCTAATCGTTTCTCAAATCGCAAGACTTTCTTTTGCCTGCTTTTTATATATTCATTCGGTAACTTGTTTAGGTTATTCATTAGTCATCGTCCAAGGGTGCATATTCTAAGGCCATCTTTGATTAATCACGACATTGTGATAGACTTACGGTTAATAATGATTGTAAATGCAACTATCTTCGCATCCCAACAATAAGGAGGAACAAAATGGGAACATTAAGTAAAGAGAACGTAGTTAATGAAGAAACTGATGTTGGTAGTGAAACGACTAATCAAAAACCAGACGACCGTTTAGTTATCGTTGACGATAATGACCAATTGATGGAAGACGCTTTCAGACAGGCGAAAGCAACACTTGCAGATTACCTACTATTCTTTAAAAATGCCCCTGAATACACGAGCAATCATAGAGTAAAAGCACTTTTCCAAGACGATAATGGAGGTGAATATATTTGGCTTGACGATATTAGCCGCAAGGGTAATTCTATTTTTGGCAAAGTAGTAGATGCTCCTAACATTGTTTCATATGTTAGTCATGGAGAGATAGTTAGTGTTCCATTAAAACATGTAACTGACTGGGCCTTTAAAGCCGATGGCGAGCAATATGGTAACTATACAGGTTATGCTCTGCTCAAAAATATGAGCCCAAAAGAAGTGAAGTCATATGTTGACGTAGAGGGCTTTACTAAAAACCCCCTAGAAACCCCGGATGCGAGTTTTAGTGAAATCATTGCTAGTTTACCTATAACAACGCCAAAATTTCTAGACAATGATACTATGAAAAACATTATTACTAAGGCGCAAAAATATATGGACCAAAAAAAGTATGAGGAGGGTTATTTAACTTATAGAAATGATTTAGCGGCAGTAAAACTTGATAAAGAAAATTACGATTCGTTGTACTACTATTATGGCTATCTTTTTGCCCTGATTAATCGCATTGATTCTATTGAAGGTGATGCAAAAATAGAAACTATGAAGGAGTATATTGCTTGTGGTCAAACTCTTTTGGATACAATTAGTGGACCTATTTTATTCCAGTACAGTGGTTTGGGTAAATTCAAAAGAGAAATCAGAAGAAACGCTAGCAATGGTATTGGTTGGTATCTGATGGAACTTGGGCAATTAGAAGAAGCGCTGCCATATGCGGAAACAGCAGTATCAATGATTGATAGTGATGCAGATGATTATACTTTTGAAACACTAGTTTATATTCTAATAAAATTAGGTAGAAAAGATGAAGCTTATCGTATCATCAAAAGAACATTGGATAAAAAACCTCGCTATCGATACTTCCAAGTATTCCTTACCGATGAAGATTATCTAGCTTGGAAAGAAGTGAACTTTCCAGATGTTCCAAAAAAACTAAAGAACATTAGAGCGGTTGTCGAAAATTTCAATCAGTATGTTATGGGTCTTGATGGCACGGTAAATCCTGAGAAATGTTGTTCGCCAATATTTGAGTTTAAAAAGACTGCTACAACTCAAGAAATAGAACAACTACAAGAAGCTTTTGAAATTCCTATGCCTGCTGATTTAGTGAAATTTTATAAGACCCTTGGTTGTATATCCCCATATGAAGTATATTATTGTGAAGATCACTATCTGAAGATTTTTTCTGCCCAAAGTATGCTAAAGAGTATAAATAAAGACGCGGGTGGAGAATGTAAATCATTTGGACTTGTTGATATGATTGTAGATCATTGGGGTCAAGAACGCCATGAATTTATTGATGACTTAGAGGATAACGAGAAGGAAAAGTTCAAGCATATTAACGATAGATTTAAGTGTATAGGGGAATATGCACTGGATTGGGGATTGGAAGAGTCATACTATATCTACTTTGCTGAAAACGGCAAATTTGGTGCTATAAGATATCATCAAGATGAATATGATGAGGTAATAGAAGAATTTGATAACATGTTGAAAAGGAAAGGTCCAACCTTAAGTTTAAGGGAAGTTATTGAAAAAGGGCTAAATGAAATCAAAGAAGTGATTTAAATTAATTAGTTTTACCTGTGAAAATACCGACTTAGAATTCATAAGCATCCCGCCCAGAAACTTATGCAGTTACTTTTTACTGTTACTATTTGTTATATAGTAAGTTGTAGTAATCAAAAAAAATGTTATTTCAACCTTGCTTCATTAATGCTTTTATTTGTGTTTCTTTATTTAGATAACTAAAAACAGATCGAAAAGCATAAAGGAAGTATAGTTTTTTCTGACACTCAAAACAAGAAGGAGAATGCATGCTTTGTAGATAATTAACAAAACAGCAATAAAACAGCAACAATTCATAAATCCATATATTGCACTATTGATTGGTAATAATTCGCCTATACTAAGAAAATCAAGAAGCTGGGAAATATGGTATATCACAAATAAATTACACTGCTTAATAGTAGGTAGATATAAAGAAAATTTACATATGAAATGGAGGAAAACAAAATGATCAAAATCCTTGTAGTGGAAGATGATGTAAAACTGAATCAGATTGTTTGTAAGTATTTAAATGATAATGGTTATCATACAAAGGGTTGTTTGAATGCAAATGAAGCATTTGATCTTATGTATAATAATATCTATGAAATGATTATCTCTGATATTATGATGCCAGGGATTGATGGTTTTGAATTTGCAGAAACAGTGCGAGAAATCAATAAAAAAATACCTATACTTTTTATGACAGCTAGGGATGATATCATGTCAAAACAAAGAGGCTTTAAGTTAGGGATAGATGATTATATGGTGAAGCCAGTTAATTTTGATGAATTACTTATGAGAATAGTTGCAGTTTTAAGACGAGCAAAAATTGAAGAAGAGCGAAGGATAGCAATAGGTAATCTTGTAGTAGATGCAGATGCAACTACAGCAGAAATTGATGGCAAAGAAGTTCCCTTAACGCTAAGAGAATTTAACATTTTGTACAAACTGTTGTCATACCCTAAGAAAACATTTTCACGAGCCCAACTAATGGATGAATTTTGGGATATCGATACTGATACTAGTACTAGAGCAGTTGATGTCTATATAACGAAACTACGTGACAAGTTATCAGAATGTGATGGGTTTCAAATTGTTACAGTTCATGGTCTTGGATACAAGGCGGTACTTACATGAAAGGGAGTGCTGATTCTAGGGTAAAGGCAAAACTTTTTCCGTTGAAAGGGTTCGTGGTGACATTTATGGCTCTTGCCTTTATGATGACAGGGCAAATGATAATATTACGAAACCATATAGATATTAGCGGATTACCAATAACATTGATTATAGAAGTGATTGTTTACTGGATAATAATTGCCGGTGCTTTTCTGGGGTATACTAGTTTTCAATTCATACGGAATTTTCAAAAACCTATGGAAGAATTTGCTGAAGCTACAAAAAAGGTGACGGAAGGGGATTTTTCCATTTATGTTGCACCTAGACATTTACCTGATAAAAGAGATTTTATTGATGTAATGTTTACTGATTTTAATAAAATGGTAGAGGAACTTGGAAGCATAGAAACATTAAAAACTGATTTTTTTTCCAATGTTTCACATGAGATAAAAACACCATTAACAACAATCCACAATTATGCTCAAGGTCTAAAAAGTGCTACCCTAAATCAAGTGCAACAAAAAATCTATATTGATACTATTATCGAATCGTCAGCACGTTTATCGGATTTAATTAGCAATATTCTTAGAATAAACAAACTTGAAAAACAGAACTTATCTTGTTTAGCTGAAGAATATGATGTATGTGCTCAACTATGTGAGTGTGCATTACGCTTTGAGGAAAGATGGGAAAGCAAAGGGATTGAGTTTGAAGCTGCTATTGAAGATAGAGCGATGATAGACGCTGATGCTAGTCTTTTGGAACTTGTTTGGAACAACTTGATTTCGAATGCTATCAAGTTTACTGATTGTGGAGGAAGGATTACTCTTTTACAGACTTCAACAGCAGACAAGATAATCGTTAGCATCTCAGATACAGGGTGTGGGATGGATGAAGAAACTCTAAAACATATCTTTGATAAATTCTATCAAGGAGACTCTTCTCATTCCACTGAAGGAAACGGATTGGGGCTTGCTCTTGTTCAGCGCATTTTGCAGTTAATAGATGGCAGTATTAATGTCACAAGCGAACTAGGAATAGGAACAACATTTACTGTGCACATCCCAGTTAAACGTATAAATAATTAATGTAATGGAAATGATTGCTAAACAAATATCAAATAAATAGTTAGTAAACTAACCAATATTAGGGTTTAACAATAAAACGAGGAGGTGCTATATGATTGACAATAAAAAAAACTACATAGGATATGAGTATAAGGAAGTATTTGATACTCAAGACAAAATTTCGATTATTTTAGATGGATATACAAATTTCGGCTGGATACTAGATGAAAATGTACAACCATCAAAGATACTTGGAAAAGTATCAATTAAGTTAAAAAGAGATAGGAAAATAGTAAACAAGGCGGAGTTAACACGTCTACAAAGGCATTTTGAAGCTTGTTTGAAAGAAATTGATATTGCTGAAAAATCGAAAACACATTATGCAACAATAGTAGCCTTATCAATTGGTGTTATTGGAACAGCCTTTATGGCGGGATCAGTATTTGCTATTACAACCACTCCGCCCATGATTGTATTGTCCATTATACTTGCTATTCCTGCTTTTATTGGTTGGCTATTGCCATACTTTGCTTACAAAGAATTGGTGCGAAAAAGAGCGGATATTATATCGAAGTTGGTTGAACAGAAGTATGATGAGATTTATGAGATTTGTGAAAAAGGAAGCAAGTTGATTTAGCAAAAGAACTATCATTAACAAGATAGTTTTTTTATTGCGCCAAGTCAACCAATAGTTTAATGTTACTTTCTTAATAATAACTATAATTAATAATTTCTAAACATTTCGCGAACAATTACTCAACAACTAAAGAGTATTCTATCATCAGAAAGAAAGGAGAAATATATGATGTTACTTAAAACTATCGATTATTTATTAAAGGCAACACGTTATGGAAGCTGGGCCATTGGATTGCTGGGCATAGTAGTATCAGCAGTTCTGGTATTTGCGAATCTGAGTTTGGGTATTTTCTCGGCTTTATTGTTTGTAGCAACTTTACTCGTTTCAATTGCAGTATCATTACTGCTAGCTCCAAGCAAAATAGTTTCTGACAAAATTGCAGATAAAAAAAGGTACATTATTTCTGGAACTTGCTTAGGCATAGCCATAGCAGTCGGAGGTGTCGTTTATTTGATAAATGGAGGATTCCCAGAAATTAACTTGTTATTTATCTAGGGAAAGGAGAAGGTTTATGGCAAAGTATAAACTAAAAACTAATAAGAAAATTGAAGAAGGAGCTGTTGGTATTTACAGCAGTATTGAAGACAAAGTTGTTGGTAGTTACAAAAAGATTGAAAGTACCTTTGTTGATGGTTACAAAGGTATCGAGGCATCATTTATTGAGAAGTTTTTAGAAAAAGAAACAGAAGACGACGAACGCTAAAAGGTAATACCTTCGTTTAATGAGTAATGTGAATGACCATAGAAAGGAGTATTATTATGAATCCAGTAGTAATTGTGGTTGCCCTAGTAATTGTAGTAGTTATTGTAGGGTATATTCTCTCAAAAAAGAGTAAAGACTAAAGCCTAGTTAATTAAGTCATATGTATAACAGAAAGGAGCATAGTATGAACCCAGTAATGATTGGTGGAGCTATTGCAATAGTAGCTGTTGTAATTGGAATAGGTTATAATTTCTTAAAAAATAAATAGCAGTGTATAGAGGTGATTCAAAGAAAATTAATGAATCATCTTTTATTTAATAATTCATAAACAATACCGAAATATTATCAAAATGTTCTTGTCGTAAATTATTAATGTAAAAATAGTAAAAATCATTTTACCTAATTGATTTATAAAAGGAGGAAATATAATGCAAAAAACAAGTCCGATAATTCTAGCGACAAGACTATTATTTGTTACAATAGCCCTTATCTCACCATTTTATGGAGTAGGAGCCAATTTCATGATGGCAGTGCCAATGGAGTCATATTTCATTGTTTCCTTAACAGCGGTTGTGGCGCTTGTGATAACATATATACCTGATATTTTGCAGCAAAGGAAAATAGTAGTGTTATCAAAAAAACTTCAAGAATTTATAGCAGTCTTTACAGTGATGGCTATGTTCTTTGGTGAAATACTTGGCTTCTACGAGCGCTTTGTCTGGTGGGATACAATGTTGCATTTTTCCTCGGGAATTATGCTCAGTTTTGTAGGGCTAAGTTTATTTAATTCCTTAAGTAAAATAAACAGTGATTCTGTTCAATACAAATCAACTGTGGCAATTGTATTTGCGGTACTTTTTGCGATAACTTGTGGAGCAATCTGGGAGATTATTGAGTTTACAGGAGATAGTTTGCTGGGGATGAATATGCAGCGTTGGCAAAGCGTAACTAAAATTGTGATGGTAGATGAAGGCATCACCAATTTGTCGAATCCTGGTCTAATAAACACCATGAAAGACATTATTTGTGATGTAGTTGGTTCGTTGTGTTCAGTTCCATTTATGCTTCCACTTAAAAAGCCAAGCAAAGTTAATGCTATCACTTCCCAATTGCTAAATTAGTTGTTTTAGGAAAAAGTGCAAAATATTAAAGCGAAAAGATAATTGTAATTGGCTTAACATTTTGTAAACTGAAAATAGATAATTCGCAAGTAATATAAACTAGAATAAAGCAACGGACCAGTTATCAGATATCAAAATATAAGGAGGAAGTAATGATATAATACGCATGCTTAGATTTGTAAAATAATATAAGTTTCTGGTTTCATTATACAATTTCATTTTAAAAGTATATAATGTAAAAGTTGCTTACTTATGTTTGAGCCTAACGTTATGGCTCTTTAGAGCAAAGAAGCATCAAACGAAGTTATGCTTATTTGAAACTTGTGGTAAGAATACTTGATGAAGTTGGAGTAATGCTCTTTCAAAAGAACATTATCCTAGGTAATTAACAACTATCAGTTTTGTTTTTCCAACAGTGATAAATAGACAAATTGTTTGGTTTCGATATTATTAGGTGTATATATTTGATGATGTAAATTAGAAGAAGGAGAATCAATATGAGTAACATAGTTTTAGTGGCAGAGACTGGATCAGATATACCATTGGAGGTCGCAAAGAAGTACGGAATATATTTAGTACCAATGCATGTTTCTTTTGGTTCAGAAACATTAGATGATTATTCATTTCCAGTTGAGCGTATTTATGATTATTACTCTCAAACTGGTAAAATTCCCAAAACGAGTGCCAGTTCACCTGCTGATTTTATTGAAGTATTTAATGAAATTCGCCAGAAACATCCAGGAAAGCGAATATTGCATCTTGCATACTCAGCTGTAACCACAGCTTCATATCAAAGTGCAATTATTGCTTCTAGAGAATATGAGCAAGGATTTATTACTAGTGTTGATACTAGACAAGTATCTGTAGGGCAAGGTGCCATAGTAATAGCGGCAGCGCAAATTATAGAAAAGAATCCTAATATCTCATTAGAAGAGGTAATAGAACAAGTAAATTCTTTGTGCCTGAAAGTTCATATGTCTTTTCTTCCAGAAGATTTGGCTTATCTTCGTGCTGGTGGCAGGGTTAGTAATGTTGCTTATTTAGGAAGTAGAATTTTAAACATCCATCCACTAATTGAAATTATTGATGGTGTATTAGTAGCGACGAAAAAGTATCGTGGTAGTTTGATGAAACTTGCACCGAAATTGATTCGTGAATACAGTCAGGAGAATAAGTTAGATAAAGAGAAACTTTATCTAGTTTACTCAGCTGGTCTTAGTGAAGAGATTAAGAAAACTGCCGAGGATGAAGCAATAGAAAACGGATTTAAAGAGGTTATTTGGATAAGTACTGGTGGGGTAATTACGACTCATTCTGGACCGAGTACGTTTGGTGTTGCAGGATTTGGGAAAGAGTCAAAATAAGTGCTAGTGGATTTTGATATACCAAAAGAACTCATGCGTTGAGTTTTTTTTGTGAAATGTGATATTTGTATTAAAATAAGGGTATAGAGGTTTTTAGGGGAGAAAAAACATGAGAAAACTAACTATACTCATTATGTCAGTAGTTATTGGATTAGGAATGTTTGGCTGTTCAGACCACTCTGGTAAGGAAGTAATGACGACTTGTGTTATGGCCACAGGAAGCGAAACAGAGATAGAGTACCGAATCTTCCACTCCGACAAAGTAGCAACTAAAATGGAGACTATATCAAAAATAGATTTCCCACTAGATCTTGCTGAAGATTTAGAAAAATTATTGACTGCACTAAACAAAGAAACATTTGGGGAGAGTGTTGTAACTTCGTTTAACATGATTGATGGTGAAAACTATATTAGTATTGTGTATGACTTATTACATTCTGATGCATATTTAGTATTTGAGTATTATGCATTATTTGACGGTGTTGATGTCAAAAACAAGGATGGATCATACAGTTCAAAGAAGATACTCAACGCTATTAAGAATTTTGAGGAATACAAGTTTACTTGTAAAGATAAAATAATAGACAATTACTAAGTTGGTAATTGTCTTCTGTTATTTAGTTATCTTTTCGTCTTTTGGCTTCTTTGCTACTTTACTTAGTAAAATTGTAAAAAGTATATAAAATGTGACCAAGAGAATACTTATAATGTATTTGTTGTGAGTATCAAACACTATACAAATTATTACAGTAAAAATGATTGCAACTAGAAATATCCCCAGCATAGTAAATATAAGTGCTACTTTATTTTTTATAGGAACAACTTCAACTTTCATTTCTTCTAAAATATCTATCTTATTAAGCATAACATCTAGGAAATAATTATATATTTCGTCACAACTTGGATGTGTATAAACAACTACTCCATTTTTGTCATTGATTTTACTTATTGTCATTAACTGATCATCTATTGCACTAAGGAGATATTTTTGACCAGCAACATTGAAACTTAACAACAGTTGATCACCCTTCAGTGATAAAACGAATTCTAAAGTTTCATACTTTTTTAATTCACTGTAGACCTCTTCAATAGTTTTCATATTTCACACTCTCATTTTAGTTAATCCTAAATCTGCATTTTATGTATTCTTAGCATATCATGAATTGGGATAAAAGGGCAGAACTTGAAAGCTTAATTGCACATTACAATTGCGTATGTCATTAATCAAATTATGGTAAAAACCTTATCTAAGTTTCATAAAAAGGAATATGGTAGAATGAAGCAGGTTTGGAATTTATCATAAAAGTGCTAAAATAATATAATAAAATATACTCACTATCGATGAAAGCGAGGGTCATTAAGTAATGAAAAAACTGTTAGGATTTATAGAAGAACTGGAAAACAGAAAAATCAATTTTAACCTTAGCAAAATAAGGGATAGTATTTTGGTTGAAGTTGTTGTTCCTGGGCAACGATGGGAAGTTGAATTCTTTGCGGACAATCATGTTGAAATAGAGAAATTCATTTCTAGTGGAGTTATCTATAATCAAGAAGAAATAGAGATATTATTTAGAGATTTTTCTGATTAACATGCATATTCGTAGCGTTTAGTTAGCTTGCTTCTTACAATATGAAAAGACACTTTGTTCTTAACTCAATGTGTCTTTTTACTTATCCATATTTTTTTAAACAACGTTACTTATTATACGTAATAATTAATTTTAATGATATTATTTTTCCCATAACTCAATGCGGTTTGTCCATACCAACCCATCGTATCCCTTTGGAATATTGTTTCTCTCTTCGTCATCATCAAATCCATCAGCAGGAGAACCATCCCCATTAACTAGAATTACTATTGTTTTCACTTCTTTCATACGATCAACAAATTTCCCCGGAAATCCCCATAAGAAAGGTGCATAATCAGATGGAAGCAAAATTACTCTATTGTGCAATTCTTGAGGAATGTAGCCTGTCCAGCCTAGAAGTTCATATTTTATTAACCCTGTCGTTAGTTCGTTTTTTGCGAATGTCTTGTAGGAAGGATGTCTACCTTTCAAGTATTTAATGGCTTCATCTCCGCCATAAAAGAACAACAATTCGTTATATGATTCATCAAGTTCATCCAGAATATTGCTCAAGGCTTCTGCTGTTTTAACACCGCCAGCTTTAATATGAATCAAAAGTTGTTTATCAGGAAATGCTTCCATCACTTCACTAAATTCTGGCATCAAACCTATACCCTTACCCCTGAATGGAAAGGTGCTTCCTCCATCAGCGGTATACCCATATCCTATATCAAGTTGCTTAAGCTCCATCATAGTGTAATCTTCGACGCTTCCTATTCCATCTGTTCTATACTCTAAAGTGGCATCATGAAAAACTGCCAACTTTCCATCTTTTGTCAGCATTACATCTAGTTCTACTATCTGGGCACCACAGTTAAAAGCCTCTTTGATAGAGTCTATTGTATTCTCCAGATATGAGTGAGTTGGCACCCTGATAATTGCTGCTGTATTGGTAAGGTTGTCTACTTGTTGTACCTCGAAAGTTTGATGCACACCCCTATGAGACATCCATGTATATTCGGTAGTTGATTTTCGCCAAAGATTTGTGTTATTAAACCATATATAGAAAAAAAGCAATGCTAACATACAAATCGTGATTGACAATTTCTTTCCAGTAGACTTAGTTCTTGCTTTATTCATAATTTGTTTTTTTTCAGCACTACTCTCAGATTTATTTTTCATTTTTTCACTACCTCCAAACCTTCTATTTTTCACTGGCNATTGAGTGACAGGNCACGAAACCTAGCTTTCCTTCTAAATAATTGTATCTTTATCATTTTGATAAAGCAATGCAGTTACTTTGAAAATTCGCGCTGGATAAATTGAATGANCAAAGTAGAAAAGACGATGTAGTNACCTTTATGGAATTAGNAATGATAGGATTTTTGTAGATGAAGCACATTACTNCAAGAATCTTTTTCTTTATACCAAGATGAGAAATGTTGGTATTGCTCAAACAGAGGCACAAAAGAGTCCTCGTCTCACTCACTATATCATTTCTTCTTTTTCCTTTGTCTACAATCTGACATTCAAGTTTACAAGCTTAATTGTTTTTATATGTGGCTATTATGCTATAGATAGTGATGACATCATAAAAAAATGATGAAGTAGCATGCAATAATTTTTTGTTGCTTTTTTAGTTCATTTAGATAAAATGAAGGTGCAACAGTTATTTCAGGAAAATAGCATGAACTGGTGGAAAACTTATAATAAAAGACAATAAGTCTTACTGGAGGTTGAAAGATGAAAATAGCAAAAGAAGTTCAAGCAATGAAAGATTACTTTAGTCTTTGCCCTGTAAAACTAAAGGAATTGATGGAAAGGAAAGAAGAGATCTTTGAAAGTGTTAAGGATATTCACATTACTGATGGTACAAGATTGTTTTTAGTTGGTAGTGGTTCAAGTGGAGAAGGATTGGAAGCAGCCAGCTATTTTTGGGAGTCAATTCTTGGTATTAAACCCTATGTAGTTAGCCCTTACCGCTTTAATCATTACCCTTCAGTTTTGCATGAAAATGATGTTGTCTTTGCACTATCACAAACAGGAACTTCTCATGAAGTGGTAGAAGCGCTTCGAACAGCAAAAAAACAAGGGGCTTATACTGTAGGAATTACAACTATAGCGAAAACACCAATTACTAAAGAATGTGATTCGGCAATCATTATTCCAGAAGGGATTGAACATATTGATTATAAAGTAGTTGGAGTAGTGACCAATATGTTGGCTGTTTTCTTTATTGGGTATGGTTTAGCTTTAAACAACAACAAAGCAGTTGATATTGAAAAAGATTTTGTTGAACTAAGTAGAATCATTGAGCATTATCATGAAAATGATGCTAAAATAGCTGCTTGGATTGAAGCTAATGCTGATTTGTTAAAAAGCGCTAGTGGCTTTACAGTAGTAGGGAGTGGACCATTGCAAGAAACTGCTGAAGAATTAGCCATCAAAACAATCGAAGTAACTAACGTTCAGGCATGTCAGTTTGACTTAGAAGAATATATGCATGGTGGTTGTGCTATCACCACTCCAAACCATATATTAATCATGATAGTAGGGCATGAAGATATTGAATTTGCTCACAAATGTTATCAAGCATCAACGAAACATGGCAAAAAGACTATTTGGCTAGGTCCAAAACATCCAGCAGGTCTACTAGATTTAGAAGTGAGTAAGAATCGCTATTATTCAGTTTTTGATGCTATGGCAATTGCACATAGTTTCATTATAAAAATGGGAGCAATTGAGGGTGCAGGTGAAGAAGGAACTAAGATTTTTGCTTACTATCAACAAGAGTTAAAAGTAAGAGAAGATTAGACTAGGTCAAATTCAAAAGTAAGTTTTGCTTAGTTCAAGAAAAGCAGTTGATTAATGCATTAGGGGAATCTTCTAGTTATATTAGGTTCGATAATAAAGTTGTAAGTTATGGCAAAAAACGTATATTGGCTCCATATGAGAAGGGAATAGCTCATGTGGAGTTTTGTTTTAGATAAGTTATCGAAAGAAGTGTCTATGTGAGGATATAGTATAGTGAATTTATGGTTCTTCTTGGAAGTGTTTACCGTATTTTATTATAGCGCTATAGTAATTTTCTGTTCTTATTTAGAGTGAAATTTATAACAAAAATCAGACTATGTGAAAATTGTGTGAAAACGCTTGCATAAATAAGTTGATACACATATAATGAGCACAAGATGGGCTTGTTTACATACAGGAGGTAATTCTTGAAATATCTAATTATGGTTAGCCATGGGGAATTGGCACCAGGGCTTAAAACAGCTTGTGAAATGATGACAGGACCAAGAGAAGATGTGTTTTATTGCAATCTAGTGGATGGCATGAGCACGGATACTTATGCGGATAATTTTCGTAGATTATTGGTTCCGATTGATTTTGAAGTAGATGAAGTAATATTGCTTGCTGATATAACTGGTGGTTCACCTTTTACTACGGCAATAGGGATTCTAAGTGAGATGGGAGTGCTGGATAAATGCACTATTCTTTCAGGGATGAATTTGCCGATGGCAATTACTGCCGTAATTATGAAAGATGTATTGCCAAAAGAAGAGTTCGTTCAAAATGTTTTGAGCGAGGGTAAAGAAGCAATTGTAGAATTTAAAATAACACAAACTGATGAAGAAGAGTTTTAACAAAAAAGGAGGAATTTAAAATGGCTTTTTCGTTTATTAGAGTAGATGACAGAATCGTTCATGGTCAAATTACAACCAGATGGGCAAAAGAGGTGAAGTGTGATGGAGTTGTGGCAGTTAATGATGTTGCGGCAAAGAATCCAGCACTTGTAGCAGCGTTCAAATCATGCATGGACAAACCGGTACATGTTATGACTTATGATGAGTTTTGCGAAAAGAAAGACAAGATTTTAGCTAGTGAAAAGAATTGGTTTTTGATAACTAAAGAACCAAAACTAATGGCGAAAATTTTAGTTGATGATAAATTACCACTTGGAAACCTAAAACGTCTAGTAGTGGGACCTCAAAACGACCGCCCTGGTACTATTGAAATTGGTTTGAACCAATCTGTTCTTCCAGAAGAAGGAGAAAGTTTTGAAAGAATTCATCAAGCAGGTTACGACATCTTATTTGCTTTAGTTCCAGAAGTTAACGGGGGAACTTGGGCGCAAAATAGATCAAAATTTGGATATAAATAGTTTTGTTGGACAGCTGCAACGGAACCATTAATTCAAATTAAGATAATTTATCTTTTAATTAAAGGAAAAGGAGAGATAGGTAAATGGAATTTAGTACAGTTCAAATCATTCTTATTTCATTATTCTCCATGGGTAACAGTGTAATTGGTGCTTTAGGTACTACTTATGGCTGGTATACTCTGGGAAGGCCGCTGGTAGCATCCTTAATTGTAGGATTAATAATAGGGGATGTTCCAACAGCAATTTATTTGGGAGCTGCAGTACAGGTTGTTTACATCGCATTAGTTACTCCTGGTGGAACAGTAGCTGCGGACTTGGGAGCCGTTTCATATATCGGTATCCCACTTGCAATTGTTGCAGTAAAGGGAATGGGTCTTGACCCATCTTCTGGAGCTGCAAAAGACATGGCTGTAACAATGTGTGCCGCTGTTGGTACTGTTGGTACGGTATTCTTCTATAGTACAGCTGTAGCGAATTTGGTTTGGCAAGAAATTGCTTGGAAAGCATTCAAAGGACGTAATTATGGATTAGTTAAGAACTTGTCATTCTTCGCTGCTATCATTACTCACTTCGTAATTCGTTTTATTCCAACATTCCTAATCCTAAGTGTCGGAACAGCATATGTTGCGAACATTAAGGAGTGGTTGCCAATGGATTCTATTCCAATGAAAACTCTATTCACGGTTGGTTCATTATTACCAGCAGTGGGAGTAGCAATTCTATTGAAGATGATTGTCAAGAAACCTCTTGATCTAGTTGTCTTCGCATTCGGTTTCATCCTTTCTAAAGTAATGGGTGTTAACCTACTTGGAGCTGCAGTAGTTGGTGGATTCTTCGCTTACTTAAACTACACATTCACTTACAAAGGTGGAACGGTAGCTGATGACAAGGAGGATTTCTAAGATGGCTGAAAAGAAAATTCAAAGAAAATCATTACTAAGTGCTTTCTGGACATGGTATCATGGGAACCTACTATTCTTTACACATCAACACATGCAAACTTTCCCATTCTTGGTTGCGATGATTAATCCACTAAAAGATTTATATAGCGACCCAGATGATTTACATCATGCACTTGAAACATATGAAGGTTTCTTTAACGTTGAACCTCAATTAGGTACTATTATCGTTGGTATCTGTTGCGGTCTTGAAGAAGCTCGTGCAAATGGTGCTGAAGACATTGATGAAGAAATGATTAACTCCGTACGTGTTGGTCTAATGGGACCTTTAGCTGGTATCGGTGACTCGTTGATTCCAGGTACATACATTCCTATTCTATTAGCTGTAGCTTTAGGCTTAGCTGAGGGTGGAAGTATGATGGGGCCTATTTTCTACATCGTTGCTTATGTTACTACAATGACTGGTTTTATGTATTACATCTTCATGAAGGGTTATGAATTAGGTGGTAAAGCAGTTGAAGTTATCGTTGGTGAACAAGCAAACGTTATTAAAGATTCTATCATTATGTTAGGTATGATTGTTATCGGTGCGGTTGCTGGTGCTTGGGTAAGTGTTACTACAGCATTAGAATTCAAAACTGAAACTGGTTCATTCTTGACACTACAAGGTGTACTTGAAGGAATCCATCCTGGTATCTTATCTTTCTTGACAGTTATCTTTGCTTGGTGGTTAATGACTAAACGTAAAATGCAACCTCTTACTGTTATGCTAATCTTCTTAGTTATCGCATTAGTCGGTGTATTATTAGGCATCTTCGATCCAGGTCTAAGTTACTAAGGACAGTTGTTAAAGAGGTTGGATTTCAACCTCTTTTTTCTTATAATATTATTACGAAATAGATTGAGGGTAGAATTATGAGCAAAAAAGTAGTTTACGCTAATAGTGAAGAAAAAAGAACTAGAAGAATGGAAATTGCAGCTAAGTATCAAATGACAAAGAATATTAGAAACTATATGTTTATTGCTCTGTTTATTGGTATCATCAGCATTGCGATAACTTGGTGGGGATTTAGTGACTTCCAAGATTCCTTTTTTGCGAATATTGATGAAGGAACTAGGAATACTATTGGGTGGATTGGAACAATCCTAGCGGTTATTGGAGTAACACTATCCGCTTTTCTCTATTATGTTTTCAGAAACGCTAAAAAACATGTACTAGGCCTAATTGATTTTTATGACACCAAATTTCCAAGTAGTAAGTATGATGGTACCAGATTTAAGTAAAAATATGCGAGGATAATTACATGAGCACGATAATGTATAAAGAAATAAGTGAACAAAATGAAACTTTAATTATGTTAAGAAACTACTATATTGATAAGGCAAAAGACTTACATAAAGAATTAAGCAATTACAAGCGGATTTACTTAATGGGAACAGGAGCGAGTTTACAGGCTTGTTATAGTAGTTTGCCTTGTTTTCTATTGAATACTGCTGTGGATGTTCAAGTGGTTGGCGCTTGCGACAATACCAAAATTACTAGAATTGCTAAGGGAGATTTAGTCATTTTAGTTTCCCAATCAGGAAACTCTTTAGAGACAAGAATCGCTTTAGATAAACTTCATAGTCAAAAGGTAAAGGTTTGGGGTTTGTGTAACGATGATACATCTTACTTGTGGAAAAATGCAGATAAGCAACTTCCGGTTTTTGCACTGAATGAGGCTGGTTCAGCAACTAAATCATACAGTGGTAGCGTATATGCGCTTTATTATATTGCTTGTGGTCAAAACGATGAATTGCTAGATTTGCTGAAGGTTATCATTGATGACAATAAGGAAACTTTGGAAATAATGCCTGAGCAAGCAAAAAAGTATGCAACAGAACTAAGAGATAGAAATATTCTTTACATAGCTGGTATTGAAGATAGTGGGCCGGTTGCTATTCAGGCGTCAATTGTTCTTAAAGAGAAAACATTCATGCATGTTTCTGGTATGCCGATATCAGAGTTTAGACATGGAACTGTCGAAGTTGTGACACCAGGGTTGCCTGTTATTTTAGTTGCAATCGGAGATAAAGAATATGAGTTAGCATTAAAACACCAGCAGTATCTAGCTAGTATTGAAGCTGATTGCCTCATTGTATCTGATCAAAAAAGTGCTGATGTTCATTTTATCAATAGTCTACCAGCAGAATTTGGAATGATTAATGCACAAGTATTCTTTCAGTATCTTGCTGAAGCTATTGCGGTCATTAGGAAACTCGATGTTGATAACTTTAAGTTTCTGAGTAAAGTAGTTGATAAGTACTAAGTGGTGTTTGTGGAATATATAGAATCATCAATAAGCGAGTGCTATAATATTCATGTTACTAAAGGAGGAAGAGGGAATGAGCGATATAATTAGTCAATTACCGACAATTCTTGGTCTTGTGGCTATAGTAGGGGTTTTAGTATTAATAAATACTATGGTTAACAAAGCAAACAAACAAAAGCGACTTGAGGGAAAAGTGAAAGCTGGTATTATGAATAAAGATGGACAGCCAACGGAAACTGAAGCTGAAAAGAAAGCTAAAATGGAAGAGGCACTCAAAAAAGCTAGCAGATATAAGGACAAAAAAGAGTAAGTGCCAAAAAGGAAAATGACTATGAAAACGATAATATATAATGGACAAATAATAATTGATGGTGAAGATAAAGTTTCAAACGGATATATTCTTTTTAGTGAGAAGGGAATTATTGAGATTGGGGCGAGCGAAGAAAGTAATGGATACTTGAAGGACACTACTATTAATAAAATTGATGCCAAAGGTTTATGGGTGACACCAGGTCTTATTGATACTCATAACCATGGTGCAGCTGGCCATGACTTTATAGTTACCAAAAGCGAAGAGTTGAATATTGTAGGTAAAACTATGATAAAAGAAGGTGTAACCGGATTTTTGGCTAGTACAACAGTGGGCGATGTTCCAATGATGGCAGAAATGGCAAAAAGATTAGGTTCGTATGTTTATCAAGATGGGGCCCGTTGTTTGGGTATTCATATGGAAGGACCTTATCTGTGTGAAAAGTATCATGCCATGATGTTGCCAGAGTATTTAAGAGATGCTAGTTATGAGGAATACCGTAACTGGCAGGTATTATCCAACAATTTTGTTAAGACTATTACAATGGCTCCTGATCGTGAAGGAGTGATTGATTTAACTAGTAGGATAAAAGATGAAGTCGCAGTAATGATTGGCCATACAGATGCTAGTGTACAACAGGTTCATCAAGCAAAACTGGCAGGGGTGAAGGGTTTTACTCATTTCTATAATGCTATGAGCCAACATGAACATAGACTACCCGGGGTAGTTACAGCAGGTTTTATTGAGGATGATTTATATTGCGAATTAATTTGTGATGGTATGCATGTGAACAAAGATGTAGTTAAGATGACAATTAAACAAATGGGTCCTAAAAGAATAATTCTAATTACCGATGCTATGCCAGGAAAATGGATGGATGATGGAAGATTCCTTTTCTGTGGACGCTGGGTAGTAAAAGAGAATGGCCAGACGCATCTTGAAGGTGATACCAGAATAGGAGGATCAATTAAGCCGCTTAACATAATGACTAAAAATGTGCTCGATTGGTGTAACGTTAGTATAAATGACATCGTACAAATGGCTTGTGTTAACCCTGCTAACCTCATTAAGGAAACAAAAAAAGGCTCACTTCATATAGGTAATGATGCTGATGTAGTTATATTTGATGAAAACATGGTTCCGGTCCATGTCTTTGTTGAAGGCGTCATGATGAGCCAGGAGTAAGGAATGGAAACCAATAAAAAGCAAAAAAAAACTAGCGAAGTAAAACCGGGTCAATTAGTGATTGCAGAATTTAAAAGGCTAAAAGCACTTGATAAAGAAAGTGCTGTCAAAATAGCGGATCTTAGAAAGATTCCCCTTTCATCAGAAACAATAGCTTATACTATGGGTGAATATATAGATAAAAACATCATCAAGATAACTGATAATGATCGTTTCTATTTTGATGATGCCTATTATGAAGTTTTTAAGAAAAAGACAATGAGAAAGATTTATCTGTTTATTCTTTTTCCAGTAGTTTTATTCCTTATTTTCTACATGATTGTTGGTGGTGGTTTTAAAGCCTTTTTTGACTAATTACTTGTTCCCTTTTTTGAACATAAGATAATGGTTAATGCCAGTATAAAGTGAAAAAGAACCTAAAATTACCATGGCAACATTGCCTAACATTTTTATTGTATTATCTGCCTTAATAAAGAACACGGAGATAATCATTGCTGCTCCTAAAATGAGATTAAAGGCAATGGTGATAATAATACGGTTTTTAGGTAGTGTTGAGTAAGGATTGTTTTTATTGTTTGCGACAGCCAGTTCATTTTCAGGTTTAAATTTCTCAATTATGGTAAAACTTGGCAATAATTTGAAGCGAAAGTAGTACTCCATTATTGCACCTATCAAAACAGCAATTCCAGCACAGATAGCAATAGCCTGAATATCACCAAATCTTACTTTAAAATCAAGAAAAGCATATAAAAGAATTCCAACACAAAGGCTCACCATGTAACGATTTTGAAAGATATTGAAACGTTGCATTTGATTGTCTGGAATCACATAGCCATTCTTGCTTTTCTTATCATAATATATGGTGCGATTTCTTTTGTCGTAGTAAATACTTTGGCGTTTCGATTTGTTACTCATAGACACTCCTCCGTTGATATTATATCATCACAGTTTGGCCAATGCATCCCCAAACAATAAGGCAGTTACAATTTGCTATTTTTTGTGCACTTGTGAAAGAAAGAAGTTTGTTAATTAGCAATTTTGGGAAGGTTTGTAACAATAAAAAGTATTAAATTTGCTAATCAATTCTAATACGATTAAAAAGAGGAGAAAGTTCATGCAATTCAGTTATAAAAAATGGAAAAAACAACTTATGTCTGACGAAGTTAAAGCATTTACCATTTTATCTTTTCCTGCTATTCAGTTGCTTGATATCAATGTTTTGGAATTAATAAGTAGTAGCGATAACCAAGCAAAGGCAATGCTGGAAATAGCTAAAAAACTACCAGATCAAGCAGCAATAGTGGGAATGATGGATTTATCACTGGAAGCTGAAGCTTTTGGCAGTAAGGTGGATTTTTCTGATAATGAAGTTCCAGTAGTAATAGGTTCGATAATAAATAACCTTGAGGACGCTCAAAAACTAGATGTTCCTACACTTGATGCAGGGCGATTGCAAGTGTATTTAGATGCTATCTCCAAGGTGGTAAGGGAAAAAGAAGATGAGCGACCAGTATTTGCTGGAACTATCGGACCATTTTCCTTAGTAGGTCGGCTAATGGATGTAAGTGAAGCCATGATTCAGTGTTTGATGGATCCTGAATATGTAAAAACAGTGCTAGTGAAAGTTACTGCTTTTCTTAAAGATTATATTAGTGAGTACAAGAAAATCGGAGCAAATGGGGTATTAATCGCCGAACCTTTGGCAGGGTTAATGTCACCTAATTTAATTTACGAGTTTTCAAGTGTTTATATTAAAGAGATAGTTGATGAGCTACAAAGTGATGATTTTGTTGTTATTTACCATAATTGTGGTGACAATACAACGAAAGCAATTGATGAAATTGTTAGTACTGGTTGTTCAATGTATCACTTTGGAAATTCTATTGATATGGAAGAGGTTATTACCAAAATCCCTAGCGATTTTTTAGCCATGGGAAACATCGATCCGGTAAAATATTTCAAAAATGGTAGTGTGAAAGAAATGGATGAAGCTGTAGAAACCCTATTAAGCAAATGTGGCAGTTCTCCCAATTTTATTATCTCGTCAGGTTGTGATATTCCACCACTTGCAAAGTGGGAAAATATAGAGCAATTCTATAGAAGCGTAAACGAATATAATTCAAGGAGGAAAAGTTTATGACAATGAAAGAGAAGTTTCCAAAGGCTTTGTATGAGCCGCTATCAAGACAAGAAATGATTGATTTGGTTGAGGGAAAAGGGGCCAGAAGACCTGGAGTTTGTTGTGGTCATTGGCTACACATCGATGAGTTAGCACCTGAGAAAGGACCGGTTATTGAGGAATTATTTGAACGCTATCCTGAGGATGCTGCTGTTTATTACCTTAAAAAACCTGCAACCTTTGCAGAACCGGGGGAAAAATATACTTGGTGTGATGTTAAAGATGCAGACCCAGCAGTTGGCAGAACAGGTTCAATTCCTATTGATGAATTAACTGCTATAAGTTGGGAAACATACGATAAAATCAGCCCTGATGTTCCTGATCCTAATGATGAGTCCATGTTTGTGAATTTCCCCAAAGAAGATGATGGTCGCTATCGTATCTGCTGGTTGTCCAATGGACCTTGGTGTCGTTTGTGGGATTATCGAGGGATGACTAATTCCCTAATGGATTTATATACTGATCCTGAAAGGGTACATCATGTAACAAGACGAGTGATTGATTTCTTTAAAGCAGCTACTAAAAGAGGCGTTGAAGAAGCTAATATTGATGCCATTGCTTTTGGAGATGATTTAGGAATGCAGAAGGAGCCCTTCATTTCCCCGGAAATGTTCAGAGAATTCTACTTCCCATACTATAAAGAACTTTGTGACTATGCTCATGAATTAGGTATCCATGTTTGGTTACATTGTTGTGGCGATTTATATAAATTGTTGCCACATATGATTGAAGCTGGAATAGATGTAATTCACCCAATTCAAAAATATGCACTTGATGAAGTCAAAATAGTTAATGAATTTAAAGACAAAGTTGCCTTTTGGGCAGGAATGGATTTACAAAGAATCCTACCATTTGGAACTGTTGATGAAGTTAAGGCAGAAGTACATCACTTCATAGATACTTTCTACACCAATGGTAATTGTAAGATGGTATTTACTTTGAATAATAGAATCCAAGACAATGTTCCTATTGAAAATTTCGTTGCCTTTATTGAGGAATCGTATGTCTATGGTGAAGTAGCTGGGAAAAAATATTTAGCAAGTAAGGAGGGAAAATAATGTCACTAGTAATTGAGCAAATCAAGGAATTAATGCCTAAAGGAAAATTAAAAGAAGTAAATGAATTAGTTCAACAAGGATTGGATGAAGGAATTGAGGCTTCCATAATTCTAAACGAAGGTCTACTAGCAAGTATGGATATCATTGCGAAACGATGGGCACTTGGAGAAGTGTTTATTCCAGAAGTGTTGATAGGTGCACGCTGTATGAATTCTGCCATTGAAATTTTGGAACCACATTTAGTTCGCGATAGCACTACTGTTAAGGGAAAGGTAGTAATTGGAACTGTTGAGGGTGATTTGCACGATATTGGAAAGAATATTTGCGCCTTAATGTTGAAGGCAAAATCCTTCGAGGTGATTGATGTTGGAGTAGATGTTCCGGCTGAAAAATTTGTTGAAGCAGTCAAAACGCATCAGCCAAATTTCGTCTGCCTATCATCACTATTGACAACATCTATGGGTAATTTCGAGGTAGTTATTAAGGCTCTAGAAACTGCCGGTCTAAGAGATGTAGTTAAAGTTGCTGTTGGCGGGGCTCCAGTTACGCAAGAGTTTGCGAATGGTATAGGAGCAGATATTTATACAGAAGATGCTGTATCCTTAGCTAATGAATTGTTAAGGCATGTCTAAATATTGTCTTAAAAAAGGGAAAAACCTATCAGACTTTGTGCAAGAAAAAGGCATCAATATTGAATATAATTGTGGCTCAAACCATACTTGTGGAAAATGTAAATTTAGGGTTGTTGAAGGAATAATTGAACCAAATGAGATTGAAAGAAAACTATTGAGTGAACAAGAACTAAATAGCGGTTTTCGTTTGGCTTGTACCAATGATAGCTTTGAGAATGATATTGTTTTTGAAGTGGAAACAGAGAAAGAGTTTGCAATACTTGGATTAAACTCAACATCGTTTTCACCACAAAATGAACATGGCCATGGTCTTGCTTTGGATTTAGGAACCACCACTGTTGTTTTGGCACTAGTGAATCTAGAAACAGGAATGGTTGAAGAAGAGCATCTATTTATAAATCCTCAAAGGGTATATGGACTTGATGTAATTTCAAGAATTGCTCAATGCAATAAAGTATCTGTAGAACAAGTGCAACAAATATTGTTGGCGGAATTAAGAAGTTATTTGAGTAATTTTGAATCAATGGATATCAAAAGGATGGTTGTAAGTGGTAATCCAACTATGACCCATATTTTTATGGGAGTTGATCCAGCTTCTATTGCCAAAGCTCCTTATCTATGTTCAGTTAATGAGTTGACGATTATACAATCACAACAGATATTAGAATCATTGGCCAATGATTATCCAATCTATGTAATACCACCTATTAGTGCATATGTTGGAGCGGATGTCGTAATGGGAATCTATGAAAGCAAACTAATGGCTGATAACAAAAAGAAACTTTTTATTGACCTTGGCACCAATGGGGAAATCGCTTTATATGATAATGGAAAAATTCTAGTAAGTAGTGCTGCTTGTGGACCTGCTTTTGAAGGTGGCAATATGGCTTGTGGCAAAGGAGCAATCAAAGGGGCGATTGACAATTTTGAGTACACAGAAGGTTGGAAATTTACTACAATAGGAAATAAAGAAGCGATTGGGATTTGCGGAAGTGGTTATATATCCTTGCTTAGCTTAGCATTTAAGCAGGGAATTATTGAAGATAATGGATATTTAGCACAAGATATCGTAATCAATAATTTAGTATATCTTAATGCTAAAGATGTTCGGGAGTTTCAGATGGCAAAATCAGCCATAGCTGCAGCAATTATGTGCCTTCTACAACAGGCAAAGGTTAAAGCTAGCGAAATAGATATGGTGTATATTGCCGGAGGCTTTGGAAAACATATTAGCTTGGTTGACTTGTTTACGCTAGGAATTTTACCTATGGAATTTGAAGGAAAAATCCAAGTTCTAGGAAACACTGCAATAAAAGGAACCTGCGACTACTTACTCAAAATGGATGCAGAAACTCTTGATAAAATCATTAACAACAGTACTAGTGTTCTATTAGCGAATAATCAAAACTTCACCAATGAATTTATGGAGCATATGATGTTTGGAGAATTCTATGAAAACAATAGTGATTAGTTGTGAATTATTCAGATGGTTGATTGATGAAAGCAAATACCCAGACTATGATTTTGTTTATTTGGAAGTAGCGCGCCATGATGAACCAGCAAAATTGAACCAGCGCCTGCAAGAAGAGATAAACAAAAGCCAGGGCTATGATCGGATAATTCTACTGTATGGTTTATGCGGTAATGCCATAATTGGACTTACTAGCCCAGTTGATTTATTTGTCTATAGATCCCATGATTGTTCAAGTGTATTACTGGGAAATAAGAGTTCTTATATTAATCATCGTTGGAGTTGCTACGCCTTGTGCAAATGTGATTACTATGGTGATATTAGCAATGATGGATTTAAAGAATACGAAGAAAAATATGGTGAACATGCACAGTATTTATGGGAGATGTTAAGAAAAGATGAAGGACTTTATTATGTATGTCTGGATGGTTTTGATGATAAGAAAGCTCTGAATAATTTAGCTAACAAAGGTCATAAAGTTGAAAAGAAACTACCAGGGACTCTAGAGGTGCTTGATGCGATATTGGAAGTACAGGATCATCCAATGATTTTTAGATTGCCAGCCAACAAAAAGATTAAGGGGGTATATGATTTAGTAGACATTATCACATTTGAATGATGATATAATGGCGATGAGGTGATTAGATGTTTAGTAAGGATAACAATGTTTTTATTCGCGAAGAAATAATACCTGTTTCTTTGTTTGCGAAAGAAAATATGCAGCATATTATCAGTGCTGGACATTTTAAGTCATTTAAGTCTTGTATTGCTAGACATAGTGAAAAGAAACAGGACACCTATCTTGTGTTTTACTTGCTAGGTGGAAATGCAATTATTGTTTACAATAAAGAATACTACGCTTTACAAACTAATGGAACACTAATTATAAATAGCAATCAAGAGTTCTCCATCTATCTTGATGGAAGTGAAGCGTACTATGCTTTTGTTGGAGGAAGTAAAATAAGCGAGTATATCAAGGAAGATTTTTGGATATTTGACTTAAGATTTTCCAAAAAAACAGAAATATTTTTCTACAGTATTTTTTCTAGCCTGGATAAATATGAGGTGCTAGATGAGTATTCAATAAGTTCTGCTATATTGCGTATATATTCTGATATCCATATCTACTTACATGAATTTAGGCAAAAATCTGGGAAACAAGAAGATATTCAAAGAGCGGTTAGTTTTATTGAAGAGAATTATCAAAGGGAAATAACCCTAATGGACATTTCGAAGGAAAGTGGATATAGTGAGTTTTATTTCTTAAGGCTTTTTAAAGAGGCAATGATGATGACACCATATGAGTACTTAAAACGTAAAAGACTTGCTCAGGTGAAAGTTCTGTTGTTGTCAACTGATAAGACGATTGAAGAAATAGCCCTAGATTGTGGCTTTAAATCTGATATCAGCTTGTACAAAGCCTTTAAGAATACCTACTCGATAACCCCTCGCGAGTATAAAAAAAGTGTGGGAAAATAGTTTGATAGTGCACCATTGGTGATAATAGGGAATAAGGAAAAGCCTTAACTGTCCTGGCAGCTGTGAGTGTGACGAAGTACTAAGCCACTGTACTATTGTATGGGAAGGGGTACTGAGATAGAGCACGAGTCAGAAGACCTGCTATCAAGCAACTGAAAGGCACTTCCAGAAAAAAGTGCGGGAAGGAATAAAAATGAAGAAGACAAAAAGTATTATTTTAGCATTATTATGCTTGTTAGTAGTGATGGCTGGAATCTATTTCTATCCAAAACTAACGCAAAATGAAGGTGTAAAAAAGATTGGAATTGTGATTATTGTTGAAGGGGAAGTCATTTATGAAAAGGAGGTTAGAACCGATACTGTAAACTTAAAAGAACTATTGTTAGAGTTAGCGGAAAAGCACGAGATAGTTTTGAAGTATGAAAACAGTACATATGGAATGTTCATAACTGGAATGGGAGTAAATACCCTTTATGAAGTAGATGCCAGCAAAGGAGTATATTGGGTGTATACATCAGAAAATAATAAGCAATGTGTGGCAGCTGATTATTGTGATGGTGCGGATTTTCTCAATATTGCTGATGGTGACAGATTTGAATTTAGCTTATCAAACACCAGTACATTTGACTAATGAATAATAGAATCAGAAACCTTGTATTCATTAGTCTATGTGCCACAATTGTGACAGTATCCAAGGAGATGATAGCTTTTATTGCCAATATTGAATTAGTTACGTTTCTATTCATTTTATTTGGCAGAAACTTTCGCTTATCAGATAGCATCATGATAGCGGTGGTTTTTTGTTTTCTACAACTGTTATTATATGGAGTAGATATCTGGACCTACATGTATTTTGTTGTTTGGATATTGTTAGTAGTAATAGCTAACTACACAAAATTGCTATTTAATACTGAACAAAAAGTAGCTCTTTTTAGTGGGGGATTTGGATTGATTTTTGGGTTTCTGTTTTCAATCCCCTATTTTGTGATTTCCTTTAAAATGGGCTGGATTTATTTTATCAAAGGTATTCCTTTTGATTTAGTCCATGGAATTGCGAATTACATTATCATGTTGATACTATTTGAAAGATGCGATAAAGTTATTAAAAAACTAGTAATCAAGCATAAAATATAAAGGAAAGCTCAATTCACAGTTGCTTTCCTCTTTATTGTCACTAGAACCCCCAGAAGAAGAGGGGGTGCATCTATCGAAAAGAATATGATACAATAAAAGAAATAAAGCGAGATTTGTACGATTATAGGGGTTCACCAAGTCTGAATAGTAACTTGAGAGTACAATTTGTTTGCACTCTCAAATTTTGATAAAGGAGGTATGCAGTGAAAATTAAGAACAGTTACTTATTGTTTAATAAATATGTTGTTATTGCATCCTTGCTTTTGATTGGTATTTCCTTTTTGTCATGGGCAATTTTTTCCCAGTATTTTTCTGCGGTATTTTTGTGGGATCTTTCAGAAATGTCTGTTACAAGAACTGAGTATTTTGCAATGATATTTACTTTTGATAATTACGTAATGGATGGGTTTTCCTTATTGCAACTTATACTGCCAATATTTTCTATGTTAGTTGTAATTCCTTTCTTAAATTCCAAGAAAATGTTGTTGTTTACATATTCAAGAAATGAATCATATAATAAAGTTCTGATAACCAATATTGCGAAAACAGTGTTAGTAGGAGCGACAATGTTGTTTTTATCGTATCTAGTATTTTTAGCGATTGGTTTAGTATTGACATCAATAAGTGATGACCCAAATGGAAGAGAATTGTTTAGCGATATTTTAGGACCAGATTTCTATAACAATCATATTATCTTATATTTTATACTTGAGGGTTTTCTAAAGTACTTTATATTTACTATAGTGTATAGTTTGTTCGCAATCGCTGTTTCTTTTTTGACTTCAAATAATTATCATGCAATAATTATTCCTTTTGCTTACTATGCGGTTACTGCAATTATAGTTGCTGTAATTAGTTCGGCAATAGGAGTTGATTTGACTTTTTTGTCTCCAACATATACAGTTCTTGCTAATGCAAGACCGTATACGAGCCTACTTTTTGTTATCATTCCATTATTGCCGCCCCTAACTTTTTCAATCTATGTTATAAGCAGAGATTTGATTACTAAAACGAATCGAGATGATGTATATGGTATTGCTTAAATACATTCCAAAAAGCCGTATTATTATCACTTTGTTTCTTTTAGCATCCATCTATTTATTGACATCAATTAATATGGAACCAAGTGGCTACAGTTTTTTTCAACATCCTTATGTAACGATGATTATGGTAGCTGGTTATTGGTTTTTGATTTTTCGCTTTAGTTTCAGTAATAGTATGTTTGCTTCGAGATTTAAGAGTGTTAGTTATAAAAACATGAAAGTTATAGTTTGGCTTTCAACCTTGTCAACATTATATGTACTATTAAGTTTTGCTATTATTATTTTCATTGGCAATATAACTGGAGATGTCTTTACTTTGCAAAAGGTTTTTGTGTATCTCTTCTGCAGTATTTTCTCGTTTGTTGTTTTGAATATACTTTTTGTTGCCCTAACAACTAGAATATCGGAGTTGCTGGCGAAGATAGTAATGTTTGCTTTACTGTTAGGTGGTTTCGCAAGTAATTTTGCTGGAAGTACATTAGTGTATATCAATTTCATGTTTTTCAATATTCATACTGAGCTTAATATCCAGACAATCATCAATTTTTTGATAGTTTATACGACATGCATAGTAGGATCATTATTTTCAAGTTTTGCAAAGGACAAAGAACTATGTTGAAAAAATCACTTCTTCTGGGGTTTTTGTTTCTAATCACACTACTGGTAGTTTTTGAAGTTGGAGCATATCAAGAAAAATTCGGAGTAATTGATTATTTGAACATACTTTTTTGCAATACTGAATCTTATCCTTTATATGGACGGACAGTCTGGAACCTACTGAATCTGTTCTATTTCATTATTATCTTGATTTTTGGAATCACTATGATTTCTCAAAATGTAAGCATTTCAAGTAAAGGAATTCGGTCAATGGAGGTTTTACGTTATGAAAATGGTTCCAAATATTTGTTAAGGTTCATGAAAAAAAATGCAATGTTATCCTTACAGTATTTTGGTCTTGTTGTCATTTCAATTATTGCGTCAATAATCCTATTTGACGGAAGTTCAATTTTAAGCGAACCTTTATTTCAAATTCGCTTAACCGCTGCTGTTTGGATAATGCTAGTCGCTTACATCGTAAAAATATTATTCATTTTTAGTTTAATATCGCTGTGGTTGGCTTATCTTATTCTGGAGCATAAATATGAGTTTCTACTTGTTATTTCGATTGTTCTAGTTTCAATACTATTGTTTTTTGATTTGATGTTAGGTCTTAGTTTAGTGACATTAACTTATTCAATAAGTGCTTTAGCATACCCAGTCTGTTACTTGGGTTTGTACGTAATTAGTTTTGTCTTTATAAAGAAAAAATACAGTGAAAAGGAGCTATGGTAAAAATGAATGATTTAATTATTGAAATAAGGAATGTTAGCAAATCATACAAAAATGTATCAGTTATTAAGGATTTGTCGCTGAATTTTGCGAAGGGAAAAAGTTATGGCATCAAGGGATATAACGGTTCTGGGAAAAGCGTAATATTGAAATTGATTGCGGGATTTGCTTTTGCTGATTCCGGTGAAATTGTTGTTAATGGGAAAGTTTTGAAGAAAGATATTGACTTCATTGAAGATGCAGGAGTCTTTATTAATGCTCCTGAGTTTATAAATAGTCTTTCGGGTTTGAACAATTTACTGTATTTGGCAGAAATCAAGGGGAAGATAACAAAAAAAGAAATTGAAAACACATTAAAGTTGGTAGGTATATACGAAGCAAGATTAAAAAAAGTGTCTACATATTCACAAGGCATGAAGCAAAGATTAAGGCTTGCTCAAGCAATTATGGAATCTCCAGATATACTTATCTTAGATGAGCCAATGAATGCACTCGATAGAGATGGAGTTGAACTAGTTAAAAGAATCCTTAAGAAACACATTGAAGAGGGAAAAACTTTAATATTCACTAGTCATAACCAGGATGATTTTACTGATTTGGCCGACGAAGTTTATGAAATCGAAAAAGGAGCAGTAAGCAAGGTGAATATTTCTTGAAGAATTATTAACTCAAGTTGCTAATCTATAAAAGGCCAGGTGTATTTTTTGAACTCGGAAGTGTTCGAGATGTATTGAAGTACTGACAATTTGCAAAAGGGTTCAATGGAAGAGGCAAAAAAGGAAATTTATGAATATACAGAGTTGTTTTATAACAGAAAACGCATGCATAGATAGCGATTACTACTAGTGAACTAAAATCAGCCCACTACAATTATCAAATAATAAAAAAAATCGACCTAACAAACATATTGAACCGATAATTATCAGTCCTTTTTCTATCACGCATAACTCATGCTTTTCTGGCCTTCTTCTTTATAGAGACTAATGAAAAAAACTGGAACCATCTTCGGAGCCAGTTTGTAATTAACTACCCAACTACTACTTTTTCACTAGCTATTCTAGCAAAGTTTATAACTTTGAATTTCATTTTTTTGGTAACTTCGCTCGAAGCGGTTCAGAGAAATTTGTGATGTACCACTTAATATACTCAATTACATCTTTTTCAGTAATTTCAAAATCAGCAAGCCACTCCTTAAAGTTATTTTTAGAGTTTTCATCTTCAACTATCGTTGATTGACTTAGTGTGCTATAGAATACATGAGAGGTGTCAATTTCAGGCGTGTAATAAGACATTATTAAAGTATCTCCATCCAGTGCTGTGACCGTCACTGCTTTATACTTGCCCATAACATCGTCATTAATCAATACGAAAATGACCCCATCGTCATCAATGCTCAGTGGGCAATCACGTTTCTGAAAAGTGGAACTAACACACTCCGTTTCAGTCAAAAAATACGTTTTCGTTCCAGACTCGAACGCTGTCATAGCGAAATATCCTTTATCAGATAGTTTTTTCGCCACATCTTGGGGTTTTAGTTTTTTTTCACCACATCCACTAAACAGCAATAGTGCTAATGTCACAACTAAAACAAGTGTTTTCTTCATATACGACTTCCCCCTTGACTAATATAGCTATCGTAATTATAGCATTTTTCTAAAATAAACTACAGATGGAAACGGAAGACATGGTAAAATACAAAGCAGTTAATCTGTCTGGAATTGCTAACATTAAAGTCCATGATTTAAGACATTCACATGCATCAAACTTGATAGGTTCAGGAATAAATGTAGTAGCTATAAGCAAAGAATTAGGGCACGATGATGTTAATACAACGGTGATAACTTATGCATATTTACTTCAGAAAAACGGGTAATTAGTATGTGAAAATCTTTTCAACATAAATGAAAACCCTTTGTTAAAGGCACAGACTGATGACAAAAGCCAGTGTTGAGACTGGCTTTTTTAGTAAATTTGTTTAGTTAATAAACTTTTTTCAAACTGTTAAGCACTTCCTTTGGAGTACTATTTAATAGTATCAAGAATTGCTTTTACTTCTTCCATAGTGTGGCCTATAAAAGAGCAGTTGTATTGAACATTGTTGTAAACAAACCTTGCATTAATTATATCCATTTCAGCTAGAGGCCCCTCTCCATCCCAATTGTCATAGTCATAAGTATGCGTTAGAATGAAAATCACTTTAGCATCCACTGACTTGATAACATAAGTTTCCTCAAGAAGCTCTGCATCAANCCAAGACATTGTCAGTGAGAACTCATTAACTAATGATGGAGTTGCAACTGTCGTATAGAACGTTAGACCCAACGTAACAGATTTTCTGCTGCCCTCGTCAACTAATTTTGAATAATCCACAAAATTATATTGATCGATCATGACTACTCCAATTATATCATTTTCATACCACGTATTATAATGTACGTTTTCATGATCTGCGATATCACTCGTAAGCAAATCTATGCCAAGTATTTTTTCAGCTTCTGAAAAAGTCATCTTTTTTTGCATAAGAGGTGCATCTTCGTTAATTTTTACTGGCCCAATTTCTTCAGATTCTATAACTGTTCCATCATCAATTGTAAAAGAAGATGTTACAAATGATACAATATCCTTTGCAAAAATGACTATAAATCCAGTTGATAAAACTATTCCAAATATGAGTAATGAATTTGCTAATTTTGATAGCCTCATTCTCTTCTCTTTTTTATTAATTGACATACTTAAAATCTTCCTTTCTAATTCTTCGCTAATTTGTATTTGCGAAATTGCTTCTTTATACTTTTTGTTCATTTTCAATACCTCCGTCTAGTTTTTTTCTTAGAATATCTCTCGCTCGAGAAAGTTGAGTTTGGATTGTTGTTTCCTTTTCATTTAGAATGCTAGCAATTTCTTTTATTTTGTAATCTTCGTAATAGTATAAGTGTATAACTAGGCGATACTTTTTGGGCAAGTTAGACACAATTTCTAGCAGTTCATTATCAGGATTATCAACAATAAAAGTGCTTTCTTCTTTTTCTGTCAGTGGAAGTATTTTTCTAAACCAATATGAGGAAAAATGATTCTTACACTCGTTAACGACTACTGTGATAAGCCACTTTTTTAGGTGCTCCTCATTTTCAAACTGCTTAGTGCATTTGTATAACTTAAGGAACACATTTTGTGTAATATCATCAGCATCAAATCTATTCTTAGTATAGAAATAGGCAAGTCGATAAACGTCGTTCTTAAAGGTATTGAAGGCTTTTTCAAACTCATAATCCATTTATCCACCATCCATTTCTTGAAAGATCTTTCATATATATAACAATTCACAAAACAAAAATATCACGAAATATTAGAAAATGTTACAAATATATTCGGAATAATTTTTCTATACCTCACACTTTAGCCTATTAAGGATAGTTTCATACAATTCAGTATGGCAATATTTGTTTATTTTTAAATATATTATAGTAATCAAAAAACCTCAAAAAGTGAAAGGGATATAAAAATAACCGTTAAGCATATAAACAACGTTTTGAAAGAGGAACTAGCAGATGATAATTCAGTTGTCGCAAAATTTGCGTCAACTGCTGAAGATGGGAAAAGTACATGACGGAACATTACAGCTTAGATATGATTATTTCAGTCGGGGTTCGTGTCAAATCAAGTAGAGGTGTAGTTTTTAGAAAATGGACTTTTGAATAAGAATTCAAGCAACAGTATAATAAAGTAGGAAAGCAGTTGATAATTCCTTAAAAAAATGTAAAAATTATAACTATAAAAAGGTGTTACTGCAACACCCTGTCGCGCTTACTTAAACAATTAAGGAGGAACATTGTCTTCCAATGGAATGTTGGTCAAAAGATCAATTTTGTTCATAATGATAAAGTAATCGTTGGCTTCAATGCAAATGAATACGAGAAAGCGAGATAGAAAAACCTTCAATCACTGTACAATAGTTTTTGCTGTAACTATATTTGAAAGATGGAGGGGTAAGTAATGGAAAACAATGTAATACCAGTATTGGATGAGACGAACTTTGAAGAAATCCTCACTAGGATTTCTGTTGAAGAAGCTGAAGAAGAATATGATTATTCCTCAGCTGTAATGAATCTTTACTTTGATGAAGATAGCGACGTTGAAGACCCAGCATTTTACTGCTATAGAGGAGATTTGCACGTTTCTTCTATAACCATGGGAGCTACTACAGGAATTTCAAAGTTTAACTTAATTGTTGATGGAAATTTATATGTAGATGGTGACATCGTTTTAAATTCAACAAAGGACATGGGATTTGTTATTGTTCGAGGCGATGTAACCGCCAAGAATGTAATCGTAAGTGGTTGTGTAGAAGTCAGTATTTCAGGTTCATTAACAGTACAAGGTGTGATTTTAGGTCATAGTGGCACTGGTATGCTTGGAGTTGATGAAATAATTGCTGCTAAAATTATCATCGATATTCCAGAGTATACAATGTATTTCTATGATGAAATAAAGGCTGTAGTTTTAGCAGACCCAGTTTATACTAACGACGAAGTTGACTATGAAGAAAATCAAGCGGCAAAAGCGCTTCTTCCAGAGTTTGTTAATAGTGAAGGAAAACCGAACATTCCGACCATCATTAAGGCGATAAATGAAGACAGAGATATTTTGCTAGATGACATTAGCTCAACTCACACTTATAGTGATGAAAACTTAGTAACGCCGAAAGTTTCTGATTTCGTAATTAAGGATATTATTAATGAAGGTCAAGCGTTATCGGCAAAGAAAAAGCATCATGATGCATACAGGTTATTTAAAGAGAATATGCCCAATGTCAATTTAAAAAGAGATGACTACGATTCACTTTATTACTACTATGCGTTTCTTTTCTGCATAGGTGACTATGTGGATACTTTTAGCAAAGAGGAAGCAATTCCATACATGAAAGAATATATTGAATATGCACATATACTACTTGATGAGGTAAACAATGGAATGGATTTGTTCTATTACAACCCAATAAGCAAATTCCATAGAGAAGTACGAAAAATAGCAAACAATGGTTTAGCTTGGTTTTTAATGGAACTTGGAGAACTAGATGAAGCGTTACAATATGCCGAAAAAGCTGTTTCATTGATTGAAAGTGATGCGGATGATTATCTACTTGATATGATAGTTCGTGTACTAATGAAGATGGAAAGAAGTGAAGAAGCGTACCAAATTGTCAAAAGAACTCTTGATAAGAACCCAAAGTACCGGTTCTTTCAAGAATATGTTAAGGATAGCGATTATTTAGATTGGAAGAAGCAGAATTTCCAAGGCGAGAATAAAGAAGCTAAAACAATAGAAGAAGCGATTGAAAAGTTCAACAATTTTGTTATTGGTTTAGGCATCACAGATAACCGTGGTAGACACTGTAATCCAATATTTGAGTTCGGTGAAGGAGCAACCGAAAAACAAATAGAACAACTAAAAGAAGCATTTGAGATTTCGATGCCTAAAGAATTAGAAGATTTTTATCGAAACCTAGGGTGTTTAAAACCACGTGCAGAGTACAATGTTCACGAAGATCATGACATCCACATTTTTAGGATAGAATCTATGCTAAAAACTGTAGAATCTGATGAAGGAGACGAATCATATGCTTTAGGTCTTATTGAATCAATTGTTGAGCACTGGGAGGGAGAAAGGTACGAATTTACTGATGATTTGGGTGAAGATGAAAAAGAAATGTTCAGCAAAATAAACAGTAGGTTTAAGTGTATTGGCGAATATGCTTTAGATTGGGGTTTTGAAGAATCTTACTATATCATCTTTGACGAAAGTGGTAAGTTCGGCGCAGTGAGATATCACCAAGATGAATATGATAAAGTAATAGAGCAATTTAAAGAATTACTCAAGGGGAATAAGCTAACATTAAGTCTAAAGGAAGTGATTGAAAAGGCACTTAATGAGATCAAGGGAGTTATCAAGTACAATTAGTAAGTATGCATAAGTTTTATAATGTGAATAATGGGGAGTTTTGCCGTTTGATCATCATAATATTGATGAAATATGTGTAACGGATATAACTTATATAGATTTAGCAACAAGTATACCAAGATGTTTTGCGGTTGACAACCACATGAAAAAAGAGATTGTGATAAATCCCTTAAAGAGATATCAACAGCAGTTACCATCCATTATTCATTCCGATGGTGGAGGCCAGTATCGTAGCCATGATTATCGAGAATTATTGGAAACATATTCAATTGAACATTCGATGAGCAAGCCTGGGACACCGGTTGATAATGCCGTGATTGAGTCCTTTCATAAGACAATAAAAAGAGAACTCATTTATCCCATTCGGCATAAGACGAAGGCAGAAATGAAAGTTCTTATTTATGATTATTTGACTCAGTATCATATCTATGAGAGGATGCACGTCAAATTTATGATGACCCCTTATAAGCATCAACTGCTTCTTGAGTCAAAAGTGGTATCTTAACTCATCGTAAAGAAAACTGTTGCAGTTCCCGACGATTGGTACTTTCTATTGTAAGTAAGTTCTCAAGTTCTGACTCTTCTAAATCCAAAATATTCATAATAAGTTTTTGCATGTGTAATAGTTTCTTTCGATAGATTAATGTACAAATCGATAGATTAATGTACAAAATAATTCTATCATTATTGGTTCTATTACATACCCCGCTAATATTTAAAATATCAAAAAAGACAAATGGGTTAGTTTTGCGACTTTGATAAAATGTGGTAAAATAGTAAAAATGAGCGAAGGGTAGTTTTTTACTATTCTACTATTCTCGACAAAGGAGGCAATGATGGGAATATTTAACAAGCTAAAAAATGTAGTGAGTGAGGCAGTAGAGACGGTTAGTGAAACAGTTAATGAAATGACGAATCAAAAACCAGAAGACCAGTTAGTAATGATTGATGATGAGAACCAAATAATGAAAGAGGCAATTGAGCAGGCAAAAAAGACTCTGCCTGATTATTTGCTGTTCTTTAAAGATGCTCCTAGAAATACACATAATCATAGAGTTAAAGTTCTTTTCTCAGATGAATACGGTAATGAAAATATTTGGTTAGTGAATATTAGCCATAATGGCGATTCGTTAACTGGTATGGTTGGCAATGATCCAGGGATCGTAAATTGTGTTGAAGCAGGGGAGGTCGTAGGTGTTTCACTTGATGACATCACTGACTGGGCTTTTGAATCTGATGGACTTCAATATGGAAACTATACTGTTTATGCAATGTTTGAAAGCATGCATCCAGCACAGGTAGAGCAATATGTAGAACAGATGGGTTTTTGTCAAAATCCACTGGAAACACCAGGTGCAAGTTTTGCTGACTTAATTGCTGATTTACCAGAAGCATCTGAAGATGATGATGGTGGGCGTATGTTAAGTGTGGAGGAATTCTTAGAACAAAAACTACAAGCAAAGTTGGCAGAATTTTTTGAAGGAGAAAACCCAACTGATTTAGAGCGTACTAATGCTGCTCTTGATGAAGCGAAACACATGTATTTTGAACTTGAGGGTTCTAAGTATGAAGAAGGAGCGAAGATTCTGTACGAAAAGTACGAACAAGAACATCTTGCTATGTATGGTATGTCAGATGCTGATAAAGCTGCTGCTGCTGTAGGAGAAGACGAAGAATATAATGGGCTTACATTACGTGATTATGCTGCATCTGCAGCAAAATTCCAGGCTGGTGTCTCATATGAAGCAGTTTTAGATGCTTTAGGTATGACTGCAGCTGAATATGAAGCAGGCACAGCGAAATGGGCTGAGCGTTGGGCTACTGATACAACTCTTCAAATATCACAACAATATACTGATTATATGGCTGATGCAAACAATCATCCAAAATTAGGCAAACTGTAAACATTAATTCAGAGTAAAAAGGTACTACCTTTTTGCTCTTTTTATTGGAATGGTAAAATTACTAAAGGAGCGAAAAATGGAAAATAAGAATATTCCTGTATTAGATGAAACGAATTATAATGAAATACTAACGAAAATTTCAGTAGAGGATGCTGAAGATAGATTTGATTACTCTAGTGTTGTTATGCATCTTAGTTTTGATGAAGACAGCGAAGTTGAAGACCCTTCATTTTATTTTTACGAAGGGGATTTACATGTTTCCTCATTAACAATGGGAAATACAACCGGTATTGCTAAGTTCAATCTGATTGTTGATGGCAACCTAAATGTTGATGGCGATATTAACTTACACTCAAAAAAAGATATGGGTTTCGTAATAGTTAATGGTGATGTAACCGCCAAGAATGTAATAATGAGTGGTTGTGTGGAGATGCCTATTACTGGTTCATTAACTGCTGAGAATCTTGTTTTTGGTTATGATGGTGATAATGGCACTTTAGGTGTTGATGAAGCAATTAACGCAAGAATTGTAATCAATACTAACAACTTTACCATGTACTTTTACGATGAAATCAATTCAGTAGTTTTAGGTGATCCAATTTATACAAATGATGAAGTTGATTATGAAGAAGACCAAGCAGCAAAAGTGTTACTTCCAGAATTTGTCAATAAAGAAGGAAAGCCAAATGCTGTGGCTATTGTCAAAGCAATTAAGGAAGATAGAGAAATAGTGGTAGAAGGAACTGCGACAACGCACGAATATAGCGATGAAAACTTAGCTAGTCAAAAAACATCCGCAACTATGACTAAAGACCTTATCCAGAAATCGCAAGCATTAACAGACAAAGGAAAAGATAAAGAAGCATATGAAATATTGAAAACTAATATTGCTAGCGTTAAATTAGATAGAAAAGATTACGATTCACTTTATTACTACTATTCTTTCCTATTTCGAATAGGAACATATGGAGATTATTTCGATAAAAAGGGTGAGATTCCTTACATGAAAGAATATATTAAGTATGCGCAGATTCTGCTTGATGAAGTGAATAATGGAATGGATTTATTCTATTATTCTGAGATAAGTAAATTCCAAAGAGAATGTCGTAAAATTGCCAACAATGGTATTGCGTGGTATCTGATGGAACTAGGGCAACTAGATGAAGCATTAGAATATGCTGAAACAGCTATTTCATTGATTGAGGGAGATGCGGATGATTACCTTCTTGATATGATAGTTAGAGTTCGAGTGAAGAGGGAAGAATTTGATGAAGCTTATCGAATTGTTAAAAGAACACTAGATAAAAAACCAAAATATCGCTTCTTCCAAGGTTATGTAAATGATAGTGATTATCTAGCGTGGAAAGAAGCAAATTTCAAAGATGAAAACAAAGAAACAACTACTATTGAAGAAGTGGTGGATAAGTTCAATAATTTCCTTATTGGTTTGGATCAAGATTGCACATTAGATAGTTGTTGTTCTCCTACATTTGAGTTTAAAAATGTTGCTACTGAAGAACAAATTGAAAAGATGAAAGAAGTGTGTGAGATTAGTATTCCTAAGGACCTAGAGGAATTCTATCGGAAACTTGGATGTTTGGCGAGGCGCAGCGCATACAGCGCTTATGAAGATCATGATATTGTTATTTTCTCTGCTGAAAGCATGTTGAACGGGATAAATGAAGAAGATAGCACATGCGCTTCGTTTGGGCTTATTGATAGTATTGTTAGCCACTGGGGAGATAGATATGAGTTCACGGATGATGTTCCTGAGGAAGATGCAGCAATACATAAAGCAGCTAATAGTAAGTACAAATGTATTGGCGAGTATGCTCTAGACTGGGGTCTTGAAGAGTCATACTACATTATTTTCGATGAAAGTGGTAAGTTTGGTGCAGTGAGATATCATCAAGATGAGTATGATGAGTTAATGGAGGAACTTGAAGAATTACTAGAAGGCAAGAAAGCATTAACATTTACTCTAAAAGAATTAGTTGAACATGCTCTAAATGAGATTAAGGGAGTTATTGATTATAACTAGATAATGAGTTTGGTAATGATAGAAAGGGGCGTTTACCCCTTTCTTTATGTAATAACCAAACAATAATATTGGCGTTGTTTAGTTGGCAATTGTACAACAATGATGACAAGATGGTGACTAATATGATAGCAAACAAACTTAAAAAGGAAGCACTATAGGGATAATAAGCCCAAGCCATGTGGTTGATTTTTCTAATTATGAAACAACTGTCCATAACCTTTACAAACTTCCTTATGATGATAAGTTTGGAGACAATGTAACTAAGGATACTTATGGTTTTGGATGATGAAGTTCAGGTGGTTTTATTTGGCAGTGGAACTATTGCCATCGATTGATTATGGCGACATGTGGATTGTTGTTAGCTTCAATTATTGGCTCCGATGAAAGAACAACAAAAGACATGGACGCTGTAATAAAAGGAATTCCACTTGAAAAAGAGCTCGTTGAAGGGATGATAAATGGAATTCTTAAAATAGACGTAGGAGACGGAATTGGTTTCAAGATAACACGAGTTGATGATATAAGAAATGAAGATGAGTATGGTGGATTTAAGATAATGATTGAAGCAGTTATGGATAGTTTACAAATGCACCTTGCTATTGGGTTAAGCGCAGGAGATGTAATTACTCCGCGAGAAATAAAGTATCAATATAATTGTATTTTTGAAGAAGGGACTATTCCAATCCTAGCTTACACGATAGAGACCTCGCTTGCCGAAAAGTTTCACGCATTGGTTGTTAGAGGGGCTCTTAATACTAGAATGAAAGACTTTTATGACATCTATGTTCTGATAGAAGATAACAAAGAGGTGATTGATTTCTCAAATATAGTCCCTGCTATTAGAAGTACTTTTGGCCATAGAAAGACTGAAATAGATTTAGAAACAATTAAAAGTGATTTGGACGAAATAGGGCGTAGTGAGAGAATGGCAATGTTGTGGAGCAATTATCAGAAGACTGCAACATATGCTCAGGGCATTGAATATACTGATTTGTTTAAGACGATTTATATAGTAGTCGAATTGCTAGAACAATGTAATGCAGAATGAAGAAATGAAACAGATGCCAATTAATGACTTAGGAAAAATCTTAAACTATCACTTGTGAGAGTAAATACTCTTTTGGAGGCGAGTTGGATGAAACACTTGTTTTTGGATTGTGATGATATAGAAATGTCTGTTTATCAATGGGGTAGTAGGGATAAGCCCACTATTTTGTGCGTGCATGGACTTGGCAGCAGCGGATTGAGTTTTTTAGAAATCGCGGAATATATCAAGAGGGATTATTGTGTGATGTCACTTGAATTACCTGGACATGGAGAATTAGCAATAAGTAGCAATATAGATTTTGAAATCAGCTGCTTATGTGTATGGATAAGGAAAATACTGATTAAGATTGAATTGCATGAGTTTTTTGTTCTTTCACATTCTTGGGGTGCAGAAATCATGACTCATTATGCAAGTATATTTCCAATAGGAATCAAGGGAATCATATTGCTTGATGGTGGGTATCACAACAAAAAACTTGGGTATGAAAACAATAAGGTAAATCACTCAGGTTTTACATCGCTTCAAGAAGAACAGAATTTCTATCTGAAAGATTTTGACGAATATGTGTTTGACAATTGGAGTGATTATATAAATTCTGAAAGTAAACAATATATGAGATGGAGTCCTCTATTGGAGGAAGCAGCAAAAGATTTAATGATTGAAAAGGATAACAAAGTGAGTTTTAAGGTAAAGGGTAGTATTGCAAGCTTAGCACTTGAGGGTATGTACAACAGTAGTTATCCAAAGTGTCTTAAAAACACGACAATTCCCATAATTTTGATTTTGTCCATGCTTCTAAAGAGCTAGTTGCTCTAAGAAAGATACAGTTGGCAGAATTTCAAAGGCATGCCAACTTGACAGTTGTCGAGGTGAATACAACACACATGGTACATTGGGATAATCCATCTTTAGTTATTAAGCAAATATATAAATGGTTTATGGTGCAATAACTTCAATTTACAAAAAAAACTCTTCATTTGAAGAGTCTTATTACTACTTGGTGGACTGTTAGGGATTCGAACCCTAGACCCACTGATTAAGAGTCAGTTGCTCTGCCAACTGAGCTAACAGTCCATGGAATAATGCTTTTGTATTATATCACTTGGGCTGTATTATATCAATATTAAAATATGCTATACTTAATAATGTAATAGGATTTAAGGAGGTAGTATGAGGAAAAAACTAGTTGGCATAATTATTGCGCTCATATTTGTGATTGGTGTAGTGTGTTGGGGGTTGTTTTACACTCCAATGAGCTTGTCTTTGAAGGGAGAAAGTTATGTAGTACTAAACTATAAGGACGAGTATTCTGATGAGGGTTCTATTGGTAAAATCTTTTGGTTTGTTGACCAGTCAGTTAATGTTAAGGGAAGTGTTGACACCAGTGTGTTAGGAACTTATGTTTTAGAATACCAAATAACTTTTGGAGATAACACTAGAACAGTAACTAGAACGGTTGAAGTAAAAGATCTAGAGGAACCAAGCATTATCGCATATCAAGACAATCTAATAAGTATTTTTCAAGGGGGTAAATTTAGTTACCCAAGTATTGTAATTGAAGATAACTACGATGATGTAAAAGACATAGTTGTTAAATATGAAGTAATAGACCTTATGCACATAACCACACATTTTGCCAAGATAACAGCTACAGATACTAGTGGGAATGTTGGAGTATATATTCAACCAGTTGCGGTATATTCAGATGAGGAGAAGATAAATCTTAAAAGTTTATCAACAGAAATGACACCAGGTATTTATCAAATGAATATAATAGATGAGCAACTATACCTAGCTGGTTATGGAATGCCAAATGAAAAAGTTGTAGCGCTTGAAACAGACCCTAATACAACTCCTATTAAAAGTTATGAATATAATACAAATGAGTTAAGTACAGTTGAATATGGTTTCTTTGATGCGAGTATTGATTTGGGAGAAATAGACAATGGCACTTATACCTTGAAACTAGTTGCAAGTGACCTTAGTGAAGAATATCCACTATTAGATAAATACACCCTAAAACCTGCTCGGTTAGGAAGATGGCATATCAAGGATAAACTTGTTTCTTTTGATTACAGCAATGGTATTGTAATAACTGTTGAAGATTTTAAGTATGAATATGATATTGTTATTGATGTTGGACATGGTGATGATGACCCAGGTGCAACAGGACTAGGAATCTTTGAAAGAGAACTTAATCTTAAGGTGTCATTGTATGAGAAACAACGCTATGAAGCCCATGGGTTAAAGGTTTGGTTAACTAGAGATAATGCAAAGTACGAAAAATTACTTGGTGATAGTAGTTGGGGCACTTTGCAGAAGGTTTCTTATACTACTGGTTGGTATGGAGCAGTTTCTAAATATACCTATAGTAACCATCATAATTCAGATGAGGTAGGAGCTACTAGAGGTTCAGAAATAATTGTACTTCCAAATTTAACCAAAGAGGAATTGAAGGTTGAGTATCAGTTGTATGAGACGTATAAGGTGCTTTATCCAAAAAGTAATACTAAGTGGCCGATATTCACTAGAAGTTATAATACTGGAAGAAGAATTAGTAGAAGTAATGGTGAGGTTGTTAATGAGCGAATCTTCTATGCTAATATGAGGTATCCATACGAATGCTTTGGAGTAGTGGTTACTACTTATGAAGCAGCCTACATAAACAATGCGGGAGACTATAATTGGTATGTAACCAACGAAGGTTGGAAAAGAGTTTCGGAAGCAAAGATTAAAGCTTATGTTGAAGCCTTAGGCCTTCAATACATTGCACCATGACAAAAGGGCAGAATTACTGCCCTTTATTTTTTTACCAGCGTGAACTTCCGCCGCCTCCAGAGCCGCCGCCACTAGAACCGCCACCAGAGAAGCCTCCTCCTCCGCCAGAGAAGCCACCACTTCCTCCACCAGAACCACCAGAACTTGCAGGTGGTAATGAAGCCCTAGTAACAGTATTGGCAGCATTTACAAAATCACTCATAAAGGTTGCATGAGAATATGCCAATGGAGAATCATACCAGGTAGGAGGTTCCATAGTAATATCTTTAAACTTTTTCTCCCAAATCTTTGTAACTTTCAAAACTTGGGCATAAGGTAGAATATGATAATAATACTCAGGGTCTTGTTCTAGCAACATTTCTAAACGATCCTTTTCAGCAGTCACGATAAATTCTTTAAATCCATACAATTTACCCAAGATATCATTTCCAAATTCTGAATGCTTTTTAAATTTAGTAGTACAGACAAGGCAAATAATTGTAGCCAGAATACCTGCACCTAGAGTAATAAAGTGTTCAGTCGAGAAGTATGGAACTGCTAATACAAATATTGCAAAAACGATAGGCAACAAGATAAACACAACTAGAGCAATAGTTATTGTGTTTAAAGAGTACTTTGATGTTGTTTTGATGATTAGCAGCACAACTACCACCATACCAACTGTTGGGCTGAATATTGTTAAGAGAATAGAAAACATCTGGTTACTATTGCCAAATATGTGGGAGAGAACAAATATACTAATGATTAAAGGAGCAAGAGCTAACAATTGTCCAATCATTCTAAATGTTTTGGTAGACCTATCCCAAATATCATTAGGTGGTTCGTTGTAAGTTTTGATTACTGCTTTTTCAGCCCTACTAGTATAAATGTAGAAAAGCCCTTTCAACTCTTTTGTTGTCACTGCTTCACCATCACCAAGTTCAAACATACTGCTAAAAAGTTCGACTTCGTATTGGGAAGCGCTGTTATCAGGCTCCATCAAACGATAGAATGTATAGTTGTTTTTTGAGGTATTAAGAATTCTAATATAGCCTTTTGAAGCCCAATAGAAGATAATTGATGAAATATCAGTATCTTGGATTTTGCTATCAATCAAATAACCTGCCTCAATAGTATTTATGCCATATGGCGGATAGAACTCAACTGTCTGCACAATTGATTTTTTTCCAAAACGCGTAATTGTAATAATGATATAGGCCCCAGCAAACAGTAAACAAACAACAATTGATAGGGGATAACTTATTGGAATGGGTCGGGTAAACATTGAATTATCAAAGTAGATTTTTGTTTGGATTTTTTCACCTGATTGAAGTGTTCTTTTACCTACAATTGTTAGGGTATTGTTTTCTAAAGTTATGTCTGCAAAACTATCTTTATTCTTGGTGTCACCATAACGACCAAATTCCCATTCATTAGCAGGAAAGTCAAATGGTGTACTGATTTTAATGTTATATTTTTCTAGTTTGGTATCGTTATGGGCTTGGAAGAATTCCCAATGAACATTGGAACTTTTTTTAATGGTATAAGGCCTAAGTGTGTAACTGAAATCACAACTATATTCTCCTTCGGCCGGCATTCTGATAAAAATATAACTAGAAGATAAATAACAGTAGTCATTATTCGAACTAACAAAATCATCTACTTTTGCATATTGGCTATAACCATAATCACCTACATCAATCGGAACTAGATATACCTGTGATACTGTAGTATCGTTATACATTTCATAATGCATTTTTATCTTGTATTCTTTTTCTATTGTAATATCGATTTCAGCAACTAAGTTCTTAATGAAAAACGGATATTGATAAACGGGAGCATTCAAAAAAGTTCCTTGTGCTAACTGTACTTGTAATGTTACAGGGGTATATGAAGGAATTGAATCTTTTGATTGCATCGTGATAACATTTTTATTCTGTTGGTAGTCAACATACCTATTTTCAGTTGAACTACTATAACCACTGGTGACGGTTGTTTTTTCCCATACAGCATCAACAGGGTAAGTTATTTTGGCTTTGAAATTTTTAATTGAAGTATCAAAACTACTTCCAATTAAATTTAGATAGATAAAATCAGCATCTTCATCATAGTCTTGGAAATGAACAAGAGTATATTTTATGGTATAAGTCTTATCGCCTTTTACCCAAACAGCGGCATCACCAATCTTAATTCTCATTTCCGTTGAACTAGGTTCAAGCACATACTTATCACCCTCAACAGAAATGTTGGTAATACTATAACTTTCAACTTGCGAATATAAAGGAATAGAACGTATAATGCCATGGCTTTCTTCATCGAAATGTACACTCAGTACCTCAGTTATTTCATACTCTCTGGCATCATTAACGTTAACAGTAATATCAATATTATTATAGTAATACCCATCGTCAGCTTTAATGTCGATTCTATCAAAATGTAAGAAGGTAGATCCAACAATCAAAAGAGCCAAACACAGTTTTAGAACTTTTTTCATTACCATCCCTCCAATAGTGAAATTATAACACGAATAAAATAGCTATCTACAAAAAAATGTTTGAAAAATATCATATACATGTTGACACATTATACTATGTGATATATAGTATTATACATAAGGAGGTGTTTGTTTGGATACCCAATTAAAGCGAGGCGTACTGGAAGCTTGTGTTTTGGCCTCTTTGCTAAAGGAAGATTCCTATGGTTACAAGATAATTAAAGACTTGTCTACTCACATTGAGATATCAGAATCAACACTCTACCCAATACTTAAGCGGTTAGAAACTAGCAAGTATGTGAGAGTTTATACGGTAGAACATAATAGTAGATTAAGAAAGTACTATGGAATAACCGAAAAAGGCAAGCAAAGAATTGAAGAATTTATGACGGAATGGAAGATGATAATGGAAGTGTATGAATATATAAAAGGAGAGATGGAGAATGAATAAACAAGAATTTATTGCTCTGTTACGAGAAAAGCTTGAAGGCTTGCCTGTTAGCGAAGTAAAAAAATCAGTTGATTACTTCTCTGAGATGATTGACGATCGCTTGGAAGAGGGGATGACTGAAGAAGAAGCAGTAGCAGAAATGGAAGAAATTGATGAAATCGTCAAGAAAGTAACATACGATATTCCATTACCTACTTTAGTGAAGGAAAAGTTGAAAAAGAAGGGTTCACTAAGCACCTTGAACATAATATTGCTTATTATTGGTTTCCCAATTTGGGCTCCATTATTATTATCATGCCTAGCGGTAGTGGGTTCATTCTTTGTTGCAATATTTGTGATTTTGCTATCCATAATTATTGGAGTAATCGCACTAATAGTGGGAGGCATTATCTCCATTGTTCTAAGTCCGTTTAGATTGATGTTTGGTATAGCAAATGCATTAGTTAATTTCGGAATTGGTGCCATAATTGTTGGGTTAGGAATACTGCTAATTAATCCACTAAAAGATGTGGCTAAAACACTAATTGAGGTTGCTAAGTGGGGTGTAGTAAAAATTAAAAGTTTATTCATTACCAAAAATGGAGGTATGTAACAATGAAACTGACTCGCAATAAAGCAGCTATTGTTTTAATATGTTTAGGATGCTTGGCCATGGCAATTGCTTTGTCTATCTCTAAATTCAAAGTAAGTAATATTTTCAGTAACTCCACTAAATTTGAACAGAAGAGTATCGAAGTAGTTGATGAAGAAGTAAAATCAATTAAAGTTGATATTGAAAATACACCTGTTATGATTTTTCCTTCAGTTGATAATATGATCCATATTACCTATTTCGAAAGTGATGAAGTGAAATACGATATTGAGGTTAAACCGAATAAAGTTTTAAGCATTACTGATAGGTATGATCGTAACTTTATAAATATGTTTGGGTTTGGGGTAAATCTTGATGGTCAAGATGTCTATTGCGAAATTTATGTTCCATCAAACTTAATGGAGAAAATAGAAGTAAAAACTAGTAATGCTTATATTGAAATTGAGGATATAACAGTTAATGGTGACCTTGTGCTTAGATCAAGTAATGGAAAAGTCTATTTGACTTCTATTGTGAGCACAAATGACATTAAGATAGCGACTAGTAACGGTAACATTACTGCGAACAATCTTAAGGCAACTACTATTGATTTTAAAACTAGCAATGGTGAAGTAACAGCAAAGGACGTAAATGCCGCTGATAGAATCATCCTAGCAACATCCAATGCTTCCATAAAGTTTGATAGGATAGTTGCTGGAAACAGAATTGAGATGACTACTTCCAATGCTAAAGTATTTGGTAGCATAAGCGACTTGAAGGAAAACTATAGTATTGAAAGTCATACTAGCAATGCTAACAATAATTTAAATAATTCTACTGCTGGTAGTAAAAAACTTGTTGTCAGAACTTCCAATGCAGATATTGAGGTTGAGTTTGATCACAATTAGAAACCAAAAAGCACAAGAAAAACTGTGCTTTTTTTGTGAATTTGATAAGATTTCTGCATTATAGTAGCCAATATTTGGCCCACAGAAGAACATTGTCAAAAATCATTAGTGCTTCCCCTTGTTACATCTAGACTTCTTCTTAATATTCTGTTAACATTTGATTGTTATATTTAAGGGCGAGGGGTAATAAAGTGGAGTTTTTTTATGAGCGCTAATCGACCGAGAGATTTCTATTTTGATAATGCGAAGTTTATTTTAATGGTATTAGTTGTTGTGGGGCACTTCATGGGCCTGATGGAAGGTAGAGTAATTAGTCAGATTCATACATTCATTTATATATTTCATATGCCATGTTTTGTGTTTATAACTGGCTATTTTACTAATCCGAATAAAGAACCTAAAATTCTGGGTCTTGCTATTAAGTTTGTTGTTTTTCAGTTTATATTGTTTACTATAAATAGATATGTAAATGGTGGAAACATTAGCCTGCAGTTTGTATATCCTCATATTGGGCTTTGGTATCTTTTGGCTTGCTTATTTTGGAGATTGATTACTCCAAAAATAATTAACATTCCTAACATAATTATTATTACACTTACTATGGGTATTCTAATAGGATATGTGCCTTTTATTGGTAAATTCCTTGCTTTATCACGGGTTTTTTATTTCTTACCATTTTTCTTAGCAGGCTGCCTTGCTAAACGAGAGCATCTTGAAAAAGTGAAAGCATGCAAAGCGATATGGGGGTATTTAGTTCTAATTGCGGTATTGTTAGCAGTCATCTTTTCTGGGCGTGCACCAAGTGAAATATTCATGGCAGCGGAACCTTATCAATTATTAAAAATTAACCAAGGCTATGCTTTCATGTATCGGATGTTCACATATGCTGCTACCATCATTACCTCCCTTGCTTTTTTCGTTATCGTTCCATCAGATAAAAACTGGTATACAGAAATGGGCTCAAGAACCCTTCAAGTATATTTATTACACCTAATAGTAGTCTGTATCATAGATAATTATGGAATTGGCCCAAACTTTAATGGTTGTTTCTCGAAGGCTATTTTTGCACTAAGTGGTCTTTTACTGGCTATTGTTTTGAATACCAAACCGTTTGAAATACTATTGAAACCATTAGCGGTTCTTGAAACATACCTTACGAATATTATTGAGAATAATGGGGATTAGCGTTTGTTGAAAAAGGTGCAATCCTTTTTTTGTATTAGCACCAAGTTTACTTCATAGGTGAAAAATGCAAGTAAGAAAATGACGTATGGATGCATTCTATTATAGGGAAATGTACTCTATACTGATGAAAGTTTTGTCCGATAATCATTTACTGTTTGTAATGTCATCATTTAGATAATCTTCAATCTGCAAATAATCAAGTGCTACATTGATTATGGCTAGTAAAGAGCTAGCGGTTATACCACTTGGCTTGTTCATTATATAGTTTTCGATACTC
>JGI994J12354_10000226_pt1 | contig 55368 bp, 42 predicted proteins | sample IntmicLarv3ML3BL_FD_12354 | JGI IMG/M metagenome (IMG submission 12354) | reverse complement strand
GGGGGGGGGTAGCAATCAGGAAAGCCCCTACAACGCGTGCAGATGCCCCTAGAATCGATTTGTTATACCCAAGTGCCATATTTTAATCTCTAAAAACTCGTCTTTTAAACAATTTTTGTCAACCCCTAAATTAATGAAGAATGAAAAATTCTTCTATTGTTCTATATCTGCCTGTGGGAGTTTTCCTGTTGATTTGATTTCATCAGTAGCTTCATCAAACTTGTCATAATCAGACTTATATTCCCGATCTTGAATCACTCTAAATTTATCATATTCACTTTCAGCAAATGTTTTTGCAACCTCTGCACTGATACTACCTGCATTACTCAAAAGTTGATATTCATTAAAGCGCAGAAAAACATCTAACTTTTCTGTCCAATTTTCCATTGTCATAGCTCTATTTTTTTTCGCCTGCAACTCGGCATAGTCTAAGTACATATTAACAACAGCGTTTAATTCAGAAAGCTCTTGCATAAAAAGATAATTTTTTGCATTAGCTACATCACTTTTTAAAATTTTACCTCCTGTTTTTGAATTTTTCCAAGAAGTAAGCCCCATATTTGGATTTGTACAATTTGCTCTGTTTCGTATTAGCTCTGCAGCTGTGTGTTTTGTTATGGCATATTCAAGCTTATTCTGAACCGTTTTAAAAAATAATCGGGTTATAGAGGCATTCTTGTCATAATCAATTGCCGTAGAATATACATCCGCTACTTTTTGATAAAACCGTCTTTCACTCGCACGTATTTCCCTAATACGCTCAAGCAATTCATCAAAGTAATCTTTACCAAAAGCCTCTTTACCTTGCTTCAAACGTTCATCATCTAAGACAAAACCTTTAACCATAAACTCTTTGAGTATTTGGGTTGCCCAAATACGGAATCTTGTCGCTTGTACCGAATTGACTCTATATCCGACAGAGATAATCGCGTCTAAATTATAATAATTTGTCTGATATTTTTTCCCATCTTCGGCAGTATGTGCATTTTTTGCACACACTGAACTCTCTAGTAATTCGCCACTTATAAAAATATTTTGCAAATGCTTAGTTATTACAGTCCTATCGACATTAAATATCTCGCCTATTGCTTTTTGAGTAGCCCAAACAGTTCCAGAATCTTTATCTAAAAATACTTGGATTCTCGTAGCGCCATCTTTGCCTTGATAGAATAGAAAATTGTACTGATTGTTTAACTCGTCCATTAATTAGCACCTTATTATAACTACCTTAATTTAAGAATGGAAACAATTTTTTATTCAAACAAACGGAGCACAAAGGGTTTACTGCAAACGCTTGAGTTTTTGCTCAGGCTTGAGCAAAGATTTTTTATAGACATCTCATTTGTTATATGCGTTGTGAGAATAATCCAAGCTTTGCCTATTTCTTGATGTTTAGATTGCTCTAAAATTTCTATAGAAACATTTTGTTTAGCAAACTCAGTTGCGATTTTTGCAAGCACACCTGATTTATCTTTCACACAAATGCGCATGTAAAATTCGCCCTTAATTTCTTCCAAAGATGCCAATTGCAAGCTAGAAAGATTACTCAAATTTTCATTTTGTGGCGCGCCTTTTAAGAATTTTATTGCGTCATATAAATCGCTAATTACTGCGCTTGCAGTTGGGTCTTGCCCTGCTCCTCTGCCTATATAAAGACCTCTGCCGACTAAGTCTCCATCAACAGAAACAGCATTGAAAACTTCATTAACGTTAGACAAAGCATTATTTTGTGAAACCAATGCGGGAACCACTCTTGCGGAAATTTTCTTTTTGCTAAAGTCTTTTTTAATCGCTGCAATCAACTTGATTTTATAGCCGTTGATTTTTGCCCATTGAATATCTTGCTGACTTACTTTACGTATGCCTTCGATAATCATTTGTGAAGGATTTAGCCAAATACCATTTGCAAGATATGTCAAAATTACCGCTTTATGAGCAGTATCTATGCCGTCTATATCCAAAGACTCATCGGCTTCTACATAACCCAACTTTTTTGCTTGAGCCAAAATTTCATCGAAAGGCAAACCCTCGTTTGTCATGCGAGTCAAAATATAATTGCAAGTACCATTTAAAATTCCATATATAGAATAAAAGCTATTGCCAATCAAAGCTTCACGCAGAGTTTTGATAATAGGAATCCCCCCTGCAACACTAGCTTCGAAAAAGTACGCGCCTTCTTTTGTTGACGCCAAAATATTTTTTCCTTTTTCACATACAACTGCTTTATTTGCGCTGACTACAACTTTACCATTTTTCAAAGCTTGCATAGTCAAATCGTAAGCAAGCTTTACTCCGCCCATAAGTTCGCAGACTATATCAATCTTTGGATCATTGACAATTTCGTAAGGGTCATTGCAAAATTTCGAATCAGGAATTTTGACAGAACGCGCTTTAGTTCTATCTTTAACGCAGACTTTAACGAGCTCGAACTTTGCGCCAAATTTTGCTTCCATCAAAGATTTGTGTGCAGACAAATGCTTCCAGACGCCTTGCGCGACTGTTCCCATTCCAAGAAAACCTATCTTATATACTTTACTCATTTTTTGTCTCCAAAACGATATTCTGTTTTATTTAAAATGCGCTTGATATTTTCTTTGTGTCTATAGATTACAAAGATTGCGATAGCTAGTGCAAAATATGTAGGCAAAGAAAATGCTCCGAAGAAAAATCCACAGCTGATTGGCAAGCTTACTGCCATAATAATAGATGCAAGCGATACCATTCTTGAAAGGAAAAATACAACTAACCATATTGCAAGACCTATCAAAATAGACCAATACATTATTGCGCACAACCCGCCTATTACGACAGACACGCCCTTGCCTCCTTTGAATTTCAAAAACACAGAAAAGCTGTGGCCGAACACCGCAAAGACAATCCCTACGCAAGCTAATTCAAGAGAATTTTCCACAGCGAAAAACACCCAAGAAGCCGCCGCAAAACCTTTGACTGCATCTAAGAAAAAGCAGAGTCTGCCAGCGAATTTGCCACAAGCCCTCGTCACATTAGTTGCCCCTGGGTTTCCGCTTCCATACTTTAATATATTAACTCCATAGCACTTGGCAATGACAACCGCAAAAGGTAAAGACCCAAGCAAATAGCCAATTCCAGCGCTAAGAAGAAAATTTAAAAAATTCATTATTTTGTAAAGTCAACTACTTTGAGTCTGCTTACGCAGTCTAACGCATTGACGTCAGCAATTACTTTGTCAGATGGAACTTCGTCTAATTCATAAACGCTCAATGCGGTTTTTTCGCCATCTACACGGCTTACAGAGAGGTTTGCGATATTGCAACCGTGTTTGCCTAACACCGTGCCTATGATGCCAACGACTCCAGAAATATCTGTGTTTCGCAAGAACAAAAGACAATTTTTAGGAGCAATTTCAACAGCTTTTTCATTGATAGAAACAATGCGTTGTTGAGAATTTTTACCTATAACTGTTCCGCTTGCGGAATGAGTTTCGCCATCTTCACATTCAGACGTCACGTTGATAAGTTCAGCATAATTTGTTTCCACAGAAGAACGAGCAACTTCAACTTCAACGCCCAAGTTTTTCAATATGCTAGGAGAATTCACATCATTTGCAGAATCGCTAATTTTCTTGAGATAACCTTTTTGCACTGCGAGAGTCAAAAGAGTGTTGTCTGTTTCCGCAAGCTTTCCAAAAAACTTAATTTTCAATTTTGCGATTCTATTTGGACTGACTTGTTGAATCAAAGAACCCAATTTTTCGCAAAGCTCAATATGAGGCGCGAATTTTTTAAGAGTATCAGCGTCTGCGCTAGGAGTGTTTACAGAATTTTTAATTTCACCCGTAGTCAAAGCATTGGCAATGAGTTCTGCGACTTCAATACCGCAGCTCTCTTGAGCTTCAGAAGTTGATGCTCCCAAGTGGGGAGTCAAAACTAAATTCTTAATTCCACGCAATGGACTATCTTTTTCAAGAGGTTCATTCTCGTAAACGTCGAGACCAGCAGCCGCGATTTTTCCGCTTTTCAAGCCTTCAACTAAATCTGGCACATTGACGATTTCGCCACGAGCGCAATTAAATATGCGTACGCCTTTTTTCATTTTCGCAATAGAGTCTGCATTAATCATGTGCTTAGTTGCAGGAGTCAATGGCATATGAACAGTGATAAAATCCGCCTTTGCAAAAGCTTCGTCTAAAGTGACAACTTCGACGCCCACGCTCTTTGCTTTAGCTTCTGTAAGATATGGGTCGTAAGCCAAAACAGTCATGTTAAAAGCTTTTGCTCTTTTTGCGATTTCTGTCCCAATGCGACCCATTCCGAGAATAGCGAGAGTCTTATTGAAAAGCTCTGTGCCTTTGAAATTTTTTCTATCCCATCCGCCTGCTTGCATCGCCGCATTTGCTTGAGGGATTGGTCTTGCGCCACAAAGCATGTGTGTAAAAGTAAGTTCTGCTGTTGCAATAGTATTACCAGTAGGAGTATTCATCACTACTATACCCTTATCGGTTGCCGCAGGCACGTCTATATTGTCAACGCCAACACCAGCACGCCCAATTGCAATCAGTTGTTTAGATTCAGCAAGAACATCCGCAGAAAGTGTAGTTTCTGAACGCACAATGAAAGCGGATGCGTCTCTTACTAATTCTTTCACTTTTTCGACTGGAGAATTGTAAGCTTCTATTACTTCAAATCCTTCACAATTTTTGAGGAGTTCAACGCCCTTTGGCGAAATTGGGTCTGCAATGATTATTTTCTTCATAATAATTAGAAATGTTAAACATTGAGAGTGGATTTTTTTTATGAAAACGCAAATAAAAAAAACAATTATACTCCGTATAGATTTTATTATTGAAAACTTTTTGACTCCGATGTAATTAAAGTAGCATTTAACAAAAGGGGAAATTATGAGGAAGATATATTTGGCATTTGCCACATTTCTATGCGTAGCGTCTGTCTATGCGAACAGCACTAATTCAAAATATGTGAACGTGTTCATAGGAACAGAAGGCAAAGGACACACAAGTCCTGCTGTTTGGTTGCCAAACTCTATGGTTCAACCAGGGCCAGACACAGGTAATGCTTCTTGGGAGCACTGTTCTGGATATCAATACACAGACAAAAAAATAGAATTCTTTTCACAAAATCGCAATAGCGGCGGCGGCAGCACAGGATTTGGTGATGTCGCATTTATGCCTTATATCGGAGAAAATAATAAAAAATCTTACATTTGTTCTTTCGATAAAAAAAGCGAATCCGCGCGTCCAGGATACTACGGCGTTTATTTAGATGAAGCAAAATGTAAAGTGGATATTACGGCTTCAAAATATGTGGCATTCTACAACATGAAGTTTGATGAAGATGATGGCAGTGTATATTTCTATTTTCAACGTGGTCTTACGCATCATCTAGACAAACACGTTAAATTTTCCGACATCACTCAAGAAGATGAATACACTATTGTGGGACATCAGATTCTTGCGGGTGATCGCAACAGTTATTTTGTCATAAAATTTGAAAAGCCTATTAAGGAAATTATTGAACTTCCAAAACCCGAAAAACAAGTTGCTCCTAAAAAAGCCATAAAGTTCGGGCTCAAAAAAGGCGAAGATTTGAAAATGAAAATCGCTCTATCTTTTGTGAGCAAAGAAGGCGCAAAATTGAATCTTACAGACTTGCCAACTTGGAACTTCAGTGAAGCTAGAGATGCTGCTTTTGTTGCGTGGGACAATGCTCTTTCTTCTATAGATATTGATGCTCCTGACAATATGAAAACTATTTTCTATACAGCTTTATATCATACATTGATTCAACCTCTTACTCTTAATGACATAGACGGAAAGTATCGAGCTCCAACTCCAAATGGCGAAATCAAAGAATCTCCTATAAAAGAATACTACGGCAACTTTCCTTTTTGGGACACTTATAGATGCGTTAATGCTCTCTATTCTATTATCACTCCGCACATGATTGATAAGTATATTAATTCTTGTCTTATGTTTTATGAAAACGTGGGAAATCTCCCTGTTCAAGCTGGCCCTACAAGACAAGGCTATTCTATGGTTGGCGAAAATTGCATGAATGTCATTGGCGAAATGGTCGCTAAGGGATTCAAAGGATTCGACTGGAATAAAGCTCTTGATGCTATGGTAGATTCTTCATCTCAAAATCGCTTAGTTGATGACATGGAAAACTGGGAAGATAGAGACATGTATGAAAAATATGGCTATTATCCTTTCGACTTAGTGAAAGTTGAATCAGTCGCTCGTACTTTGGAATGTTCTTTTAATGACTATAACGTGGCTCTTGTTGCTGAAAAACTCGGCAGAAAAGATGTCTATGACAGATTCTATAAACGCTCTCGTTCTTTCGAAAATGTCTTCGATAAAGAAACTCAATTCATGCGTGGCAAAGATAGCAATGGCAACTGGAGAGACCCTTTCAGCGCTACTGATGTCTCGCATGTTTACTATTACATGGGCGACTATACAGAAGGTAATGCTTGGCAATACACTTGGCTTGTCTTGCATGACCCTCAATGGCTAATCGATGCTTTTGGCGGTAATGAGCCTTTTGTCGCAAAGCTTTTTGAACACTTTACCACAGATTTAAAGTCTACTGTTCCTTACGAAAATAAACACGCAGTAAGCGATGCAACAGGCATGATAGGTATGGCAGCAATGGGCAACGAACCTAGCTTTCACGTTCCATATCTGTTTACTCTCGCAGATAGACAAGATTTAGCCGCAAGATTCATTCGTCAAATTTGTGACCAATTTTTCAAGAACGAACCCGAAGGATTAAGTGGTAATGACGATGTTGGCTCTATGAGTGCATCCTATGTCTTCGCTTGCTTAGGATTCTACCCTGTGAATCCAAGTTCATGCGAATATGTGTTCGGAGCTCCTCAAGTAAAGTCAGCCACCATTCACCTACCCAATGGCAAGACTTTCAAAATGATAGCCCATAACCTAAATATGGAAAATAGATACGTCAAATCCATCAAACTAAATGGTCAAGACTATACAAAAAAAACCATATCCCACTCCGATATTACCAACGGCTCTACCCTCGAATTCTTTATGAGACATTAAAGAAAATTTATTTATTTTAAAAAGAGCATTTTCATTAATAAGAATTCTTATTAACGAAAATGCTCTTTTTGTATATATTTATTTCTTGTTCTCGTGTGCTTTCTTTTTGTAGGGCTTTGCCCTACGACCCACAAAAGGGCTCCTCGCCCTTTTGAAACCTCGGCAGGAAGTGCGTTCCTGCACCTGAAATTGCCCCTCTACAAAGACAGACACACGCATTAGCTGAAGCTAATTGCTGAATGCGATGTCTTACAAATCATTTTTTTTAGTTATTTAGTAAAGATCAGTATAAATAAACTATTCTCTGAAACATAAATTTTCATTTTTGATAATCATATAAAAAAGTAATCGTGAACAGTCTGACGACAAATATTTCTATGCAGAATATATAATAAATAATTAAAACAAAAAAGAGAAACTTCCTCTTTAACTAGAATCAAAGTGCGAAGCACGCCACTTTAATATTGGTGCGTGCTTGAATCGGTATTTTTAGGTTTTTTCAAAAAGAAAAAATCTAAAAACGATTCAAGTACGATTGTCACACACGGACAGCGCAACGACAACAAACGTCTCTGACGACTTCAGACTCTGCATACTGTGTGATGTTTACGAAGTAAACGCTCCGCAAGGGACTATCGCTGCAAGTCGCACTTGCTTTGGTTTGCAAAGGCGAAATCAGCCTTTGCCGAGGTTTCAAAAGGGCGAGAAGCCCTTTGCGGGGGTAAGGGGGCAGAAGCCCCCTGCGTGTGCAGAGCGGAGCTTTGCGGGCAGAATGCCTTTCGTGTTTGGCTTGACGAGAGGAGGGTGATAGTTCAGAGTTTTGGGGTATATGATTAGAAGAATTTTTGTTGAATCGAAGAAGGGATTTGCGTTAGAGGCGGAATCCAAGATTAAGGATTTGAAGGCTTCATTGCGTATAGACTCATTGAAGGAGTTGCGTGTATTGCAAAGGTACGATATAGAAGGATTGTCAGACGACAATTATGCGAAGAGTGCATATACAATTTTTTGTGAAGCGCCAATAGAGACGCTGTATGAAGAGAGTTTTCCGTTGGGCGATGGGGAGAAATTCTTTGCGGTTGAGTATTTGCCTGGACAGTTCGATCAGCGTGCGGATTCTGCGGAACAGTGCGTGCAAATTATTGCGCAGAAAAGACCAAAGGTAAAGTGCGCAAAAGTGTATGCTGTCAATGCGCAAGTGAGCGATGACGAACTTGAACAAATAAAAAAATATTTGGTAAACACTGTTGATAGTAGAGTCGCTTCAAATGAAAAACCTGACAGTTTAGACAAGAAAATCGAAGCTCCAAAAAAAGTTAAAAGACTCGAAGGCTTTATAAATTTGGATGAGAGCGGATTGAAAAAATTGCTCGACGAAATGGGATTAGCAATGTCTTTGAAAGACGTGGCATTTTGCCAAAACTATTTTAAGAATGAAGAAAAACGAGACCCTTCACTTAGTGAAATCCGAGTACTGGACACATATTGGAGCGATCATTGCCGCCATACAACATTTTTAACTGTGCTTGAAAATGTAAAATTTGAATCAGGAAAAATTTCTGAACAAATAGAAAAATCTTGGAAGAGTTATTTGGAAAACCGCAAACTCCTTGGGCTCGATAAAAAAGGCAAGGATATCTGCTTGATGGATTTAGCATTGATTCCAACTCGCATAATGAAAAGCCGCAATCTGCTTCTTGACTTGGAAGAAAGCGAAGAAATTAATGCCGCAAGTATTTCAACATTTATAGAAGTCGATGGCAAAAAAGAAGAATATCTTGTGATGTTTAAAAATGAAACTCACAATCATCCTACTGAAATCGAACCTTTTGGTGGAGCGGCAACCTGCTTGGGCGGCGCAATACGAGACCCACTCTCAGGAAGAAGTTATGTATATCAAGCAATGCGAGTGACAGGAGCAGCCGACCCTCGTAAATCTTTTGAAGAAACTCTTGCGGGAAAATTGCCACAAAAGAAAATCACACGCACAGCTGCTCAAGGCTACAGTAGCTATGGCAACCAAATAGGCTTGGCAACAGGACAAGTATCGGAAGTCTATCATCAAAGCTACGAAGCAAAACGCCTCGAAATAGGTGCAGTTGTCGCAGCGGGCCCTCGTGAGCAAGTTTTGAGACTCAGCCCGTTAGAAGGCGATTTAATTCTTCTTGTTGGCGGACGCACAGGACGTGACGGTATTGGTGGAGCAACAGGTTCTTCCAAAGACCATAATGAAAATGCTCTTGAAAATTCTTCTGAAGTTCAAAAGGGCGACGCTCCTATGGAGAGAAAGTTGCAAAGACTTTTCCGCAACAAAAAAGCTGCTCTTTTAATCAAACGTTGCAATGACTTTGGCGCAGGTGGAGTGTCTGTCGCAATAGGCGAGTTGGCTCCTTCGCTCGAAATAAATCTCGATGCTGTGACGAAAAAATACGACGGGCTAGATGGCACTGAACTTGCGATTTCTGAATCTCAAGAACGTATGGCTGTAGTGGTTTCGCCTGAAGACGCACAAGCTTTTGCACAATACGCAAGTGAAGAAAATCTTGAATGCAATCTTGTCGCAAAAGTGACAAATAACAAGCGTCTTGTAATGACATGGCAAGGCGATAAAATCGTGAATTTATCTCGTGAATTTTTAGACACAAATGGAACAAAAGCATTTGCTAACGCATTGATTGTTGAACCTAAAAAAGAATCTCCTTTCGCAAAATCAAAGAAGGATAATTGCGAAAAAGAATGGCTAAATATTTTGTCTCAATTAAATGTTTGCTCGCAGAAAGGTTTGATTGAAATGTTCGACTCTTCAATCGGAGCAAGCGCAGTCTTACATCCATTTGGCGGAAAATATTTGAATTCACCTACTGATTGTATGTGTTCAAAAATTCCACTAATTAAAGGAGAAACAAACACATCAACAATCTTCTCATGGGGCTTTAATCCTTATGTTTCAGAGTATAGCCCTTATCACGGAGCTATGTATGCGGTGATTGAATCTCTTTCAAAAATCGCAAGTGTAGGTGGAGATATTTCTAAAGTGCGTTTAACTTTTCAAGAGTACTTTGAGAAATTGCGCGACGACCCAGCACGTTGGGGTAAACCACTAGCTGCATTGCTCGGAGCCCTTACAGCTCAAGACAAATTCGGAATTGCATCAATAGGCGGTAAAGACTCAATGAGTGGCAGTTTTAAAAATCTTGATGTAGTACCTACCCTTGTCAGCTTTGCAATTTCAATAGACGATGCAAAAACAATCATCTCTCCTGAATTCAAAAAACCAGATAGCAAAATTGCTTTTGTAAAAACAGGACGTGATTCCATCGATTTACCTGATTTTGAAGATATCAAAACTAAATACGCAAAAATTTATAAAGGCATAAAGGCAGGAAAAATCTTGTCTGCAAGACCTCTACGTAGTGGCGGCATTGCGGAAGCAGTTTCAAAATCTTGCTTCGGAAATATGCTCGGATTCAAGTTTGAAGAGTCTTTTGCGGAAAACCATTTCGACTTAAACTATGGCTCAATGATTCTTGAATTGGCAGACAACGCAAATCCTGAAGATTTTGAAGCGACACTTTTAGGCAAGACCACTCAAGAAAAATTTGTTGAATTTTCTAAAGAAAAAATCTCTTTAGAAAAATTGCTCGATGCTTGGGAATCTCCGCTAGAAACCATATTCCCAACTAAAGCTTTTGAAGAGAATGAAAAAATTCCTGAAATTTCTTTTGCGGAAAAAAGTATAATTATTGCAAAAAATAAAATCGCAAAACCCACAGTTTTCATTCCCACATTTCCTGGGTCAAATTGTGAATACGACACAGCAAAAGCTTTTGAAAATGCGGGAGCAAAAAGTGATATTTTTGTTTTCAAAAATCTTACTGATGTCGATGTAAAAGCTTCTATAGAAGAAATGGCAAAACGTATAGAGCAGTCTCAAATATTGATGATTCCTGGAGGCTTCAGCGCAGGAGACGAGCCCGCAGGTTCAGGAAAATTCATTGCCGCAGTTTTCAGAAATCCTATTTTGAAAGAAGCTCTCACAACTCATATTAAAGATAAAAAGAATTTAGTTCTTGGTATCTGTAATGGCTTCCAAGCTCTAATAAAGCTGGGATTAGTGCCATATGGCGAAGTAAAAGATTTTACTAACAATAGCCCAACTCTCACTTATAATAATATCGGACGCCATATTAGTTGCTATGCAAAAACAAAAATCGTAAGCAAACTATCTCCTTGGTTTTCTGAATGCGAACTCGGTCAAGAGCACATAATCGCACTCTCGCATGGCGAAGGTAAATTTGTCGCGTCAAAAGAAGTCTTAGATACTCTCATTAAAAATGGACAAGTCGCGACTCAATATGTTGACAATTTTGGCAATCCATCAAACTCTATTGAATTCAATCCAAATGGCTCTACGTATGCAATCGAAGGCATATCGAGTCCATGCGGTCTTGTTCTTGGCAAGATGGGACACTCCGAACGCATAGGTGAAAATGTCGGCAAAAATATCTATGGAAACAAATTCCAAGAAATTTTCTTATCAGGTGTTAAATATTTCTTATAAAATCGATGAAAGTACCAGTATTAAAAAATCAGACTCAAAGTATTTTTGTAAACGAAACTACAACTTATAGTTATAACCAAGCATACAAATCAATATGCGATTTTGCACAGTCTTTGCCAAAGGCTGAGTATGTGGCAATCTACGGAGAGAATTCTCCACAATGGGTATGTGCTCTTTATGCCGCTTGGCAAAATGGATCGTGCGTGATTCCTATAGACTCAAATTGCAATGTAAAAGAAACTGCTTTTATTTTGAACGATGCTTGCCCTTCTATTTTGTGCACAACAAAAGCGAATCTTGAAACCGCAAAAGAAGCCGTGGCTCTTTGTTCTCACCATGTGGATATTTTCATTCTAGAAGATATTACCATAAGTGAAAAATCAGATTCTACATCTTTTGAAATTGCTCGTGAAGATGAAGAACTAGCTCTGATAGTCTATACTTCTGGAACAACAGGAAATCCAAAAGGCGTGATGCTTACATTTTTGAATCTGCGAGCAAATCTTGAAGCTGTTGTTGAAGCTGGATACTTTTTTAAAGGAGTACGTGTGCTTACAATGTTGCCCTTTCATCACATTTTGCCATTGATGGGAACTATTATCGCGCCTATCTATGCAGGCGGAACATTGAATTTTCCAAAGACTCTTTCGCCTGCCGACATAAGTGTGTTGCTTCAAATTCATCCCGTAGATTTAGTCGTCACAGTTCCAAGATTTTACGAATTAGTGCATAGTTCTATCAAAGATAAAGTAAGAAGAAGTGCGCTTTTGAAATTCATTTTCTTTTTTGCAAAACTTATTTCTTCAGAAAAATTTTCACGGGCAATATTCAAATCTGTACATAAAAAGTTCGGCGGACAAGTCAAGTTTTGGATTACAGGCGGAGCTGCTCTAGATAAAAATGTTGCTAAAGATTTGCTCGCTCTCGGATTCGTAATTCGTGAAGGATATGGCATGACAGAATGTGCCCCAATAATCGCATTTCCACGTCCGGGGAAATTTAAACTTGGCTCTCCAGGACAGTCTATATCTTGCAACGAGCTTCGTATAGTAGATGGAGAAGTTGTGGTTCGCGGATTAAATGTCACACAAGGATACTTCAATAGACCAGAAGAAACCGCCGAGCAAATCCGCAATGGATGGCTCTACACAGGCGACATCGGACACATTGATGACGATGGATTTCTTTTTATCACTGGCAGACGCAAAGAACTTATTGTTCTTCCAAATGGCAAAAAAATTAATCCTATAGAAATGGAATCAAGACTTGCTGAGTTAAGTCAAGCCACCCTTGAAATAGGCGTTTTATCTTACGAAAATATTTTGCAAGCCATAGTACGTGTAAAAGAAGATGTGTATAATTCCCTAGACACAGAGGCTCTCACTGAAAAAATCAGAGATGAAGTAATTTTACCTTTCAATAGAAATGCTGCTTCTTACAAAAGAATAATCAGATTCATCTGCACGACAAAAGAACTTCCACGCACACGCATAGGCAAGTTAAAGAGACATCTTCTTCCATCTTACATCGAGAGCATTAAAGATGACATCCCCACAAAATTGCTTCCTGAGCCTGAAAGTGAAGTTTATAAATTCTTGAAAAAATATATAGCAGAACAAAGTCCTGTTCCTCCAACTGCGGATGGACATCTTGAAATGGATTTAGGATTAGACTCTTTAGGTAAAATTTCTTTGCATTGCTTAATCAAAGAAAATTATAATCTCGATTTGCAAGATAAAGATTTTGAAAATAATCCCACACTTCGCACGCTTTCCACATTCATTGAAAGCGAGTCAAACACGCAAGAAGAAGCGAAAAGCACATTAATAAGCTGGACTGATATTATTAAAAATCACAAAGCAAAAAAATTACCTTTCACAAATTTCTTCCACTTTATCACTATAATTATTTTCAAACTCATCATAGGAAAAGCCTACAAATTAAAGTACGAAGGCTTAGAAAATGTGCCAACAACAGGTGCTGCAATTTTAGCAGTGAATCATCAGTCTTATGTAGACGGCGCATTTGTATTTTTGCCATTCACAAAAACAAGAATTTATACAACTTACTTCTTCGCAAAAATACGCAAGGCTTTGCGTGGCGGATTCCTTAGATATTTCGCAAAACATAGCAACGTAATCATTATGGATCATGACGATAATCTGATTGAGTCTATACAGAGTCTTGTTCAGGTTTTGAAGAAAGACAACTTGCTTGTGATATTTCCAGAAGGCACACGCACTCATACAGGCGAGATTGGCGAATTCAAACAAACATTTGCAATTCTCGCAAAAGAATTGAATTTGCCTATAATTCCTGTGTCTATCAAAGGCGCTTTTGAAGCGCTGAAAAGTAGAAATAGTCTGCCAAAATTTGGTTCAGAAATTTCCGTCACATATAAGAGTCCCATAATGGCACAAGAGAATGAATCTTATGCTTCTTTGGCGGCTCGTGTAAAAGCGGAAGTTGAAAACTAAAGCACTATAGAGAAAAATAAGGGAGCCATAAAAGCAGTGAGTGTCGCGGCTAAAACAAGAGTAAGCCCTGCAATCGCGGCATGCGATTTGTCTTCTTGAGCACAACGCGCAGTGCCTATCATATGGCTCACTGCGCCCATTGCTACGCCATAAGACAAATCGTTTTTAATGCGCAATTTTCTCAAAATAAAATATCCAAATATAGAACCTGATATCCCTGCAATTGTCACAGCAACTATAGTAAGAGATGGCATTCCGCCACCAAGATTGGAGATTTCTATAGCCACAGGTGCTGTCGCATTTTTGGGAAGAATGGAAACTATCACTGAATCTTCAAGTTTGAAAATTCTAGCAAGCGCATATCCACTAGTAAGACTTGTGAAAACAGAAACAAAAACGCCCACAAATATAGGCAACAAATTTTGTTTTATCAGCTTGAAAAATTCTATGAGAGGATAAGCCAACGCAACTGTCACCGGTCCTAACATATCAAGAACAAACTGATTGCGCTCCACGTAATCTTCAACACTTATTCCAAAGATAATCAAAAAGCACACGACTATCACAGAACATAAAACTATGCTTGGAATTTTTTTTACGTGCTTACTTTTTTTAATAAACCAAACGCCCAAAGCGTAAGAGACTATAGTAATTAAAATAGCAAAAAATATTTGTAAAAATTCCATTATTTTTTCGCCTTTAATTTGATTACTAAATCGCTTGCATATGCTGTTGCAATCAATGTTAATGCGCAGCTCATCAATACCGCAAAAAACATAGGCAACCCTTTTTCTACAATCAAATTCCTATAAAGATAAGTAGCCACAAGAAGTGGAACGAAAAAGAAAACCATATTTTTTAAAATCAATGAGCACACACTCTCCATGATTTTTATGGGAATTATTTTTAAGACCATACACAAAGCTAATAAAATCATTCCAAGCAATGACCCAGGAATTTTCAACCCTATTAATTTTGATAAAAAAATACCTGTGTAATTAAAAATCAAAAGAATCATCAATCCGAAAAGACTCATGAAAATTTTATTTTTCAAAAGAAATTTAAAAAAACTATAAAATTTTACACGCATTTTTTATAAAATTTGTCACACGAACATAAAAATCAGACACACTGACTTTGTTAAAAAGTTCAATAAAACTTACACGTATTCATAAAAAAACCTCCTTCGGTTTTCAAATTGATTGATAGTCGAAAGAGGTTGTAAAGATTCTGAAATAAAAAATTATCTCTTTGAGAATTGGAAGCGTTTACGTGCTCCAGGTTGACCTGACTTCTTACGTTCTTTAGCACGTGGGTCACGAGTAATCAAACCTACGCTCTTCAATGGAGAGCGGAAAGACGCATCGAACTTTTCTAAAGCTCTTGCCAAACCGTGACTGATAGCGCCTGCTTGACCAACAGGTCCGCCGCCGTTAACAGTGATTTGCGCGTCAACTGAAGTCAACTTTTCCACAACAGCCAAAGGTCTTGTTGCCAAAGAATAAAGTTGTTCAGTATAGCAAAAATCTTTCAATTCTTTATCATTAACTGTAATTTTGCCTGAGCCGTTAGACAAACGAACTCTTGCAACTGCAGCCTTACGGCGACCAACTGATACAAATACTTGTGTCTCGCTCATTGCTTTTAGAAATTAAATGTTTTTGGTTTTTGAGGTGCGTGAGGATGCTCTGTGCCTGCATATACATGAAGCTTCAATAGCATTGCGCTAGCGAGCTTATTACCAGGCATCATACCTTCAACAGCATGTTTAATCAAAAATTCAGGCTTTCTGGCACGATAGTCGGACAATTTGACATAGCGTTCACCGCCAACATAGCCCGTATAGTGCATATATTCTTTTTTGTCTTCCTTCTTGCCCGTCACACGAACTTTTTCCGCATTGATGACGATAACATGGTCGCCATGGTCCATATTGGGAACATATGTAGGCTTATGACGGCCACGCAATACGTTAGCTATTTTTACCGCCAAACGACCCAATACTTGGTCTGCCGCGTCGACGACATACCACTCTTTTTGATCTTGTACTTTCGCAATTGTTGTTTTCATTAAACTTAAAATTAAAACAGTCGAATGTAGCAGTACAAACGACATCGTCAACATTTTTTTGCAACTTTTTCACTTTTACTTAAAATTGGTTAAAAAAAAGAGCATTCTTTAGGCTTGAAATATAGAATCTGTTCATGTTAGTGTACTTGAGAATTATGACGAATCTCTACACTAAATTACTTACTTTAATTGGATTATCGCTGATGCTTACTGCATGTACAACATCTCCATACATTAGCGACACCTCATGGACTCCCATTTCTATACTTGGAATAAGCGAAGAAGCACAGCCATATCAAACACCATATTTAAAAATTATCGGACAATCTAAAATGACAGGCTTTACTGGAAGAGCTCCATTTGAAGGCAGATTCGTAGTTCATGAAGGTGGCAGAGTTGACAGCGGATATTTTTTGACTTCAGACCAAATGTCTATGCATCAAGAAAAAGATTCCGCTGAAGAATACGAACAAGCTTTTCTTACTGCTATTACAAATACATCTATAGTCAGTCTTCGTGACGGAGATCTTTGGTTAATGACATCAAAAGGCACTGTCCTAATGAAGTTAAAACCTTTGAAATAATGAAAAGCCTGATAGGCATTATTGTTTTGATTCTTGCAATGCTTGCATTGTGTTCTTGCGACTCATTGCAACCTTTGCATAAATCGTTAAAAGACCCTACAATGCTTTCTGGAAGAGACGCAGACCTTTTGGGTCTTTAGCCTATGCAAAAAAATTTAGCAATATTTGGCGGAAGCTTTGACCCTATACATAAAGCACACATCAAAATTGCTGAATATGCTAGCAATCAACTTTTCTTAGATGAGATTATTTTTTTACCGAATGCTTGCTCTCCATTCAAAGACTCAAACATTGCAAGCGATATCGATAGAATCAATATGATTTCTATTGCTTTGAAAAATTCAAATATCAAAGCGAGCGTGTCGGATTACGAAATCAAAAAAGGTGGAAAAAATTTTTCTATAGATAGTGCAAAACATTTTCTAAATTTGAATCCTGACACAAATCTTCACTGGATTATAGGAGCAGACCAATTTGAATTACTTCACTTGTGGAAAAATATTGATGAGTTGTGTGCGTTGATTACTTGGATAGTAGTACGCCGCCCTAATCATGAATTGAAAAACGACAATCTTCCGCAAAGCATAAAAATAAAAATTCTAGACATTGAAGAAACTCCTATAAGCGCAACTGAAATACGTGAAAAGATAAATCAAGAAAGCGATTTAAGCTTTGACCTAGATGAAGAAATAATTTGTTATATAAACAAGAAAAACCTATATAAAAATGGCAATACAAGACGATAAAACGACTCTCGAAATAATTAAAAAATGCTGTGCGGCTTTAGAAGATAAAAAAGCAATAGATTTAAAAGTCTTGGATATGCGCGGCAAATCGCCAATCACGAATTTCTTTATACTTGCGACAGCAAATTCTGAACCGCATATGCGCGCTTTGTCTAACGAGCTCGACAAGACTTTGAAAGATTTAAAAATTCAATCTATAGGACGTGACTTTACAGCAGGCTCTGGATGGACAGTTGTTGATGCTTTTGATTTTATGGCACACATTTTCTTAGAAAGTCAACGTGGATTATATTCTATTGAATCTCTCTGGAAAGACGCACAAGAAATTAAAATTTAGCAAAATATCTTTGATAATGCGATTAAAACTTTTTGCAATTATTGCAAAAAGTTTTTGTTTTTAAAGTACTCTTCAAAAACTTTTTTGACAACAGGCCCTGCGGTTTTGCCGCCTGACGCATCCCCTGGTTCTTCGCCTTCAATCACAACTGCAATTGCAATCTCTGGGTCTATTGCAGGAGCAAACGCAATCATCCAAGCCAAAGTAAGAGGCTTGCCTTCCGACATTATTTGAGCCGTACCAGACTTTGCGGCAACTTGAGCCAAATCCGTATGAACTGTTCTTGCAGTTCCGAATTCAACAGTACCAATCATGCCTTCGATAATTTTATTGTACTCGTCATCTGAAATAGGCAACTTTTTTGCTCCATGATATTCAGCATCTGTGCGACGCCCTGCATTATAAATAATACTAGGTTTTGTGAGTGTCTGACCTCTTGCAAAACTTGCGGTAAAGCACGCCATTTGCAAAGGAGTCTGCAAAAGATATCCCTGCCCTATTGAAGTATTTGCAGTGTCACCATTTAGCCAAGGACCCGCTTGTCGAGTTTCTTGCTTATATTTCTTGTCAGGAACTATTGTCCTCGAACCTTCTTCAGAAGGAAGCTCAATTCCTGTTTTTTTATCAAGACCAAACATACGAGCCGCCGCGCTAATGCTTTCTATAGTTGCATTAAGACCTGTATTATAAAAGAACACATTACAACTTCTTGCAATAGCTTCCGCCAAACAAACCTCTCCGTGTCCTGACCTTTTGTGACAAGGAAAATTACGATTACCAACAAGCAGAGATCCTTGACAATTCACAGGTTCTTCAATGTTGAGCGTGTTTGCTTCTAACCCTGCAACTGCTGTAATTATTTTGAAAGTCGACCCTGGTGGATAAAGACCTTTGATAGCTCTATTAAGCCACGCCCCTTTTTCTCTGATTTTTCCATCGACTTCATAAGTGATAAGAGGAGTCAAATCATTTCCGTCATAGGATGGACGAGACGCTAAAACTAAAACTTCTCCACTCTTAACATCTAATGCGACAACTGCGCCTTTGCGATGAGCCATTGCGTCTTCCGCAGATTTTTGAAGTCTTATATCTAAAGAAGTTTTCAAGTCTTTGCCTTTACGAGGCGAAACACTTTCAAGGGTTTCATAAGTGTATCCATTAGGATCAACAACAAGAATCTGAGCCCCACTTTGACCTCTCAAATAATCGTCAAAAGATTTCTCTAATCCGTCACGACCTTTTTTGTCCGCAAAATAATATGTGCGCAAATTTCCACCACTAAGATGTGTGGAATCTGTTTCAAAATCAGAACCCACAAAGCCCAAAGCGTGAACCGCATATTCATTAAATGGATAGTATCTGCAAGAGTCTGTATAGATTTGAATAGGCGAATCTATAGGCAATTTTTCAGACAAAATAGCGTATTGTTTTTCGTCTAAATCTTTTACTATTGGCAAAGGCAAAAGAGTGCGTTGCTCAAAATGTTTCTTAAAATCGTTTTTATTTAAAGTGAAATCTTCTTTTAAAATCTCATTTATTTTGGCGACATAAGAATTCAAAACATTCTCTCTTGATAATGCTGTAAGCTTTTTAGCGACTTCAGAATTCCAACTCTCGCCACGCTCGCGCACTTCTTTTTTAAGACGAGCATATTCTTCTCTGAATTCTTTTCTTATATCATTAAAATAAACAGCAGCAGAAAATCTAGGTCTATTGCCAACTAGCAGATTATTATTTCTGTCATAAATATTTCCACGAGCTCCAGGTTTTATGATTCTGCGCAAAGATTGTCTTTCGCTTTTTTTAATATAGTCTTCGTGCAATATGATTTGCCTGTATGCCGCCGATGCTATCAATACCAAGAATAAAGCCGCAAACACATAGAAGAATAAATATATTCTACTATTGCGTTTTGTAAACTCTTCTACTCTGAAAGCCATCTTAATACTCGTCTATTTTAAACTCAGACACCAAAAAGTGCCCTAAAGATTCCTGTAAAGATAAAATATATCTGGAAATATAAACTAAAATAAATGCGGATACTATAAAGTCAGTGAACAATCTTAAAAAATATTCGCCAAAATAAATTTGTCCTCTTGGGAAAAATAAAACATAAAGCGTGAAAATCAAAAGATTGATAATTTGAAACATTGAAATCGTCACATATATATCTTTCGTGACGAATCTATAACGCTGCGAGCGGAAGATTCCATAGGCAAAAAGCCATATTGCAGCCAATGTAAAACCATTAACAGGTGTTGTGCTCGCTGTCAAAACCGCGCTGATAAAGACTACTATTATGCCACTTTTCAAATCCAAATATATAGCGGGAGCCGCAATAAAAATAACAGGCACAATCAATGCCAATCCATAGATAGACAAAAAATCATTTATCTGCGCCAAGATAAAAATAAAAAGCAAATTTACAAAAAGCATCATCAGAGCTTTTATGTTTAGAAACCTTTTCATTTCTTTATCTCTATAGGAATAAGAACTAAAACTTCACGCAAGTCTGATAATTCCTTAGACAAATCGACTATTCCTGTTTTGAACAAAGAATCATCATCAAAACTAAGCTTCGAAACAGAACCTATATAAATGCCTTCAGGAAAAGTTCCCGCAAGAGAAGATGTGTACACTTTTAAAGGATTTTCTTTTGTCGCAATCAAGTGTTGTTGAACAGCGGAAATTTCCCCATAAGCACTATGAAAAGCGCTCGAGCCCCACCCTTGATATATTACAGGATTCGGACAACCTTCTATATAAGCTGCCATTCTAAAACCACGGCTACTTAAGAGTTCCACAATCGAAGTGTACGCGTTTACTTCTGTCACTCTACCTACAACTCCACCAGAATAGATTACGGCATAGCCTTCCTTTACTCCGTCTAAATATCCACGCCTGATAACGATTTGCTGCCACCAAGCGTTGACGTCTCGCCTAATCACACGCGCGACCATTGGGTCGTAAGCATCAAAAGAAGGAATTTTCAAAAGACTCTCGTATCGACTCAAGCGTTCTTGCAAAAATTTATTCTCAGTTATCTTATTTTTATAAGCGGCATTAAGACGCGCCAAGTCACGACCAGCCTCGATTAGAGCTCTTTTTGAATTTGAGTGCAATTGCCAAAATTTTTCTAAATCTTGCAATTGAGAAGGCACGGCATCTATGGGAGCTCTGAATTCATCAAACAGATTCTGCCCTGCTTTTCTAAATGTTTTTGGAATAAATAAACAAAGCAAAATCACGCCTGCCAAAATAGCAGTGTCTCGTAAGAACTTTTTTTTCGGAAGTTGCAATGCCTAAAAAATTAATCGTTTTCTTTTAACCACTTGTCCATGTCTTCAAGAATGCCACCTGTGCCATTTGCAACCGCATTCAAAGGATCGTCCGCAACAAAGCATGGAAGACCTGTCTCTTCGCTCAACAAGCGATTAAGCCCACGAATCAAAGCTCCGCCACCAGCAAGAACAATGCCTCTATCCATCAAGTCAGAGCTATGTTCTGGAGGGCAATTTTCAAGAACTTCACGAACCACATCTACAATAGCTTTAAAAGTTTCACCCAAAGCTTCACGTATTTCTTGAGAAGTAATTGTAAGAGTTTTTGGCAAACCCGCAACAGAGTCACGACCTTTAACTTCTAAACTCAATTCTTCGTCCAAAGCAAACGCAGAACCTATGCGTATTTTAATTTCTTCTGCGGTACGTTCGCCTATCATCAAATTGTAGGCTTTTTTCATGTACTGAATTATAGCATCATCAATTTCGTCACCGCCAACGCGAATGCTCTTTGAATACACAACGCCTGACAAAGATATTACAGCAACTTCAGTTGTGCCACCACCTATATCAACAATCATAGTTGCAGCAGGCTCGCCTATTGGAAGCCCCACGCCTATGGCAGCAGCCAAAGGTTCGTCGACTGTGAGAACTGACCTTGCTCCTGCTCTAATTGCAGATTCTTTAACCGCTCTTTTTTCAACTTCTGTAATTCCAGAAGGAACAGCAATCACAACTCTTGGAGCCACTAGACGCATTGCGCTTGACGCTTTGTCAATAAAGTAGCGCAACATAGTTTCAGTAATTTCAAAGTCTGCAATCACGCCATCTTTCATGGGTCTGATAGCGGTGATATTCCCTGGAGTTCTGCCTAACATAGCTTTGGCATCGTTGCCTACTGCCATTACTTTTTTAGATCTAGTGTAAACTGCAACAACACTAGGCTCACTTGATATCACACCTCTACCTTTCGAGAAAACGAGAGTATTTGCTGTACCTAAGTCTATGCCTATATCATTTGACCAAATTCTATTTAATACGTTTGCCATAATTTATTAGTTAGTGTTGATTAGCATGGTCTTAATTATTTGACCTTTTGTCAAATCCTATTAGAGTATCTGTTGATTTTTTTTGATTTTATTTATGCAAAAACTCGCACTTTTTTTTATTTTTTTATTTTTTTCGCTTACATTAAGCGCAAATCCTTCTGTGAAAGTTTCTCTTTCTTCGGATTCCGAAGAGCAAAAGTTAGGAGGAGTTTTCGTCGTCACATTGAGTTTTGATATCGCAGAAAATGTTCATATTTATTCTAATGAAACGCAATCTGTCGGAAACCCAACTACTGTTAAATGGGCTCTGCCAAAGGGATTCAAGCTGATAGAAGAAGAGTGGACAACTCCTCAAGAGTTTGAAATTTGGGGCGAAAAAGCGGAAGGATTCGCAGGGAATGCTCAAGCTAAGTATACTTTCCTTGCGACAAAATATGGATTGGGCAATTTTGATTTAGACGCAAAAATCTCGTGGCTTGAATGCGCGGAACTATGTACTCCTGTTGAAACTACTCTTACGTTCAAAAGTGTTGTGATTGGATATCCGCCACCAAAAGTGACTATTTTTCAATTTCTAGTTTTCATTCCTCTTGCATTTTTAGGAGGACTTTTATTAAACGCTATGCCTTGCGTTTTCCCTGTGATTGGAATCAAAATATTGTCATTTATAAAAAGCGCAAAAGAGGGAAGAAAAAATTCCATATTAAATGCACTACTCTATTCATTAGGCATTATACTTAGCTTTATTTCTTTGGCTCTGATTTTGATTTGGCTAAAAGGCATTAGTAGCGACTACGGATGGGGATTTCAACTTCAAGAACCTTTTTTTGTGGCTCTATTATGTATGTTGTTTTTCACTATCGCATTGAGCTTTTCAGGATTCCTTGAAATAGGTGCTTCGCTAGGAAATATCTCTTTTTTAAATAGCACAAAAAATCAATATCTTTCTTCTTTCTTGTCAGGCGTTTTAGCAGTGATAGCAGCAAGTCCATGCACAGCTCCATTCATGGGTTCTGCGATTGGAAGCGCTTTATTAGATAGCGACAATGTCGTCACAGTTTTTCTTACTTTCACATTTTTAGGCGTTGGTATGGCGACTCCTTATGTAGTATTGACGCTCTTTCCAAAGCTTTTGAACAAGTTGCCACGCCCCGGAGAATGGATGAATACTCTCAAAGAATTTTTAGCATTTCCACTTTACGCAACCGCAATTTGGCTTTTGTGGGTTTTCTCTATACAAACTTCTGTACACTCGAGCGCGGCTCTTTTGATAGCTTTATTAGGCATTGCATTTACAATTTGGATATTCACAAAATGGGGCGGATATACAGCATCAAAAATTCAAAGATTTTTTGTCTATGGAATTTGTTTATTTATGTTAGCAGGAGTTTTGCATATCGCATATCATAGCTCGAGCACAATCGAACAAGTCGCTCAAGAAAAATTCACATTTGATGAAGCGGAAATTTTGCGTCTGCGAAAAGCAGGACACTATGTGTTTGTCGACTTCACTGCTGCTTGGTGTATGACATGTCAAGCGAATGAAAGAGCTGTGTTAAATTCACAAAAAGTAAAAGAATTATTTGTGCGAAATAATGTGGTGAAAATCGTTGTGGACTGGACTAATAGAGATGCTCATACTGCCGAAATCTTAGCAAAATTCGGACGTGTGGGTGTTCCATTATATTTGCTCTATTCGCCTGACTTAAATCAAGAAGTTGAAATTCTGCCCGCAATACTTACTTACAATATTCTCTCTAAGAAAATTGACAAATCAGAACAATAATGACTTCATAGAATCTTTATGGAAACTCTAAAATTCTTATCCGCACAACAAGCTAAAGAAGTTGCTGAAAAATTTTCAACACCTTGCTATGTGTATAGCCAAGAAGCTATAGAAAATCAGTGCAAAAAAGCGCTCGCATTTCCGAATGCCTTCGGTCTTCGCGTACGATATGCAATGAAAGCTTGCTCACCAAAAGCAATTTTGCAGTTGATAGATTCACTTGACTTACACATAGATGCTTCTAGCGCATATGAAGTCGAACGCGCGATAAAGGCAGGAATTGCGCCAGAAAAAATTTCTCTTTCCTCACAAGAATTGCCAAGTAATTTCGAAGAAATTATTTCAAAAAATATTCATTTCAACGCATGCTCATTGCATCAGATTGAATCTTACGGAAAACTTTTTCCAAACACATCTTTGGGAGTGCGCATAAATCCAGGGCTTGGCTCGGGTGGGACTAATCGCACAAATGTTGGTGGAGAAGCCTCGTCTTTTGGAATCTGGCATGAATACATTCCGCAAATTCTTGCGCTTTGTGAAAAATATAATTTGAAAGTAATCAGAATTCATACTCATATAGGCTCAGGCTCTGACCCAAAAGTCTGGCAGAAAGTCGCGAAGATGAGTCTTGATACTGTCCGTAAATTTAAAGACGTGACGATTTTGAATATGGGTGGCGGATTCAAAGTCGGCAGAATGAGCGACGAGATTAGCACTGATTTAATTGAAGTCGGAACACCTATCGCAAAAGAAATTGAAAATTTCGCAAAAGAAACTGGAAGAAAACTCGAATTCGAAATCGAACCTGGGACTTTTATTGTGGCAAATTGCGCAAGCATTGTTTCCACTATTCGAGACATCTGCGACACTGGCAAAAATGGCTACAAATTTATAAAAGTCGACTCAGGCATGAACGAAGTTTTGCGTCCTTCTATCTATGGCGCGCGTCATCCTCTGATTGTGATTCAACAAGAAATTTCTGACGAAAAAGAAAATTATATAGTAGTGGGTCACTGTTGCGAAAGCGGAGATATACTCACTCCTAAAGCGGGCGACCCTGAAGCTCTTGAGCCAAGACTTTTAGCAAAAGCAACTATAGGCGACTTGTGCATAATAGATTCTTGCGGAGCTTATTGTTCTTCAATGGGCACAAAAAATTATAACGCGTATCCAGCCGCTGCGGAAGTTCTTTTAGAAAAATCAGGCAACTTAAAATTGATACGCAAACGTCAAACTTTAGACCAAATCATTCAAGACGAATTATGATTACAGCCAATACTCATGTACGTGTAAGATTCGCAGAAACAGACGCTATGGGCGTTGTTTATCATGCGAATTATCTACATTGGTTTGAAGTCGCAAGAGTGCATTTGATGGATTCTATAAATCTGCCTTATATTGATTTGGCAAATCAAGGAATTCATCTGCCTGTAATCGAAAGTCATGTCAATTACAAGAGCCCCGCTCGATTTGATGACAAAGTAAATATTACAGCCGTCATTAAAGAAACTCCTACTTTAAGAATTAAAATTCATTATGAAGTGACGTGCAAAAATAATCTTCTTTGCACAGGCTATACTACTCATGTTTTCATAAATGAAAAAGGTTTGCCTATCAAACCGCCAAAACATTTTATCGATTCTCTGCGAAAACTTTTCGATGAGAAAAAAGAAAAATGAATTATCAAAAATATTTGAATTTTAAAAATCTGTTCGCGCTTATAATTTTGGTTGTGGCGTTCGCATATATGTTTGTTCCACGTAATGAACTCTCGCAAAAGCGCCTTGCGCATGCTGATGAAAGCGAACAAGCATCAACTTATCTAAAGTTGAAAATCACAAACGAGTATAACTATAATCCTCAAGGCCCACACGGCCCTATACTCTATTATTATACGAATCTCTACAACGACACAATTGGTGTAAATGACACTATAGAAGATTTGCGAAAAGCACTCTATCCTATATTAGTTTTGTCTTGCTTGGCACTGCTCTTGATTTGTGTGAAGTCTGATTTTTTGACAGGTTCATTGTCTGTTTTTTTATATGCGATTTCAGCAATCAGTATAATTTACACAAGCTATTTTGTGCATGAATCTTTCTTTGCGCTGTTCACGTTTTTATTTTTGCATGCGGTTTATTTTTGCGTAAAAAATCCGTGTTGGAAAAATTTTATTCTCTTAGGGCTCGCTATAGGATTGATGCAAACAGCTAAAGAAACTTCTGTTATAGTTTTTGCGGCGGCAATTTTTCCTTTCGCAATACTAGAAATAAAATCTGAATTTTCTGTAATCAAAAACCCAAGATATATTTTGGCAACTGTGCTTGCCGCAGCGTTAGTCTATGTTGCCTTCTATTCTTCCTTCGGCAAAAACTGGCAAGGAGTAGTAGATGGATTTTTATCATACACACATTTTGCGGAAAAATCTTCAAGTGTAGCCCACACAAAAGACGCTCTATATTATATAAAAATATTTTTTCCAATCAAACATGGCGGCATTTATTTCGGAGAATTTGCCCTCTTAATTTGCACAATAATCGGCACAGTTTTTGCCTTCGTAAATAAAAATTCTTACTTCAGATTTTTGTCAATATTTTGGATTTCTTATATAGTGCTATTGTCTTTTATAAGCTATAAAACTCCTTGGTTGTTGTTGTCGCTAGTGTTGCCAATGTGCGCGGTAAGCGGCTATGGATTAGCGAGTCTTGCAAAGAAAAATCTTTGGACAAAGATTTTGTTTGCTCTGATTTTCGCAGGTGTAATCTATTGGCAAAACAATCAAATATTCCTTATCAAAAGATACGCTAACGACCCACGTAATCCATACATATATGTTCATACTGTGGGCGATTACAAAAACTTTTTGGCGCGCATGGAAAAGGCGCACAATGTTTTGGGCGACGACTTGACAATTTCTTTTTATACACGTCATTCGCCATGGCCTAGCCCTTGGTATTTGCGTCAAATGAACGCAACTTATCAAAATAGAGCTGGCGAAAATTTAATAGATTCACAAATCATAATTACAGATAACACAATGCAAGATAATTTGAATTTTGACAAAGACAAGTATCAAGAAGAATTCTACGGATTGCGTGAAAACTTAATACTTTCTGTATTCATCAAAAAAGATTTATTTGAGGAAATAATAAAATGAAAAAATTTATAAAAATACTTTTTACATTCTTTTGTCTTTCGCTTCTTGGCGTCGCAGGACTCATTACTTACGCGCTGAATAGTGTCACTTTTCAGACAAACCAAGCAAATAAATATCTGCCAACTTTTGTTGCGGGAGCTAGCATAGACACTCTTGATATTGGCTTAGGTTCTCTAGTCATTACCAACTTGCATTTGCCACTCGACTCTGCTGATGTGAAAATCACATCGCTTAAAATCAAATACAATTTAAAAGCTCTACTCTTTAATGAAATCATAATTTACGATTTGAACACAGATTCAATCTATGTAAATTTAATTGAGCAAGCCCCGCAAATTGTGGATGAAAAAGCTCCACTAATAGTAGCCGAAAATGAAACTCCTATTCAAAGAAGCACAAGCTCTACCCTGCCAAATCCCGCTCCTAAAGCCGAAGAAAAGGAATCTTCAAATTTTCTACAAAAATATTCTTTGCGTATAGACAATGCTAATGTGAACATTTTTTTACAAAATAAAGATCTAAAAAATCAAATCAATATAAGCGTAAAAAAATATCTTTCAAAAAGCATTTTGCTACCAACTCAAGGCGAGCTTCTTTGCAATTTAAAAAGCAATCAAACAACATCTTCTATAGACTTCATCGCAAACTTGCAGCCTAAAGATGAACAAAACATTTTAGAATCTATATTAAAAAGCAATGATACAAAATTGCTACAATGCTCTGCAAACTTCGATAAAAACTTTTCTAAATTCGACGCAAAAGTCAGACTCGACATTTCAAATAACGACATAAAAGATTTTGTCTCCAACGCGACAAACGCTCCATTTAAAGGCTCATTCTTTGCCGACATAAAAGCTGACACTTCTATAGAAAATGTCGAATGTGTTGCTTCATTCACATTTAATAGTGGAGACTTAACCGCTTTGAATCAATCGCTCGCAGGGCTAGAAAATCTCAATGCTCAGGGCGATTTGCTTTTCAATAAAAAAGCAAACATTGTAAATATTGATTCTTTCAAAATAGATATTTTACAAAATGCATATCTCTTATTAAACGCGCTTATCAAAGAAAAAATTTCTATAGATTTAGAGAATCCTTTTGCGATTCCAGATGGCGAATTACTCATAGTTAATATAGAAAAAATCCCTGAAGGAATTTTAAAAAGATATTTGCCTGATTTTAAAATTTCTCCAAATAAATTCTCCACAAGCATTTCTCTTTCCAAAGTAGAAAAGCAAAATGCCTTTTCTTTTAAAAGTGTAAAGCCTCTTGAATTTAATTCTATGAATATTTCTAAAGGCGATTCCCTTTTGATTCAGAATTTAAATTCTCGATTTTATTTTGATATTCTTTTTGAAAGCACTGCTAAAATCACTGCTGATTTAAAGTTTGATTTGCTTGAAAACAACGATGCTACTCTGAGTTTAAATTCTAGGATTTTATTGGATGAAAAAAACATTTCTTCTAATATTTCTTTGGTAGGGAACTTGAAACCTATCCTAGACTTACAGCCTCAATCAATTGCGTATTCTAAATATTTCAATGGCAAAAAAATAGATTTAGATAGCAAACTTTTTATCAAAGATAATATTATAAATCTTTCTTATTTTGATACAAAAATCTTTGATGAAAATTATAATGCCCTGCTCTCTGCGCTCACTACTGGCGAGATGAGCTACGACTTTGCAAATAACATTTTAGACACAAAAAATAATCAAGCAAAAATCTTGGCGAAAGATACTCCTTTTGGAATCGTTTCTAGTTTTCTTCCTAATGCAAACGGCGAAAGTTTTTCTTGTGATTTAACTTTAAACAAGAAAGATTTGAATTTAATTATCAATGGATTTGCTTCTATAAAAAATCTTACTTATACACACGAAGGCGAACTTTTAGCTAAGAATATTACACCTTATATAAACTTTGATGCTCTTTTAGAAAAATCTTCTTTAGAGCTAAAAATATTTGAATTCACTTTGTCTCAAAACAATATTCAAGTAATCAAGGGCAATGCCGAAGCCAATTGCGCCTTTGGAGATTCTTTTGTTTTGCGTCATGCAAAAATCGCATTTGCATCATCGCTACCAGCGCTGATGAATTTAGAAGTTCTAAATAAATACAACAATATTTCCACAGGATACGCTGAATGCTTGATTACTGCTAATGAAAAAACATATGAAGCTTCTGGAAAAATTTCAAATTTCTCCACACGCACATTGAGTGAAAAAGTTGAAGTTTTTAATTTTGAAGTAAAGGCAGAGAAAAACGATATTCTTTATGATATCTTTTCTAATATAGAAATTTATAGTGCTCGAGGCAAAAGCCATGCAAAAGGAGATTTTTTATTAGGAGATTCTTTTGATATAAATCTGAATGCGGAGAATTTGATTTTAGATGACATTACTGTGCTTTCAAAAGCCTTTTCAAAGCCAACTGTAAATACTCAAAAAACGATTGCTCCCGCTTCTGCCGCGAATTCTGGAGTGAATAGAAACATACAAACAAGTGAAAACAATTTCCAAGTTGCAGTTGAGACAACACCTCAAGACGCAAAAGCTTTTTGGAATTTTGGTCATGATTTAGATTTTGTTTGCAATATAAAATCTATTCAAAATAAAGGTGATTTTTTGCTAAAGAATTTTTCTGGGAAACTAAAAGCTCAAAAAGATTTTCTTTCTATGGAATATATCAAAGGCGTTTTATATGAGGGCACTCTTGACATGGCAGGCAAATGCACTTTTGACGCAAATGCAAAAATTCCTTATATATTAGATAGCGCGAAATTCACTATAGATAAAATAAATCTTGAACCTCTTACAAAAAATCAAAATGGAGAATCAATGATTTATGGGCTTTTTGATGCAAATGCAAAAATCAAAAGTCAGGGCGAAAATCTCGATGCTCTTCTTTATAACATTACAGGTGAGGCAGAATTTAAAAATGCAAACAATGGCGTTCTTGCTTTGATAAATCAAACTTCTTTGACAGGCACTGCCATTGGCACAGCTAGTACGGCTCTCGGAATAGGAGAAAAACTTCTTGGAGCAAAAGTGAAAGAAGTCGGAGCCGCGAATGAATTATTCAGAATTTTCCAAGCTCTTGAATACACTTCCTTGACAGCAAAAGCTACTCGAAAAGAAAACCTAGATATCAATATTGAAAAAATCGAGATGAAGAGCCAAGACATTATAATTCTAGGAAATGGAATGATTGCGCATTCAAAAAATCTGCCAATTAATCAGCAAGATATTTCTATTAATGCGGAAATCCTTGTGTCAGAAAAAACAATAGCGCCACTCTTTAAGACATCAGGACTGCTTCGTGATGGAAGCTTGCTAGAAGGTTTTGCCACAGGTCCAAAATTTATTGTGAACGGAAGTTTAAGTAGTCCCACAAATAATTTACCACAAATCTTGCGCACTGCAGGAACTAATTCAGTAAACTCTTTACTACAAAAACTTCAAAAAAATTAGAATGAAAAAAATAAGCACAAAAAATATTTTGGATAAAAAATCCAAAGAAAAAATCGTAATGATTACAGCTTATGACGCAATTTTTGCCTCTCTCGCAGACAAAGCAAATGCCGACATACTCTTAGTTGGAGATTCTGTAGGAAACACATTTTTAGGAATGGATTCCACTATCCCTGTGACGATTGAAGATATTGCGCATCACACGAAAGCCGTTGCTAGAGCCAATCCGCATGCTATGATTATTGCGGATATTCCTTTTGCCCTGCCCGCATTTTCTTTTGATATACTTTTAGAAAAGTGCGTATATCTCATGCAAGACTGTAAAGCAGACGGTGTGAAAATTGAGTGTGGAAAAAACTTTGCGCCTATCGTTCAAAAACTGACAGATGCTGGAATTCCTGTCATTGCACACATAGGACTTTTGCCTCAACAATATTTGAAACTCGGACAATATCGTTCTTTCGGAAACGCTCAAGATGAGGCGCAGAGCCTTATAGACGAGGCGCTTGCTCTTCAAGACGCAGGAGCGTTTTGCATATTGATGGAAATGGTAAATTCAAAAGTCGCAACAGAAATCACAGAGAAATTAACTATCCCAACTATAGGTATAGGTTCAGGTTCAAATTGCGATGGACAAGTTTTAGTTTGTTCAGACATTTTAGGTCTCTCTCAAAAAGTTCCGCCTTTTGCAAAAAAATATGCAAATCTTTCTGACACAATTTTTGATGCCTTCAAAAATTATGCGGATGAAGTGCGTTCAGAAAAATTTCCTAAATAAATGAAAAAATATTATATTAAAAACAGCTCTATACATGGCAGTGGCGCTTTTGCCACAAAAAAAATCAGAAAGGGCGAACGCATAGGCGAGTATATAGGAAAGAAAATTTCAAAAAAAGATTCTGATAAAATAGGCATTGCTCAACAGAAAAAAGCAAAAAAAACTAACGAGGGTGCTGTCTATATTTTCGAGCTGAATGACGAATTTGATTTAGATGGAAATGTTCCTGAAAATGATGCGCGTCTTATCAACCACTCTTGCAACCCTAATTGTGAAGCGGTAAATGAAGACGACCATATTGTTTTTGTCGCCCTCAAGACCATAGAAACAGATGAAGAAATCGTATACAATTACGGTTATGATTTTCAACATTTTTTGGAGCATCCCTGCAGATGTGGTTCTGCGAATTGTTGCGGATACATAATCGCAGAACTCGACAGACCAAAGCTAATGAAGCTTCTTAAAAACAAGAGAAAAAAGTCTGTAAAAATTCTCTGATATTTCCTTTTTCATATTTGTCCTTTTGATTTGACAGTGTTCTCTATTAAAGAAAAAATCTGTCGAACTTTAAAACAAGACACCTTATGAAAAAAAGAATAATTACTACAATCGCTATGATTCTCTGCTTGAATCTTTTCGCAGAGAAAATGGCGTCGACTCCTCCCGATGTTGTGCCGAACACTTCTCTTGAAGGCAAGTGGCTGACAGGCTATCAAGCTTGGTTTAGGACTCCTAGCGACGGAGCAAACATGAACTGGAATCATTATTCTGCTGGCAAAAATCCTACTGCAGAGGGCTTAGTTGTTGACATGTGGCCTGACACAACAGAGTTTCCTGTTGAACTTAAAGATGCTGTTCCTGATTTTTTTCATCCTAACGGAGAGCAAGCTTATTTATACAGTTCAACAAAAGCAGAAATTATCGACACTCATTTCAAGTGGATGAAAGAGTACGACATTGATGGCGTTTGGCTTCAACGTTTTGTGGTAGGTCTCCCAGGTGAAAAATTTGAAACGCACTTTCCTATATACAAAGGAATAATGGATAAAGTTGTTGCATCTGCAAAAAAACACGGTCGTGTTTGGGGCATAAATTTCGACTCTGCTGCTGCAAAAAAAGAAACTGTTTTTGACACTATTACCACAGAGTGGAAGCGTATGGTTGATGAGGGCTATACAAGTCCTGAAAATAATTACATTCAACACAACGGTTTACCTGTAGTCCATCTTTGGAACATGCACAATAAGGGAGATAGATTTGCTCCTATAGACCCAGAAATTGCGATGCAATTTATAGAATTTTTCAAACAAGACGACAAATACAAAGCATTCTTAGTTTGTGGCGCAACATGCTTTTGGGCGAATGACAAAGAACCTGAATACATGAAGCTAAAAGAAAATATGCACGCAGTTGTTCCTTGGAACCCAGGGCATACAATGCCTAACAAAGATGGAACTAAAAGCGCAGGTATATCTCACTGGAAAAAAGATAAAGAATTTGCTGATGAATATGGCATGATATGGATGCCTACTCTTTACCCAGGATTTTCTTGGAAGAACATGAACCGCTATCGCAAAGACGCTGAAGTTTTTATAGATAGACGTAAAGGCGAATTCTTGTGGGAGCAATTTGCAATGACTCATAAAATAGGCGCAAACACTCTCTTTTTAGCTATGTTTGACGAAGTTGATGAAGCAACCGCATTTTTCAAAGTTTCTCCTGAACCCCCAACTCAAGCGCATTTTGTAGGCACAGATGGTATGCCTTCCGACTGGTGGTTGCAACTTGTAAGAGAAGCACGACGCATCTATCGCACTGGTGAAGAATTTCCAAAAGAAATTCCAATAAAACCTTAGTTAAAAAATTTCAGAGGAAAATCAGGACAAAAAAAATTCATGAAAAAACTAGCAATTACTGCAATCTCAATGATTCTTTGCGCGAATCTTTTTGCGGAGAAAATGGCGTCAACTTCTCCTGATGTAGTTCCTAACATTTCGCTTGAAGGCAAATGGCTGACGGGTTATCAAGCTTGGTTCAGAACTCCTAGCGACGGCACAAACATGAACTGGACTCATTATTCAGGCGGCAAAAATCCTACTGCAGAAGGTTTGGTTGTCGACATGTGGCCTGACACATCAGAATTTCCTGTTGAACTCAAAGATGCAGTCCCAGGATTTTTTCATCCTAACGGAGAGCAAGCTTATTTATACAGCTCAACAAAAGCAGAAATTATCGACACTCATTTCAAGTGGATGAAAGAGTACGACATTGATGGCGTTTGGCTTCAACGTTTTGTGGTAGGTCTCCCAGGTGAAAAATTTGAAAAAAACTTTCCTATATACAAAGAGATAATGGATAGAGTTGTTGCTTCTGCAAAAAAACACGGTCGTGTTTGGGGTATAAATTTTGACCCTGCTGCAGCAAATAGAGAAACTGTTTTTGATGCGATTATCACCGAATGGAAACGTATGGTCGATTTGGGATACACAACTCCTGAAAATAATTATATTCAACACAATGGACTCCCTGTAATAAATCTCTGGGCATTGCATAATAAAGGAGATAGATTCACTCCTATTACTGCAGAAATTGCTTTGCAGTTTACAAAATTCTTCAAACAAGAAGGAAAATATCAAGCATTCGTCATTAGCGGCGCAACATGGCCCTGGGCAAAAGTGACGGACCCTGAATACATGGAGCTAAAAGAAAATATGCAAGCTGTCATTCCTTGGAACGTAGGAAACTATAGCGTCAAAGATGGAGTTGCTTATGCCGCTACAGCTTATTGGGAAAAGGATAAAGAATTCGCAGAAGAGTACGGCATGATTTGGATGCCAACTATTTACCCTGGGTTTTCTTGGAAGAATATGAACCGTTTCCGCAAAGACGCCGAAGTTTTTATAGACAGACGCAAAGGTGAATTTTTGTGGAGACAATTTGTAGAAGCTCACAAAATTGGCGCAGACACTCTATTCTTAGCTATGTTTGACGAAGTTGATGAAGCTAGTGCATTTTTCAAAGTTTCTCCTGAGCCTCCAACTCAAGGACACTTTGTAGGCACTGATGGAATGCCTTCTGACTGGTGGTTGCAACTTGTAAGAGAAGCTCGCCGCATATATCGCAGTGGTGAAGAATTCCCTGCAACCATTCCACTCAAGCCTTAATTTTTAAAATCAATAAAAAAGAATCTCGCCACCTAAAATGACGAGATTTTTATTTGACACTTACCTTCTTTAAAGTGAGAATTAATCGAACATTTACACAAAACACATTTATGATAAGATTAACAATTACTACAATAGCATTACTACTTTGTTCTAATCTTTTTGCGGCTCCTGCAAAAAACATGGCAAAGATTCCTCCAAATATTGTCCCGAATACTTCGCTTGAAGGCAAATGGATGATAGGCTATCAAGCTTGGTTCAGAACACCTAGCGATGGAACAAATCTGCATTGGCAACACTATTCTGGTGGACGCAACCCTTCCGCAGAAGGCATGGTCGTTGACTTGTGGCCAGACACAACTGAATTTCCAGAAGAAATCAAAGATTTAGTCCCAGGATTTTTTCATCCTAACGGTGAACAAGCTTATTTGTATAGTTCTACAAGACCTGAAATTATCGACACTCACTTTAAATGGTTGAAAGAATATGACATCGATGGCGTCTGGCTTCAGCGCTTTGTGGTGGGTCTCCCAGGGGAAAAACTCGAAGGAAATTATCCTATCTTTAATGCAATTATGGATAATGTTGTTGCATCCGCAAAAAAACACGGTCGTGTTTGGGGCATAAATTTTGACCCTGCAGGTGGCGTTAAAGAAACTCTTTATGATGCTGTCACAAAAGAATGGAAACGCATGGTTGATGAAGGCTACACAAAGCCAGAAAATAGATACATTCAACACAATGGTTTACCTGTAGTTCACATTTGGTCTTTGCATAACAAGGGCGATAATTTCACTCCTACAACTCCTGAGGTAGCATTGAAGTTGATGCAATTTTTCAATGCAGAAGGCCCATATCAAGCTTTCTTAATTAGTGGTGCAACTTGGCCTTGGGCAAGAGAAAAAGATCCTGAATACATGGAGTTAAAAGCTAACATGAAAGCTGTCATTCCTTGGAATACAGGTCATGCACCTCAAGGCGCAGACGGCATCAAACGCGCAGGTACTGGGCATTGGGCAAAAGATAAAGAGTTCGCAGAAGATAACAATATTTTATGGATTCCAGTTCTCTATCCAGGATTCACTTGGAAGAACATGAACCGCTACCGCAAAGACGCTGAAGTTTATATAGACAGACGCAAAGGCGAGTTCTTATGGGAACAATTTGTAGCTACTCATAAAATAGGTGCAGAAACTATTATGTTAGGTATGCTTGATGAAGTTGATGAGGGTTCTGCATTCTTCAAAATATCACCAGAACCTCCTACTCAAGCGCATTTTGTGGGCACAGATGGAATGCCTTCTGATTGGTGGCTACAATTAGTCAGAGAAGCACGCCGTATTTATCGCACAGGTGAAGAGATGCCTGCAACGATTCCATTGAATCCTGCATCTAAATAATTTTAAAAAAAAGTTCTCGCTGATGAAAAAATTAGCGAGAATTTTTTGAAATAAAACTAAAACAATTTTTGAATACAAAAAATGGATTTCTCGTCAAAAATAAGTACTGCGTTAAAAAATGGTTTGCTTGAGTCTGCCGCAAGAAATTTGTCTGACTGGCTAAACTCTAATATCTTACCACAATGGGCTCTGAACGCAATCAATGAGCTCTTTGTAGCCAATGCTATTGAAGAATTAAATGATAGATTTTTTAAAGAAATAGAATTTGGCACAGCAGGCATGCGTGGCAGAACCATAGGCAAACTTCTCACAAAAAATGAAGAAGGTGTCATCTCAAAACAAGGCACTCCTGAACACACATGCATAGGCTCAAATAATATGAATGACTTTACCGTTGCTAAAGCAACTCTAGGTTTGTTCAGATATTGCAAGGAATATTGTGATAAAAATTCTATCGCAAAACCTGTGCTAGTCATTGCGTATGATGTACGTCACTTCTCAAAACATTTCTGCGATTTAAGCGCGAGTCTTTGGACAAAATGCGGAGGCGAAGTTTTTATTTTTGACGGAGCTCGTTCTACTCCTCAACTCTCTTACACTGTTCGTAGAATGAAAGCGATGGCAGGTGTTGTAATCACCGCAAGCCATAATCCTTATTTCGACAATGGCTACAAAGTTTATTTTGATGATGGAGCTCAAGCAACGAGTCCACATGCAGAAGGCATAGTCGCTAAAGTCAATGAATGCACTTTAAAAGACGCTTCGAAATTTTTAGACATAGATTTAAGCGAAGTAAAAATCATCGATAAATCTATAGAAAAAGATTACATCAACTGCATTGAAGATTGCGTGATTGATAAATCTATTATCAAAAATTTCACACCTAAAGTTGTGTATAGCGCAATTCATGGAACAGGCACGGTTCTCTGTCCTGATGTGATGCGACACTTCGGACTTTCTCCTATTTTGGTTGAATCACAAATGGAGATGGATGCTCGCTTTCCAACCGTCAAACAACCTAATCCTGAATACGCGGAAACTATGGCTCTTGGAGTAAAATGCGCTGAAGAAAATCACGCAGATTGCCTTCTTGCAACCGACCCAGACTCAGACAGAATGGGTGCTGCAATTCCTACAAAGTCAGGAAAAATGCGCCTCATCACGGGCAATATGATTGGTTCTTTGCTTTTAGCTTATCGCATAGAGCAAATGAAATCTAAAAAAATTATCACCAATGAAAAGACTTGCGCACTAATCAAAACTTTTGTCACAAGCCCATTGCAAGATTCTATTGCGAATAAAGAAGGTCTTAAATGCGTCAATGTTTTGACAGGCTTTAAATGGATTGGCTCGAAATTATTAGGCTACGAAAAACAATTGCAAAAAGCACTTCCTGAATTGAATTACGCCGAACTAAAATATGCGGACAGAGCAAAACTTTTACAAGAACACTCAACCTTTTTTGTCTTTGGCGGAGAAGAAAGTTATGGATATCTTGGCACAGATTTTGTGCGTGATAAAGATGCAAACGCAGCTGTAATTATGTTCTGCGAAATGCTCGCATATTTGAAAAGTCAAAACATTGGCGTAGAAGAATATCTTGATAGAATCTATTTAAAATATGGATATTATTTGGAAGATTTGAAAAGCATTTATTATGAAGGTTCTGCAGGAGCTTCAAAAATCAAAAATATTTTGAAATCTCTTAATGAAAATCCTATGCAAAAAATCGGAGACGTTGACGTTGAAAAATCTATAGACTTTGCAAAAGATAAAATTATCGACGCAGATGGAGAAATTATTCCTAAAGAAACTTTCTTTTTCTATACGCTTAAAAATGGCTATAGCTTTGCGATACGTGGCTCTGGCACAGAACCTAAAATTAAGTTTTATGTTTTCGCAAAAGAAGATGCTAGTGACATCGCTTCTTTAGAAAACGCAAAATTGCGAGCGAGAGAAGGTCTAAATAAAATGATTGAAGCCCTTTCTAAAGAAGCTGACAAACGAGCATTAGGCTAAGATTTTTCACATTAATAAAAAAAAGACTTTTTTGAAAAAAGTCTTTTTTTTTATTTTTTATCCCAAGGCAAAATAATATTTTTCAAAGGCTCAAACTTGTAAATATCGAAATTGCCTAAAACTTTTTGAGCATTCAAAACATTGTTTGGGTCAAGAGTCCGCTTGATTTTCTTCATAGTCGAAAGCTCTGAAGGCGAGTGTTGATGCGACATATACTTCAACTTCAAAAGTCCTATTCCATGCTCGCCAGAAATTGCCCCGCCTAATTTTATTGCGTATACAATAGACTTTTCCATTGCTTTATTGGCGAGCATTTTTGCTTTTTTATCTTTTGCAAAATACATTATGTGCAAGTGATAATTTCCATCTCCAGCATGACCGAAAGTAGGACTATAAAGATTTTTTTCTTTGCACAAATTCTTAAAGAAATCAAAGAAACAAGAAACTTTTTCACTTGGTAAAACTATGTCTTGATTCAACTTTGTGTCGCCATACATATACGAAGCTTGACTGCATATTCTGCGCATTTCCCAAAGTTTTTCAGATTCTTTTTCGGTCTTAGAAAATTGAAATTCTTTACCACACTTTAAAGATTTTAATTTCGCAAAAGAATTTTTTATATCTGATAAAGAACCGTCAAATTCCATTAAAAGCATTGCCGCTTTTTTCATTTTTAAATTTTTATATTTTGAGGCAGCAGATAAACTTTCTTCATCTAAAAACTCTAGAACAGATGGATTCAATGTGCTTTTTAAAATTTCCTCTATGGCAGAAAGTGCCGTAGAGTCTGAAGAAAAATATGCTGCACATGCCCTTGCGTTTTCAGGCAAAGGCAAAAGCTTCAAAGTGGCTTTTACAATGACTCCTAGCGTTCCTTCGCTAGAGACAAACATATCTCTTAAATTTAATCCTGCTGTGAATTTTTTAAGAGGCAAAGACCAATTTACTTTTTCACCTGTAGGTAAAAAACAAGTCAGCGCCATTATATAATCTCGAGTCGTGCCATACTTGCATGCTCGCAATCCACCCGCGTCACAAGCGATATTTCCGCCTATAGTGCAAAATTTATGCGATGATGGATCAGGCGGATAAAACAAATTTTCTTTTTTTGCGGCACAAAAAATATCATACGTAATAGCCCCTGCTTTCACATGAGCACAACGAGAAGTTTTATCAATTTCTATTTTATTGAACTCAGATAAATCTATTACCCAACCTCCATTTTGAGGCACGCAACCTGCGCAACATCCTGTGCCTGCGCCACGAATTGTCACATTTGTTTTTGTTTCATTTGCCAATTTCAAGACAAGACCAACATCGTTTTCATCTTGAATTTTAATCACAGCTTCTGGCAAAAAAGAAAAGCGGGCATTGTCTATAGACGCCTTAAACAAAGAATCTTCATCCAATAAAACCTTTGAATGTTTTATCTTTGAAAGAAGTTTTTTTAATGTCTCACTCTTTTTAAGCATACAATACTTATGCTTAAAATTATTCTTTCGAGCAAGATTTTTCATCTTCCAAAATCTGACGAGAACGCTCCAATGCTTGATAAATATCTTCGCACATATTTTCTTCACCTAGAGTCTTTATAAAGCCTGATTTTCTCAGCATTTTAAGAGGCTGGTCATGCGCGGCTGTAATAATTAAAATTGCGCCTCGCTTTTTAATTTTAGATTGCAAACGCATCAAAACATTCAACGCAGTTGCGTCCATTGCCATAACGGAACGCATACGCAATATTACCACTTTAGGAGCAACATTGATTTGAGAAAGAATATTCTCTAACTTATCAACTGCGCCAAACATCAACACTCCAAAGATTCTGAAAACTAGAACTTGTTCAGGAACATCTTTCATATCAATGTTGTTTTGAATACTTGCAAACTCGCTCGTTGACCTGCTGATATCTGTAGAATCCGAAACTCTTTTTATGAACAACATCGCAGCTAAAATCATGCCAACCTCAACTGCAATAGTTAAGTCGAACACGATAGTCAGAATAAACGTTGTCATAAAAACAATGCTGTCAGAACGTGGCATCCTTGGCATAAGTTTAAACTCTGCCCAATCTATCATATTGAAAGACACAACAAACAACACCGCAGCCAATGTGCAAAGAGGAATATATTTTGCCAAGGGCGCTGCCACTAACAAAATCGCCAATAGAGTAATAGAATGTATGATTCCAGAAACGGGAGTCTTCGCTCCATTTTTTACATTTGTTGCTGTTCTTGCAATCGCTCCTGTGACAGGAATTCCACCGAAAAATGGAACAACAAAATTTGCTATGCCCTGACCCATTAACTCTTGGTCTGAGTTGTGTTTATCGTCAATCATGCCATCTGCAACTACGGCAGATAAAAGAGATTCTATCGCCGCCAAAATCGCGATTGTAAGCGAAGGCGCAATCAATGGCTGAATGGCGTCGAGCGAAATTTTCGGAAAAGCAAATGAAGGCAAAGAGTCTGGAATTCCGCCAAATTTTGAACCTATAGTTTCAACATCTAATCCAAAGACAAATGCGACTACAGTCCCTATAATCAAAGCAATAATCGAAGCTGGAACGATTTTCTTAAATCTCGCTGGTGTAAAAACTATAATCCCCAAAGACATCAAAGCCAACAAAGTTGTCTGCCAATTTAAAGACGTAAAATTATCAAAAATAGAAATTATTTTTGGAAAAAAATCCACAGGCATAGTCTCTATTTCAAGACCAAAAAAATCTTTGATTTGTGTGGAGAAAATCAAGATTGCAATACCATTTGTAAAACCAATCGTCACGGGTCTCGGAATATATTTAATCACGCCTCCCATGTGCATCAAGCCCATCAAGAAAAGAATAACACCCGCAATCATTGTGCATATCAGCAAATTTTGATATCCGTAATTCGCTATCACTCCATAGACAATCACAACAAACGCGCCAGTAGGCCCGCCAATCTGAACTTTAGAGCCGCCAAAAAGCGAAATCAAAAAAGCAGCAATAATCGCAGTCGTTATACCTATTTGCGGAGAAACTCCACTTGCAATCGCAAAAGCCATTGCCAATGGCAAAGCCACAATTCCAACAGTAATCCCTGCCCCTAAATCGGAGGAAAATGTTTTAAAATTGTAGTCTTTCAATGAAGAAAAAAACACAGGCTTGAATGTAAATTTATTTTTCATTCTTAAAAAAGATTTTTTTACCAGATTGAGAAATACAAAGGAATAATCGCACAAAAAGATTGGCTTAACTTGCATACAGAGCGCAAAAGAAAGTCAAAGATAAAACTTGGCGAATAAAAAGACAATTCCATCTTGAGTAAAAGAGCCGATAAAATAGTAGAGTAAAAGTCTAAGCAAGCATAAATTAAAAGAAATCTTGACAACAAAAACAAAATATACAGATTCGTTTACTTTCAAATGTCAGAGTAGCTCAGTGGTAGAGCAGAGGACTCATAAGCCTTTGGTCGGCAGTTCAAATCTGCCCTTTGACACCAAATTTAAAGACTTCGCAAGCGACCCTTGTGGAGTTTTTTAATTTCTGAATTTCACTTAATTGCGTTGACACTTACAATACTATCTTATTCACTTCCAACAGGTTTTGATGTTCAATCTTGTGGGGAGAAAAGTAATGACACGTATATATGTTCTGATATTTTTTTTATTTGTAAAATCTTGTATATTTGCAAATCCAGTTTTATTTAAGATAGGCACGCCCGATTCTTCCGCTGCTGAATTCAAGACTTTTGAAAGCTTTAATGCCGCAAGATATTTTGCTCCCTACTCATATAAATTTGCATATCCATATTCACAGTCTAAAGAATTTTTCTCAAAGCAAATTTGCTATGATATGGATATAAACAGTGAAAAAGATTTTCCTTATCTTTATCCTGTGGCTCATTGCGAGTGGGCAGACAATCAATCGCCATCTGTAAAAATCAAATTCAATTTGAAAAATAATCCAAAAGAAAATCTATTTTTCAAACTAGGATTCAGCGATGCTTCACGAAGAGAAATTTTTTTATCGATTGCTGTAAATGAAGATTCAAGAGATATCGAATCTCAACAAATTCCTTATGCGCATGACAAAACATCTTATCCTTTTTTTGCCAACATAATTTATAATCCAAAAGCTTGGGGTATAGGCAAAGCTCTTTGTTTTGAAATCCCCCCATCGAAATTACATGAGGGTGAAAATTTCATAGAATTAAAAGCGACTACAAATATTCCTTTCCAAGGCAGATTTGGAGCTATTTGGTTTGCATATGACTATATTGAAATTTCCGAGAATCCTGCCCTTCCTGAGCAACCAAATTTTCGCGCGGAAATCAAAGAAAAATTTAAGCAAAGTCTAAAAGATGAAGATAGTGAAATTGTCTTTGCGTTGCGACGTCGTCAAGATGCCGATGAACACTGGTATGCAAACATAGGGCGCCTTGCGGAAGTAAAAACATGCGATGCTTCAATCAATGAGCTCATGGGCAGAAAGCTTTATTCTTTAGGCGATGGCAAACTTGTAAAATACAATTTAAAAACTGAAAAAGCCACTGTCTTATTTGCTGACGAAGGAGGTGCTGTTCGTGATCCTTGCGTAAGTTATGATGGAAAAACAATTCTTTTTTCTTATAGACCTGCCGATTCTGAATACTACTCCTTATGTGAGATAGATGTCGATGGAAACAATTTCAAAAAGCTTCCTTGCGGAGGAAAATGGAATGATTACGAGAGCACATATCTTCCAAATGGCGACATTGTTTTTGTATCTGACAGATGCAAAAGAATGGTTCCTTGCTATGCTAGCAATGTGGGAATTTTGCATAGATATTTCAAAGACGAAAATGTTGTACGCGCAATTTCAACAAACATGGATCAAGATAATACTCCTTGGGTAGCGCAAGATGGAAAAATAGTTTATATGCGTTGGGATTATATACATCGTTCACATGTTTGGTTTCATCACTTGTGGAAAAAGAATCCTGACGGAAGCAACGACATTGCGTATTTTGGAAATGAAATTCCTGACCATCTTTTCATCGACCCAAAGCCTATTCCAAACACAAACGATATGGTGTTTACATTTGGTCCTTATCATTCTTGCACAAATCATAGCGGATACATTGCGCGATTAAATTCTCCGAAAAATCCTAGCGATGCTGAGAGTGTAGAATTCATCACAGGAGATTTGCCATCCGCATTTTTCACTCCATATCCCATAGACGATAACTATACTATCGCCACAAATATTTACGACTTATTGGTATTCGACAGACAAGGTCATATCATCGATAACTTCAATATTCCTGCCGAGATTTTGACAGGCACAGATAACAAAACTCGTCTGCAAATGACAGAGCCTCGCATCATCAAAAAAAGAAATCTCGACCCAATTGTTCCTGATATTGCCGACTACGATGAGCAAGAAGCAACGATTGTTGTGATGGACACCTCCATAGGCAGAAACATGAAAAATGTAAAGCATGGAGACATAAAAAAGCTCATGATTGTTGAGATTCTTCCCTTCCCTGCGCACACTACAGGTGGCATGGAGCCTTTCACTCTTACAGGCGAATATAATCTAGAAAGAATTTTAGGCACAGTAAATGTGGAAGATGATTCTTCAGCAAATTTCAAAGTTCCAGCAGGACGCGCGCTATCTTTTATCGCTCTTGATAAGGATGGCAAATGCGTAAAGAGAATGCAATCTTCCATAGACTTTATTGAAGGCACAACAATTTCTTGCATAGGCTGTCATGAAAATAGAGATATGGCACCGCCTCAAAATCAAAATACGCTAAAAGCTCTGCAACGCCCCACCGAAAATATTACGCCCTTCACTGATGCAAAAACAATGACAGATTATCCACGAGATATTCAACCTATATGGGATGCTCATTGCATTTCCTGTCATAACCCTGACGACTACAAGGCTTCTTTGGATTTGCGCGGAGACTTTGGTCCTATGTTTATCCGTAGCTATTATAATCTGCGTGTGAGGAGAATTATTACAGACGGATACAATCATGCGGGTAATATGCACCCTTATTCATTCGGAAGCGGAGGTAGTCCGCTAATGACAAAGCTAGAGGGAAATCACCATAATGTTAAGCTTAGTGAACAAGAGCTAAAAGCTGTCATGACTTGGCTGGATACAGGCGCAATGCACGCAGGAACATCTGCTGCAATTGAAACAGGTCAACTTGGAGCGTTAGTTTTGAATAGAGAAACTCATCCTGACAAGGATTGGCAAGAAACAAAAGAATTGGCTCAAGCTATAGAAAATCGTTGTGATGAATGCCACAGTAAAGAAAAGTTTTTGCCAAAAATGATTTCAGGACAAAACGACTTGCAACCTTGGCAATGGCTCACTTCGCAAGACAAAAACAACATACGCAATAGACTTTCACATCACGCAATTTATAATCTTACAAATCCGAGAAAATCGAATGTGTTAATGACTCCTCTAAACAAAGACGCAGGTGGCCGAGCCGATGGAACACGTCATAAAATAATTTTTGAAAACACAAATGATATCGATTATCAAAAAATTCTAAAAGCCATAAAACGCGGACAAAAATATCTTTATGAAGAGAATCCGCACTACACTTTTGCGAACTTTAAAATTCCATATTCCTATTGGAAAAAAATGATAGAATATGGAATCATAAAAGAAGATGAACCTATTGAAAACCTGAATCCATTTGAGCTAGATGAAAAATATTGGCAAATCTACACAGGTCCAAAAGAGTATAAATGCGACGAAGAATAATTGACATTTTCCCTATTTTGATATTCATTAAAAAACGTTCTATGACAAGGTTTCGCTTTGTCTAAACAACTTGAAAGGCACCATTATGAAAAGAAGAGATTTTATTACTAAAACTTCAACAGGACTCGCTGCAACAACTCTGCCACTAGGAAAGTTAGTCGCAAACGAAAATAAATCAGAGCTCCCCGACTTAGTTGCGGCTCATGGAGGCACTGCTGTCGAGATGTTTGAAAAAGGCATTGCTGAAATGGGTGGCATGGAACGCTTTGTTAAAAAAGGTCAAACTGTTGTAATCAAGCCAAACATCGGCTGGGATAGAACTCCTGACTACGGTGCAAACACTGACCCAGACTTAGTTGGCAAAGTTGTTGAGCACTGCTTTAAAGCAGGCGCAAAAGAAGTTCTATGCTTCGATCATACTTGCGGGAACGATTGGGATAATCGCTACAACATGAGCGGAATCAGAGCCACAGTCGAGGCTGCGGGCGGAAAAATGGTTCCTGGGAACACAGAAAATATGTTTGAGGAACAAGAAATTCCAAAAGGTGTTTCACTCAAAAACGCAAAAGTTCATAAGCTTGCAATCAATCCTGATGTATTTATCAACATCCCTGTTTTGAAACATCATGGCGGAGCAAAAATTACTGCTGCTTTGAAAAATTATATGGGCTGTATTTTCGATAGAGGCTTTTGGCATCGTAGCGATTTGCCTCAGTGCATTGCGGATTTTGGCACATATCAAAAAACCGACCTCACTATTGTTGATGCTTATAGAGTCATGCTTCAACACGGTCCTCGTGGCGAAGATCCAAAATTTGCACCTATTGCAAAATATCAAATTATTTCAACTGATATTGTCGCAGCAGACGCCGCCGCTACCCAAGTTTTCTCGACTGTCGCAAAACAACATGGCATGGGTAAACCTTATGAGATTGAAGAAATCACATATATAGGGCTGGCAGAAAAACTCGGCATAGGAACATCAGACCTTTCAAAGCTAAATGTAAAACGCATTTCCTTAGCTTGATAAGCCAATGATAAGTCTCTGAAATGTCTCATGAAGGAAGCTAAAAAAAATCCTTATAAATTGGCACGCATTCTACGAATATGCGTGTCTCTTTTTATTTTTTGTGCAATAAGCGCGCAGTTTTTAGATGTCTATCATAGATTGCCAAATTTCTATTACGATTTGAATCCTGCAAAAACCCAGTTTATTCCTTCGCTGTTAAACATGCTTGCAACAGGCGCTGTGATTTCGGGAGCCGCATTCATTGCATTTATTGTAATCACTTTGCTTTTTGGCAGAGCCTATTGTTCTTTCATATGCCCATTCGGAACTCTGATGGATATTTGCGCAAAAATTGCAAAGTATCCATCTGTAAATAAATTCACAAAGAACACTCGCTTAGGACGTTTTTGCAGAGACAAATTTGCGAAAAGAAAATATGCAAAAGCAAGAAATTTTCTGCGAACATTTTTTACTTTGTTAGCAGTCCTCGCAATAGTGTTTGGATTCAGCGCATTGCTTGGCTTGATAGAACCTTATTCACTTTTTGGAAAAGTAATGATAGTTGCAGGACACGCCAGCTCTAATGCAGGAGCTGATTTGTTGAGCGCGACACTTTCAAATTACGGAATATACTCAGTGCATCCTGTAAACGGAGATGTGTCTATTGCGATTGCCGCATTTGGATTTTCTCTTTTTATTTTATTTGCAATCTCAATAGCATCCGCCTTGAAAGGCAGAATTTATTGCAACACACTTTGCCCTGCAGGTGGCTTTCTTGGCGGATTAGCAAAGTTTGCGATATTCAAACTAAAATTAGACAAAGACACGTGTGTCTCTTGTGGAAAATGCTCACTTGTATGCAAAGCTCAATGCATAGACTCAAAAAATAAAACTCTTGATTTCACAAGATGTGTGCTTTGTTTTGATTGTGTAAATCAATGTCCAAAATCATCTTTAGGAATCAGTGCTAAAAATAAAATTGAAAATTTTTCTAACAAAAAAAATGATTCAAAAAAAGAAAATCCTATTAAGCGTCGAGACTTTATAAAAACTTCTCCCGCCCTTGCAACGCTGATGCTTCCTAGAAGAAAACGCAATCGCAATCAAGGCTCTAGCGATTTTCCAATCATAGATGGCGCGACTGAATTCGGATTAAAAGCACATAGAGTAGACAAAAGACTCACATTTCCCCCAGGGGCAAAAAGCGGAGAAAATTTTCTATCTAAATGCACTGCGTGTCAGATATGCGTGGCAACTTGTCCTTCACATATTTTGAAACCTTCAATCACCGAATGGTCTCTTGCAGGCTTCATGCAACCTTTCATGGATTTCGATGCTGGATTTTGTGTTCATGCTTGCAATCAATGTTCGAAAATCTGCCCCACAGGAGCGATTCAACCTATTACAGAAGAAAAAAAACTTACTGAAAAAATTGGCACTGCTGTATTCTTAAAAAGATTTTGCGTTGTCCATACAGACCAAACAGACTGTGCGGCTTGTGGCGAACACTGCCCTGTTTCCGCTATAGAAATGATTCCGCATAACCTCGAAAAACATTTGTATTTGCCTTATGTTCATGAAGAAGTCTGCATTGGATGCGGAGCTTGTGAACATATTTGTCCTGTGATTGGCAACAAAGCAATAGTTGTTCAAGGACTTGAAGTGCATAGACAATCAAAAGTTTTTGAGCAATCTATGCGGCGTTATATTCCTCAAGAAACAAAGCCTGCGGAGACTCCGAAGCCTTTGGATAATCCTTTCCCATTTTAATCTATACGAAAGAAAAAATCTATGCATATGTCAGATGCCCTTATATCTCCCACTGTCGGAGGCGCAATGTTAGCTGTGTCGGCAGGATTAATTTTTTATAGCTCGACTCATCTAAGAAAGAATTTCGACGCAAGTAAAATTCCTTTGATGGGCGTCATGGGCGCGTTTGTGTTTGCAATGCAAATGATAAATTTTTCAATTCCTGCAACAGGCTCAAGCGGACACATTGGCGGAGCCATTTTACTGGCCGCACTACTCGGACCTTCCGCAGCATTTTTGTCACTGACATGCGTATTGATAATCCAAGCTTTATTCTTTGCGGACGGCGGATTAATCGCGCTTGGATGCAATATTTTCAATATGGGTTTCTTCGGATGCTTCATCGCATATCCACTTATTTTCAAACCCATTGCAAAAGATTTTTCTAATCATTCAAAAGTCGCAATCGCTGCTGTTTTGTCCGCAATAGTAGCTCTTCAATTCGGAGCTTTTTGCGTCGTGTTGCAAACTCTCCTTTCGGGCGTGACAGAACTTCCATTCAAAACTTTCACATTCCTTATGCAACCAATCCATTTGGCTATAGGACTTGTAGAAGGACTTTTAACAGCCGCAACAATTTCTTTTATTTATAAAGTTCGTCCACAGATTTTCAATAAAGAATGCCCAACAAAATCGCTTTCAATGCTTGCAACTTTATCGTTCATTTTTCTTGCAACTTTGATTGTAGGAGGAGGCGTATCTTTGCTTGCGTCTGCTAATCCAGACGGACTCGAATGGGCAATTGAACACACAACTGAAGGCAAAGAAATTGTCGCAGAAGGCGAAATTTACACAGCTTCAGAATCTATTCAAGAAAAAACATCTGTCTTTGCAGACTATTCTTTATCAGGCATAGATAGCAATGCTAGCACTTCATTTGCGGGAATAATTGGCAGTGTAATCACACTCATTGCGATTTTATTTTTGGGATTTATTTTGAAAAAACGAAAAACAATTAATGTCTAATCCACACACAGGAAAACTTGCCGCATCGCTTGGTAGCTTCAAATTCATAGAATCAGTTGCTGCGCAAGAAACATTTTTGCACAAGCTTTCGCCATCAATAAAAATTGCGGCAACCTTTTGTTTTATATTAACAGTAGTTTCTTTTTCGCCTTACGAATTATCAGGACTAATGATTTTTTTTGCATATCCCATATTGATTTCCGCATTTGCAAAAATTCCATTTTCTATGATTTTAAAACGTTCTGCCTTTGCGTTGCCATTTGTGATTTTTGCAGGCGGAGCAAATTTGATTTTTGATAAAACACAAATTTCAACTCCATTGGGTTTTGAAATTTCAGGCGGATTTATTTCTTTTGCAGTTCTTATTATAAAAACTTTCTTGTGCGTTTCTACGGCATTAATACTAGCTTCCACAACATCCATAAATGAAATCGCTACAGGACTAAGACGCTTCAAAATCCCATGCGTTTTGATTTTACAATTTCTGCTTACTTGCAGATATATAGAAGTTTTAATTGAAGAAGCTCAATCTATTTTGACAGCCTATAAACTACGCGCGCCAAAATGTAAATTTGTGAAATTTTCAGATTGGTCAAAGTTGGCAGGTCAATTATTTTTGAGAAGTTTAGATAGAGCTGAGCGCATATATTCAGCGATGTGTTGCAGAGGCTTTTGCGCAAAGCGAGCATTAGGAAATTTGCCTAAAGAAAATTTTTTAGATTTTTTTCTCTTAGTTTGTTTTTTAATTTCGTGCTTTGCTTTGAGATTTTTTAATTTTAGCATTTTTATAGGAGAACTTTTCTATGATTAAAATCGAAAATATTTCCGTTGCATATTCAGACGCTAAAAATGCTCTGACTGATTTTTCATGCATGTTTGAAAAAGGAAAGTCTTACGCTCTCTTTGGAGCAAATGGCGCAGGCAAATCTACTCTACTAAAGGCTTTGTTGGGAATTGTTCCCATAAATTCCGGAAAAGCGACAATTGATGATTTTGAAATTTCTTCAAAAAATCTAAGATATATTCGCCAAAAAATTGGTCTTGTTTTTCAAAATTCTGACGACCAACTTTTCTCCGCAAATGTTGAAGATGATTTGAATTTCGGACTTTTAAATATGGAGCTCTCTCAAACAGAAGTGGAAAAAACTTCATCCACATATGCTGAAAAATTCAACATTACACATCTGCTCAAACGCTCCCCTCAACGCTTATCAGAAGGCGAAAAAAAGAGAGTGTGCATTTGTTCTGTAATTGCAATGCACCCTTCTGTTTTACTTCTCGATGAGCCAACTGCGCAATTAGACCCTCGTGGCAAAAGAGAAATTGCGGAAATTTTAAAATCTCTAAATCAAACACTGATTATGGCAACTCACGATATTTCTTTTGCGGAAAAAATTTGTGAAAATTGTCTTATTTTAAAAGAGGGCTCGCTTGCTTTTGCGGGAACTATAGAGTCTGCTTTGAAAAATGAAAAACTTCTTTATGAATGTGGATTAGCTTAAAATGAAAACTTTATATTACAATTGTTTTGCGGGCATCAGCGGAGATATGAATCTTGCAGCCTTGATAAATCTTGGCGTTGATGAAACTGCTCTTATTTCTGAATTAAAAAAACTTTCTTTAGATGGCTGGGAAATCAGAACTTCTATAGCTTCGCAAAGTGGGATTTCAGGCACAAGACTAGATGTAGTCTGCCATAAACATCATCATCATCATCATGATTGTGATGGAAGCCATCATGAACATTCGCATCATCACGAACATCGTAGTTATGCGGATATTAAAAAAATAATCAATGGCTCAAATCTATCCGATTTTGTGAAAGAAAAATCTCTTGCGATATTTGAAATAATTGCAAAAGCCGAAGCACATGTTCATGGGAGAAATTTAGATGAAGTTCACTTTCATGAAGTCGGCGCATTGGATTCTATAATAGACATAGTAGGTGCTACAATTTGCATAGAACTTTTAAATGTAAAAAAAATAGTGTCGACACCTGTTGAGTTAGGCGGAGGCACTGTGCGCTGTCAACATGGCGTATTGCCTGTGCCTGCGCCCGCAACTGCGATTATCGCAAAAACATTTCCATCAAAAATCGGCGGAGAAAATCACGAATGCACAACCCCTACAGGTGCCGCAATAATAGCCGCTTTATGCGATTCATACGACAATCCGCTTGAAGGAAAAATCCTCTCTTCAGGAATAGGAGTCGGTCATAGAGAAGGAAAAATTCTTCCAAATATTTTGCGTGTAATGCTTGTTGAATCAGAAGAAAAAACTTCTGAAAAACTAGAAACTCTCTACGAGCTTTCAACAAATATTGATGATATGACAAGCGAGCATATTTCTTTTTTATGCGAAAAACTTTTTGAAGCAAACGCCTTAGATGTATGGCAAGAAAGTATTGTGATGAAAAAGAACAGACTGGCCACAAAAGTTTGCGCACTTGCAAATGAAAGTGAAGTTAAAAAAATCAGAAGTGTATTTTTTGAAAACTCAACAACACTTGGCTTGCGTCAGAAAAAAGTCTCACGATATTCATTGCCAAGAACAATTGAATTTTTTGAAAGTTCTTTTGGCAAAGTTCAATTTAAAATTGCGAAGTTCAATGGACAAAAGTGTGTTAAACCCGAATTTGAAGACTGCAAAAAAATCTCTGAAAAAACAAATATTTCCATAAGTGCAATCAAAGCAAAGCTCATAAATGAATTTGAAAATAGATAGTTTAAAAGACTTTCTAAAAAGCAAAAAAAATCTCGCTATAGCACTTTCTGGCGGACTCGATAGCTCTGCTCTTTTGGCAGCATCTGTTGATGTTCTTGGCAAAAAAAATTGCCTCGCTCTTGTTGTTGTCACGCCCTACATGATGACAGAAGAAATAAATGACGCCTTTGCTCTTGCAAAAAATTTAGACGTGGAATGTGTGAAAATAGAGATAAAAAGAGTTCCAGAATCAATAATAAAAAATCCGCCTGATAGATGTTATAAATGTAAATTTGAAATTTTCACAAAAATAATTTTAGAAGCAAAAGCCCGAGGATTCAACATTGTTGCAGACGGAAGCAATGCGGATGATATTTCTGATTATCGCCCTGGAATGCGCGCTATTAAAGAACTGGGAGTGATTAGCCCTTTGCTGGAATGCCAGCTTGGCAAAAAAGAAATCAGAGCAATTGCGAGAAATCACAAATTAGATGTAGCAGAAAAATCTGCTTATGCATGTTTACTTACGCGTCTTGAACATGGAACACAAATCGATTGCGAAACACTAAATCGTATTGATAATGCGGAAAATTTTTTACGTGCTCTTTCCTTTAAAACTGTGCGTGTGCGCTTACATGGAGATTGCGCAAGAATAGAAATTGATTCTGAAAATTTTGAAAAGTTTTTTACTTTAAAAGAAAAAATTTTAGAAAAATTTGAATCATTAAAATTTAAACATATAGCTCTCGATATAAAGGGATATTCAAAAGGTTCAATGAATGAAAAATCTTAAAGACATTTTAAATGATTTGCATACAAACAGCATAAACATTGAGCAAGCAGAGACTCTTATAAAAAATATTTCTATAATAGATATAGGGCATACACGCATTGATATTGATAGAAAAAATCGCACAGGTGCGGGTGAAGTGATTTTTGGCGCAGGGAAAACTCCTGAACAAATTATTGAAATTTCAAAAAAACTTCTCGAAGCAAAAGAGCGTGTTTTAATCACACGTATTGATGAATCTATTGCTGAAAAAATTTTGAAAAAATTTCCGAATGCCGTTCTAAATAAAATAGCAAAAACCATTTCTATAGGTGAAGATATTGAATTATCAAAAACACATATTGCTATTGTTTCTGCGGGAACTTCAGACATGTCTGTTGCAGAGGAAGCAAAAGTTTGCGCAGAATTTTTTGGCAGTAAAACCATTTCTTACCACGACTGCGGAGTAGCGGGTCTTCACCGATTGACTTCTGCAATAGATGAAATAAGACAAGCGCGAGTAATCATTGCTATTGCGGGAATGGAAGGCGCCCTTGCAAGTGTACTTGCGGGATTAGTAAAAGTTCCTGTGATTGCAGTCCCCACAAGTGTTGGATATGGAGCAAACTTTGGCGGACTCACTGCTCTTCTTGCAATGATAAATTCTTGCGCGAACGGAGTCAGTGTAGTCAACATAGACAATGGATTCGGCGCCGCTTACAATGCGCACATCATAAATACTCTCGCTTAAAATTCCGCAATATTTTTGCCGAATGCTTTTGGATTTAAACTCTCTAAATCTATTCCAAAGCTCGCCATTATAGTTGCGGGAATATCGAACAAATTCGGAGTCTTTGATGTCAACAAAGCAGAATCATTTGTAATCATCGTTATCCATGGAGCAAAGTTGTGATGCGAAGAATCAGGATTAAATCCGTGATCTGCAGTGATTATAATTCGTGTGTGTTTATCAAGATTATTTGCTTTTAAAAATTCTAAAATTTCTGCGATATAAGAATCTGTTTCAATTGCAATATCTCTATATTCTTTTGACTCTCGCCCAAATCCGTGACCCTCTTTATCTGGACTTCTGAAATGCAAAAATGCAAAAAATTGAGAATCTTTGCTTATCTCCATTGCTTTCAAAAAACGTTCTTTTGCTTGCTGTGGAGTTTTATCTGAATCAGAAAAAACATCTATAGTTTCTTTCGCATTTAAATATGGACCACCCAAGATTTTGATTCCGAATTCTTCACGATTCCCTAAATCTTCCGCAGTCATCGCGCCGACATTTTCACGCTTACTAGAAACAAAAATTGTTTTGATTTGTGCATCATGATTTTTGATGCGCTCAAAAATTGTATAGCCTTTTGGAATAGGTTGAAAATATCTGTTTGACTGCACAAGCGAATGTTCAGGAATCAACGAAGTCAACATTACTGCGTGTCCTGTTTTTGTTTCTGTCTTGTGTCCTGAAAGAGAGACGTTAACAATCGCATCTGCATCAGAATTCGCGCGAGCAATTTTTCGCAGAGCAAGAAGTTTATTTGCATCAAGCAATTCCTTTATTACTGCCCTATCAAAACCGTCCATACTTATAAGTATAGTATTTTTAAACTCGTGATTCTCTCTTCTGATAGAATCAGGCAACTCAAAAATCGGAGCTTTGTAATCAGGACGTTCTTTTTCAAAATTTTCTTTAGCCAAAACAAAAAGCGCTTCTGAAGGAGTGACAATAGAATCTTGATTCAAATCAAGACGCGAAAGCTTTTCTGTAATTTCTTCACCAGACAAAAGGTTATCATTATTTTTGTCGTACTTAGAAAGCCCTTCAGGCAACGGCCATATAGATTGGATTTGTGCAAAAGTCGAAAGAGCACACACTGCACTCAACAAAAAAACAAATAGCGATTTCTTCATAAGTTAAAACTTATAAAAAAAATCTATTCTGATTTCAAGAAAACATATATTCATAGAAACGGGAGATTGAAAAATGAAACATTCAATCTCCCGTGATACTAATCAACTATACGTTAGTGTCTGCTAAATTAGAGATTCTAACATAAATTTTTAAAATAGATTTACATTTATCCTTATGTGATGTTTACGTAGTAAACGCTCCGAATGGGATATCGATGCAAACCCAGTTTGCTATTTACGTCTGCGATATATCGCCAATCCGAGAGCCAATGCTCCAAAAATCAACGCATATGTCGAAGGCTCTGGAATAACTGTTATTGTGCCATTTATATATAAATTATCGGTATTCCAACTTAGTCCATCTGCTAAAGTAGAACCATGTATCTCTATATCATCAAAAGTCCCAACAATAGTGCCTACATCAAACAATGTAAATGTTTCTCCATTTACAAAAGTTCCAAAAGCACTTACCATCAAATTTCCGCCGTCAAGAATCATTTGATCATCAACTATTATGCTAGAAGTTAAATTCGTGTAAATAGATGAACCACTCGCTACGGTAAGCGTATTTACTACGTGAAGAGATGATGTACCATATAGTGAAAAAGCAGCATTATCATTAAGTGAAAAACTATCCCACATAGTTACTGTGGAATCAGAAATACTCACATCGCAAGTATAAATATTCCAGATATTACCATCAAAATAAGAGCTTTGAAACTCGACTGATGAATAGGAAGTAGACATAACGGATACATCAAGCGAAGAGCCATACATTCTTAAAGAACCACCATCATATATATCCATATAGACCGAAATAACTCTAGAGCCACTGAGAATCTCAAGCAAAGATCCACTAGTAATATTAAAATAACCATTGTTATTAAGATAACTCGAATCGGTGAAAGAACCAACAGAGTAGTTGGTTAATTCAAATCTAGCAAAAGAGACTTCGCCACCAGTCATCCCAAATGTGGAACTGGAGTTATATACATTAAGGTATGAACTAATGTATGTCCCTGATTCAATGACAGGACCAGTTGAATTATTATTAATATAAACATCGCCTGCCCCCATTGGAACATAGCCACCATCCCAGTTATAACTGTCGAACCAGTCAGTGCTAGAGCCATCACCAATCCAATAAGTTTGGGAATAAAGCGAATCCGAAGTGAATGTTAGGCATAAGCCTAAAAGAGTTAGTAATTTTGATTTCATATTATAAGTCGATTATAGTTGTTTTTGTGTATAGGTAAAAAAGAGCACAGAAAATTAAGTATGCCCTTTTGAGAAAATTAGAGATCGCATTTGCAAGGAAAAAAGACTGCATTTGCGGAAAGAAAAAATTGCATTTTGCAATTGTGCAAAAAAAATATTCGTTAAATTTTTAACGATAAAAAATTCATTTCTAAAAGAAGAAATTAATCTAGAAAAAATTCTAGCACAAAAAACCCACTCGCCCGCAAAGCTATTATTTAAGCGCGTTCGGGGGGGGG
>JGI994J12354_10000225_pt1 | contig 55377 bp, 52 predicted proteins | sample IntmicLarv3ML3BL_FD_12354 | JGI IMG/M metagenome (IMG submission 12354) | reverse complement strand
CGGGCGGCAAAAGGGCCAGCCGATGGCGGGGCACACGGAAATCGCAAAACCAGCGCGTTTTTATGGCAGGGGAAAAAAGGCCCGGGTACGCCCCGGCCCTGCCAAAAGCTGCCAGAGGGCCCCTCGCCCCTGCCCGGTTTGCCAGGGAAGGCGCGCAAAGCAGAAAGGGCCGGGCTTCAGGGGCTGCCGCATGGTGTGCAATACGCGAGGGCAACAGCCTGTTGTACTCGATGATGGTATCGAGCAGCGGGTTTTTCTGGTGCAGCAATTCTGCAAAAAACTGCTTTTCAGTGCTCATGCGCCCAGTCTTTGTTTACATTTTTTCAGGGAAAGGCCGGTTCATGCCAGAGAATTGCAGCCTTTTCGCACAAAACCCCTGAAAACAGCATGACGTGGAAAGAATATGGCCGCGTCATACAGTGGAAAAACCCGGCCTCAGTCGCTTTTCTTTTTCCTGAACCGCAGGGCGGCAATCACCCCGCCGCTCACAACAAGCGATACGCCCACAATCAGGGCCAGCCATATCCTGCCCGCATTGTCGGGCGAAACCGCAAAGCCCAGCACATAGGCCTCACGCGCAACCGGCAGGGGCGGCGGCATGGTGGAAGGGAAGAGGAAGACGGAAACCGATTCCTGTTTCAACTCTCTTACGCTGTTTTCCACCAGTCGCTTGATGGCGCTGACCTGTTCCGAAAGGTCCACATCCGAGCGGTGCTTGACAAAGACCGAGGCGGTGGAAGGGGAAATTTTGTTGCCAAAGCTGTCCTGCTCGGGCAGGACAATATGCACCCGCGCCGCCAGCACGCCATCAATTTGCGCTATGGTTCCGGCAAGTTCCTGTGATGTGGCATACACAAGGCGGGCCTTTTCCTCCGTGGGGGTGGAAACCATGCCCTCTTTTTTGAACACATCGCCCATGGACGCGTACTGCATGCGCGGCAGACCAGCGGCCGCCAGGGTGTCAAGGCTGCGGGTGAGCATACGCTCGTCCACGGTCACATCCCATGTGCCCTTGGCCCCGGCAACCTTTCTGGCTGTTATGCCGTTGGAATTCAGCACCATGACCATTTCGTTCACATCTGTTTCTGTCATGCCCGAATACAGCACCACATCGCACCCGCAAAGCAGCAGGGCCAGTACCATAACACTCAACAGACGGAACAGGGCCAAGGTGCGAAAACCCCGCCTTTGTTCCGGAGCTTCCGGGTTCGGCACGTTTTTTCCTGCGGCTGAATAGCCTAGACTCATCTGCGTCCCTTTTCCATTCAAAGCGTTTTCGTGGCAATACTGCCCAAATCCGTCGGCTTGCCAGCCTCTGGGGCCCTTACTGGCCCTTCAGCAGTTGTTGGGTGCCCTGGCTGCTCTTTTGCCCTACCTGGCCCACCATGGTCTGGGTGGTGGTCAGGTTGGCAACTTCAAATTGCAGGCGAATCAGGTTGCCCATATCACCAAGCCCGTCGGCGTTTTTCAGCAAACCGTCGCGGGTGGACTGCAAGTCAACGCTGATCCTGTCCATTTCCTGCATAAGCCCGCCGGGCTGCGTTCCCTCCACGCCTTGCTGCGGCGTACTATTGCCCGCCATGGCGTTATGAAAGGTTGTTACATCCGATTCGGAAGCAAAGCCGGGGCCATTACCAATTTCCGAGGGCGAACCGGGGGATACGCCGCCAACACCGGCTGCGCCAGCTTGCGAAACAAGAGGGTCTACCATACCATCCTCACTTTTTCTACCCGTTTAGCCCGCTGATAGCAGTTGCCGGGCCAGTTCCGCCACGTCATTCGCTTTCGCGGTGGCGGCCAGCTCTTTCAGCAAGGGGGTGGCGTCCGCTTTCTTCCCGCCCTTGAGCAGGGAAAGGGCGTACCACACGCGGGCGTGTTCATCTTCCGGGTCAAGGGCAAGGGCCCTTTCCTTGAAAAAGGCCGTTGCCTCTTCGTGTTTGCCCTGGTGAGCCAGAACCATGCCCTGGCCCAACAGGGGGCCGATACGGGAAGGATCGTTGGCCTCAAGGGCCTTGAAAATAGCGTCACTTTCTTTGAAGCGCCCCTGCCAAAGCCCAAGAAAGGCTATCTTTCCAAGCAGTCTGGCCGTATCGCGATCGAGCAACATGAATAACTCCTACATTTTGTTGGCAACCTGCTTTTCCGTGTCGGTCAGGTTCTTGATGAGGGCGCTGCCGAGGCTCACCATGGTCGAATACCGGCTGGCAGCCATGTTGTACTGAATCATTTCCGCCTCGGAAAGGGGGCCGGTCTTCGCCTTCTCTGAAAACGTGTCAACGTCACTCTTTGCTTTGGTTATGGAAGCATCAACAGCGGTATACGACTTGTCGGCATACACTTCATTAGACATGGCAATACTCCTTAGAAGGTCATTTTCTTGGTTGCGCCCAGAATGTCTCGACGATGTCCTGAGCCTGTTGACAAGCCTTCTGCAAATTGCTTGCCACATTGAACTCGGCAGGGGCCAGGCCCTTGTCGATTATGCGGCGCAAAGAGGCATTACCCAGTTCCAAAGCAGTCTTCACTTCCCGCAAAACCGCTCCGCTCCTGTCTTCAATAAGGGCGGAGGTCAAATCGAAATCTTCATGTAACACATTCATTGGCTATTCCCCTTGTTTCATTTGATCAGGAGTGCAAAAATGGATGTAGGCCCTGCCCTTGCCAAAGACAACATAGTCGGGCGTAATATAGCGAACCTGCAAACCGTTGGGCATACGGGAACCAACGGCGTACTCGGAACCCTGCAAGATCACGCGGGCGCTGTCTCCGGTTCCTCTGACAGCAAGCTGGCCGCATTGCAGGGTGCCGGACATTATGGAAGAGGCGGAAACAAGCTCGGTCAAATCAATCATGGGGATAGAGTACCTGTCTTCCGGCACTCCCTGTGCCGCTTCCGGCGGCGCAGCCTCTTTCGCTGACCCCTCGTCGGTCATGGGGGCCTCGACAACGCTCGGCGCAGAGCTTTCCACCACAGGAAGCCCGCTGCCTCTCTGCGGCCGGGAAGCCTGGGTACTCTCCGCTTCCTCAGCTTTGGCCTGCAAAATGAGCACGCTCACGTTGTCGGTCGGGCGCATCCACAGCCCCAGCCTGCCCTCTTCGGTCATCACCGGGTCAATCTTTCTTCCGCTCTTTGGCGGGGGGGCGAGAAGGGAGTGGCTGTCCCATATTTCGCGCACAAAGGGCGTTGTATCGCCCATAAGGGCTTCTGCGTCGCGCAGCATGGCGTTCAGCACGTTTTCCTGGGCCCGCGAGAGGCCGGAAGTCTGCACTGAAACCCTGTACGCCCCCGGCATGATACGCATGCGCCCCTTCAGGTCGCGTTCGTGCATCAGGCGAATGAGCATGGGGGCCAGCCTGTCCCAGGTTACCAGATCGAGCTTGACAAAGCCGCTGTTCAAATACACGGCATCCTCGGCAAAGAGATCGCCAAGGGCCACAACATTGTATATGTAGCCAGCCAGCCGTATTCCTGGGCCGGAACGGCTCACACGCAGGGCCGAGTCGCCCCTTTTTACCCGCGCCTTCAACAAATCGGCCACGGCATCAAGGGAAAGCACCTGAATCTTCGTACCCGGCGCAAGGGCTTCCACATGAATTGCCAGCGCATCGAGCATGGCCGTGCGCGGCACAATACCCTGCACGGTAAACACGCCGTCTTTCCCTTCCACCACACCCACATCGGGGTAGCCGGAAAGGCGCAGGCTCGCGGTCAGTTCATCGGGGGTAATGGTGGAAAAGAACTGGGAACTGCCGCCAATAAAGGCCAGCACCAGCAGGGCCACCGCAGCAAGGCGCAGCAGCCGTCTGCCCGGAGATGAGGGCTTTCCGCCAACAGCGTTGCCGCCAACCTTGTTGCCGCCAACATCCGCTTTGTCCGCTTGCATACGAAGACGGGGCGATTCCGCGCCCTCCGGGCTGTCCGCATCTTCCCCTTCCGCACTGCCCCTGTCGTCCGGCCCGGCCGCAACAGCGCCAGGCAGGCTCACGGCAGGCCACGGCTCGCCCGCCGGGCCAATGCAGGCCATGACATTGCCCGCGGCAAAAACTTCAAAGGGCTCAAGCTGCATACCGCCAGAGCCCACAACCGCGCCCTGCACAATGACATTGCCGTCGCGGGGAAACAGGCGAACCTGCCCTGGCCCGCCATCGGCGCGGTTTGGCCCGACAACAAGCACAAGGTGGTTCTCTTCCACTCCCGGCCCGGAAATCACAATCTGGCTTTCGCCCCCGCACCCCAGCATCCATTCGCCGGGGGCAAGTTCCATCTCCGCGCCAGCATGGGCGCCACAGAGAAGTCGAAGCAAAACTGCGGCGCGTTCACTCATCGGACAACTCCTGTGCCGGGGCCGTTGCCTACACTGGTGCGCACCACGGGCTGGGGCGTATCCACCTTCACCCGCCTGCCGCAGCCGCCCACCGTGCGCGTCATGGTTCGCGGCGATTCCATGGTGCGCTCGAACACCTGCCCGTACTGTTCCGACTGGCTACGCAAAATATCCGGGTTGATGATGCGCGGGGAAATGAGGAAGAGGCGTTCCTGCTTTTTGAAGTTGTCGGCGTTGGTCTTGAAAAGGTTGCCTATCAGGGGCACGTTTTTCAGCACCGGCACGCCCGTGTCGCCGCCCGCGTCGCTTTCATAGTAATGCCCGCCAATGATGAGCACTTCCGCATTGCCCACCACCGCCTGGGTATTGACCGTAGAGCGGGAAACCACGGGGTAGCTCAGGCCGGAACCGGTAGGGGCCGCCTGGCTGCCGCCATCTTCAATATGCACATTGAGCTTGACGAGCTTTTTGCCTGTCTTTTCATCATCAATGACGTGGGGGGTAACCCGCAGCACGGTTCCGTACTGCACGTCAAAAAGGTCTACCTCCTGGAAGCCCTGCACCTCGATATAAAAGGTGTTCGTCACCTCAAGGGTGGCCTGAATATTGTCCATGGTCAGCACAACCGGGCGCGAAAGCACGCTTGCGTCGCCATCCTCTTCCATGGCGTGAATGCGGCTCATGAAGGTGTCAAGCCCGCTCCGGAAAATGGTGGTCAGGTTCAGGCCGTTGCCCAGGGTGCTGGTAAAATCGGTGGCCGTCGTGCCCGTACCCACATTCACGCCGCCAACGAAGTTGAAATGGTCGCCCCCCTGGGTATTGCCAGACCAGGCAAAGCCCAGTTCGCTCACCCTTGTGACGCTCACATCCACTATGGCGGTACGAATTTCCACCAGGGGCACACTCTGATCCAGTTCCTTGATAATGGTCTCGTACAGGGGCATGAGTTCTTCATCATCCCATATTATCACCGCGTTCAGGCGCGAATCGGCAAGAATGCGGGCCGCCCCGGAACCGCCCCTTTCTCCCGCATTGGCCGCAGGCTGGGACTGGGCTCTTTCCCGCTGGTTCCGCTGGGAATTGGAATTTCTGGCAAGGCCGGTTCCGCTGATCCGTGTGGGACGCGCCCCGCTATTCTGCACCGCGCCCACGGAAGAGATGCCGCCTGCGGTAATGTTGCGCAACAGGGTGGCCACGCCGGGAATGGTAATTTCATCTTCCCGGAAATAAAACTTCACGTCATCGGCCCAGGCATGGGTGAGCTTGAACACGCGGGTGGCCTTTTGGGCGGAAAAATTGGCTTCGAGGTCGGCGGCCAGGGAGGCGACAAGCTCCACATAGACGGGCGGGCCGTCAAGCCGCACCATACGGCCCCCGCTCAGGGGGCGCAGGGGAAAGCGGGCGTCAAAAGACTGCATGTCTTTCAGGGCGCGGGTTATTTCGTTCACGCTCACGTTGCGCAGGGAAATGGTCACGGTTTCCATTTCCGACTTGTCGTAAAAATAGATGGTTGAGGCGTCTTTGTGGGCAACAATGTTGTTGCTGCGCTCCATGAAGGCGAAAAAGGCGTCTTCGGTGGCGAAATCGAAATCGCCGCTCACCACGCCGCTTATGGCGGAACTGACGTGGCAGCCCCGGTTTTGCCGGGTGGCAAAAGAGCAGAGAAGATCGGGCAGGGGTTCGTTTTCCGCGCTGAACACAAAGGTGGCGGCCTGCGCCGGCAAGGCAGCGGCACTGAAAAGAAGAAGGAGCAATAAAAGGAATATGTTCCGCATGGCGCACTCACGGACGACTACAGGTTGTACAGTTTACGAAGGCCGTATGCCAAAGATATACGAAACCCCCTTCATATGCAACTCGTATACGGATTTGAGCGGTTTACCCAACGCGTGTTGCACAATACACTTTCGCTTCAAACCTCACTTGCGCAACACTCTCCCCGGCAGGCGGAGGAAAGAACAGTTTTTTGCCCTGCCCGCTACGGCCGTATGCCCATCATCATGGGCGAGGCCGTGGAAAAGACACGGGTGGAACACGCGGAATTTTCCGCAAGCTGTTGCCAGGTTTCCAGAAGGTTCAGCAACAGTTCCAGGGCGGCCTCAAGGTCGTCAAGGGGAACATCAATGGCAAGGGTAAGGGAGAGTTCAAGGGCCTTGTCCCGCAGGGAAAGAACAGGAAAAAACCGCTCGCATTCCTTCTGCATTCTTCCCGAAGCCAGAGAGAGCAGGCGGCGGCACAGTTTTTCCCTTTCCGCCTCCTCTTCGGGCAGGGCCCCCACCACCCCGCGCAGGGCCAGTTCCGCACCAAGCCTGCGTATATCCACAGAAAGTTTTCCGGCAAAGTGCAGCTCAAAGGCCCCTTCCGCGTTCTGCCGCGGTACGGCAAGGCCAATGCGGCTGCACAGTGCCTCTATTTTCGCTGTCAGCATGGCGTCTCCTTTCAGGCAATGTAACGTTGAAACGCTGCACTCGGAGTTGGCCGCGAAAATGAATTTCGCCTACTCCTCGTTTGCGCGGACGAGGCTTGCGCCCTCGTCCGTCAGAGCATTTTCAAAGTGAAAATGCTCTGGTGCGGGTTCAGGTTCCCCCTCTTCATCAGCCGCCGGTGCCGGCCGCGCTCTGGGTGGTCTGCTGCACGGTGGAAAGCAGGGTTTGCAGGGTCTGCAACATGCTTGAGGACTTGCTCATGCTCTGGTTTACCCTCATGCCCTGCTGTTCGTTCAGGGTGGCCAGGGTGCTCTGGGCTGTTTGCAGGTTGGCCGTGAGGGTGGAAATTTCCTCGTTGTTGACCACCGGAAGGGTTTTCAAATCAAGGCTCAGGGCTGTGGGGTACTTTTTCATGAAGTCTTCGAGCTTTTTCATGTCTGCCGAGGATATCAGGGTATTTTTGCCGAATCCTCCCGATGTCTTCTCGAGTTCGTCCTGCCGCTTCAGGGTATCCCCAAGGGTAAGCCCGTTGGGTGCGAGGGGTTCATTCAGAATACTCTCATAGGTGGCCCATGTTGCGGAAGAATAATTGTCTGCATAAATGCTGTTAGGTAATTCACCTGAAAGTGGCATACGTAACTTTGGTATCAACCCGCGGTATTCTTTACCATTTACCTTAGTGTCGGCATAAGAGAAATAGTTATGATCGCCTGCAACAGTAACGTTCACAATCAGGCCGGATTTTTCGTTTGTAATATTGATGTAGCTTGGCAGGTATTCGTCCAGCAAGGCTTTTTGTTCTGCGCTTATCATTCCGGCTTTATAGGCTTTCCCAACCTGCTCCATGCTTGGCAGCGATACGTCCGTGAGGTTGTTATATTTGTTGACCTCCAATAGAGCCTCAGACAATGCAACTTGTTTCTCTGTAGCCCACAGTTCGCAAATCTTGGCCTCGTCAACGGCAAGCTGTGCATACTTTTTTGCGTCATCATCCAGAGTGCGAAGAACATCATACTTCCTTTCTATAGCTAGAAAAGCGCCCACAGTATGTGGTTCTTCAAAGTTGAACAGAATGGGAATCAATTTTCCGTCCATGGTCTTGTAGCATGTGACCGGAGGCAGGGTTGCAGTTTTTTCAATACCATCATTGTAGGTGGTTGAATTTTCGCCATCCATCGTTCCTGATTTTCCCAATTCTTTGTAATATTTTGCAAATTCCGCAAGCCCATATTTTTCAAGCTCTTTATCGGTCAGGGAGCCAATGTTTACGGTCACCCTTTCAAGGCTGGTAAACAAATTCTTGTTTTGCGTTTTGATGTCGTCCGTTACGTCTCCATCCTTGCCAAAGCAGTTCTTGTAGTTGGTCATCAACTGCATGATCGCGTTCAGATCCGTCATGGCGTTTACCTGCTCCTGGGCCACGGCAAACTGGGTATTGAAGGCTGCGCGGGTATTGTCAAGCAGGTGAACCCCAAGGTGCAGAAGCATTCGGCTGAAGCTGAGGGTTGTTTCCTTGCCCCCGTCCGTGGCAATAAAGTTGCCGTCAACAAGGGTCACTTTCGACAGCGCATCGAGGGATATATTTTGAAGAGCCATGGGGATTCTCCTGGGTAGAGTTGCTCTGGCCGGAACTACCAGTTGGTGAGCTTCTGGTTCAGTTGCATCAATATCTGCAAGAGGGTGTGCAGTTGGGTAAAGGCCGCGGCCCGGTCGTTGGTAATGGCGCTCAACTGCATGCTCAGGGTTTCGTTGTTGCTCGTCTCTGTGGACTGGGCGCTGGTGAGCTTGCTCCGCCAGTCTTCAATGGTCTGGCCCGGAACCTTCTTGAAATCAACGTCATCGTATGACACGCCCGCCTTGTCCAGGGCGGCCTTCAAATCGGCCTGTTTATCGGCGAGAATTTCGCTCGAGCCGTCGTCATTGGGTGTTCTGTACTGTACAGCTTCCATGCCCTTGTTCAGCATTTCAAGGGTTGCCAGTTGCGCGGCCTGCTCGGCATAGGCGGCCTTGAAAGCCTCATCCTGAATGGCGGCGTTTTTCAGGCCGCATTCCAGCGCAACCATGGTCACTGTCAGCGCATTCAGGCTTGTGACAAGCCCTGTAGTTGGGTCCTTCACTTCCACAATAGTGTAGCCACGATCGGCGCTGTAGGCGTCTTTGAATTTCTGGACTTCCGCCGCATTGTCACTCTTGATGGTAATACTGCTGCTTCCTGACATGTCTGCCTCCTTGTCGATTCGACTCGGCTTCTGGCTATTGAAAGAAGAGGGAAACGCCTTTCCCCGCGATGTTAATGGGACACGGCCTCGGACAACTTGAGAATGGCCGCGTGGAAATCGCGGATAAGCTCGTTCACCTTCTGCATGAATTCCTTGAAATCCGCCTCCTGCGACTGGGAGCGCTGCATGGCCATGGAAAATTGCTCCGCAATGGCCTGCATACGTTCCGCGCTGGCCTGCTTGCTCTGGCTTTCGGCCTTCATCAGGGAATCGGCAGTCGAGCCAAAGCTCTGGATAAGCTGCGCCACCGCGCCGGTAATGCCGCTCTGAAGCTGAATATTCAAGTTTGAACTCGTCAGGCTGTTGTTATACCCGGCCTCCGCAGCGCGCATTTCTTTCCGGTACGCCTTTTCCGAGCCCGGCTTTATGTCGCCCGGCTTCAGACCAGCGTCAGCCTGTTCTTTGGTTAGAGGCCCCTGAAGTTTATAGTCGGCGTTAATCTTGTCCTTTTGCAGCCCCAGGCCCTTGGTCGCATCAACCTTTGCGCCTGCCAGGGATTTCAGCTGGATGCCGGAAGAAACAATGGTCACCGCCGCAGAAACAACCACCATGACCAGGTTGATAATGGCCCCTTTCCGGAGGTCTTCCGCCGCCTCATCCTTCTTGGCGGCAGCGGCCAGCTTGGCGGATATCTGATCAACCATGGCGCTCAACTGGGTCATCCGCTCGGAGAGGCGCACTTCCTTGCCCATCTTGCTCATGAGAATGAGCAGGTCGTCAAAGCTTGCCATGACCTTGCGGATGTCGCCCCTGTTGGTATCGGGGGGGGGCAGTTGCGGGCCGGTGGGCGGTGAAGTTTGCAGATCAGGGTCCCTGATATCTCCCGGAGGAGTATTGCCAGGCCCGGAAGGTCTGTGGGTGTGCTTGCCGCCAACCTTCTCCAGAGAGTCGTCCTTGGGCAGAAAAGGTCGGTCAGTGGGATAATCTATGGGTCTCATGGAAGGCTCCTTTCAGGGCAGCCAGGGCGAACCCCGCCTGTTCATGCTTATGCTTCAAGGTGAAGGGATTGTTGTCATCACTCGCATATTTCCCAGTCAGCAAATACCGTGCCAGTCTCCTGGCTTTTTCATGGCTGGCCCGCTCTAGGCCTTCACAGACCGGCCCTGCTGCTTGAGCTCGGTGACAACCTTGTCTACCATCGCAAAGATATTGCTGATGGTTCCCGCGATATCGCCAAGGGTCAGCCGGGTGAGGGCCGCATTGAAGGTGGAGCTGGAATTGGCGGCTTCAACCCGGAGATCTTCCCGCTTTTCATCATTCTTTTTTGCCAGCTCGTCCATGAGTTTCTCTTCGTTTTCCGCGGCCTCCCGCACTCGCCTCTCGGCGTCCATCCGGGAAAGGCGGTTTGCCAGATCAAGGGCCACCTGATCACGCGAAACGAGCACGAGGGAAGAAAGGGCAAGGGAGGTTATAATGCCCGCCTTTTCAATGGCTTTGTCACGCAGCAGGGCAAGCTGCCGGAAGAGCGACTGGGTGTCGCTTATTTTGCCGAGAAGGGTCTCCAGACCCCTGGTCAAATTCATGGCCTCGAGCACACTGGCGAACAGGGTGCAAAAGCCCGCCAGCGCCTGCGATCGTTCGGAGTTCTCCGCGCCACGGGCGTGCTCAAGGAGCGTGGTGATCGCCTTTCGTATTTCGTCGGCGGTGGCGGAAGAATTGAGCAGATCAACGGCATTCTGCGCGGTGGAGAGAACCTGTATCTCATAAAGGGACAGGGGAATTGCCGACTTCTCGGCAGATTCCCTGATGGACTGTATCATCTGATCAAGCGTGCCCCTCAAAGCGGTGACATCGTAGCAGCTATACTGACCAGGGGTGGTTGCGACAGAGAAAAGCCTGTCGAGCATGGAATTCATGGCCCCCTCGGTAAAGCCGGGAACATTTAAGGTGGTGCTGCCAAAATGCGCAACCAGCATGGACATGGCCGACTGTATCGCTTCGCTTTTCCCCATAAGGGAAGAATATGCAGCGACTATATCTTTCTCTCCGATGGCTATGGAGGGAAGAGGGTATTGCGATTTCAGCGAAGGGGCAACGCCCTCGACATCCGAAGGCGTGGAACCGCCTGCGCCCGCTGACTGCACATTGCTTGTGTTGCCCGTTTCCGTGACATAGAGGGAAGACGGAGTCTTGTTGTCAATTGAATTGGTGCCCGACATGATGACCTCCCCGGGATACTCTGGACAGAATTGCCAGAACCCTGTTGTCGGCTGTTTGTATCCACAGGGCTTCCCTTGCGGAAAACCCTGCGCGGAGCGTGCGCCCTATACCGATGCGGCCTTCTTGGCCAGCTTGCCGTATTCTTCCAGTACGGCCATGAATTCTTCCAGGGCCTTGGCCATGGCGTCGGCAAAGGCGCGCATGTCGGCGGTGGAAGCCTGCTGCATGGTTTGCAGCTTTGCCATGTTGGCCTCGATACGATCCTTGTCGGCATCGGCTTTTATGGCCTGTTCCTGATGTTCCGCCGACTGGTAGCCCTTCACCCCGTCAGCGACGGAGAACCCCGCGCCAACGAGACCGGAGGTGAGGTTGGTAACCGTACTGGCAACCTTCATGGCCGCAGAGGGCACCGCGCCAGCGGCGCTCGAACCCAGGGAAAGGGCTGCCCCGATAATGGCAAGGGCCATGGCCGTGATCTGGAGGGCAAGCCCGCCGTTCTTTTTCATGTCTTCGGGCATGGCTTCAACTATTTTCTGGCTGATGAGGGGGTCTGACAGAACCATGGAACTGACCAGCAGCACTGTGGCCGCAATGGCAAGCCCCAGGGCAACCGAGGCTGCCCCCCCTGTCACGCCCGTGGCAAGCGCCGCCACGGCAATGGCAATGCCCGCGCCAATAAGTGTGCCAAGGTCTTTGAACATCTGCCCGATACTGTTGCTGACGATTTCGCCAAGCTCCTCAAAGTCGCCAGAGGAAAAGGCGTCGGCAAGGGCAACAAAGAAGCCGAAAAACCCGCACTTCTTGTTTTCGGAAATCTCGCGGAGGTGCTCAAAGTGCTCCTTGATCTTTTCCAGGCGTTCGATGTTGGCTGTTTCAATATCTTTCAGGGAAGCCTTGGTTGCCGAACTCTGAAAGGTGACAAATTCTTCAAAAATTTTGGAATTCAGCATCTGCAGCGCAATGGCTGCGGCCGCAGGGCTCATCTTGGGCATGGGCGGCATGGGAATGTTTCCCGAGCCGGGCTGAACCGGAGGATCGGTGATGTCGCCCGGTTGCGTTTTGGGCAGGGAACCTTCCCCGGTTTGGGCGCCTTTCACGTCTTCGGTGGTAAAAATGCCAAGCGCATTTTGCAGATCAGACAATTTGATATCCATGGTCTCTCTCCCCATGCGTTTTGTTGCTTTCAGGCATGTGCGCAGCGCGTTTCCGCTTTTCAGGTCAAGGTTCTCTTTTCCTGTCAGGCGCGGTTGCCGCCCCTGGCGGCATCTTCCATCAGGTTTTGCGGGCAGACCGGCAGAGCGCCTACTCGGCCCGCACGTTTTCCAGTACCACTTCCGCCTTCTTCCTGAAGGCCTCGTACTGGGGCTTGTCGCCTGCGCGTTCAAGTACCTGCTCCAGAGCAAAAACCGCACCATCTTTGTCTTTCACCGCAAGCAGGCACTCTGCCGTATGCATCATGGGCGCAGGGTCTTCAGTGTTCATGCTGCATGCCAACTGATAATAGAGGCTTGCCATCATGTATTCGCCCATCATCTGAAAGCAGGATGCGCCGCCGAAAATGAAACGGTAGTCAAGGGGAGAAAGCAGGCTGAGGACACTGAAAATCTTGATGGCATCAGTATATTTGCCGCCTACATACAGGTTGTAGCCAACCGCATACATGGCCTCAAGCTCGTTTTCACTCAAACCAAGCCCGGCACCCAGGGTGCCTTTGCCCTGAAGGCTGTCGGCAATAAGTTTGGCAAGCTTCTCTTCGGTGATATCAAGGTTGGCGCTGTTGGCAGAGCTATCGGTAGTCATGGGCTTTCTCCTCTTGTGGGGATTGGTTGTCGATAGTGGCGGGGGACATGGCTAAATCATGGCCCGGCGGCCAATTTTCGGCGCTTTCGACTTTTTGGGCGCCTGGGCCTGCAAGGCCGAGGTCAATTCGTTGATCTGCCGCTCGAAATCAAGGCAAAAATTGCGGTCTTCTTCAGACATGGCATCAAAGTCCGGTTTTTCATTCAGGTTCAGGCCCAGTTTTTCGGCGTCTTCGGCCATTTTCCGCATCATTTCGTTCTGACGGTCAAATTCGGCCTTCATGTCGTCCAGGGCCTTTTGCCGACGGGCAATCTCCTTCGCAAATTCCGAAGGTTCATTTGCGCTCATGTCACACTCCTTTGGTTCTTTCTTGAAAACAGGTATTTCTTTCTACTAAGGCAATTTAACCTTGAAACGCTACACTCGGAGTTGGCGGCGAAAATGAATTTCGCCTACTCCTCGTTTGCGTGGACGAGGCTCGCGCCATCGTCCGTCAGAGCATTTTCAAAATGAAAATGCTCTAGCATAAGTTGTGCCAGTGGCAGCCAGGGGCCGTTGGCAGGCCGATGAACCCGCCCTGCCCCTGCGCTTGAAGAAGAAGCTGGGCAGGGACAAAAAAGCAAACAGATTCTTGCTCATGCACTCTTCAGGCTATTCGTGGGCAGCGTTCCTGCCCCACCAGCGCAAGGCCAGCATGGTGATGTCGTCCGACTGCTGCGCGCCGTCCGCATGGCGATGCACATCGGCCTCGACATCGCCTATAAGCTCGGCAACACTGAAAAATTCCGTTTTTGCCACAAAGTCGCCAAGCTGCTCTTCGGTATACATTGCAAGGTCGGTGTTGACCGCCTCTGTCACGCCATCAGTATAAAAAAGCAGAATGTCGCCCGGCTCAAGGTTCACAGAAAGGGTTTTGAAGGGAAGGCCGTCAAAGCCGCCGATAACCATATCACCGCTGGCTTCAAGGGTTTGCACCTCGTTTGTTTTTTCCCCGCTTCGGACAAGCAGGGGGGGCGGGTGCCCGCCGCTGGCCCATTGCATATGCCCTGTACGCACATCAATGATGCCGAGAATGAGGGTAACAAACATATTGCGCGGGTTGTCGTTGGAAAGGATGTCGTTCAGGGCGCGCATGGCTTCGCCCACGGAGAGCAGGCCGTCTTTCAGCTTCACCCTGGACAGGGAAATGGTCATGCTCATGAACAGGGCCGCCGGAACGCCCTTGTCCGATACATCGCCAATGGCAAAGCACAGAAGCTTGTCGTCCAGCCAGAAGTAGTCGTACAGGTCGCCGCCAACTTCCTTGGCAGGTATCATCAGGGCTGCCAACTCTATTTCCGCCGACTCTGCCAAAGGCATTGGCAGCATGCCGAACTGGATGTCGCGGGCAACGGAAAGCTCGCTCTCGAACCGCTCTCTTTCCTTGGTGATGGAAACCAGTTCGCGCATTCGCTTGCCAAGCGATTCCACCATGAAGCCAAAGGAGCTTGCGAGAGCCGCGACCTCGCCCCCCCGTACCCTGGGCATTTCTTTCAACAGTTCTGCGGGTTCCACCGTGAGCAGGTCTTTTGTGGGCAATTCACGGGCAAACCTGGTCAGCTTGCGCACGGGCGAGGCCACTATCTGCGAAAGGGCCAGGCCCACAAGAATGGCCACGGCCGACACGCCCATGGTAATGAGAATCTGGCTTTCCATGAGCACAAAGGCCGGGGCCTCAAGCTCGTTCAGCGGGGCGGCTATGACAATGTGCCAGTTGTAGGGGCGAAAAAAGGAGACAATATACAAAACCTCGCCGTTGTCTCCGGGATAAACCATGACCCGCCGCATTTTCGAGAGCATGTGCGGGTCTATGATGGCCTCTACGACCTCGGAGGGCAGGGCCTTTCCGCCAACAGACGCGCCAAGCACGGCCCCCTGGCTGTCAAGCACCACCACACTGCCGGTTTCCTGAATGCGAATATTCTTCAGCATGTCCATGAGGGCCTGTTCCACAAAGGCCCGCTGCCTTACAGATTCCTGCTCTATGGCTGAAACGGGCGCCAGGGCGGCAAGCATGTTTCCGCCCGGAACCGGGAGAAAAAAGGCAATATGGCTGTACCCGGAAATGGCGGTATTCCCCCGGCCAGCAAGGGGTTTTTCCTCGCCCTGCCCCCCTTTTTCGTTCTGCATGGGCTGCGTGGGCGGAACAGAGGGAAAAAGGGCCCGGGGCAGGTCAATCAGCCCGAAACGGCCCGCAGGGGGAAGGGAGAGAAAAACCTGGTCAAGCCAGGGGCAGGCTGTGCCTTTTTCATCATGAAAAACCGTGGCGCTCCCCTGCCCTTCACGGCGAAAAAGCAAGAGAGCAAGGGGAGAAGAAAGCTGCGGACGAATCTCTTCAACTATGGCCGCCTGCCGGGCGAACTCGCCTTCGGGCGCATGGAGCGCCAGTGTTTCAAGGGCGCTCTCGGCAGTGACGCGCAATTCTTCCTTCACAGAGGCGAAAAAATGTTCTTCTCCTTCGGCCACAAAGGAGCGGGTAAGGGTCAGCTCGTGCTCCACCAGATAGAGGATATTGTCGAGAGAACGGCGTTCCACCATGCGCAGGGTTTGCAGGGTGCCGGTATGGGCAAACCACATAAGGCCCGCCGCAGAAACAAGAACGAGGAGAATACAGGTGAAGGTTATGCGGCTTGCTAAAGAATTCATGACCGAAGGGCTATGCTCAATGACAAGTCGTTCCTGCCCGTTATGAGCGGGTCGTCAGCCTCCTCTGAAACGCGATGATATTTGATGCCGGAAACCATGTTCCGCACAAGGTGCATACCCAGCCCTCCTATTTTGCGCTCGTCAATATCGGCAAAAATATCGGGCGGGGGAAGGGACGTGGGGTCAAAGGCCATACCCCAGTCAAAAATGGTGAAATGCAGGGTGCCTTCCCCCTCTCTGCAAGGCTCGATGCGTATGCCCATGGAACCGAACCAGGGCGAGGCATCAAAAAACAGGGCATCGGCAAAAGCCTCTCCGGCCTTGCTTTCTTCCGGGTAAGCGCACCGGACAATATTGGTGAACAGCTCTTCAAGCACAAGAAGCAAACGCCCTTCCTGAAGCTCGTCCACACCCCGTTGCCGTGCTTCTTGCTGTACATGCGTCATAAGGCGACCCATGCCCTGCATGGACGCGCCAGCGCGCAAAGTGACAGGAGGTTCCTTTTCCATAGGTAAATGCACCATACAAGGGTCTTCTATTATAAAATGGGTGCTGTGCCCCTCAGGCCATCTCTGTTGCCACCCAGGTTGCCAACAGAGTTGTCGCCGGTATGCCACTCAAGTTGTCACCGGCAACTCCCGGCAAGGCTGACCGCTCCCGCCTGCCTGAATGCAGGGCATACCCTGCTCCAGACAGCCGCCTACAGGTATCAGCCTGCCGCTTCCTCCACGCTGGAAAACATTTTGAAGATGGAGGTAAAGCCTGAAATGGCCAGCACATCTTTCACTGCCGGCCGCACGCAGGCAAAACGCACCTCTCCCGCAGGCCGAACAGCCTTTGCAAGGGTAAGAAGGCTGCGTAACCCGGCTGAACTTACAAATTCCAGGCCAGCCATATCAACAACAATTTTCGTTTTTCCGGCATCCTGAATTTTTCGGGCCTCCACATCAAAGGCCGCAGCCGTGGTCGCATCAAGCCGACCATTCAGGCTGACAACACTGTACTCGCCAACCTGACTGACTATAACTTCCATACTCACTCCTGCATATTGACGAATTGGGGCAAATAACTCATTATGCCCACTATGGAAAACGATTGCGGTTGTCCTGACCCTGCCCCGCCTTCGCCACTGACGAAAGTCAACAACGAGCAGCTTGCATGATTCAACGCAATGTACCCTCTCACTTTGCATTTTTATCCCATGTTCTTTTGCCTAGAGCAAGCCTTTTGCTTTGCGGGTTGGCTATTTTTTTTATTTCATCTGCCTTTTCAGCCGCCGGAAACGCCGAAACCGGCCATTCCATGCCCTCTCCAAGCCACAGGTCTGAAGCCCCGGCCGTGCCGCCTTCTGCGGCCCATGCAGGGGAAAGAACAGCCGAGCTGCCCGAAACAGCCCGCGAATATGCTCAATTTGTTCGCCAAACCCTTGTCAGCCTCCATGCGGCCACGGGCTTCGGGCATATGGGCCTTGTGCTTGGCCCGCACCAGCCCAAGGGCTTTGAGGCGCTGGTGCAGGACATAGCCGCGCGCAACGGTTTCACCATTTCCCTGCACCGGGTAGAGAAGCAGGAAACCATGCTCCAGTGCCGGGAAGGCATTGATATTCTGTTTTTTGAAGGAATAGAGGCCGTTCTTCTGGATGATGCGCCCTGCTATTCCCCGGATCACCCCGATTTCCCAGAGATGCTGACCGATTTGGCCCAGCTTGGCGTCATGGCACTTTCCATGCATAGTACCCAGGGGAAGGCCATGGTGGACAAAGGGGTGCTGGCCGGGCCGCTGGATACGGTCATTTCCCTTCCCATTGGCCCTCTTCCGAAAATGGAATCAAGGCATAACGCCACAGGCGGGGGGCGGGCCATGCTATTTTCCCCCCTGGCCCTCAACATGAATACGGCCCGGAGAATCGGCTTTGCCCTGCCCCTGGGCATGAAGCTCGCCGTGGGGTATGTTTCTGACAACCCTGAACCCGCTGCCCCGTAGCGCCCCCCTGTCGCCACGGCGCACCCGCACGCGAAAAAAGACCTTACGGGAAAGGCGAAAATGGTCGAATCACTCGCCCCCTACCTTCTCTTGTTTGTGCTGAGCATGGTACGCATACTCACGGTCTTTCGCACGGCCCCCCTTCTCGGTGGCACCATAATTCCCATGCAGGCCCTGTCGGCCTTCGGCATGGCCATGACCCTGCTCATCTTCCCCATTTCCCTTGCCACCTCTCCCGAAGGCATCACCCTTTCATGGATGCTCATGCTCATTGTCGTCAAGGAAATGTTCATCGGCCTCATCATCGGGTTTTTGCTCGGCATTCTTTTCTGGGCCGCCGAAAGCCTTGGCGCGCTTATAGACAACCAGCGCGGGGCCAGCCAGGCCGTTGGCGCGGACCCCCTGAGCGGCGGGCAGATGACGCCCTACGCCTCGCTGCTCTTTCAAAGCGTGGCCATGCTCTTTTTCCAGAGCGGGGCCTTTGTATCCTTCCTTGGCATACTGATTGAAAGCTACGCCGTCTGGCCCGTGCTTTCCCCCCTGCCCGCCCTGACAGGCGAGGCCCTCTATACATTGATGCTGCGGCAGGCGGACGTGGTCGTGCGGGTGGCGGTCACCATAGGAGCGCCCATTCTTGCCCTGTGTTTTCTTACGGATTTCAGCCTTGGCCTTATCAACAGGTTTGCCCAGCAGCTCAATGTTTTTGTTTTGTCCATGCCCATAAAAAGCGCGGTGGTGCTCTTTGTCATCATTGCCTATGTATCTACCATGCTTTCGGTGTTCGGTGAGGGCATCCGCGATATGGATGTGATGTTCAAACTCTTGCAACGGGCTTTGCAATGAGCGAAAAAACAGAACAACCTACTCCCAAAAAACTGCGCGAGGCGCGGGAAAAGGGACAGGTGGGCAAAAGCCAGGAAGTGGGCTCTGCCGCCATTGTCATTGTGCTCTTTTCTGTGTTTGCCGCCCGCTACAACGCCAATGTGGCGCAGCTCTTTGCCCTGTACGAAACAGCCCTGAATTCCATGGCCTCCCCTTTTGGCGAGGCGGTCATTGAAATGGGCCAGGCCAGCCTGTATACCTTTCTTTTCATCACCGTGCCCTTTATAGCCGCCGCCCCGCTCGCGGGCATACTCGGACAGGTGGCCCAGGTCGGGTTTCTTTTTTCCTTCAAGGCCGCGGCCCCCTCCCTGGACAAGTTGAGCCCAAAGCAATGGTTCGGCAAGGTTTTTTCCAAAAAGGCCGTGGTCGAACTTGGCAAAACCATTATCAAGGTGCTGGTTCTTGGCTGGATTGTGTACAAGGTGGTCATTGACTCCATTGACCCCCTGCTGAAAGCCGGGTTGCAGTCTCTGGAACTGTTCATGGTTGTTTTTTCGGGCGCCATGGGTTCGTTTTTTCGTTGGACAGCCCTGGTTTTCGCCACAGTGGCCGCCATTGACTATCTGCTGCAGAAAAAAATGCATCTGGACAAGCTGAAAATGAGCAAGGACGAGGTCAAACGGGAATACAAGGAAATGGAAGGCGACCCGCAGATAAAGTCCCGCCGCCGCCAGATGCATCAGGAAATGGTCATGAACGATACGGTGCAGAACACCCGTTCTGCCTCGGTGCTTGTGACCAACCCCACCAAAATAGCCATTGCCCTCTACTATGAAGATGAAGAATCCACGCCCCTGCCCATTATCACCGCCATGGGCGAGGGCGCGGTGGCCAAAAGAATGCGCGAGGTAGCCGAGGAAGAGGGCATTCCCATTATGCAAAACGTGCCTTTGGCCCGAGATTTGCTTGAGCAGGGGCAACTCCATAGCTATATCCCCTCGGAACTCATCCTTCCCGTGGCGGAAGTCATGCGATGGGTAAACGAACTTCAGGAAAGGAGAGAGCCATGACCCAGCGGATTAACGATTTTGCCCCCCTGCACACCCAGCAGGGCAGCGCCGATATGACCCATGACCAGGCCAGCGGCGTGTTCATGGGAGAAAAGGTTGCTGTTTTGCAAGACGCAACCTCGCTCATGGCCGATTCGGCCGAGGAAATGACCTTCAGCGCCAGTGAAGATGTGGAGCGCAAACTTTCCGACCGCAAGGAAAGCAAGGACAAGCTCCGCAACAGGTTCCTCACCTACCTCCATGCCTGCCAGGACCTGAACAAACAAGACCTTGACCAGTTCATGCAGCAGGTCAAGGCCATGCCCAACGCCAAGGGCAAAGACCTTGCCCAGCTTGTTCGGCAGAGCTTTTCCGACCCCACGCACCAGCATGCGGCCCTTTCGTATGCTCGCGGCAATACTCAGGAATTTTCTCCCGAAGCCCTAGCCGCCTTTGACGAGGCCCTTGAAACCCTTGAGCGGGAACAGGGCCAGGCCATTCTGGCCGGGTACAACATTGTCGATGTGACTGCCGACGGCCTTGACCAGTCGCCAGCGGCCTTGCGCATTCTGTACCGCGACACCCTCATTGATTTTGAAAGCTACGAAAAAACCTTCCGCACCATGATTGAAAAATTCGGGCCGGACGAACTGCCCGCTGCCGTGCAGTACCTTATCCGCGCCCTCGGGGCGGACATGAACGCCCTTACGCCTTCCACGCCCAAGGCGGCCATAAAGGAAGTTGTAGACGGCCTGTACATGGTGGAATCTCTCGGCACGGTGTACAAGGAAACCCAAAAGCTTCTGGAAATTTCCGCCGACAGGCACGGGCCGCACGGCATAACCGAACGGCAGATCATAGAGCCGGTTCTGCGCTACAAGGATATTCCCATGGTCATTGAAATGCACCTCACAAGGGACCTGCCCTTCCTGCATTCGGCCAATGCCACCCAAGACGTTGAACTGACCCAGGGAATACGCGAGATTGTACGCAAGATGCCCCACAAGGTGTTCTCGTCTTCCGAATGCAGGCTGAACACGTTGAGCGCCTTTCAGGATCTGCTGGACAAGGCCATTGACCGTGAAGAGCTTGAAGCGGAAACCCAATAGAGCATTTTCACTTTGAAAATGCTCTGACGGACGATGGCGCGAGCCTCGTCCGCGCAAACGAGGAGTAAGCGAAATTCATTTTCGCCGTCAACTCCGGGTGCTGCGTTTCAAAGTTACTCTGCTCTAGATCAATTTCACTTTGAAATTGATCGGGCAGCACAAAACGCCCTGCTTCCCCTTTAGCGCTGGTTTTCCGGCAGGAGCCTTGCATGATTGTAGCAAATACACTGAATGAAATTGGCGTGAGTCTGGGCCTGCCCTCCCTTGCCTTTTCCCGAAACCAGGTGGCGGCCCTGGCCCTTGGCGACAAGGACACCCTCTTTTTTGAACGCCTGAAAGACGGGGTCATCATGAGTATGGTGCGCGAGTTTTCCCTGCACCAGAAGCAGGTTGCCGTAAAGGCCCTGGCCCTATGCGATGCGTCAAACGGTTTTCCCCTGCCTGTGCGCGCGGGCATTACCGCTGAAAACAAACTTGTTTTCAGCAGTCGTTTTACCGAAAGCACCTTCACGGTGTCCGCGGTTTCCCAGGCCATGGTTCTTTTGAAGGACCTGCTGAACAAGGCCCTGTAACAGACAGGCCCAAGCCCTGTTGCGCATGGAACATTGTCTTCTCAAGACAGGGGAAATGCTATAGGGTATAACGAAAGAGAAGCATTGCACCTACGGGCTGTTCATGCAGTGCGCCAGCCGCCGGAGGGATAAAGACTGCCATGGCCACAAGTTTCGCTTCAATGCAGGCATTCAGCCCCAATGTGGGCATAGAGCGCATTATTGCCTCCTTTGAAGGCCCAGGGGCCTCTGTTTTGCCGCAATCAACCCGAATTGTTCCCTCGGAAGGCATGACAGGGCTTGCCAGCCTGCATTCCCTGTACGCCTCTGCCTGGGACAATTCCCTGACCAATTTTTTGCAGCCTCGCCTTTCGTCGCGTGAACTGCTCATACCCGGCATACTTGCCTCCCGACTGCGGCAGGCGAAAAAAGAGATCAACGAGCTTGCGCGGCAGAAAAAGTCCCGCGCCTTGCGCGATACCGCCCTGATGCTCGAGGAAGATGAAGACATGAAAGAGTTGCTCGACACCTACCGCAACCTTCTTTTACAAGGCTGAACATGCGCCAGAGCTCTGCGGATTCCCTTCTTTTGCTCGCATACCTCTTTGTCGAACACAAAAAATTCGACAAGGCTCTTACCCTGCTTCTTGGCCTGAATGAAATTTTCCCTGACGACGAAAGAATTTTGCGCCCCCTTGGCTATACCCTGCTCATGGAAAAACGCCATCAGGAAGCCCAGGGCATTTTTTCGCAGTTGCTGCGGCTGTACTCAACCAGGAAAAACGAAGATTACGCCTGCGTGTTGCGCCTGCAGGCCGAGGCATTCTGGGGAATGGGCAAAAAAAAGGAAGCCAGCGCAGCCCTAGAACACAGTATTGAAATACTGCACTCTGCGGCTGCGCCCGTTCAGATCTAGAGCCTTTTCACTTTGAAAAGGCTCTGAAGGACGATGGCGCGAGCCTCGTCCGCGCAAACGAGAAGTTGGCGAAATGCATTTTCGCTGCCAATTCCGAGTGCAGCGTTTCAAAGGTACATTGCCTTAGAACTTGTCAAAGGAAACACCATGTCCTTGCAAAGAGCATCGCAACTAGTATTAAACCTGAACAAATTCAGCGACATTGCCCTCGCCCTGCTGGTGGTTGCGGTCATCGGCATCATGATACTGCCCCTGCCCACGCCCCTCATGGATGCGCTTATTGCCTGCAACATGAGCGTTTCCATGGTCATGCTCGTGGTATCCATGTATATTTCGTCGCCCCTGGCCTTTTCCGTGTTTCCCTCGCTTCTGCTTTTCACCACCCTCTACAGGCTGGCGCTCAGCATTGCCACCACCCGGCTCATTCTGCTTGAAGCCGATGCGGGCGAAATCATCTTCACCTTTGGCAACTTTGTTGTTGGCGGCAACTTTATTGTCGGCTGCGTTGTCTTTCTCATTCTGACCATTGTGCAGTTTCTGGTCATTACCAAGGGCTCGGAGCGTGTGGCCGAGGTTGGCGCCCGCTTTACCCTTGATGCCATGCCCGGCAAGCAGATGAGCATTGACGCCGACATGCGCGCAGGCACCATTGACATGGACGAGGCCCGCCGCCGCCGCAGCATGGTCACCCAGGAAAGCCAGCTTTACGGGGCCATGGACGGAGCCATGAAGTTCGTCAAGGGCGATGCCATTGCCGGGCTTATCATCACCGTGGTCAACATTATCGGCGGCGTGTGCATCGGTATTTTCCAGCGCGGCTTGACCGCGGGCGAGGCCCTTGAAATTTATGCCATCCTGACCATCGGCGACGGGCTTGTTTCGCAGATTCCCGCCCTTATGGTCTCCATTACCGCCGGTATTGTTGTTACCCGCGTAGGGAGCGACGACACGGGCCACCTTGGCGGGCAGATAGGTTCGCAATTTCTGGCCCACCCAAAGGCCCTGGTTGTCGGCGCGGCCATGATCCTTCTGTTCGGCCTTGTTCCCGGCTTCCCCAAGCCCCAGTTTTTCCTTCTCGCTCTCTTCGTGGGCGGTGTTGGCTGGGTGTTTTGGAAGGGGCTTGGCCGCAAGGAGGGCGAATCGGAAACCGAGGCCCAGGAACGCCTGGCGAAAACCCTTTCTCCGGCGGTTGAAAAGGAAGCGCCAAAGGCTTCGGCCAAGGATGTGGAAACCTTTTCCACCACCGTGCCCCTGCTTATTGACCTTGCCGAAGGCATAAAGGCCGATATCAAGCCGAACCTGCTCAATGACGAGGTCATACGGGTGCGCCGCGCCCTGTATTACGACCTTGGCGTGCCTTTCCCCGGCATCAACCTGCGCTACAGCCCCAGTATGCCCGAGGGAACCTACACCATACTGCTGCATGAGGTGCCCATGAGCAAGGGCTGGCTCATGCCCTCGAAAATTCTTGTGCGCGAGCGGCGCAGCAACCTGGATATGATGGGCTTTGCCTATGAGGAGGGCGAAACCTTCATCCCCGGTGTGCCCTCGTTATGGATGCCCGAAAGCGCGGCCCCAAGGCTTGACAAGGCCGGAATGACCTACCTTACCGCCCCGCAGTTGCTCACCTACCATCTCTCCTTTTTGCTGAAACGCAATGCCGGAGACTTTGTGGGCATGCAGGAAACCCGCTACCTGCTCACCCACATGGAAGAACGCTTTGCCGAACTGGTGCGCGAGGTGCAGCGCGTCATGCCCGTACAAAAGATTGCCGAAATTTTCCAGCGTCTTGTGCAGGAGCAGATATCCATACGCAACCTCAGGCAGATTCTGGAAGCCCTTATTGACTGGGGTCAGAAAGAGAAAGACTCGGTTCTGCTCACGGAATATGTGCGCATTTCCCTGAAACGGCAGATCAGCTACCAGTATGGCGCGGGCCTGAATGTTCTTTCGGCCTACATGTTCGACCCAGGCGTCGAAGAAGCCATACGAAGCTCCATACGGCAGACCTCTTCGGGTTCCTTCCTTGCCCTGCCGCCGGAAACCTCGGCCAGTATCGTGGCAAAGATCCGGCAGGAGGTAGGGGAGCTCACAGACTCGCCCCCACGGCCCGTGCTGCTCACCTCCATGGATATTCGCCGCTATGTCAGGAAAATGATAGAGCAGGAATTCTACGAACTGCCCGTGCTCTCCTATCAGGAACTCACCCAGGAAATTTCCGTGCAACCCCTGGGCCGCATAGCAATATAATGTGAATCGAAAGGTGTTGGAGAAATTTTGCCGTGATGCCGTATCACGGCAAAAGAGCCCAGCACCGATATTACGTCATTCCCAGGCGCTTCAGCTTCTTGCGCAGCCCCTCCCTGCTTATGCCCAGCTTTCGGGCCACTTCCGACTTGTTGCCCCCACATTGCTCAAGGGTCTGCTCTATGAGCCGCCTTTCGGCAGAGGCCAGGGAAAGGGAGGCGGTCGGGGCCACCGGCTTTGACAGGGGCAGGGCTGGCACGGCGTCGAACTGGCCGGTCATCTGGGGCAAGGCCGGTGCCCCCCCGCCAGAGGGCGCGCTGGGCATGCAGCGCGAAAAAAGCGGCGGCGGCAGAAGGGGCGGCTCGCCCTCCTTCCGGACACTGGTACGGGAATAGATATCCAGGGTGGGGGAAAGATCTTTCGGGGCAATAACCGCATTCATGGCGAGCAGGGCTGCCCGCTCAATCTCGTTTTCCAGCTCGCGAATATTCCCCGGCCAGGGGTAATCAAGCAGAATCTGCATGGCCTGCGGGGAAAAGGCATCGGCCACCACCGGGTACTTGCCCGTGCAGGAAAGAAGAAAATGCTGCGCCAGGGCGGGAATGTCTTCCTTGCGTTCCCGCAGGGGGGGAAGGTGCAGGCGAATGACGTCCAGCCTGTAGTAAAGGTCTGAGCGGAAGGCCTTTTCCTCGCACATGGCGAGCAAATCGCGGTGAGTGGCGGCAATGATGCGCACATTTACGGGTATGGGTTTTCGCCCGCCAATGCGCTCGACTGTTCTGTCTTCAATGATATGCAGAATTTTCGCCTGGCATTCCAGTGGCATGTCGCCAATTTCATCCAGAAAGAGCGTGCCGCCATTGGCCTGCTCAAAGCGGCCGATGCGGGCATCTACCCCCGAAGCAACCCCCTTTTCAATGCCGAAAAGCTCGCTTTCCAGCAGGGTGGCAGGAATGGCCGCGCAGTTTATGGAAACAAAGGGCCCCTTGGCGCGCGGGCCATCATAGTGCAGCTTGTGGGCCAGAAGGCCCTTGCCTGCGCCGGTTTCCCCCAGAATGAGCACATTCGCATCCACCTGGGCGGCTCGGCCAGCCTGGGTCACAAGGGTGCGCATGGAAGTGGATTCGCCAATGATCTTGCCGGGTTTGTAGCGGGATTCAATATCCTTTTTCAGCTTTTTGTTTTCCTGGTCAAGGTTCCTGTTGCCCAGGGCAAGCTGCTGGTTGGCATGGTTCAGGCTTTCAAGGGCGGTGCTCAACTGGTATTCCCGGGCTTCCAGCTTCACAAGCATAAGGCCAAAGGATTCCGCAAGGTGCTCAATATCCGGGGAGTGCTGCCCCTGAACGGTGTAAGCAAACAGCTTTTTCGCTTCGGTAAAATTTCCGTGCGCCAGTTCGGCGCAAATTTCGGAAAGTTTTGCCAAAACCTCTTTTTCCGCCATCGAATCCCTGCTCTGAGAAGAGGATGAAGGCATACGAACACTCCGCCAATAAAGTTGAAAAACCGTTGTTCCGTCTTGCTCATGCGCTATTCAGGTCAAGCAACTGTTGCCACACGTGACAATACTGAAAAAAATTTCACTGTGCAAGGGCGGCCAAAGAAAGGTTGTTGGCTATTGTGAATGGGAAGGTGTTGGAGGGATTTTGCCGTCAGACAAGGAAGGCGCCGCTGTTGCGAGGCGTGGGTTGGACTCTTCGGTCCTACCCCGCAGAGCAAAGCAAGCCTGACGCAGTATCACGGTAAAAGACCCCAACACCAAAAAAGCCTGTTGTGCAACGCAGTGTCACACAACAGGCTCCATTCTGGCGGCTTGTGCAAAAGCGGGCCTATAAGCCGGGTTCTGTTTCCCTTACAGGACGGTCATCATTCCTCTAGGGTTGCAATTGCTCACAACCTCAAGCAACCTACCCGAAAGCTTCAGCCGGGCCGGCCTCAAACGCTTTCCTATTTGGTCTTGCTCCGAACGGGGTTTTCCTAGCTTGCCGTGTCGCCACGACAACTGGTGAGCTCTTGCCTCACCGTTTCACCCTTACCCGCACATGGCAGGCGGTTTGCTTTCTGTGGCACTCTCCGGAGATCGCTCTCCCTGGGCGTTACCCAGCGTTCTGCCCTGTGGAGCCCGGACTTTCCTCTCCGCCATGGGGTTTCCCTCAGGCGCAGCGACAACCTGGCCCGCTTTTCCAAAAACCGCCAGGGGCGCGTTGCTCAAAACAGAGGCAACGCGTCAACACCCTATTCTTCGGCTGCCTCTTCCGCTGCAACAGCTTCCGCCGGTTGAGCGGCCTGCTCTTCAACAGGATGAAAATGTTCCACCCAGTACATGAGGCGCTGGCAGTTGGGGCAGGAAAGAATATGCGCCCCCTTTTGCAGCTCTATGAAGCTCTGGGGGGGAATGGCAATGTGGCAGCCCGTGCATACCCCGGCCTTGACCGGCACAATAACCGGGTGGCTCAGGCGGTTGCGGATAAACTCGTACCGCTCGAAAACCGGGCGGGGCACCTCTCTGGCGCAGTCAAGGCGGGCCTGTTGCAGGGCAACCTCGTCTTCGCGGCCCTTTTCCGTGCGCTTGTCAAGGCTTGCGGAACAATTTTCAATAGCTGCCGAAAGCTCGGCATAGCGTTCATCAAGCTCTTTCTGTACGGCAATCTGGGTGGTGAGCTCTTCAATAAGGGTGGTTTTTTCCTGCTCACGGTCCTTGTTCATGCGCTCAAGAGAATCCATTTCGCGCATCATGGCGTTATATTCCTTGGAATTGCCCGCCTGCATCATCTTGTTCTTGCTCTTTTTGATGCGGGCCATCTCGTCTTCAATTTCAATGCCAAGGCGTTTTTCCTGCTCGTGCAGGTGGGCCATTTTGTCTGCCTGCCGCTCACGGCGCACAGTCACTTCGGCAAATTCCCTGCGAAGGTTTTCCAGTTCAAGGGGTGCAAGGGCCAGTTCATTCTGGATGGTGTGAATCTGGTCATCCACTTTCTGCAGGGAAATAAGCTGTTCAATCTGCTTCAGGTAAAGACTCAAGGTAGTTCCTCCTCTTCCGTATATGGTCAATGCTTGGGAAATCTGTCCGGTGTTCTGTTCAAAACATGCAGTACACTCTTCAGTATCTATACTCTTTCGATAGCAATAGGGTCGATCGCCGGAAAAAACGTCACAGGAACAGCAAGTTCCCTGCCCAGTGTTTCCGCAAAAGAGCGCATCATCTCTTCCTCAATGCAGAAATGCCCCACATCAAGGGTGCGCACACTGGCCTCAAGGGCCGCGTGGTATTTAATATCGCCGGTAATATACAGATCAGCCCCGGCCTGGCTGGCAAAGGCGAACAGGCTGCCCCCGGAACCGGGGCAACAGGCCACCCGCGAAACCATCTCCACCTCCGGCCCCATGGTCTGCCACTCCGCCTTGCCAATGGCTCTGGCAAGGCAGGCGCAAAATTCCCTGTAGGGCAGGCTCTTTGGCAAATCGCCCACAAAGCCGAAGCCAAATTCTTCTTCGGTTTCTTCTCCCTTGCTCCGGGTCAGGCGGCCCTCCGGCTCAAGCACGGTCACCCGCACAAGGCCGAGCCTTTGGGCAAGCCAACGCACCGGGCCACGGGGGTTGGCATCAAGGGTGGTGTGCGCGCTGTACAGGCACACATCCCTTTTGAGCAGCATGGACAAGACCTCAAGGTAACTGTCTGCCACATCAGGAAAACGGGGTTTCATGGTCAGGGGGTGATGGGTCAGCAGAAAGTCTGCCCCGGCCTCAAGGGCCTGCCCCACAGAGCGTACAGAGGGATCAAGGGTAACCCCCACATGGGTAACCTTTTTGCGGAAACTGGCTACCTGTACGCCGGAATTATCCCACCCGGCAGCCATGTGCAGAGGGGCTGTTTTTTCAATGTGTTCAATTATATCAAACAATTCCATGATACCCACCCACTAAAAGTAAAGGTGCTCTTGCAGTTTCACCCCGCAAAAGCACCTGTATTGTGAGCTTTTTTGGTGCGACAAGGGCATTGTTTCCCTCTTCGCACTGAGCAGACCAGCATACTTGTCATGAAAATAGAATACTCCAACCGCCTTGGGGGCAATAGCCCTGCACCATGAGCAAGCGGCCTGTTGTGGCGCAATTTGTTATATTAGGGCGTGCCCCTCCTGTTGTCAAGTTCGCAAATACACATCGTCATCCGTATTATAATATTCTGCCTGAAGACCCTTTTTCCGCGCCGTGTGAAAAGTTCCTTCCGCCGTGGCCTTGCATTGGGCGCAGGCCCGGCGCGGGCTGAATACGCACAGGCTTTGCCCGCCCCTGTCGGCCCTTGTCTGCACCAGCAACACACCCGGGCAGTCTGTGCACTGGCGCAGGCGTTCGTATTGCTCTTCGCGTATTCCGTCCGTATCATAAAAGACCTGACGGTTGCGGCCCCACCATCCGTCATCATCCTCATAGCCGTGGGGCACGGCCTCGGGGTGGCGCAGCAGGTCTTGCATTTCACCCGTAAGCCGCCGAATGTATTCCATTTCCTTTTCCCCGGTGCGGCTGTTGTTCCGCTCTGCCCTCGGTTCCAGCACATTGCTGTAATCAAGACCAGCCAGGGCGAGCAGCACCGCAAGGTTCACATAGGGCAAGGCCCCCTGAATGGAGTAGCCCCCTTCCAGAACCGCGATATGGGGATCAATGGTTTCCACCAGGGCGGCGTACCCTTGGGCGCTCAAGCGCATGTCGGTGATGGGGTCGCTGAAATGGTTGTCCTGCCCGGCGGAATTGATGACCAGTTCCGGCTTCCACGCATCGAGCAGGGGGCGCACAAGGTTTCGCACGGCATAGAGGTATCCCTCGTCCCCGGTACGGGGCGGCAGGGGAATGTTTACCGTGGCCCCAAGGGCGTTCGGGCCGCCAAGCTCGTTGGGAAACCCGGAGCCGGGGTACAGGGTTCTGCCGTCCTGATGCAGGTTTATGACCAGGGTATCAGGGTCGTGCCAGAACACATCCTGGGTGCCATCCCCGTGGTGGCAGTCTGTATCCACAATGGCAATCCTGTTCACCCCGTAGTGTTTGCGGATATGGGCCACCATGGTAGCCTCAATGTTCACAGCGCAAAAACCGCGCCCGCCCTGCACAACACGCATGGCATGGTGCCCCGGAGGCCGGGTAAGGGCAAAGGCGCGTTCCCTTGTGCCGCCAAGCACCAGGTCCGCAGCCTTCAAGGTACTGCCCGCACTGATATAATGCGGTGTGCCCGCCACATTCGCAAACCCCGGCGGGCAAAAATGCACACGGGCGAAATCTTCGTCCTTTGCCATTGCGGGCCGGTATTCCCCTATGCCCTCTATATCAAAAAGCCCTTCTTCCCGAAGCTGGTCGTGGGTATAGAGCAGCCGCTCCTCCCTTTCCGGGTGCGTGGGAGAGATGGCCCAGTCGTAGGCCGGGAAAAAGACCACGCCCGTGGTGCGCCGGGCAGCAAGGATACCCTTGGTACTCATTGGCTCCCTCCTCTTTCGGGTGTTGGGGTCTTTTGCCGTGATGCTTCGTCTGGCGCAAGCAACCCCGAGGCCAATTGGGCCATCACACGGAAAATTCTGTCCCGCCTGCCCGAATCTTCCACCACATGAAAGGTTTCCGCAAAGACCACCTGCACATCTTCTTCAACAGGCTCCGCATTCTGCCCGATAAGGGTTTCACGGGCCATTCGGGCAAGGGCACTTCGCAAATCCTTTTCCGCCCGCGCCACAGTGTAGCCGCCATCTATCGTGCTGGAAATTCCCAGAGTGGGAATATGCAGACGGCCAAGGCGCGTATCCGCATACAGTTCCGCCGCGCAGGTGGGCTTCGCCAGGGCCGCGCCAACAGCGTTGGCATGGGGGGCCGATTCCGGCACCACCACAGGCAGGCCAAGACGCTTTTCCAGAAAGGGGCGCAGCGCCAGGGCAGGCCCGCCAATGGCTACCACCCTTTTGGGCACAAGGGGCTTTTCATACAGAATTTCTCTGATGGTGTAGAGGGGGCGGGAATTGATTTCCACGAAAAAGGCGTCCAGGGCGTCGGCCACCTGCTGCACTGCCGCCTCCACAAAGGCCAGGGACAGTGAATGCACGCTTTCAAGGCCGCCTGCCTGCAAGGAAGATACGGCCAAGAGCGCGGCCATGGCCCGCTGCGAGGCATCGACATCGCCCACAGCGCATTGCCCGGTCACATTCAGCGCATCGGTCAGGGTGGGCGGGCGCAGGCCCGCCTCTTCCGGGGCAAAGGCAATGGCCACCCCCGAACGTTCCGGCCCGACCCGAAGCAGCCCGTTCTCAACCCACAGCGATGCATCGCCGCCCACGGCAACAGAATGCGTCCACAGCGACCGGATAAGGGTGGGCCTGCCCGCAATGACCAGCCCCTGCCGGGCCAGCAGGGGTTCCCCGCCTGCCATGAAGGCCATGTCGGCCGTGGTGCCGCCAAAGTCGATCATCACCGTATCGTCTTCCGGCCCCTTCAGGGCCATTACCCCCAAAAGGCTGGCCGCTGGCCCGGAACCAAGGGAACTGGCCGTATCTTCCGAGGCGGCCCTGGCCGAAAAGGCCCCGGCATCGGCCTTCAGAATATTCAATGGGCAGTGCAGGCCCATGGCAGGCAAAGCCCTTTCCAGCGCCGCGACAAAGGCGGCCCCCACCCCGGCAAAGGCGGCGCGGCAATAGGCCGTGTGCAGCCTGCGCGGAAAATTCAGCGCCCCGCTCACCGCACTGCCCGCCACTATGGGGAAAGGCAAGGGAAAAAGCTCACGGGCCAGGGCAATGACCCGCTCTTCCAGTTCCGGGTTTTTCGGGCTGAATTTGGCAACCACCGCCAGAGCTTCCATGCCCTTTGCCCGAAAGCGCTCCAAGGCGGCCCGGATTTCCGCCTCGTCCGGCGGTTCCGTGATAATGCCCCTATGGTCCTGCGACCCGGAAACAAAGGCCACCAGCGGGTCTTCCAGCCAGAAGGCGTGCGGCCGTATTCCCGGCCCAGCCAGGGCGAGAATGCCGGTTTTTGCGGCCTTGCCTGTCAGAAGCGCGTTCAACGCAAGGGTGCTGGAAACGCACACCCGCTGAATCTCCGCCGTATTTTCCCCCTCAAGCAGGGCCCCAAGAGCCCCCAGAAGGGTTTCCAGTACCCCGCCGTGCTGCGTGGGAACCTTCACCGCCTTCAAGCACCTGTGCTGCCTGTCAAGCAGCACGGCATCGGTGTTGGTGCCGCCTACGTCCATGCCGATAAGCATAGCTACAGGCCGCCCTGCCCAAAGGTGTCGTTGCGCGAAACTTTGGCCGCATCATATCTGTTTTTATGCGTAAAGGCCGCTGCCGGGTCATCCACATGCCCGAACACCAGCAGGGCGTGGGGAATAATGTGCGCGGGCAGTTTGAACAGTTCCTGAAATTTGTTGACTCGTTCCGCCATGGGGTAGATGCCTGTCCACACCGAACCGATGCCAAGGCTGGTGGCTGCCAGCAGCATGTTCTGTATGGCCGCGGCGCAATCCTGCACCCAGAAGCCGGGATACTTTTCCAGGGTCGTATTGCCGCAGACCAGCACGGACACAGGCGATTTCTGGGCCATGGCCGCATAGGGGTTGATGGACGGCACCTGGGCCAGAAGGGCCGGGTCGTCAACCACCACCATATGCCAGGGCTGGGCATTGCCCGCGCTCGGGGCGGTCATGCCTGCGGCCAGAATGGTTTTCAACTCTTCTTCCGTCACTTTCTGGCTGTTGTACGAACGCACACTGCGCCGGGAATGCAGGGCTGTGAGTATATCCATATCCGGTTGCTCCTTTTGGTTGCACGAGTTTTCCTTTTCCTTATTCCTTATTCCTTATTCCTTATTCCGGAGGGGCGCTGCCCCTCAAACGCCCCGTAAAAACCTCCGACAATTATTCTTGCGCGGCAAAGGGAATGGCCTCGCGGAACACGGGGGTTTTATGCAGTTCCGCCACCATCGCCGTGGTATACTGCCCCTTCTCGACCTGAAGGATAACAAGAATGCCCATGCCGAATTCCTGCAGGGCCTGAAGATCAGACGGGGTCGGAGTAAGTACCTCTCCGGCAGCGTCAACCACCACCGCTGCCCGAATCTCAAATTCCCCCTCGCCCACGGCACGGGCAACAGCATTCTGCATGGCCGTGATGGTTTGGGCATTATCGGCATTTTCCACTGTGCATCCGGTAAAAACCTTGCCCGTGGCCGTCAGAACCGCCGCCCCCTGCCCCTTCTGCGTATAGGGAACATAGGCCGGAATACCGCCCTGCGCAGCGGATTTCACCATGATGTTCAATTCCTCGTTGGTCAGATCGCGCACAAACCATTTACGGAACAGACGGTTGTATTCCCCGTTTTCCACCACCCTTTGCAGTCCTTCATTCACCATGCGGGCCACATCGCCCCGGCTTCTGTTCACGGCAATACGCATGGGCACAATGGCAAGGGGCGAGCCAACAGAGGTAATAGCGCCGTAATTCAGCTTGTTTATGTAATAATAGGTGTTGGGCATGGGGCCGCAGTAGGCAGCAACCTCGTCATGGTACAGGGCGCGCAGCCCCTCTGCCGGGGTGTCAAAGGTCTTGATGTTCACCCCGCCATAGCCTTCCAGCAGGCGGTGGGCAAAGGTGCCCTGCTCCACAGCCACGGTCTGCCCGCGAAACATGGACAGGCCTGGAAAACGCCTGTACACCTTGGTGAAAAGGCGAATGTTCAAGGGGAAGGTGGCCCTTTCCGAAAAAAGGAACAGCTTGTCGCGCTGAGGGGTTTTCACCATGCCGGAGGTCACGGTTATGGCCCCGGAAGACAGTTCCAGCGGAACCATGTTCCATTGCAGGGGGCGCGTCGCCAGGGTAACATCAGCCTCGGCAAAAACAGCCTTCACAAGGTCCACATCAAACCCGGCCGGTTTGCCGCCCGCCTCCTCATAGGAAAAGGGGGGAAATTCCCGGTCAAAACCATATATAACCCGCATGGGCGCGGCTTCGGCCGTATGCGAACCCAAAAAAACGCCACAAAAGGCGCACAGGCACAGGAACAGCATGGCGCACCGGGCCTGGCCCGCAAAAAACGCTGCTGTCCTGAGAACCGGGGAAAGGGGGCCGGGCCAAGGCAGGGAACCGGACAGCGCGGCCAAGCGGGCCGCCCTTGCGGGGAACTCCCCTTTTCTGGTAGGTTTTTTTGTATGATTCATTCTGCCCTCCGGCAAGATTGGAGCAATGAACGCTTCAAATAGTCGCTTGACGGCGAGCAAAGCCCGCCTGCGCCTCTTTGGCGGCAAGGATTTGAAGACAAATCCTTGCAGAGCACTTCAAGTGTGAACTGCTCTGGAGCATTATTCGCTCAAAACAATCGCAGACCGCAAGGATGCCCGCATGGCCGACCATGATTTCGCCACCCTGGCAACTGCCCCTTCAAGTATTCTTCTTAGCCGTTTAATCACTCTTCTTGCAAGTAAAACTCTGCGCATGGGCACAGCGGAATCATGCACGGGCGGGCTTGCCGCATCGCTCTGCACCAGCCTGCCCGGCAGTTCCGCATGGTTTACGGGCAGCATCATCGCCTATGCCAACAGCATAAAGACCGGCCTGCTCGGTGTTTCCCCGCACATTCTCGCCCAACACGGGGCAGTGAGCCGCGAAACCGCGAAAGCCATGGCCCTGGGCTGCCTTTCCGCCCTGAACGTGGACTGCGCCCTTGCCATTACCGGCATTGCCGGGCCAGACGGGGGCACCGCCGAAAAACCCTTGGGAACCGTGTGGATTGCCTCGGCCATTCGCCCCGGCCTTGAAAAAAACCGTAGCCGCACGGAAAAACCTGTGACAAGGGCAAAACTTCTGCGCCTTGCCGGCACCCGAAGCGAAATTCAGAATCAGGCGGCCCGCGCCGCGCTGGCCTTCCTTGTTATCAGTTTATCGGACAAAATTGAATAAGGAATACGCCACAAAAAAGTCCCGCAGATGCGGGACTTTTTTGCGGCGTAGCGCACCGAAACCTTTACAGACTTCGATACCTACAGGTAGTCTCCCCTGTTCAGCTTGAACCGCTCGACAGTGGCAAGAACATCCAGTTCGTTCAGCATGGCCGCGAGTTCGGGGCTCTGATTCTCCATATCGGGGAATTCGCCCTTTGTTTCGGTCACACGCGAGCCAACCTGTTCCAGCAGGGCATAGGCGTTGCGCAGGTTGCCCCTGTCTCCAAGCTCGTTGGCGTACTTCTCCATGTCAGAGAAAAGGCCGTCAATGGTCACGGCAGCCCTCTGCATGGAAAGCCCGGCAATCTCCGCCAGTTGGGCGGGGTCAAGGTTTCCGGCAGCTTCGATTCCGCCCGGAACAAGCCCCAGCAGAGGCCCGAGCGATTTTGGAACCAGCGGCGAGACTCCCTGGGCTTGCCCTTGCGCAAGGCTCGCGGCCAGAAGGGCGTCAAACCCCTCTGCCGCACCCTGCGTTTTTTGGCGGGCTTCGCTTTGTTCAAAAGCGATTTGCTGTTCATTACTGATCTTCATAATGCCCCCAGGGTTAATGTGTGCCATGGCTACTGCAAATTCATTGCCAAAAGTCTAGACTTTTCATCATCGCGAAATATATCATTTTATTCCAAAAGCCTTCCCGTCATGCCAGGGAAAAATCTTCCCTCGGGCAACAATTGCCGCAGGGCGGGGCGCAAAAACTGCCGCACGGGCATGTGAATGTATCCGGTTCATAGCACCATCTGCCTCCATGGGCAATTCGCGCCCGGAGCATACGGCTTTCTGCCCCAAAAATGCCCTAGAATAGCATGAAAAGGAAACCTGACGAAGCATCACGGCAAAAGACCTTGCCCGGTGTTGGAGGGATTTTGCCGTCAGGCAAGGAAGGCAAATTTGTTGCTGCGGGAGTATACTCTTATGGTATTCGACCAAGGCAAAAAATTCGCCTGACGAAGCATCACGGCAAAAGACCCCGCCCGGTGTTGGAGGGATTTTGCCGTCAGGCAAGGAAGGCAAATTTTTTGCTGCGGGAGTATACTCTTATGGTATTCGACCAAGGCAAAAAATTCGCCTGACGAAGCATCACGGCAAAAGACCCCAAGACCAACAAGGAAATGCTTGCCTGCGCCAACTCTATACCGTATAAGAGGTTCCGCGACAAAACGGTGTTGACGGAGCGTAGCGCAGCTTGGTAGCGCGCCTGCTTTGGGAGCAGGATGTCGCAGGTTCAAATCCTGTCGCTCCGACCAGTAAATTCAATGGGTTACGAGAAACAATCGTGGCCCATTTTTCTATGGCGGTACTGTAGCGGTACTGACTTGTCATTATAATCTCCCCATTTATGGCTGCATTTGAAAGTAGGGCCTATGCCGCCTGCCTCAATTTCACGCCAATAAACGCAGGAGAGTAAATTTTTTCATGCAGGCCTCCCCTACATCAAATACAAGCTACTTTTCCCGTTTTAATTTCTCTTGAGCAAACTCATACCCTTGCTCGGCTGATTTCGTGTACCAATAAAAAGCCTTTTCAGAATCCAGGGGCACATCTTGGCCGCCTTCATACAAAGTGCCAAGCCTGAATTGTGCCCTTGCATCTCCCAGCTCAGCGGCTTTTGTAAACCAATACATTGCCTTTTCATGATTTTTTGGAATAGCTTGATCGTGGCCAAATTCGTACTGAAGACCAATAAAGACGTATGCATTTACCTCCCCTTGCTCGGCTGCTTTCATATACCAATAAGCAGCCTTTTCAGAATCCAGGGGCACACCTTGGCCGCTTTCGTATAAAGCGCCAAGCCTGCATTGCGCCTCTACATGGCCTTGCTCAGCGGCCTTTGTAAACCACTGAGCGGCCTTTTCATAATCTTTGGGAACACTGCTGCCCTTCAGATAGAAATTACCAGTAAGGGTTTGCGCCCCTGCATCTCCCTGTTCAGCATGCTCTATAATGCCAGCATAATCTATACTCTTTCGGGATTTTCCGGCATCTACCTCTTGCGCAACGGCGGTTGCGTTTGTGACCAGAATAATTGCCGCTGCGACCCCCAAGCTTATAAAGGCAATATATTTATGCATTGTATATCCTCGTTCATTGCTGTCCGGCTAAGGGGTAATAAAAAAGTCCAAAATTTCAGCGAGATGTGGTATTCAGGTGGTTTTTGACTTTTATGGGCGTTTTTCAAATGGGATTTTGCGATACCCCCTGTCAGCAATAAAAATGAACCCTACCAATTTGCTATCCATAATCTCAATTGTTTCGAAATGGCCAAACTGTTCATACTGGTCCGCTTTGGCATACTCTTGCCAGTTCTCGCGCTTTTTTGTGTTTTTTAACGTAACGCCGTCTAATCTAAAAATGGTATTATAAAGAACTTTAGTAGGCCACGAAATAGTGATTTTGTCGCCATCGATGAGGATCGTATAACCAGGGCCTTTCGGCTCCACCTCTACCCACGTGCCGGTCAAACTTTCAAGCGTATCGCCCGCCATAGCGAATCCTCCAAAGAGGCATATCATTAACAGAGCAAAGACAGCCGTTGTAAAAAGCCTGCATTTCATATCAAAGTCCCCTTTCGTCGACGCTCACTTCCTCATAGAGCCGCTTCGTCTTCACACCGAGAGCACCGCCGATCTTGGAGAGGGTGGATAGGCGGCAACCTTCTTTCCCCTGAACTAAAAGTAGATATCCACATAATCCAGAACGTTTTGGCAAGGATTAGCCATTTCTTGCATTCTCCAGTACTTTCTTTTCCCAGTGGCTTTGAAGGTGAATGTTCCGTTGCGCATACAAGGCTTTCCGCCATTAATGTAACTGACACAAGTAACAAGCTCGCCTGTCACGATAAATTCTTTGGCATCCACCACACGCACATTGCCCTTCAGCGTGACATAATCGCCGCTCAACGCTTGACGGGCATCAACATACAACCCTTCGCCATCTTTGCGTGTCACAGTTGCTGTTCCGAATTTTTCCGTACTGATCCACTGCAAGGAAAACAAGTGCTTCCCAAGCAGCTTCTGTTCGGCCTTGTCCAACTCTCTTGCCTGGGAGGCAGAGGCCGTGAAAAAAACAAGGCTTAACGCCGCAAGCATCAAAAGAATCTTGTACAATTTCATGGTGCACTCCTTGGGGACTGTCGGCTATGTTGATTGGGGTTCGTTTTCCTTCGCCGCTTCCTTCTCTATTTCGTCAAACAGCCGCTTGGCTTTGACGCCGAGAGCGTCTGCTATCCGGCCAAGGGTGGACAGACGGCATTCTGAAATACTCCCGTCTTGCCGAGCCTTGTTTATGGTGGCTGCCGAAACTTCGCAAGCACTGGCAAGATCTCTAATCGTCAGGCCCTTCTTTTTCATAATATCTTTGACATTGCTTCTGAAAATCATATTAACCTCTTACTTTTTGTGCAAGTATCGTAGATTTTTTATTGACCTGCTTGTGCAAATATCGTATAACAAAATCACCGAGGACGCAATGGGAAATACAACGGCTCCAGGGGGTACTGCGAATACCCGACCAGAGCCTGCAGGGTGAACAGCAAAAAGGCCTGGGGGAAATGTGTTGAAGCAATATCCAGAAAAGAGGAGGCCTGCATGAAAAAATTCACTATCCTGTGTTCATTGGCCGTGTTTTTTATCCCGGCATTGGCTCAGGGAGCCTGCGACTATAACGCGAACGAAGTAACGCTCGCTTTTGAGGCTATAAGCAAAGACCGTAACGGGCAGCCGCTTGACGGTACGGTATGTTCATTCCGCGCCAATGGGCCGTTGGAAAAGGAACTGCCTTTTAAGGCGGGTGTGCTGGAAGGGCTCGGAAAAGAGTATGACTCAAAAGGAAAGTTGTACCTTGAAACGCCCTATAAAGCGGGCANGGTGGACGGAATTGTGAAAAACTACTACCTCACAAGTGGTAAACTGCAATATGAAATTCCCTATAAAGCGGGTACGATTGAAGGAATTAAAAAAATCTACCTCCCAAGCGGCGAGCTGCTTACAGAAACACCTATTAAAGCCGGTAAAACTGACGGAGTAGAAAAATCTTACTACAAAAGCGGCAAGTTAATGTCAGAAATTCATTATGAAGCCGGCAAACAGGAAGGAATAGAAAAATGGTATGACGAAGACGGCAAGTCGAAGGGTGAGGAGATGTTTTTTAAAAACAACAAAGTCGTTTCCGGCAAATACGCTGATGGCCGGGAATGGACAAAAGCCGAAGTGGATAGGTACAATAAGAAAATGGGCTATTAAAAGCCCCGCCCCTATGTTCCCCGAAGCGTTGGTAATCGGAAGGACAATATCAAAAAAGCATGGGGAGATGGCGGGGCCAGCCAGCCCATCGTCGGCAAGATTTTGGGCCACACGCAAGCGGCCACAACGGCGAGATATTCACATGTTGAGGTAAACCCGGCCCGCAAAGCCGGTGAAGATGCGGCGGCTAAGATTGCCGATGTTATCAACGACCAGCCCCGGTTTTTTCTACCGAGTAAAAAGTTAGTGGCAGAGATTGTTGGCCTCACCTTACGCTAGCTTTTAAGGTGGACCAATTTTTGGGGGCTCGGTCAGTTATGGCATTCTTTTTCAGGCGGTGGATACAGGCTTTTTCGGCTTCCTGCATGGAGGTCTGAGCCATGACCTGTTCGTCTTTGAACATATACCGGGAGCCTAGTACAGGCCGGGTCGGGCACTATTGAGCAAAGCACAATGCGCGCCATGACAGGTGTTGCAGAAGGTGAACGAATCATGTTTTGCCCGTCAGAATCATCACTATTGTTCAGCATTATTAACAGGCTGCCAAGGCCAAAAAGCCCTCAGCATGAGAAAATTGCCCTGAACTGGCCAGAAGTTCAAAAAATGCTGTTACCGGCCTGCTCAATGTTTCATTCTTACGTTTATAGCAGTAATATTCTATGGTTCTATCTTCAAGTGATGTAGGTAAAACCAAAATGCGCTTGCGGATAATATCAAGTGAAATAACCCCTCTTGGCAAAAGTGCCAGACAACCATAAAGAACCATCTCCCGCAACCCTGCCATGGTGTTGTGCTCTATGATATTTTTCGGCATTTCAACGTCCTTGAACCAGGCCGTGGCTACTTCACGCGTAAAGGTTCCTCTCTCCCGCAAGGCCAATGCTTCAAGAGCCAGCATCTGCGGTGTGACCCGATCCGCCTCCTGCAATGGATGCCAGGAAGGTGCCGCCAGCACCAGATGTTCTTTGTGAACAAGTTGACGATCCAAACCCGGCAAAGCTTCCACAACATTGCGGGCAAAAGCAAAGTCTGCTTCGCCGGAATCTACCTCGCTGATGGCTTGGGGAGAAGTGTAACAGGAAATGGAAACATCAACTCCGGGATACCGTTTCTTGAATTCCAGCAATACTGACGGCAAGAGAAAAATAGGTAATTCGGTCACTGCAAGGCGAATTGTACCCCGCCGCAATTCACTCTGGTCTTGCAACCGGGTTTGAACATCTGCAAGGGTGCGCATCAGTTCTTCGGCTTTGTGCTGCAAAAATCTGCCTTCCTCGGTTAGTACTATACCCCGCCCGCGACGCATAAACAGCTTTACGCCCAATTCTTTTTCCAGTGAACTGATATGCTGGCTGACAGCAGGTTGCGTGATGAACAATTTCTTGGCAGCTGTGGTAAAACTCCCTGTCGATGCAACAACAAGAAACGATTCCAGAAAAGATAGATTGATATTCATGCTGCCCCCCAGTGAGCCGTTCGCTTGTTATGAGAGCCTTGGGCCCCAAACAACCGTACTCCATACAGTATTGCAAGGCGCATTACAGCACGGGTAATGAACAAAAAAAAGGTTCTGAATCTCAATGAAGCGTGGTATGAAAATATTAGACAACATCCGAACATATTGGGGCATTTTAACTTTTGAAATGCTTTGCAGGACGACAGCGCAAGCCTCTTCCGCGTAATCGGGGAGCGAGGGAAAGGATTTTTGCCGCCCATTCCGGAAGCGGCGTTCCAAAGGCGATCTGCTCTGGCATAGTGTGAACTTGCGGTACCATACCACACTCATCCCCCAGACGCTACCATTGTCGCCAAGGAACGCGTAAAAGGCTCTATCCTTCAACCCTCTGAAGGGATTGAAGGATAGAGCCCATGAGAAGCTGAAAAATGATTTCGTGTCACCCGGCATTATCTTTGCCATGCCGTCTTCAATTCACACTACAGGAGAAAACGATACCTTGAAGACCGCGAAAGCATATCTGCGGGATATTTCAAAAATACCCCAAAACAGTTCGGTAACTACCCGGTTGGCAGGAGAAATCCTGTTTTCCAGCGCTATGTCGATCGGCTCTAGAACCTGTATTCAAAGGCTACAGCGACCTTGTAGGCAGCTTCATCCTGGAAGTCTCGACCCCAAGTATTGTCATCACGGTCGATCTTGATTGCGCCAAGTTCAAGTACGGCTGTCAGGTTATCATAAATCTTGTACTTGTGGTCAAAGTTTATTTCAAAAGCGTGGTCCTTGGTGGTCAGGTAGTTTACGGTCTGCCCATCAGCGCCTGCGCCAATAACAGCCATGCCTTCATTGAAATCGGGGGCATCATTCCAAATGGCAGAGCCGGAACCGCCACGGCCATTGCGTACAACCTTGTGGTCGTTTGTGCCGTTATAGTAAGTAAAGCGAAGGGTATGGGACAGATTTTCGATGAAGCTCACGTCGGCTATCTGGATGCCAATACCCCAGGTGCCGATGACAGATTCGCCCATCAGGTAGCCAGTTGCGGGGCCGTCGCCAAAGGCGCCGTCCATACCGAAGGAAGTGAATCCCTGGTCGCCGTGAATTGTGGGCATACGGCCCAGACGGCCTCTGTCGCGAACGTCGGAGGCTTTGTCGCCAGAGGAATACCAGGCGAAGATACCGGGAATGCCCCAGTCGGCTTTGTAATCGATGGTGGCAGATACATACCAGCCGCGTGCGCTCATTTCGTCGTTGTTGCCAAAGGCGGCGGCAACATCAGCAAAGTCTCCGCCAACATCGTTTCTGCCAAGGGAACCGTAAAGGAATTCGCCGGTAATGGTCAGGGGATCCCAAAGGTCCACTTCAAATGCCGTACCCACCCACCAGGCAGGAGCACTGGAGGTATTGTTTCTGCCAGCAGGAACATTAACGCTGAAATCGCCATAGAAGCCTGAAGTGGCGCCTACATGGCCATACATGACGTACGGAGTAATGGTGGCCCCATCAAGGGAGATGGGAGCAACGAGGCCGAACAGGTCGGTTTCGTCGTCAAGGCTGCGGTTGCCATCGTTGAGATTGGCGTTGAAAGGTCTGGCCCAGAAGCCTGTCAGGGTGAACATGTCGTTGAATTTGTAGCTGGCCACAATGGCGGCCACGTCATCGTCCAGAAGCAGGGAGTCCAGGTTAGAACTGGGCAGGGCAAGGCCTTGAATACCCATGCGGATTTTCAGGGCGGAATTGGGCACCATCCAGTCCAGATAGGCGTGCTTGGTTTCCACGTTCACGCCATCGGCGCCAAGGGCACCACCAGAGTTTTTGCCGACGCTTCCGCCACGGCCCCAGTGAATGCCGCCAATTTCAAAATGCAGGACCGCCTGAAGGTTTTCAGACATGATAAAGTTGATTTGGGTGCGAATGCGCTGGGTGGCGTCGAAATTGTCGTCGTTACGATGGGTGCTGTTGCGGTCGCCGTTTTTGTTGAATCCGCTGTTAAAAACAGAGGTAAAAGCGAAATCCCAGCGGCCTTTCACTTTTACATCCACACTGGACTGGGCGTGAACCGATGTAACACAGCCAAAGGTAAACATGGCTGCAAGCAGTAGTGTTGTAATGCGTTTCATGATGCTCCTCCTGATAAAATCCATATTAAAATACCCGTAACGCCTTTGTACGCTGCCTTTTTGCGTCAACAGCTCTGTGGAGTAAGGTAAAACCGTCAACGCAAAAGGCAGAGTAAGTCTTGACAGGCCATATAACCTGTTACAACGCTATATCTTTTCTTCCCGCAGGTTCTTGGAAGTAGGCCACGAAAGAAGCTGGGGGTTGCCGTCTTTATCAAGAGGACGACGGTCGGCTTCGGTAATGGTGGCAAAGCCATATTCAAGAATACTGTCGCCAGCGAGTTTCAGGGCATCAAGACGGCTGCCAATGGCACCTACGGTTGTGGAGGGGAAAGAACCCAGCCATTTGGCAAGCGAGTCCGCAGTGCCGGCAAAATTGGCATTCAGGTCTTCCAGGTTGTTCACCTTGGCAAATTTGGAACCAGCAGCGACTGCTACCAGGGCCTTTTTCTCTATGCCGTCCTGTGTGTAGCTGATGGTCGCCACGCCGTAAGCCTTGGTAATGTCGCCAACCTTCCCCTCTCCACCAAGAAGAAACACGAGCAAGGGTTCAGCGTCTTTACTGGCTTTCGGAATAACCGCCAAAGCACTGGGAGCCTTGGAAGGAAGTTTGGCGCCGGTGCCAAGGGTGCCTTGTGCCATGTTCACGGTACCCATAAGGTCGCCAGCATCAGGGGTGACAATAATGGTGTTCAGCCAGCCGTCCACGTTCATGGGAGCTGTGGTTGTGAATACGGTTTCTGCTTTTGCCAGTTTGGAAAGGTCTACAGCCATTCTTGCCTGAGCAGTTGCAGCACCAAGGCACAAGCAGACTGCAACAAGGCCAATCACAAGATTCAAGTATCTTTTCATTGTTGTATATCTCCGTGGTTATGTGTCTTTATGGTACAACTACTTGCGAAGAAGGATGTAGGGGTCTTTCTGGATGAAGTCTTCCTTTTCAGGACGCGCAAAGGAAATTTCGTATTTCTTCTGGAACTCTTCGCGCAGTTCTTTTGGAGAGTAACGGAACAGGTAACGAACTTCGCCCCATGTACCTTCAGTAAGGTCTACGACTTCCTGAATGCGTGTAACAGCGTTGAGCAGTTGGTCGGGAGTACGGTCGGGGTTGGCGTTTGAATAACGGCCGGACTTGTTGTTGATGGTCCAGGTTTTGGCTTTTTTATCCCACAGGAATTCACCGCCAATACGACCGTCCTGACCGCCCAGGGTGGTTACATGGCCGTCTTTTTCAGAAGAACCCTTTTTACGGTTGGAAAAATCTTCGGGGCGGAACCATTCGTAATCATAGGTGCGACCCCAGGGGTTGTTGGACTCAATATTGATACGAACATTGCCATCGGTATCTATCACGAAGTTGTAGGGAGCCAGGGAAGGATCAAGAATGCCGTGATTCCCGTCGGTAGCCACCTGCAGATAGGGGTGAATCCAGAAGACGCCCTTTGTGCTTACTTCATAGTATTTGACATAGTTCGGTTTCTGCAACGTGCCATACAACTCGTCCAAGTTTCCCGAGGGTGCGGCCTGGGCTGCCACTGCCATAAGAAGCAACAGGGCAGTAGCGCTAAGATAACGCAGAAATTTCATTGTTGATCTCCTTCACGGTTAAACAGATTTTTTTGTATCCGGCCTTGAAATGCCGGGGCCGGATGAGCCAATAGCCATGCCGTCGGTTCCATACGGGAGGCAAAAAACGCTATTTTTTGAAAACACCTTCAAGCTGGGGAATAATCTGCTTTTTGCGGCTCATTACTCCGGGCATGTCCACTGCATTGTCCACAACCTTCTTGCTCCATGCCTTTTCAACCACGGAAGCATCGTCCGTGACGGTCAGAAGCAAGGTGCCTTCAGCCATGATATCGGTAAGCATCAGGAAAACGCTGTGAGCGCCGTTCTCTTTCTTCACTTCTTCCATGGCCTTCAGCAATTCGGCTTTGCGGGCCTTCAGAGGGCCAAGATCCACAACTTCCAACTGGGCCACGACTACCTTGGTGCCATTCATGTCAAATTTTTTATAGTCGCGCAGAACCAAATCTTTGCCCGGTACTCCGTCAATTTCAGACTTGGCGTTGAACTGGGCGAGGCCAACGGCCACAGGGTCTGCTACGCCTGCAATTTTAGCCAACGCCTTGACAGCGTCCTTGTCCTTGTCTGTGGTCGTTACAGATTTGAAGATAACGGTATCGGAAAGAATGGCGCCCATCATGCCGCCGGCAAGGTCTTTGGGAATGGTAACGCCATAATACTGATACATTTCATACAAGATGGTGCAGGCGCACCCCCAGGGCTGCATCCATACTTCCAACGGGCTTGGGCTACTGACATCGCCAAGCTTGTGATGGTCAACAATGAACACCAGATTGGCATCTTTCATATCTTTGGGGCCTTGGGCTGTGTCGGCAAAGTCGGTAATACCGATGTTTTTGCCTGCAACATCACCCAGCAGAGGCGGGGTTTTCAAATTAAATTTCTTCATCAGGTATTCGGTTTCGGGATTAAGTTTGCCCTGAACAAAGGCTTCTGCCTTGATGCCGCGGGCATTCCAGAGATAGGCCGCGGACATGGCACTGAAAACAGCGTCAGAATCGGGGCTTGTGTGACCAAATACAAGAATGGGGCCAGCTTCTTCCGCTTTTTTGTCCGCAGCCTGTGCGGTGACGGAGAAAGTTATGGCTGCACCAGCCAAGATAAATAGAGCCAGGCCAGTAGCGATGGCTGTGTTCCAGGTTTTTTTAAGCATACGTCTTCTCCTCTCTGGTAAATTCGTTGAAAACTCGGAATCTTTTGTGCCTTTTCGGAAACCTAGTTTTATTCTGTACAGAAAAGAGTCATCAGGCGCAATAAAACTGGCTATTATATTTATTAATATTGACAATAATGGATTATTATTTTTGTTTCTTCATGGTCCATATTCCTTATGTTTCTGATAGTCTGGCACCGTAAGCTCCACGATATACTTGCGTGGAACCTCCTGCGTAAGTTACTGTTGAATCACTATGTCAAGACGAAATTCATTTTCCTGCCTTTTCTTCCTTTATTTTTTTGTGATGTTATGCGGCCCTGCTACCGGGCAGGACAGGATTGTGTCAGCCGCTCATGTTTCTGTATATTTTTCAGAGGGAGGGGGGGCAAAAAAGGCAATACTTGCCGCCATAAACAAGGCCCGGGAAAGTATTTATGTGCATTCTTTTTTTCTGTCTGACAGGGAAATAACCGCAGCACTCATAGGTGCGCACCTTCGGGGCGTCCATGTGGAAGCCTTGCTCTGCCGTCGCGGGCAGATAGAAGCCCTTGACCCGCAGGGGAGATATCTGCACGAGGCCGGGGTGCCGGTTTTTCTGAATGGCCGCTTTCGCGCAGAACATAACAAGGTGATGCTCTTTGACGGGCATACCGTGCAAACAGGGAGCTATAATTACCGTTTTGATGCCGATGTGCTTGATGCGGAAAATATTGTTTTTGTTCGTGCGCCTGCTCTGGTCGACCGCTATTTTGAAGAGTACGAACGCAGAAAAGCCGAGGCTGTTCCCTATGATCTGGAAGGGCCGTTCAAGGAAAGGGAAGAGATTGGGGAAAAAACCGACACAGGCGCGGCTTTGGGGCATCATTATTCATTTGAAGCCTTGCCGATGTGGGTGCATTTCGCACCGGGCCACGCAAAACAGGCCATTATCCGCCAGATAGACAATACCCGCCACTCGCTTGTGCTGCACACCTATTATTTTTCCGATCAGGCTATAGCCGGGGCCATTGTTCGCGCAAAGGAACGCGGTGTGCATGTTGAAGCCGTGCTGAGCGCCAAGGCCGGGCAAAAAGACCCCCAGGAATTCCTTGGGCCAATGCTGGCTTCAAAGGGCATAGCGGTATGGCTGGACCCGGAACACCGCAACGCCCATAACAAGGTAATTCTCTTCGATGGCGAAATTGTTCAGACAGGCAGCTACAACCTGAAGGATAACGTGGATACCATAAACGCCGAGAACGTGTTGTTTATTCATTCGCGCGATCTTGCAACTATTTATCACAATAATTATGCACTCCACAAAGCNCATTCNCAACGATTGCCCTTTGAAGCTATGCAGNAAAATATTCCATAGCAATTGTGCCGNAAAGTNTTTCCTGTTCGTGNGTNAGGCCTTTCAGGGCAGATCAAGTTTGAAAAAGTCTATCTGTTCTGCAAGGNTTATCCTGACAACCCTTGCCNNGAAATCTTTGCAGGCCTGCCTGACTCGCTGTTACGCAAGTATTTCAAAGTAAAAACCCTCTGAAGCAATATCATAAAAACTTATTGGTTAAATGAGTTTTTATAATTTGCGGCTCATTCTGTTTGCTAGTACGAATTATGTAGTATGAAACAGCTTTTTTTCCTTTATACGAGGTTTCGCCACCAAATAATTACCGAATACATCTCGGGAGGTTTTATGCGTACCAACAAACTCTTTCTTGCATCGCTTTTTGTTTTGCTGTCTGTGTCTGTGGCCATGGCTGCAAGTGGTTATCTGTTTGAAAAAAACAAGGCAGACTTCAAAAGCGATATCGCAAAGGTAGAATCGCGTTCCTACAAGTTCCTGGCTAACCCCGACTCCGGCAAGGATGCGGAAGCCCTTGTTGAAAGCCTTTTGGACAAACTGAAAAATGTTGCCCAAAAAGAAGGCTTTGAGTATGTTGAACGCAAAAAGGGTCTGGATTGGCGTTATTCAGAAAAACGCTACCTTGATACCCCGAAGCTGGATCTGTACAAAAAAGGGTATGTAATTCGAGAAACCTATCGTTTCAAAAAGGGGGCAGGCCCAGAGCAGGACAAATTCGTTCTTACGGTCAAGGAAATGTCTCCCAACGACTTTATGCGTCTGGTCAATTCCAAGCTCGGCCCCGTGCCCGGCTCTGAGTCCCTGGTAAAATTTGAAGAAAATATCTCTCTCAAGGAAGATGGTTCCCTCCAGTCGTACTTTGAAAGCGCCATTGGCTCAAAGGTAAGCAACGAAGAACTGGGAAGCCGCACCCTTGGCGACTACGGCAAGCTGTATCCCGAACTGCTCAGCCTCGGCCTTGATGCCTCTACCCAGCTTGTTCCTGTCACCGGGTACAGCGTGCAGTTGAAGTATGGCGGTTTCAAGCTGGCTGACGGCACTGTTGCCGAAGGCGACATCGAAGTGTGGACCGAAGGCCCCGGCGGCAAGCCCTGGGTTGCCGAACTTGCCTTTGATGGTTCTGGTTATGATGCTTCTGTTGAACACATGAAGGCCGAGGAAGATTTCTTTACAAAGGTATTCGCCGGCGACATGAAGGCTCTGGTTCTGAAAGACGGTTACGTCTACATGGGGTCCAAGGTTCGTACTCTTTTTGACGAAAAGCATGATTCCAGCGCTTCTCCGGCCGCAGCTTCCGCCAATGCCCCAAAGGGTGAGAAGCCCGCTACTGCTGCTCCCTCCGGGGCGACTCAAAAACCCAAGGGAAATGATTTGGATTCCTAGAGCCTTTTCACTTTGAAAAGACTCTGGCGGACGAAAGCTCAAGCCTTGTCCGTGCCACGGCGTTGGAAGCCAGTATTTATCAGGCACCATACACAATGCTGGCAACAGCATCCGTAAAACCAGGGCAAGACGGCTGTTCAGCCCGCGCCCCAAAAAAAGGAGTTTTTATGAAACGTTTTCTTTGTATTCTTGCATGCTTTGCCCTTTTCTTCTCCCTGTCTGCCGGTCTTGTCATGGCCGCTGAAGGCGATAAGGATACGACCAAGAAAGAAGAGACCATCAAGAAAGACGACGCCGCCAAGAAAGACGATGCCACCAAGAAAGACGACGCGGCCAAGCCGGGTGCTTCCACCCAAGGCAAGCCCAAAGGGAATGACCTTGACTCCTAAGGCCTTTTTGAAGTGAAAACACGCTGATATGTTCGAGTGGTAAGGGGGCACCCCCTTATTGTGGCCTCCAAATGCAGGTTTTGTATAGGGAGGCCACTTTTTTTGGGTAATAAAATGACATTATCCGCACCATTACTATTTATAATTGTTCATATATTGGCAAAGTGCGTATTTTTTTCTGTGGTTATATACACAATGATTTAGGAACGGACGGCGAAAAAGCATTTCGCCTGCACCCCGTTTGCGTGGACAAACTGCCGTTTCAAAATGCGCTCAATATCATCAGGCTAGCGAGGTTTCCATGATTTCCTCCATTTATTTCGACAAGCAGGATTACGCCCTTTTAACTCTGGTGGATCAAATCCTGGAATCCGGAGGGGTGAGTACACAGCCCTTTTTTGCGGAAGAACTGCATCCTCACGGCATAAAAGAGCTGGCCGCACCGCGGGAAACCCGTATAGCCTACACTGTTATCCATTTGCTTCATTCTCTTGAAGAAGGGCAGGCAACCGACCGTATACACGCCCTTTCTTCATTATATGACGAAGTTATCACGGTTACGGGTTCCACTTTCCGCAACAACACTGGCCGGGCGCTTATCCAGCTTATGAAAGAGCTTGTGCGAGGGACACATGATGAAGAGCGGCGGCTCATGCTTATCCACACCTTCCGCAAGGCCGCTTCCGGCAACCGCCGCTTTGTGCGCAAGGTGTTGCGTGACTATAATCTTCTGGAAATGCCCGAAGAGTGGAACCAACTGGCCTTTGACCACCATGTGCATGATTCCCATACCAAGGGGCGCAAAACTTCTTCACACCTCATCATGGATGCCTGGATCAAGGGTATCCGCGAACTGACGGTTATTTATTATAACTATGTAGATGCCCAGAGCGTGTCCGAACTGTTTCAGGCCGCGTGCATAATGGGCATTTCAATACAGATTGGCATTGAATACCGCGCTCTTTTCAGAGGCAAGCGCATAGCCTTTATCTGGGAACCGCCATCGTTCATGGATATTCAGGCTCTTGAAAGTTTTTTGGATGAGGAATCCGTGCGCAGACTGATGCATGAGGGCCGCAGCGCATCGGCCTATTATGTGAAGAATGTGGTCGACAAGCTTGAAGGGTATAACCATGTTCATCGGCATAGTATCAGCAAATTCATAGAGTTGGACATGCCGGAAATTTCCCGGGAGGAATTTTTCCGCTTTGTGGGAGCAGGGCAGCCTTCGTTGCTGCATTTGGCAGATTATGTCAGCCAGCTGGCCTCGGCTCTGGCAAAGGCCGAACTGCCTGCCCTGCAGGAAAAATGGGCCGGGAGCAGTGATTCGGAAGAGAGGCTGGCAATAGAAGAACGTGTTGCCCGCTTTAACGGAATGTACCCTGAAGCCATTCGCGAAAAATGGTTGCTGGAAACGGGCCTGCCCAGGGAACAACGGTCAGGGGGATCTGTTGAGCCGGACTTTTTACGCATCAGTGCGCCGGATTTGGTGCAGAAACTGTACAACTTGCGCCGGAAAAGCAATATCACCCTTTCAACGGCAGGGCTGACCGCAGCCGATGTATTGGAGCTTTTATATGCCTGCCAAGGGAACATTACCCACCTGGAAACCTTCAATCTCAAGGAATACGCCAAAGGGCTTCTGGTACACCAGGAAGAAATAAACGCTCTGCAATATGCCCTTAACCAGGACAATTCAATCCTTTTGAAGCGTTTGATTACAGACATGCTTGCAGAGCACAAGGGTTCCGGTCTGGAAGAAAAACAAAACCGGTGCGCGGCCCTGACCGATATTCTCTACAATATTCCGAAACTGAAATTCTTTTACCGCCGCAAACCAGTAAAAACCCGCATTGGCAGCGATTCCACAAGCCGCTCCAGTCTGCTGCACGGCATGGGGTTTGCCTATATAGAAACCTTGCCTTCCCATGCCCGAAAGGAAATTTTGCGCCCGGGCAAAGGGCGCTTCAGGCTTACTTTGCCCCTGAAATCTGCCGTGGAAAAGAGAGTTCATTATTCGCCGCTGGCGCAGGAGCAGGGCCGTTGGGGAGAATTTTGCGCATGGGCCGGAAAGGTTTTCAACTTCCGCTTCAGAAGGTGTTCGCGCCAGTTTTTCTGGTTTGCTGTTCCAGAAACGGTAGTATACCAAAAAGAGGCTGAAAGCCTGACTACTTTGGGTGGATTAAAAGATTCCATAACGCCGCTTTTTTCGCTTCAGCCGGTCAGGGCTGAAAGCATACGGCCTGGCTTGGGCAACGTGAACACCCGCCTTTTGAACATCGCCAAGGTGGTGGTGGGCTTTTTGCTGGCAATGGGCACCTTTGCCATCACCCAGAGCTGGTGGGGACTGGTGTGGCTGGGGGCACCTATCTGGTTTGTTATTACCGGAGGACGAAATGTTCTTCAGGCAGTGCTGGCGGGGCGCGGTTTTACCAAAACATCTTTACTGCAGTGGAAAGACTACATTAATTGGTCGCGTTTATGCGATTCACTGCTCTATACCGGCATCTCCGTTCCATTGCTGGATCTGGTAGTACGCTGGCTCATTCTGGGGAAAGGGTTCGACATTTCTGCAAGCACCCATCCATTGCTGGTATTTCTGATTGTGGCAACGGTAAACGGCGCATACATATCAACGCATAACGCCTTCCGGGGACTCCAGAAAGAAGTTATCATCGGCAATTTTTTCCGAAGCGCGCTGGCCATACCCCTGTCTCTTGTTTATAATGCGGCGTTGCTGGGAGTATTTACCCTTGCAGGCATACCCGGAGCGGTTCCCATTTTGACAGATGCGGCCGCTATCATATCCAAGGCCGCGTCAGATACCATGGCAGGCATACTGGAAGGCATTGCCGACAGGCGTACAAATCTTGAGATGCGCCGTTGGGACTATAGCCGGAAACTCCGCCAGTTTTTTTCCTGTTATGACCGCCTTGACGCGCTGTTGCCGGAAACACAGGCCTTTGCCGTTTTGGGGCAGCCCGATGCCATGTTCGTTGCAAAGGGAACGGAAATAGAGACGCTTCAGTGCGCTATCTTGGTGAATTCTCTGGATTTGATGCATTTTTTCTTTTATCAGCCAAGGGCCAGAACAGAACTTGCCCGCAGCATACGGGCCATGTCGCAGGATGAGCGGGAAATCTTCACCAAGGCACAACTGGTGTTGAGCAGGGAGCGCGGCGTCAGCCAGTTGCTGGTCAACGGGCATATCGTACGGGATTTTGGCCCGGTGCTGGGTTTTTATCTCAGCAGATACAGGGCTTATTTGTCGATTCTTTCGTCCATGACCAGGGTTCCTTTTGAGACGGAGGGAACTTCTTACCGCAGGTAGAGCCTTTTCACCGCGCAACGGCTCTGGAGCAGGGTAACTTTGAAACGCTGCACCCGGAGCGGGCGGCGAAAAGAATTTCTCCTGCTCCTCGTTTGCGCAGGCAACGCTTGTGCGCTTTCGTCAGGCAGAGCCTTTTCACTTTGAAAATACTCTGCTAGAAGCGGGTTTGCCGTCAAGCAAAAGCCCGGCCTTCTGGCCGGGCTTTTGCTGCCAAACGGAACCGGTTGGACTTGTGGGGAGGCAAGTCTTACCAGAGTTTGCTGTCAAAGCCGAGAAGCGGCATGACGTATTGGGTCCACGGGATAAGCAGAATCCAGATGATAATCATTTGGCTCATGCCGAATTTGAACGATTCCCAGGTACTGTACTGGTTGGTGAGGTAACTTATTGTTGCGGGCTTTGAGTTGAAATAAAGCACATATACCTGATTGATCATGAAGGCCATTGGCAGACAAAAACCTATTATATCCCATCCGAATGTGCGGGCAGTGCTTATCACAATCGGGAACATGATGATTGTTCTTGCTGTTTTGCTTTCACTCACCAACGTTGTTATGGCGAAAAGAGCACTGAGAACAGCGAATACAAGCCATTTTGGAGTATCGAGTGTGATATTCCATGCATGGAAGAGTTTATCCATACCAATGCCCATAATGTCCGTGCTGTCCATGAGGCCGCCCAATACATACGCCCCCCAACTGAACATGAGCATATGCCAGGGAATGTCTGCCTGGTTCCACTTCAATACGCCAAGGGAAGGCAACTTCATAACCGAAGGCATGAGCGCAATGGTGGCGCCAGTCATGGCAACTACTTCGGCCCTTATGCCGTGCCAACGGTCTGTCGCCCACATGATGAGCACAACCAGAAAAATAATGCCAGACTGAATTTCCCTTACGGAAATGGAGCCGAGTTTTGCGTATTCGTCACGCAAGCGCTGCTCTCCGCCTGCAAGTTTGGGTCGTGCATCTTCATCGGTCACTTTGAAGATGATGCGGGTACCAAACCACCAGGCAAGGGCGCACTGGATAACCGAAAAGGGAAAGAGGGCTATGAACCAGTCTCCGTAATAGATATGGGCGCCGGCCTGTTGCAGGAGGGTAACGGCAAGAAGGTTTGCAGCAGAACCGGTCATGAAACCGCTGGCGGAAACGTTGTTGGCCAGCAGGTTTTGCAGCACAAGGTTTTTCCCTATGGCGTTTCTGTACTCGCCGCCGGTGGCTCCGAAAATGGCAGAAATAACCATGAATAACGGCAAAAGCAGGGCTGTTTTTGCAGAGGTGGCGCTGATAAACGCGCCAAGAATAAGATTGAGGATGATAAACGCCCAAAAAAGCAGGTCAATACGGTGAAAGAGGCGTAAAACTATATAGAGCGATATGCGTCTTGCAAGGCCTGTTACAACAAGGGCACTGGCCAGAATAAAGCTGGCAATGTTCAACACCATAACCGGTTCGCCAAGATAGGCGAAGGCAGGGCGCATTTTCATCAGGCCAGTGAGAATAGCTACGATAATGATGAGGAATGATGTCAAATAATTGGGAATTGCTTCTGTAAGCCACAAAATCAGGGAAGAAACAAAAACAGCCAGCGCGGTGTAACAAAGCTGGGGGTCGACTTTGGTCTGTTGTTCAAAGCCTTCTATGGTGCCGCACCAGCGCAGGTAAAAAAATAAAAAAGACAGGATACCAAGGGGCAGCCCAATCAGTTTAAGGGTTTCAAGCAGTTTGCCGCCTTTCATCTCTGGAAGTTTTTCCAGAGAATAGTTTCGCATATCAAGAGGATCAAATTCGAGAGATCTGCTCATGGGCAACTCCTAATATCCACCTGGCCAGCACTTCGAAATTCGAAGTGCTGGTCATTACAGGCCCATTCTCAATAGAGGAAGGTGAGGTTTCTGCGTTTGAACGGATACGAAAACAGGCTATGCCGTTAAACCAACAACTTTTTTTGCGGCTTTCAGATAGTTGGTGTTGGGCATTTCAGTAAGCCCCAAGGCTTCAACAGCTTTTTTCATACCTTCATAATTTTCACTTTCGCAGCAGGCCGTTTCAACCATGGCCCCGTTGAACCATACCTGGGCATATTCGCAGATAATACCTTCCACCATAAAGCCGTAGCGCATTTTTTCTACGGTAACAGGAGTTGTGTCGGGGTGTTTGCGGGCCATTTCAATGAATTCGTCAATGGTGTAAGTGTCTTTGACCAAATCCATCTTCACTTGCATATGACCAAGGATGGTTTCCAGATCGGCTTTGTTTACAGGAAACTGAAATTTGCCTCTGGGCTGAAATATTTCATATCCTTCAGGCGTTTCGGTTACTTTTGTTTTAATATCCAGCAGGCCGTCACGGACTTTTACGTTGGCTTCGTTGGTATGGACAGAAAGGAAGTAGGTTTCCGCAGGCATTTTACGGGCCGCATGCAATACTGCTTTTGCGCTCCACATCTTTTCATTGACGGCGCTGATTATGTCTTTGCCGAAAACGCGGAATTCAGCCCTGGGGACAATTTTGGAAGCGGCTTCAGCGGAAGTGGCAGCATTTTTTTCGTAGACTGAGCTCATGATATATCCTTTTTCCCTACCATTTGGTGAAGGGGTGCTTAATGAGGTTAGAGTTGAAATAACGCGGATCGCCAGATACTTCGTCTCCCACCCATTCAGGTTTGGGAATCTGTTGTTCTTCGCTTTGCAGTTCTACTTCAGCAACAATAAGACCCTGGTTGTCACCAAAAAATTCGTCCACTTCCCAAATAAGACCTTCGAAGGGGATTTTGTAACGCTTCTTCTCGATAAAAGGCTTTTCAGCCAGATTGTCGAGCAGGGCATTGCAGTCATCAAAAGGAATTTCGTATTCATATTCTGCACGGGTAGCGCCAACAGTAATGCCCTTGATGGTCAAAAATGCCTTGTCGCCAACAGTCCGTACGCGGACCGTCCGTTCTTTAGCGCTGTTCAGATAGCCTTGCCTGTACATGGTTCCCTGGGCAAGAGCTTTCCAAACATCGCCTTTGACCAGAAATTTACGTTCAATCTCTTTTCCCATGCCAAACTCCTTTGAAAGTATCGTGACATATGCCTGAAAAGCACTGTCGATGAGAATAATTAATACGCTGCGTCGCGCTTGGCGATAAGCCGCAGACTGTTCCCTGCCGTGTAATATCGGGCGATTTCCCTGCCTGCCCGCAGGCTCGAACGGTTTGGGCAAACCGTAACCCAGGGAGAATTGCCTTCTGTGTAATAATATCTGCCACTGTTCGTACAGTCTTGCAAATTAACTATTTTCATTGTTCCCATAATAAAATTTTATTAAGGAACCACTGCGTTAAGGGGCTCTGCGGTCATGGTTGTTGATTTCAACGCTAAAGCAGTGAAAAAAAGTGATTCTGAGGCATAACATCCCCTCATTTTCCTGTTTTTGTGTCCCTTTCCGGAAAAAGGACGCGCCTGTCCTCAGGCTCCAGCCCCTGATGCGTATCAAAAGGTTGACACTTGACCGTGCCCCCAAAAATTGGTCCAGCTTAACAGTTAGCGTAAGGTGAGGCCACTTGTGCTACTTCCCTGCTTACCCACATGCGCCTTTTCTCACCTGGTCTGCATTTTATTAGAGCCGCCAAATGGATACCTCAAAGCGCAAGGCCGCCCTCGCTGGCCGTATACCTTTTTGCATAAAAAAAGCACCTGCGGCCTTCACCGCAAGTGCTTTCAATTTCTGGTCGGGATGAAAAGATTTGAACTTTCGACCCCCTGAACCCCATTCAGGTGCGCTCCCAAACTGCGCTACATCCCGACGCGAAGAGACTTTTTAATCCAGATGGCTAGGCATGTCAACTCAAATATCCCGCCGGATGAAGAAAAAGTTCAACCCGCCACGGCAAGGCCCGGCTGCGCATTCTCCTCGCCTTTTCTTCCAGCCGCAGCCCTGGGTGTGATGATCTGCGCCATGATACCCGCAGGCCGCATTGACCATTCCCTCTGGAAACGCTAAACTAGAGTATAGTACTCTAGGGCGTGTTCACACAAAGAGGATTTTTGTTCTCTGGCAAGGCGGAAAGTATTTTTAT